>ERZ835541.1266-NODE-1266-length-26101-cov-19.155033_pt1 | contig 26101 bp, 19 predicted proteins | sample MGYA00519945_ERZ835541 | MGnify/ENA primary metagenome ERZ835541 (study PRJEB31850, sample SAMEA3708780) | human gut metagenome | biome: human gut; feature: human-associated habitat; material: faeces | place: China | collected 2014 ...
GCTATACCGGGCTGCATCCGAAGCTGATCTGGGAGAGAAGCATGACGCTGGGGCGCGGCAATGACCGCTGCGATTTTTGCATGAAGGTCAGATAATAGCGGGGAGGCATATTGGCATGGAGATCAAATGATTCGGTACATGGTATTTCTGGCATACTTTCTTGTTTTGTATGAACCACGATGGAAGACGAAGGAAATGGGAGCATATGCCCGATTCGCACGCAGACTGAGAGGAGAAAAACAATGATCGTACTGCAACTGCTGCTTTATTGTCTGCTGTTTACCGCAATGGTAAAAATCGCTGTGATCGGCGGTGCTGTCAATGGACTGTACTTTTATCCCAAGGAGGTGCAGGATCGCGCCATCGAACTGGGACTGATCGACCGCAATACGATGAACCGGAAACGAAAATGCTTTATGATACCGTTCTTTATCGTGATGCTTGCTGCTCTTGTGCTGATCATCGGTTTGTGGAACGAGGCTTCCTCCTTTGGTGAGGCCTATTGGCAGGCGCTGCTGTTTCTTGAGGTTATGAATATCTATGACGGCGTTGTAATCGACAAGCTATGGGTCGGGCACAGCCAGTTTTGGGTGCTGCCAGGGCTTGAAGATGCGCCGTTCGTGCAGACCTGGAGGCAGGTGCTGAAAAAGCGAAGCATACTGGCGCTGATCTGGGTTGCGGGAGCGGCAATTGTCGGCGGTATTGTCCATTTGATTTTCTAAGAAGTTGGAAATTGCCCAAATGAAAAGCAGAATCATGAACTGCAATCGGAGGCAAAAAAGATGAAGACGGAGAAACCGAAAAAGCTGATTCGATGGTACATTCTCGGTGCGATCGGAGCAGTTCTGATGGCCGCCGGGGACTGGTTGCTGGGCTGCATTCCGCTTCAGCAAACCGACACCGGCCTTTTCAACAGAGGCTACTATCTGTCCGGCTCCTATGGGCTGTGGAGGCCTGTGCTTACCGTTGGGCTGGGAGCAATCGGGGGCTTACTCTATTACTTTGTGGTAAAAGCACTGAACGCGGACATCGACGAAAAATACAGAAAAACCAAAAACGTCCAGTTTCTGTGCGGGATATTCACCGTTGCGGTGGCGTTGACTATCCACACCTGGGTGGCTACCATGGCGTGGTTCACCACCTATCTGGGCCCGCGCATCGGAGAAGAAGCTGCCATCGCGGCGGTCACCGCCTATCAAGACGGCATGCTCCTCGCCATTGCGCCGATGTACGTTCCGATGATACTGGCTTTCGGCATCCATTTCGTGATGCTGCTTGCGGGCAAGACACGGTATTCCCGGTGGATGCTGGCTTTTCACCCGGTCACATGGAATCTTCTGCTGGTTACTGTTCCTGATATTGCACAGGCCATGCAGGTGCCGGTGGTCACATGGATGTCCGTAATGAGCCAGAGCAGTACCAATACCGCCATCGTGATCTGGTGCATCGCGGCTGCGGTTTATGAGAGAAGTCACACTCAATAAAAAAGGAGTCTTGAATATGAAGCCTGACTACAAAAACTGGATTCCCAAGGGAATGCTGGTTTCGCTCATCGCGGGAACGGTGCTGTCGTTTGCGCTGCTGCTTGTTTTCGGCGTATTTGGCATCGGAGTGAGCGGAAAACTGCGCATTGCGCTGGGTGTGGTGTTCGGCATCGCCTTTGTCGTCTGTGCAAAGTGCACCCAATGGGGCGTGCATGCCTATCGGAGCTTTTCCTATGACGGCGAGCGCAAGCTCTCAAAGCAGATCACCGAAGGAACCGCGCATTATGTCACCCTGCCGGAGGGCGACATTGGGCTGGATGTGGGCTGCGGCAGCGGTGCGCTGACCATTGCCTGCGCAAAGCGCAATCCCCAGGGAAAAATGATCGGCATCGACCGCTGGGGCAAGGAATACGCCTCTTTCAGCCTGCCGCTGTGCGAAAAAAACGCCGCTGCGGAGGGCGTGAAGAACGCTTTGTTCCGGCGCGGGAACGCTGTGAAGCTGGATTTTCCGGATGAGAGTTTTGATGCGGTGACAAGCAACTATGTCTATCACAACATCACCGGAGAGGATAAGCAGGCACTTTTGCTGGAAACACTGCGGGTGCTGAAAAAAGGTGGAACGTTTGCCATCCACGACCTGATGTCTGAGCGGCGATACGGGGATATGCAAGCGTTTGTCCAAAAGCTCAGGGAGATGGGCTATGAGCGCGTGGAACTGATCGATACGACCACGGGCAAATTTATGACACCCAAGGAAGCCAAACGGCTGATGCTGCACGGCTCGACCCTGTTGGTGGGACGGAAGTAATCAGCGCGGCATAGGCGAAAGCTGACCGTTCCCTTGTGGAAATTATGTAGGCAAGACTGCTAAGCGGTATATGGATGCAATGATGGCCTGTCCCCTCGGCGACTGGGCTGCGTTTTTCGGGTCTGCAAATAAATCACGGGAGGAAAAGCGATATGAAATATAACGGTTTTTATTTCTGGATGTTCAAAAGCCCGATGAAAAAGATTCTGGCAGAGAAATACGGCAGGGAATATGCCGCTGACATCATGAAAAAGAGCAAAAAGGTCTATCGTGAGCTTGTCGAGAAAGCGGATGACATCGGCAACGATAACCCAATGGCGTACAATGAGCTGTTTGCCCTTGCCTTTGTCGCACCCTATGTGGCAAGTGAGAAAAAAATCCCGCCGGAAACCGTGCAGAAAATGATGCGCCGCTCACTCTATCATATCAAGTGGTACTTTGCAAAGACCGACTTGAATACCGACAAGGGGAAGGCGGAGAACAAAAAGAGTGTTGTCAAATACGCCAAGTGGTATACGCCCGAAAAGGAGGCGAAATACCCGACCTCATTCAAGGTGGATTTCATCGGGCAGCCGTACGAGGGTGCCTGTTACTACCGCATTACCCGCTGTCCAATCTGTTCCTATACGCGAAATCTCGGTGTTTCCGAACTGATGCCGTTGTTCTGTGAACTTGATGAAGTGATGATCACGCTTCAGCACGGTGTCCTGCACAGGAAACAGACGCTGGCGAATGGCGGAGAGTATTGTGACTACTTTATTACAGGCGACAAAGAACGAACTTGAATTTTATTTCTGCTTCATCGGTGATGCCTGGATCGGGAAGCAGGGAGCTTTTTCACGATTCCCTTGCCTATGGCTGTACCAATCCGTGCGGTTTCGATTAAACCGGACACCAGCCGAGGAGGTTCTGGCGGCAAAGCTGGCAAACTGTGAGGAATTTGCCGAGAAGCTTCCGGACAAGTGGAACACCACCATTTGCGAGAACGGCTGTGCTCTTTCCGGCGGTGAGCGTCAGCGTATTTCCATCGCCCGCGCTTTCCTGAAGGATGCGCCCATCATCCTGCTGGATGAAGCCACCGCCAGCTTGGATGTGGAGAACGAAACTGCCATTCAGGAGGCACTTTCCCGGCTCATAAAACACAAAACTGTCCTTATCATCGCCCACCGGATGCGCACCGTAGCCGGTGCGGACAAAATCGTGGTGCTGTCGGGTGGCATCGTGGTCGAGCAGGGCAGCCCGGCAGAGCTGTACGCCCAGAAGGGACTGTACACCCACATGGTGGATCTGCAGACCGAAAGCCAGCGCTGGGCCATCTGACCCGATTCAAAAACAGCCCCGCGGCACAACAAAAAAGGACATCTATTCAAAAGAATAGGTGTCCTTTTTAGCACCTGAATCCGTCAGCTAACAGTCAAGCTTAAATCACTTTCTTATCACTGTTACCCTGCGCAAAGCTGTGCCCTATGGGAAGCTGGTAAATGGCGTTGACGTATGCAAATTCGGCAAACAATGGGTTGTGTCTGCTGCCGCTATGAAGCGGGCTTACGGTGAGGCAAAAGGCAGCGCCATATCTCGCACGCATTGACCATTTTTTGACCACCAACTGACCACCGGCAGTAATTTTTGCTACCGGTGGTTAATTTTTATCGTTGGCACATTGTTTTATATTACTTGTGATAGATGTGTCCTAGCAGTGCAGAACCAACAAAAAATCACTGTATATCATCGAATTGTACTCCGCGTCGTAGTTCTCCGACCCGGAAGGCCAGAGGTTCGAATCCTCCCGGTCGCACCATAAGCCTGTGACAAAAAAAGATGTCACAGGCTTTTTCTTTGCTGTATCGTCGAAAATTGGCAGTTTCACCACACAATTTTGGGACGCGGTTTTACAGTGTTGTCAAACCATTTTAGGGCGGTTTCCCCAACTTGATGCCCACTTTCCCTGCCGCTTTCTGGAATTTGGCAGGAGAAGGGGCAATTTTTTTGAGAAAAACAGAATAAATCCTGCTGTTTTCAGAATGTTTCAATTTCCCCGCAGCCAATTTCCCATTGGCTGCGGGGTTTTTCCGTTTTTTGCAGTTGCTGGCAAAATGGGAACTGCCCGCACTTTCATTCCGTTCCCCATTATGCGAATGTGTGGCGGGTTCTCAAATCGGACATCTTCTATGCAAAGACTGCAAATTTTTGATACACGTGCGGCGGTGTCATACAATACGCATAACCCGTAAGACCTCGCCGCCCTGTGTACCGGCGGGCAAAAACGGTGCAGTGGACCATTTTTGTGAAAGGCACATACCGCGTTGTAACAAAATGTGATTATTCTTTCTCGCTTCGGTGCAAAGAAACAAAATGATACAATAAATTGAAAAAGGGCGACCTTTTGTCATTGTGGAATACAAAGGAATAATCTATCATTGAATTGTTGGAATTGCACGAATTCGGGCTTTGTTGGTTGAGAATAACTGATGAAATGACAAGGAGGATAATAATGCTCAAGTCTGTCCGTGTGAAAAATCCGGACGCAATTACGCTGCGAGACTGTTTCGGCGCAACGGCGCTGTCTACTGTAAATGGTCTGTGTACCGTGTTTATGTCCAGTATGTTTATGCAGTATATGACCGACTACGCCGGGCTGGGCGCTATGGGGGCGACCTTGGCTACATCGCTTCTTCTGTTTGCGCGGATTTTTGATGCCGTGGATGATCCCATTCAGGGATTTTTGATGGATCGCGGAAAACGGACCAAAATCGGAAAGTACAAACCCTTTTTTCTCCTCAGCATACTGCTGACCGGCATTGGCTGTGTATGTCTCTATTCGTTCCCGTCCGAGTTTGCGTCCAAGCCCGTACTGGTTGTTGTGTGGGTTATCGTTTTCTACTTTTTGTTTGATGTGGGAACATCCTTTTATAAGGACAATCTTTTGTTCCGAACGATGACCAATGATCCCAACGAACGTTCCAAGCTGGTTATCGGACCGCGGGTTTGGACCATGATCCTGGGCGTCGTTACGTCCGCCTTTACAGCTGTGCTGGTTGCGGTCAACGAACACGTGGGCAACTATCACGACTCATTTGCCATCCTGATCACCGGTATTGTTGGTGCAGCGATGGTGCTCTCTCTTATTGGCTGGTTCCTTGTCAAGGAAAAGCACAGTGTGCAGGAAGAAGAGGCAGAGCCGGTAAAGTTTAAGGACTTCTTTCTTCTGTTCAAAGAGAACAAGCCGATGGTGGTCTACTATTTGAAAGGCATCTTTTCCGGTTTTATCTGGTCCCTTATTTTTGCCACGCCTGCGTATTACATAAAATGGGGATTCTGCACGGATTTGACCACCGGTGTCACAAACATGGAGCAGTATGGTGTCCTCAACGGCATTTCTTCCATGATGATGCTCATACCGCTCCTGGTTGGTGCAGTTATTGGTCGTCCGCTCTTGAAGCTCTTTAAGAACAACCCGATCAGAATGACTTGTTTCCTTCTGGTTGTGCAGTCTGTCGGCGGGGTGGTCCTGTTTATTACCCAGATGGCGGGTCTGCTTACGAATGTTCCTGCGCTGTTCTTCATTACCCTGTTCATCATGGCAGTGGGGGTGGGAACTGACTTTGTCCCGCAATCCATGGTGGAAATGGAGATTATGGACTACAACATTTATAAAACCGGCAAGGATCGTTCTGCCTTGACAATGGTTGTCGGCGGTTTCATTGTCAAAGCCCAGGCAGCGCTTTCGGCTGCAATTATTGGCGCTGTGCTCATGTCAATCGGCTACAACGTGGATCCCGTCACCTCCGAATACATGGGGGAACTGTCGCAGATTCCGACCATGCTCAATTGGTTTATCGTTATCATGGGTCTTGTTCCTGCCATCCTCGGCGCATTGTCGGCTTTGATCCTGCGGACATACCCGATCAAGGACGATGAGCGCCGAAAAATCCGGGAATGTCTGGATCGCCGCAATGAGGGGTAAGGATCATTCCTCCGCAATATGGCGGCGGTATTCCAATGGGGTGAGGCCGTACTCGCGCCGAAACACTTTGTAGAATTGCGTTCTATTCTCATAGCCCATGGATGCCGCGATCTGGCAGACCGGCAGCTCTGTGTTTCTCAGAAGCCGCGCCGCCTCGGCCATCTGTACCTTTTGACAGTACGCTTTCAGAGTGTATCCGGTGTTTGTCTTGATGATGCGGGATATATGCTCGCAGGAGTAGTTAAGTGCCTCCGCCAGATTGGTTCGCTGGATAGCCCCGTGGTGAGTTTCAATCAGCTTCTTGACCTGTTCCGCCGTCAGCAGTTCTTGACTGTTCCTCAGCGAAATGTGTGTTGCTTTGTATATGTCAGGATTCTCCAAGGCGGCAAACAGCCGGAGCAGAGAGGAATAAACGTCAAACTGGTATCCGATCCGCTTGACCGTAAAGGCGCGAATCAATTCCTGGGTGAGCTGCGGGATCGTATCTGCTCCTAAAAGGGTAAAGTCCAGATAGTCCTTTTTATAGTCGGCACGTTCCGACAGATTGTCGCTGAAAAACTGATTGAGAATGCTTTTGTACTGAAAGGGCGGCGGAAATGATTTGGGCCACTGTGTCAGCAGAGAGGCATCGATGCCGATGTAAACGATATCCGCATTCGACATATCTGTTTCGCGATGCATGGTGTTTCGATTGAGGAGACAAAGGTTCCCTTGCGTATAGGTGGTCTCGGCCCCCTCGATCATCACCCGGACTTGACCCCGCTGCACATACATCAGCTCAAAAAAATTATGTTTGTGCATGTAGGTCTCATGAAAGAATTCGTGTTTGTTTGGAGTGTGAACGCAAAAGGACCATGCATCCATATAGTTGGAAAACAGATACTCCTGAGGCTTCTGGATGCTGGTTACAATGGACAACGGAGAAAAATAGTCCCGTTCGGCCGTATGGTTGCGAAGATAGTTCGGACCATGGCTGCCGGTCTGGTTCCGCATTTCATCAATGCTGTCAAAAAACAGATGTTCCATGCGAGCATCCCCCCTTTTTATGGCAGTATAGCATGGAATTGAGTATAGTATAACATGAAATTGAGTATTTTTGAAGGAGGAAGTATCTGTGAAGCGGCAATGCTATAACCCCTATCTTCCCAGTTGGGAATACATCCCGGATGCTGAACCGAAGGTGTTTGGTCAGCGGCTGTACATTTATGGGAGCCATGATCTTTTTGGTGCCAAGGAATACTGTGAGGGCGATTACGTATGCTGGTCGACCCCGGTAGAGGATCTTTCCGACTGGCGGTATGAAGGCGTAATCTTCAAAAAGCAAGATACGCCGTGGAATAAAGAGAACCTGTCCTACTATGCACCGGATGTGGTGCGCGGCACAGACGGACGGTACTACCTTTACTATTCGGTGGCCAATACGTCAATCACATCGGTCGCTGTGTGTGACAAACCTGCGGGAAAATACCAATATTTGGGCGATGTTCACTTCCCGGACGGGCGAGTCTACGGCTCAAAGCCGGAGGATTGGTTTATGTTTGACCCAGCCGTTCTGGTGGATGATGACGGGCGGGTGTTTCTCTACGTGGGCAGCGGGCAGAAATCCAATGGACAATTCGGCCACGAGATCAAGGGGCTGTTTGTGATGGAACTCAGCTCTGATATGCTGACCATCATCAGCGAACCCACCATCATCATGCCGGCGGATTTTGATCCCAAGAAGCCGAACTATTGGGAAGGACCCTCTATCCGTCACATCGGTGAGTGGTATTATCTGGTCTATCCGGCCACGGACATCACCGGTCTCAATTACGCGATGAGCCTGTTCCCTGACAAGGGATTTATCCACAAGGGACCGATCCATTCCTCAAGTGATATCGGTCTGGAGGGCAGAAAGCTCATGAATGCGGCATATCCGATGGGAAACAGCCACGGCGGTATGGTATGCGTACACGGGCAATGGTATATATTTGACCACCGAACGACCAATGGCGCCAAACGAAACCGGCAGGCGGTAGCTGAGCCCATTGAGATCCGTGCGGACGGGACCATCCGCATGGTGGAGTCCACGAGCTGCGGATTGAATGGCGGCCCTTTGAAGGGAATCGGGACCTATCCGGCCTACATTGCCTGTGTCCTGCACCATGCCGGAATGTTTGGTCTGCGCAACCCGATGGACGGACCCGAGATCACCCAGGATGGTCCGGACTACGAGCCACCGGAGCCAGCGGAACGGGAAGTGACCATAGAGACAGAGAGCGCGGCACCAAAGGCGTATATTTCCAAAATGAAGAATGGCAGTATTGCCGGCTTCCGATATTTTGATCTGACTGAAAGCACCCACATTGCTGTAACGGTTCGCGGCGCAGGCGGCGTGCTGGAACTCTTGCCCGGGGAAAAGGACCCTGTCATAGCATCCATTCCCATTACCGGGACAGCCGACTGGACAACCGCCGGAGTAAAATTCGACGCCAGACGTCTGGCATTGGAGAGCAAGCGCCCCCTTGATTCCTGCCCGCTGTATTTCCGGTATAAGGGAAAGGGAACGCTTGACATCTTGAGTATTACGTTGGCATAAAGGAGGATAATGATGAACTGGACACCAATCTGGCACCAAGCCGCGGCCCCTGCCTTCGCGATGGGCTTTTTGGCGGGCAAGAAAAAAACAGTGGTGTATTCTGTGATATCCCAGGTTTCGGGCGAGAAACTTCGGATCCGTTTCTCCAACCACTATGGAAAGAAACCCTACACCATTGGGGGACTGACCGTGTGGGCACAGGGAGAGATGCATACCGTCACGCGGGACGGCAGCTGTGTTTTCACGGTTCCCGCGGGGGAAAGCTGCTATTCGGATGAGTTGACGCTCCCAGTGACGATGGGGGAAGAGCTGGAAATCAGACTCTACTATGCATCCAAGGTCATGGACAGCAATATGATCGAGGAAAATGCGGTAAGCTACCAGGGAAATCATACGACGGACAGCGAGCTACCCCCACCCCGGCGGGAAAAGTATATGGAACAGTACAGCCTTTATGAAGCGATTCCCGGGATGGATCAGATCGAGGTGTTTACCGGTCAGCCTTCCAAAATCATCGTGGCGTTCGGGGACAGTATAACGGCTATGAACCGCTGGGTAAAACCGTTGCAAAAGCGTCTGTTCGATGCGTATGGCGGTGACTACGCACTGATGAACGCCGGAATCGGCGGGAATTGTCTGCTTTATGATATCCCGGGTCTGATGGGCGTTTCCTACGGGGAAAAAGGGGTGTCCCGCTTCGAGCGCGATGTACTCCGCTTTTCAGAACTCTGCGGCGTGATTTTGGCGTTGGGGGTCAATGATGTAGCCTACTATTCCCAAAAGACAGGGGCGGTCATCTCGCTGGAACAATATGGTTCGGCCGTAACCGATATTGTGGATCGGCTTCATAAGGCCGGTGTCCGGGTGATTGCCCAGACGCTTCCGCCCCGCAGCGGTTTTGTGAAAAAAGGGTATACCCCGGAGATGGAGGCGCTGAGAGTCAGCATCAATGAATGGATCCGAGATAGCGCGCTGTTCGATTATATGGTTGATGCGGATGCACTGCTGCGCGATCCGAAGAATCCTTCGTTCACCGACGAGCGTTATCACCAGGGGGATCACCTGCACCCGAATCAGGCCGGAGGAATGCTGCTGGCGCAGGCGTATGATTTGCAAAAGCTGACAGGGGAGGCGTAGGCATGGGGAAAAAGTATTTCACGCTCAGCTTTGATGATGGACTGGAGCAGGACAAACGGGTGATCCAACTCATGAGGCAATACGGGCTCAAAGGAACCTTCAACCTCAATGCCGGCCTGCTTGGCACTCGCGGCGAGGTGAAGGGGCTTGGAACCTTCTCTTTTCAGGATTGTCCCGAAGGCGTAAAGCACAAGTGGCCATTTTCCTATGTGCAGCACAACCGAATCCCACAGGACGAGGTGTGCCAGGTCTATGAGGGAATGGAGATTGCCACCCATGGCTTCCGGCATGAACCGCTGGGGGTTGTCAGCGAGGATGAAATGCGCGCATCGGTGGATGCGGACAAGGCCGCGCTGGAAAAAATCTTCGGCACCACGGTCGTGGGGCACGCCTATGCGCAGGGTTCAACCTCGCCGGCTGTCCAGGCGTATCTGAAGGCACAGGGGTATCAGTATGCCAGAGTGGTCTTTCCCTCCGGCGGCTTTGCGTTCCCGGATAATCCGATGAACTTTCGGCCTTCCTCCTCGCTGATTCTGAAAAATGCCGCAAAGCTGGTGGAGCGTTTCAAATGTGAGGAACCCGGAGAAAAGGATCTGCTGTTGTTCCTGTGGGCACACAGTTATGAAATGGACTACGACAAGGGAAACGCCAGTTGGTATGCTTTGGAGCGGCTTTTTGAATCGATCGCAGGCCGAAACGATATCGTATATTGCACAAACAGCGAAGCGTTCGCGCATATTTAAGGAGAGCAGGAAAGTGAAAAAGAAAGATTTTAACCGGGGTTGGCTATTTGGCGCCGTGGGAAAGGAACCGTCTATGCAGCCGGTCACACTTCCCCACGATGCCATGCTGTACGAGAAACGCTCGAAGGATGCGGCAACAGCGGGAGCATGCGGATACTTTCCCGGCGGGGCCTATGTCTACGTCAAACGGTTTCTTGTGCCTGAAACGTGGCGGACACAGTCCGCTGTGCTGGAATTTGAGGCAGTTTATCAAAACGCACAGGTGTTCGTGAACGATGCGCTTGTGGCTGAACAGCGGTACGGGTATACCAACTTCTTTGTGGTGCTGGACCCACAACTGAAGTATGGCGAAGAAAATGAAATCAAAGTGATTGCGGACAACTCGTCGGTACCCAATTCCCGTTGGTATTCCGGCAGCGGAATTTATCGCAACGTAAACCTCTTCCTGGGGGATAAGAGTCATATCCGCCCGGATGGACTGCTCGTCTCCACCTCCGGAAACGATGCGGCCCATGTGAAAGTTTCGGTCACCGGTGGTGATACGGTCAGAGTCTCTGTTCTGGATGGTGAAAAGGTGGTAGCGCAGGCCGAAGCTGCGGTCAAGGAAGGCACTGCGTCGGCGGACATTCCCGTTTCCCAGCCGCGGCTTTGGGACGCGGAACATCCCGAACTGTACCAATGCAGAGCGGAACTGCTGAAAAATGGTGAGATGGTGGATGAGGCGGACGCCTGGTTTGGATTCCGTACCCTTAGCTGGAGCACCAGAGGATTTTTTGTAAACGGCAAGAAAACGCTGTTCCGTGGCGCCTGCGTCCACCACGACAATGGTATTCTGGGCGCATGCTCTTTTGAGGATGCCGAGTTCCGCCGTGTCCGTCTACTCAAGGAGGCCGGTTTCAACGCGATACGTTCCGCCCACAACCCTGCCTCCAAGGCGCTGTTGGATGCCTGTGACCGGCTGGGTCTTTATGTCATGGATGAATTCTGCGACAACTGGCTGGTACATAAAAACCCCTACGACTATGCGGACCAGGATTTCCGCGCATGGTGGCAGCAGGATCTCACAGCTATGGTCATCAAAAACTACAATCATCCCAGTGTGGTCATGAACTCTATCGGAAATGAAATCTCCGAACTGGCTATGCCCGAAGGACAGGAGTACTGTAAAAAATTGGCAGTCCTGGCACGAAAGCTGGACCCGGACAAAGCAGTGACGATGGGGGTCAACCTGATGCTGTGCAGTATGTCGGCCAAGGGCGGCGGCATATACGGCAACAAAAAGAACGGAAAAGAGAATCAAAACGGCAGTCAGACGATGGACAATGTTCCCACCAGCGCCTTCTTCAACATGCTGATGAACCTGGCCGGGGGTATGATTGAAAAAATGGCCGCCAAACCTGCCGCAGACGATGCCACAAAGGTGAGTTTCTCTTATCTGGATATTGGCGGTTACAACTACGCCGCGTCCCGATACGAGAAGGACGGTACGCTCCATCCCGACCGCATCATTGTCGGGTCCGAGACCCTGCCCAAGAACCTGTATCATAACTGGCAACTGGTGAAAAAATTTCCCTATGTGATCGGCGACTTTATGTGGACGGGCTGGGATTATCTGGGAGAGGCGGGCATCGGTACCGTCCGTTACAAAAGTTTCAAAAATCCCGGTCAGGACGCGCCCATCATCTCCGCCGGCTGCGGCGTGATCGACATTTGCGGAAAGATTCGCCCCGAGGTACAGTGGAACCGGCTGATCTGGGGGCTGGACCATACCCCCGGCATCGGCGTAGAACCGTATACCCACGCAGGGGAGACCGGCTCCGTATCCATGTGGCGTGACACAGACGCAGTGGCAAGCTGGTCCTGGGCCGGCTGTGAAGGCAAAAAAAACAAGGTCACGGTCTACTCTGACGGCGAAACGGCGGAACTCATTGTCAACGGGCATTCCTATGGCAGAAAAAAGACGAAGGAATACAAGGCTGTCTTTAAACACGTTGTCTATGAGCCCGGTACCATCACCGCAATCAGCTACGATGGCGAGGGAAAAGAACAGAGCCGCACTTCCATGAAGACAGCTGTAGGACCTGCCGAACTGCGTGTGGTGGCCGACCGGAGCACCTTGCAGGCAAAAACGCAGGATTTGGCCTACATCAGCATTGACCTGACGGGGGCGGATGGCATCACAAAATCTTCTGAGGATACTGCGGTCACGGTGGAGGTTGACGGTGCCGGAACGCTGCTGGCCCTTGGTTCTGCACGTCCTAACATGGGGGAAAACTTTTTCTCCGATACCCACACGACCTACTACGGCAAGGCATTGGCCGTGGTCCGCGGCGGCGATGCCCCCGGAAAGATTACGGTCACGGTGAAAGCAAAAGGCCTGCCGGCCAAAACGCTTGAATTGGAGGTAATCTGAGGAAAAGGCATAGACCAAACGGCAAATCCCGATGTCTAACCAAAAAGACTGCAACAATTGTTGCAGTCTTTTTCTGCGTAATCTACCTCATGAATTTTGCGTAAATGGTGATTCGCATAAGGCTAATTTCTTCTATGGAGAACGTTGCTCCTTTATCGGCTGGGAGAGAATCGATTTTCAGTATCAGACTTCCCACTTCTTTACAGTCTGTACCGATGGCACGTCTGCTTTTGCATCATACATCCCAGTGCATCCTACACAGCAGAAGAAACGTTATTATTCCCGGGAACCTATTGAAGCAACAACTGCCATGCAGGCCTAAAATTCCCGCATAGCAGTTATTTTTTATTCTATATGTTTTCTAAGGTGTGTTATAAATATCATAAACTTCTTGGATTTGCTGTAAGGAGTCCATGCGGTAAGCCCTTAATAAAGAAAAAAGCAGGAGCCTTTCCAAATCACATGCCGAGGCCATTGGGATGCAGTGTGTTTTTCAGCAGGCGAAGCCGTTCAGGTTTCCCCATGCGAGTTGGGTTTTCATCAAACACCATAAACTTTTTGGATTTGTTATAAGGCGTCCATTCCGCAAGGCCTTCTCCATTTGGATTCCCTGTCTTGATAAAGTTGATCAGATACGCCAATATATTCTCCTGCAGCATGTAATCCTCTTTCCCAAACGGCCTCCAGGAATGAGACAGCCATCCATATAGGTAAATCAGATCGCTGCCATGCCAGGCTCCCTTTGTATCGCCGGGCAGCTGCCTGCGGAAATAGTAGGTATAGGTATCCACGCCGAGCTTGCGCTGGGATTTTGCTAAAAAGCCACACATCCAATAAAGCAAAAACGGCATGACATCCTCGGATGTGACTGAACACATGATCTTGACCGGGCAGGGCTGATTTTTAATCCCGCTGGTAAAATTCTCGTCATATACAGCATTGCAGAAACCGATAGACGACTTGGCCGAAACCTCCGCAAAAGCATCGTACAGTGTTTTGGCGGGCAGCTGCTTGAATTCCTCAATGGATTTACATCCGGTCCTCTCATACACTTGACGCCACTTGGCATACTCCTTGGTGTTATCGGGTTTCTGCTTGATGAAACTGGCCAGGCCCGCGCTGCTCTGGATAATCGCCTGCTTGAATATGCCTTTATTCAGCGGGGATTTGATCTGGGTCTCACAGCTGGTCGCGCCTGCACTCTGGCCAATCAGCGTCATATTGTTCACATCACCGCCAAAGCTTTGGATGTTGTGCCGCACCCAGGCAATGGCCGCCTGCTGGTCATAGTAGCCATAGTTACCGCTCTTTCCGTTCTCATCCTCAAGTTCCTTCATGGCAATGAAGCCGAAAATGTTCACCCGGTAATTCATGGCAACGGTTATGATTCCGTGCTTGGCCAAGAATGATCCGTTGCATTCCGGCGAGTTATTCTGCCCCGTAACCAAACCGCCGCCATAGATGATCACCAACACCGGGCAGTTCAGCGGGTTCTCCGGTGTCCAAATGTTCAGGTTCAGGCAATCCTCGGAATATTCAGACTGGAAATTTTGATAAAATTCATGCTCATAATGGTTTTGGGGGTCACTGGCATCCACCTGGACATAGGCGCGTTGCTGAATCGGAGCAGGCCCATATTTTTTTGCATCACAGATGCCTTTCCATGAGACGACCGGCTGCGGATATTCAAAACGCTTGGCGGTAGCATATGGAATACCCAAAAAGCAGTTTACGCCATCTTCCTGAAAACCTTCCACCACACCGCAGGGGGTGGTGACCTGAATTGTGTTCATAGATTGATCCTCCTAAGAAAGATATGGAAAAAGTCAGCTGAGCTGGGAGAACAAGAAAATTGCAAGGCCGAGAATGACCAGCACAATGCCGGTAGCCCGGTTCAGTGTTTTGGCGGAGGCCTTGTTGGCAAATTTCGCGGCAATCCGGGCCCAGAGCAGGGTAAAGACGACGCACAGGACCAGGACCGTGAGATCCGGCATCCCGCCGATGGCAAAATGGGAGACGGCCCCGGTTAGGGCGGTAAAGGTCATGATGAATACACTGGTGCCGATGGCAGTCTTAAGCTCGTAGCCCAGGACGCTTATCAAAATTAGCAGCATCATCATTCCGCCTCCGGCTCCAACAAATCCGCAGATCAGGCCGATGAGGATACCGCACAGCACGCTTTGCACCGCCCGCTTGGCGGGGGATGCCTTGGACATATCCTCCTTGGTGGTCATCACCGGACGGACAATGAATTTGACGCCCAGCAGGAAGGTCATAAATACGGAGAAGCTGCCCATGGCTTGAGAGGGAACCAGACTGGACAGCCAGCTTCCCACCACAGTAAACAGCATTACGGTAAGCATCATGATCAGACCGTTTTTGACGTCCAGATTTTTGTTTTTTCCATAGGTATAGGCGGAGACGGCGCTGGCCAGTACGTCCGAGGAAAGGGCGATACCCACGGCCATATAGGGTTCCATATCCAAAAAGGTGATGAGCATAGGGCTGATTACCGCCGCCGCGCTCATACCGGCAAAGCCGGTTCCCAGCCCGGCGCCCATTCCGGCAAAAAAGGTGACAAGAATCGTGATCAGAATTTGCGGCATATTGAATCTCTCCATTTTTTGAAATTATATATGGGTAATGAGTCAGAGCTTGCCTTCCATACCGGTTTGTCCCGGAACAAGGATTCATTGCCCATAATGGATCCCTGTTTTACTTTCCCTCTTATTCCGTTCATACCGCATATTGCGCCATCATACCTTCTTGTATCTTTGCAGAATGCGGTTGAGCTGCTTCATGGCTGATTCATCGGCGCCTATCTGCTTGAGCAGGGAGACCAGCGTGATTCTCCCCATCATACGCTGCAAGGCGGGATTATCCTTTACCGTGCCCGCCACTTCGCCCCGGGCAGAAGCGGCCTTTGTAATCAGCTGATCGATGACCGCACCCGCCTCCGGGTGCTTACGGATGTCCGACAGCTTGTCGGCAATGGAGTAACAATCAGGGACGATATCTTCCTTGTCAAACCAGTTGATTACAGGAGCGGTTTTCCGGAAACGGTACTCCGGATTGGGCTGGGATACCTTTCGAACCCAGATCGCACTGTGACTGTCCCCGGCGGTTGCATGGATGGAGTGCTCCCCAGAGATGGGGACCTTGAACTTAAACACATGCTTTCCGGTCTGAGTCTCAAAGGGCCGTCCGTCCACGCTCAGGGTGACGGTTTTCTGATTGGAATAGACTGTAACTTCGGTTATATCCTCGGCCCGGTCCACATACCGTCCGCCCGCGACATGAACAAAGGGATCGGTCTTGTTCCAGTAGGCTTTGTACAGGTAGAAGGCGTCCTTCTTGGTTTGGCGGTCGATGGTGACAAGGCCCTTCTGATTTTCGCCGTGCTTGCCGCCCTCGTCCCGTCCGTCGGCAGCAAAGTCGAAGATGTTCCATACATGGGTGGCCCACATCCAAGGACGCTGCTCGATCATCTCCAGCATGTGCTCATGGTAGACGCACTGGTAGCTCTCGGTATAGTCGCCCTTTTCGGGAGCAAGAGACTGGTACTGAGGGTTGGCGTCTGCGCCGTACTCGCTCAGGCCGATGCACCGGTTTGGGAACTTGGCGTGGTACTCGTCAAAGAATTCGTCGTTCTGCTCCAGGTCGCCTACATACCAGCCAAAATACAGGTTGTAGCTGTTCACATCCGGAATCTCCAGAAGAGGACTGTCGATGTCCAGCATGAATACATTTGCCATGGTGGTGGGACGGGTGGGGTCCAGCTTGTGGCACAGATCATTCAGCGCCCGGTGGTTTTCTATCAGGGAATCATTGACGGGGCTGGCGGCGGTGATTTCGTTGCTCAGGCCCCAGACGGCGATGGACGGGTGGTTATAGCACTGGACGATCAGCTCTTCCATTTGGGAAAGAGTGTTGGCCCGGCCGTTTTTCATGTGCATGGTGATATAGGGGATCTCGGCCCAGACGATGATGCCGTTTTCGTCGCACAGGTCGTAAAATTCCTGGGCATGCTGGTAGTGGGCCAGGCGCAGGGTGTTGGCCCCCAGCTCCCGGATGATCTCCATATCCTGCTTGTGGTGCTCGCGGGTCAAAGCGTTGCCCACGCCCTTGCAGTCCTGGTGCCGGGCGCCACCCCGGAGGGGGTAGCTTCGGCCGTTCAGAATGAAGCCCTTTTGCGGATCGATCTTGTAGTTCCGGCAGCCAAAGCGGGTGGAGACGCGGTCGCCGCTGGGCAGGGTGGCCGTGGCGGTGTACAGGTAGGGATCGTCCACACCGTCCCACAGATGGACATTCTCAATGGTGAATTCCGCCTTGGCGTAACCATCCACGCTGGGGACGGTTTTGCTCTGCCCGTCCACGGTGACGGTCACTTCTTCCCCGTTCTGCCAGGTTTCCACGGTGAGGGCTGCGGATTTCGTTTCCAGGTTTACAATGGGAGTGACCTTGATGCCTGAGGTGCCACAGTAGCCCAGTTCAAAGTGGGAGGCAGGAACGATGATCAGGTTCACATCCCGGTACAGTCCGCCGTAGAAGGTGAAGTCCGCCTTCTGGGGATAGACCCGGTCGTTGCTGGAGTTGTCCACCCGAACCTCAACGGTGTTTTCGTCCTTTAATTCCGGAAGCTTGATCCGGAAGGTGCTGAAGCCGCCCTCGTGGTGGCAGAGGGCTTCCCCGTTGACCGAGACGTCCGCCGTATAGGCTGCGCCCTTGAATTCCAGCCAGGCTTCCTCGCCGGGATTTAGCGCAGGCTTGGGGAACTGCTTGGTGTAACGGCAGGCGCCCCGGTAGTAATCGTCGCCGCCGTCCTGGCCGTCTACTGCGTTCCAGGTGTGGGGCAGGGTGACGGGTTCGTCCTTTCCCTGCTTGGTAAAAAGCCAGCCCTCATTGAATGAAACAATTGTGCGCATAAACTTTCCTCCTGAACGTTTGTATAAATTGGCAATATCCAAAGGGTTTCCGGTATGATAAAATATCCTTATCAAAACAGTAGTGGTGCAGATGATGATACAGGAACCATTTAAAGATTTGGAGAAACGCATGGGTGTAGAGGAATTCAAAGACCTGTTGTTATGCTGCGGCAACATCTACCTCTGGAAATTAGACTCCGGCGGCAATTTGCTACAAAGCAACTGCCCCGACGAAGCGGTTTTGGGCACAGCGTTTGAACTGCTCGGCTGTAAACAGCGCATCGTAGACTACGGCAGCAGCCACAGCCGCCCAATTTCGCTGAGAACCGTTCCCGGCCTGGTTTGGTATGCCGCTTTTGAGCGTGAGAACGGAGCGTTAAAGTTTATCTACGCGGTGGGGCCGGTATTTTACAATGACATCTCGGCAGCAGCGATTGAAAGCGGCATTCGGGGAATCTCAAAGGACAAGATCAGCGCGGAATGGAATACCCATTTTCGGAACGCAATCCGGCATATTCCCCTGATGCAGTGCACCGTTATGATGCTCTTGGTCCTGATGCTCCACTACTGCATTACAGGGGAGCGTCTTCAAATCAGTGATATCGACGCGGAGATCAATATCTCAATCCCAGAGATTTCACAAAAGCAGCCTTCCCACGACCGTTATCAGGTTTGGTCGGCGGAACAGGCCCTTCTGCAAGCCGTTCGGAACGGCGATCTGGATTATAAGCAGGCTTTGTCAGACGTTATGCGGCTGAGCACCGGTGTCAACGTGAACGGCAAAACCGCTCTGGCAAAGAGTAAGATTTCCATTATTGTGTTCGTATCCATCGTCTGCCGCGCGGCGGTGGAGGGAGGGCTGTCACCGGAAGAGGCCTATGGTTTGGGTGACAGCTATATTCAGATGGTGGAATCGATCGAAAACCCCTCCGATCTTGAGCCCCTTGCCATGTCCATGTATGATGATTTTGTACGCAGAGTCCATAACAACCGGACCAACCCAAAGTATAGCCGAGAAATCCAGAAGTGCTGTGACTATATCGAAATGCATCTGGGTCAAAAGCTTACAGCGGAGGTGCTGGCGGAGCGGACGGGATATGCCATGTACTATCTGACGAAGAAGTTCAAAGAGGAAACCGGCTTCACCGTCCGGAATTATGTGAAATATGCCCGGATGGAACGGGCCAAAATTCTGCTCAGCAGCACAAAGCTGTCTGTTGAAGACATATCGGCTCAGTTGGGCTTCGGCTCCCGCAGCCATTTCAGCCGGGAATTTCACGATATTGTAGGCAGCACGCCCATTGCGTATCGAAAGCGAAATACAAATGAATGATACGAAATCGGCAGGCCATTTTACTATGAAAGCTCCGTATTCATAGTAGGCAACCTCTAAAAACTACTTTTTGGTGTTTTGGGCGAGAGATTTTGTTCCAACAAAAGTTTTGGGAAGTCCGGAATACTTGGTGTATTGCGGACTTTTCAAAACGCATTGTTGGGGCAAAAGATCCGTTCAAAACCCAAAAGGGGAGTTTTTAGAGGTGCCCAGTAAATAATGGATTATAGTGCCAGCGTCTCGCCCCTGGCGGGGCAACCGATGCTGATGCACATAAATCCCCATGCACGAACTGCTTTCATGATTTATGGCGCAAGCATATTGCATGGGTATTTACTGTGAAAGCTTCGCATTCACAGTAAAAATTTTATTAAGGCAACACCGCATAATGGGGCAAGGAGATTCGGCGAGAGATTTTGACACAAGCGAAAGAATGGAAAATGCGGGAATACTGGATGTATTTCCCATTTTTCATACTGCACGATTGGGGCAAAAGATCCGCCGAAGCCCGCTGTCCCCACCCAGCGGTGTTGCCTTAAGTCAAGAATCGGCATGATTGGCTTCGGTTTCGTGAGATGAACTTCTTTGAAGGCAAATGGATTGAATGCTCAGTTCCTTGGATCCATGATAACGCAAAATCAGGGGCTGAATGCCAGACTGAAAACGGCATGGGATCTCCATCTCCATCCATGTGCGGGAGGGTTTGATCAAAGTAGGAATTTCTCCATGCTCCCCCAATACGGTTATCTTTGCCCTTCCGCTGGTTTTGTAACGCAGAATCAGGACATACTCCCCCGCGGCTAGATGAAAGTATTTGTATACAATCCGGGCTCTATTGGTCGCGACAACGATCTGCTGTCCGTCTTCGCAGGTGATATGCGGGATCTTCGCACTGGAAACACCGTTTCCGATATGGGGCATTTTTCCGCTATACAGATTGCAGCAGATAGACGCCGGATATGTGCGGTTCGATTCCAATGGCCCGCAAAAACCCTGTGAAGTAATTTCCACTTGAGGAATCCTCCCGTCAGGCAGAATCTCAACAGGTTCCGCGCATGCCTGCCGGGAATAACCACTTTTATGGGTGTTGCGGTGGTAGAAAACATACCATTTTCCGCGAATACACTCGATACTGCCGTGATTGGTACCCGTGGCGTTCAGCCTGTCCCGATCTTTGCGGCCTTCATAGCCCACATCGCCATTGGAAACGATGGTTCCGCCGTAGGTAAAGTCTCGGTCCGGGTAAGCGCTTGTGGCATAGCAAAGCTCATGGCCCTTGATAGAGGAATAAATGAAATAATAGGTGCTCCCGAGCTTCCGGATTGAGCTTCCCTCAAAGAAAGGATGCTTTTCAAAGGAGGTTCCCTTCACACGACTGGGCATAACATGGATAGGCTGCGATTGAATCGTCAGCATATCATCCGCCAGCTCCACATGATTCGCGCCCATGACGCCATCCGGATCGGATTGGATTTCCTCCACACTTTTGCCAAACATATTGCTTTCCACCTTGTGGAAAATAGGATCCAACAGCTTTCCACGCTCATGGAACGGATACCATGTGCCATAGTAGAGCCGAATGGTGCCATTGTCATTGATCAGCGCCGGATCAAAGGTGACGAATTTCAACATGGGGCTGCCGTCTGGATTGCGAACACAGCCATAATATTCATAGTTTCCGTCGGGGGTATCGCAGACGGCAACGCTGATCTGCTGGCCGTAGCCGCCCACGCCTTTTTCGCCAGACATACAGTAATAGAGATAAAACCTGCCGTCATTGCCCTGCACCACATCGGGCGCATACATATATTTCAGCTTTTCGCCATACTGCGGGTCCTGATCCGCGCGGTAAGATGTCCCTTTACAGCTCCAACTTTCCAAATTGTCCACCGGGGCGGACCAGAATTCATAGCTGAGCATACAGTAGGTGTCACCGCCGGCTTGATCATGGGAACCGAACAGATACACTCGGTCGCCAAACACATGAGGTTCCCCGTCCGCTATATAGGTATCCAGGGGTAAAAACGGATTTGCCATATTTCTCAACACATCCTTTCCTAAATACCTTGACACGGTATATATTACGATATTCTCGCGGGTGTTGATATTTCAATCCTCGCTTTTTTGTGCTTTTTTTCATCAATATACTTTATAATAGCTAATTTTGTCACGGAAAATCAAAATTAGGAATATATTTTTGATAAGGTGCACTTTATGATATACACAGCGGACGGATTCTCCCGCCCCCCGAAAAATGAATAGGAGGACTCTACTGTGAAATCTAAGGCACCTACCCAAACCGAGACCGACGGTGTTCAGTATCGCCGAGTCTCCAACGCAAGACTTGCGCTTGCGATGACCTCAGCGCTCTCTCTCGCTTGTTTCTTCTCCGCAATTGGCTATGTTAGCTATGCCGCCAACCTGGGCTTCGGGGTCACGATGCTACTGGTCGGCACGATTATGACCGTCGCCCGCCTGTTTGACGGAATTACCGACCCTTTGATTTCCCTGCTGATTGACAAGGTCAACACCCGCTTCGGAAAGATCCGCCTTTTTATAATCATCGGCTGGGCCATTGAAGCTTTCTCTCTGCTGTGCCTTTACAGCTGGTTCTGCGGCAAGGGGCACTCTGTGGGCGTGTTCATCCTGTTCTATTTTTTGTATTACATCGGCTATACGTTCCATAACATGGCGAACAATCTCATCTCCCCGGTCATCACCAACGATCCGAAGCAGCGCCCCATGGTAGGCGTTTTCTCTACAATCTATAACTATGTGATTGTAATTGTCTTGTCCATAATCGTCTCTATGGTGCTGCTGCCCCAGTATGGAGATAACTACACCGTGGATCTTCTCTCGAAGACCGCGGTACTGTTCGTGGGTCTCTCGGCAGTCTTTACCGTTCTTGCAATAATTGGCGTCTCCCCCATTGACAAGCCTGAAAATTTCACTTCCGCCCAGGGAAAAAGCCAGTCTATCAAGGGGAAGGATATGCTGGACCTGCTTAAAAACAACAAAGCGCTGCAGTGTTTCATTTTCGCCGCCACCTCGGATAAGCTGGCCATGAATATCGCGGGTCAGTCTGTGATCACCACGCTTCTCTACGGAATTATCATCGGTAATGTGCGTATCGGCGCGATTATGAATATGGTCGCGATCTTCCCTGCTTTGATTTTCTCGGTGTTTGGCGGAAAATACACCGGAAAGCACGGCAGCGCCAAGGGCGTTGCATTCTGGAGCCAGGTCAGTATCTATGTAAACCTTGCCTTTGTGATTGTTCTGCTTTTCGCCGGAACGACCCCGATTGTTGCCTCTGCCCCCCTGCTGATCCTCTTTATCGTTTTGACGATGCTGCAAAACGGACTGAAGGTCGTGGTCAGCACCGCCACCACCTCTATGCTGGCAGATGTGGTGGACTATGAGGCATACCGCTCCGGAAGATACATGCCCGGCGTTGTCGCGGGCGTCTACAGCCTGGTTGACAAGGTGGTGTCCTCCCTCGGCGCCGTGATCGCCACCTTCTGCATCTCTTTGATCGGATATACGGCCACGATTCCCCAGCCCACCGACCCCAAGACGATGCCTGTTGTGATCATGGGAATCCTCGTTGTGTATGTCCTGCCGGTCCTCGGTTGGATCTGCACGCTGATCGCCATGAAAAAGACGCCCATCTCCAAGGAGAAGATGGTTGAGATTCAAAAAACAATTGGAGAGAGAAAGAAAAATGCTGAACAAATCGACGCTTGAATCCTTTGCCGCACCCTGCCCTAAGCAGGGAAAGCTGGAGCTTGTCCATTACACCAGCCGTGCGTACGCGCTGGAAGCGATTTTTGGGGAGAGCCCGATCACGATGGAAAAGTCCATGTGGGTCTACACGCCCTACGGGTATGATCCATCCAAAAAATACAACGTGCTGTTTCTGATGCACGGCGGCACAGATAATGAGGGCTACTGGTTTGGTCAGGGCCGCTACCGTGGGGATGATGTTCAGAAATACACGGATTACGGTAATATCACGGCAAGCATGATAGATCATCTGATCTATAAGAAGCAAATCGATCCGTTGATCGTTGTCACCCCGAGCTTTGAGGAGGAGGTTGAGCCTTATACGAAGCTCGGAAACCGGGTAGACTCCTATTTTGCCTCCACGCGCTATTTCTGGCTGGAGCTGCGAAACGAGATCATGCCCTATCTGCAAAAGCACTACAGCACCTACGCGGAAAGCGACAACGAGGAAAGCTATCGGAACGCAAGAAAGCATTTCGCCTATGCGGGAGCGTCCCAGGGCTCCATCACCGGCCTTTACTCCATTATGTGCCATTGTCATGATCGCTTTGCCTTTATTGGGTGCTTCTCAGCCGGCGCGATACGGTGTGCTTTCAACGGAAAGGAGCTGTCCGTTGCGCTGGATGAGGAAAAGCTGGCAGAGCTCTGCTCCGCCATCGAGCAGGAACCTCCGGTTTTCTGGTACAACGGGTGCGGGGATGACGATAAGATGTATTCCAGCCATAAGGAAACCTATGACCGTGTGCTGAAAGCTTGTCCTGAGCAACTTCACGAAAACCAAAACTGCCGATTTGTCACCCATGAGGGTGGACAGCACGACTACCGCACATGGAGCGAGGATCTTTTCAACGTGCTGCACCTGTTTTTCACTTAATCGGTTCTCTGAAGAATTCACACGAAGCATTGGAAAGAAACATAACAAGATATGGAATCCAACAGATGAAAGGCAAAATTTTACATACTCTGGAGTTCCCTGGGGATCGCATCCGCCGTTGTCTCTGCCCTGATCGCATATACGACTTTTTATGCAACCGACGTCTTGCAGCTAAACGCCGGACTGGTTGGAACGCTGCTCCTGGTATCTAAATTATTTGACGGAGTTACCGATTTGGTCGCGGGTTTTTTAGTAGACCGTACGAATACAAAGCTTGGACGGGCGAGGCCCTATGATATAACCTACGCGTTGTTCGCGCTTTTCACACTATTTCTGTTTAATACGCCGCGTATGGGCAAAACATTGATGGCCGTTTATGTCTTTGTGATGTACACGCTGATCTTCTCAGTGTTCCAAACCCTGTATTCGTGCGCCAGCACCGTCTATTTGTCGCGCGTTATTGAAACAGACGAAAACCGCGTGAAAGTAAATTCCATTTCCAGCGTGATTAGTGCAGTGATTGCCATCATCGTGGGCATTGCGCTGCCTTTATTGATTGAGGCTGTGGGCACTTCACATGAAAAATGGGGACAGATGGCGATTTATATTTGCGCTCCCTGTGTGGTACTTGCACTTGTCAGGTTGTTCACCATTAAGGAGACAAGCACCCGCGGAATAGCTGCCTCTACAACAATCAATTTGAAGGAAGGCGTCTATCTCCTGTTTCACAATAAGTATGTGCTTATTTATGCGCTGGCACTGCTTCTTACAAATATTGCAACCAATTTCGGCAGTGCAACAACCTATTATTTCAAGTACATTGTGCAGAACCTCGGCCTGATGTCGCTGGTTCAAATTGGGGGAATTGCTGGGCCTGTTGCAATTGCCGCCTTTCCAGCGCTCACAAAGAAACTGGGAATGAAAAAGCTGATGATCGGAGGACTCGGCATTGGCGTGATCGGGAAAATTCTTCCGCTCTTCGGAAAAACCAATATTGTGCTTCTGATGATCTCCTCTGTCCTTTCCATGGTCTCCTATATGCCCCTTTTCGTTTTGGCGCCCAATGTCTTAATGAATTGCATGGACTACGGTGAATGGAAATATCACAAACGAGGAGAAGGAATTTACACCTGTGTCACTGGCTTTTGCAGTAAGGTAGGTGTTGGTTTGGCTGCCGGTATCATCGGGATTGTCACTTCTCTCAGCGGTTATGTCGGAGGAGCTGAGGTTCAAAGTGCCAGTGCTCAAACAGCCATTGTTTCTCTCTATACAATTCTTCCGGCTTTGTTAATGGCGCTGTCCATCGTTGCCATGTACTTCTATAATCTGGATAAAGAGCTGCCAACAGTCCAGAAGGAACTTGCGGAGCGCAGCAGCAGTGGACAAAAGGGCCTCTGATTTTGTTGGTACTGCCTAAAAGATCTCCGGGATGGTATGGGCGACAGAGGAAAAGTCAGCAGCACTCTGACTGCCGCCTATATAGTAGTCACCAGAATGGAAGTATTGGATAGTCATAGGCAGTCCTCCTTAATTTGTTCTGCCTGTATTGTATCGATCCTGCTTATGGATGTCGAACTTGCCGCTTCCATTTTTTTCCGCGTCAAATGGCGTATTATATTCAAAAAGCAATGTATTTGCAATAAATCCCGGCTCAAAAGGCCGGGATTTTATCATGCAGAATATATGGTACTCCTCACTTGGCTCACACATAGGATAGAAAACGGCGTGGAAGCAAATGTGTTCATTTGCCACAGAAACGCATTAAGGACGAAACGGCAGATAAACAAAAGACGGTCCCGAAGAAGGATTTTTTTCAGCCAGCTTCGGGACTGCTTTTTTTGGTTTTATCATCATATCGGAACTCAAAAAAGTAGTAAATTGGTAGTAATCGGCATTTGAAACGTGATTTATCGCGGTTTTCCAAGGCAAATCTCAGCTGATTGAAATGGTGCCGTGGCAAACAAATAATACTTTAATCATCTTTTTATATCTCCATTTAAATCTTGTATTTCTTCTCAAACGCTTGATATTTCAGGGTTTTCCGACTTTTGAGTTT
>ERZ835541.1307-NODE-1307-length-25516-cov-30.543419_pt1 | contig 25516 bp, 43 predicted proteins | sample MGYA00519945_ERZ835541 | MGnify/ENA primary metagenome ERZ835541 (study PRJEB31850, sample SAMEA3708780) | human gut metagenome | biome: human gut; feature: human-associated habitat; material: faeces | place: China | collected 2014 ...
CGGATAGCGCAAAATACTATTACGAGCAGGCAAGACGGATTTCCGAATCATTTTCGGGTGCATTAAGACCAATGGGAACAGTAACATTTGCAAATCTTCCTGCGCTGTCAGCAACGACAAGCGGCAATATGTATAACATTTCAGACCAGTTTACGACCACTTCTGATTTTAAAGAGGGGGCAGGGAATACTATTCCGGCAGGTGCTAACGTTTATAAGACAGAAGATGGAAAGTGGGATGTTCTTGCAGGTACGCCGGTCACTGGGGTAAAGGGTAGTGCAGAGAGTGCGTACAGGAGAGGAAATGTTAATATAACAGCGGAGAATGTGGGAGCGGTGCCTAAGACGGGTGGAACACTTACGGGAGCATTGGGACTTGCAAATAATACATGGAATCCAGTCGGAAATGATGTTGCTATTGGCGACCACGATGTTGCAGGTAATCTTGGTGTAAAGGGGCTAAACGGAACACCGGGGATAAGCTTATACAATCAAGATGGAAGTCATTATGCAGATGTAATTCACAGCAAAAATATCGGAAATCAATCTGTAGACCATGCGACAACATCAGATTCAGCAAGCAACGCAAAAATTGCAAGCGAAGCAAATATAGCTGGCCTTGCACTAAAGCTTGGACGGAGCGGCAATAGAAACTATCCAATGACCTTTAACTGGGCAGGCAAAGGCGGGCAGCCTACATGGCTTTGGGGTGGTGAAAACGGAGAAGATATGTATGTTTACAATCCTAGTAATTTCAGTGTAAATTATGCCGCAAGTGCAGGAAATGCCGCAAAAGTAAATGGGCACAGTGTTAATGCAGACGTACCGTCAGACGCAAAATTTACGGATACAAAAGGAAGATATATTGGCACTACCGTAACAAAGCCACAAGATAAAACAGAAATGTATATCACATATCTTTCAAGCGGTTATATTGTAATGGCAGGAAAAACAGTAAGTAAAAGCTATGCAATGAATACACAATATGGAAATGCGTTTTGGGCACCGTTCACAATTTATTTGCCGCCTAATATTGTAAAAAATATTGACAGCGTGAATATTACTCCATTTGCGGAAACAGGGCTGATAAGTGCAAGCATAAACGGCTATACCAGCGAACAAATAACGGGATTTGTTTGGTCACCGCAAAACGAAACAAAAAGCATATCATTTCATGTTACCGTACATGGAAGGGCGTAAGGTAGGTGATTGGCATATATAACGACAGCAGTTAAAGACACGAAAGTGTCTTATTTTTTTACCCTAAAACACAATAAAAATTATATTTAGCCGCAGAACAGCGGCAGAAAGAGGTTCATATGAGCAGATATTCAGTAATTGATGTAAGTAAGCATAACGGAGTTATCGACTGGGATACCACAAAGGAAAATGTTGACGGTGTAATTATTCGTGTCGGTCACGGCAATGACAGCACATCACAGGACGACCCGCAAGCAATCCGTAACATGGAAGAATGTGAAAGACTGGGCATTCCGTATGGCGTGTATCTGTATTCATATGCGTTAAATAATGCAGAATCTGAAAGCGAAGCGGCACACGCACTCCGCATGGTAGAGGGCTACAATCCAGTGTTGGGTGTATGGTTCGACATGGAAGACGCGGACAGCTACAAAGAAAAGCACAACTTCAACCCATACGATAACAGACAGGAAATTACTGATTTTTGTAAGATTTTCTGCGACAGAGTATCCGAAGCAGGATACAAGACTGGTGTTTACGCAAGCAAAAATTACTGGGATTCAGTAATCTATGCAGACCAGTTATCCAATTATGAAGTATGGCTTGCACACTGGAGCATTTCAGAGCCGTCAATGGATTGCCTGTTATGGCAGTATACATCAGACGGTGAAGTTGCCGGTGTACCGTCAAGCAGGGTCGATATGAATTACTGGTACGGCGAGTTACCGGAAGTTGACGGCGGCAGTGATTCTGATAGCAATTCGGGCGACTGCGGCGGCGATGAAGAGGACACAGAGGATGTTGGATACAGCTATTCTGTAGGCGATACTGTAAACTACGATACAATCTATGTATCTTCAACATCAGAAGAAGCATTAAAACCTACCTATACGACCGGCACAATTACACGAGTTGTTGACGGTGCGAGAAATCCATATCTGATTGACGACGGCACAGGCTGGATTAATGATGATTGCATTGCTGGCGGCGGCAGTGATGATTCTGACGATTCAGAAGAAAGTTCGGATTGCGGCGGCATTTCTGTAGGTGATACCGTCCGTTTCAACGGCGATACTGACTTCAATGGCACGGCAATTAAGGCATGGCACAATGACAGCGGCTATGAAGTCACACAGCTCGACGGGGATAGAGCGGTCCTTAGCTTCAACGGTTCTGTATTTGCGGCGGTCAACGTAAACGATTGTGAATTGATTTAAGTACAAAAAAGCCGGGAATATAACGTTCCCGGCTTACTTTTTTACTTATCTAAGTCAATTATCGTGGCAAATACCATTGGCAATTTAACGGAATAGCCGAAAGATGAATTAAGAGCATATTCACCACCGTAACCACCATATATTGTTATTTTGTCATCTTCAAGTATTTTCCAATCAATAACATCGTCACTGTACGCAACGACTATTTTTTGCTTATAATTGTTGTCAACGGCTAATATTACAGAATACATTCCGTCCTCACCAGTTTCGACAATGTCAGTAACAGTTCCACTAAATTTTAAAGCGCTGTTAATGTTTTTGTCGGGATACCTAACTAATGTTTCATATGTAATATCGCTGTTGTAGATTTCTCTGTTTTTAGTTATCTTTGTTTCTTTCTCTGTTTCCGTTTCTGTTTGCGTTTCGGTCACAACTTCTGTGTTGTTTGTGGTATTATTATCCACGGTTGAATTTTGACAAGCTACAAGCCCTATAAGGCATGCTGGCATTAATAAGCATAATAATTTCTTTTTCATAAAAAATTCTCCTTTTTATTTTTTGATAATAATAGCACATAATTTAAGATTTGTCGAACCAATAGTAAATTTGTACTATACGTGTTGTTAATTTGATATTTTTTGACATAATACCCCATAAAATGTAGACAATTTTAGAGTAAATGTCGTTTTTTGCGTTTTAATTTGTTTGTGTAAAACTGGTAATTTATGTAAAATTAAATTGTCCAAAAGATTGGGCAATTCAAGTTCCGGCGGGCGGTTGCGCTATTTGGCATTGCGCCGCCGCCCCTTTACATAACCTTAATTTACATCAGCGACCTTTGTTCCAATCTTGACGGAAGCAAACATTTGTTCTATAATGTTTGTATCGCTACTTTATGTTTTGTGTCGGGGAATACGGAGGGTAAATTATGTGTAAAAAAGATAACACTGAAAATGTTTTCTACAGAAATGAGATTTTTAAATTAATAAATAAATGTGATAATACGCATTGGCTTAAAGTTATATATGCGTACATAAAAAGATTACTTAAATAAAATTGCCGGGATAGCATAATGTGTTATCCCGGCTTCTTTTATTTGTTTTCAATCATTGAATCGACAAGCTTCTCTAAACTGTCCCAGTCTTTTTCGTTCAATTTTCTAAGTGCCGCAATAAGTCTGTACTTAAAACTTTTTTCACCAGCGGCTTGAATGTCTGCAAGCATTTCAGCAATTTCTTCGTCTTTGCTTTTTTTAATATAGGGTTCGCCTTTTCCTGTGCGTAGCCAAAACTCGTTTACATTAAATTCCTTGCAAATCAAAGCTATTGCCGAATCACTAGGAACGCTTCTACCCATTTCATACGTTGCAACAGTATTTCTTTTGACTTTTATTTTGTCAGCAAATTCCTGTTGTGTTAAATGAAAATGATTTCGGACTTCTTTAATTCTATTGTTCAATTCCTTTTTCCCTCCTTTCTAAAAAGTAATATATCATACTTTGTTGAAAAAATCAACAAAAAGTTCTTGACAAAAGTTTTAAACCGACATATAATTGTTTTACAATCAACAAACGGAAGCGAGGTGAGAACATGAGTGAAAAAGAAAAAGAAATTGTTGAAAAATTAAAAGACACCATTCCAAAGATGTCGGATTACCAAAAAGGTTATTTACTTGGAATGGTGGAAACTATGGCAGATAAGCCTAAAAACAAGGACGAAACAGGAGTAGAAGATGGAAAGTAAAAAAGAACGTATTTCAGAAATCCTCTGTCAGCAGATGGAGCTGTTGGCAGAGGAAAGTAAGAAAGTTAAACCTAACGATAGAGGGTACAAACCTAGTTTAGTTGAACTTTCATCAGCTATTTGTCGAATAGCTGATTCCTTTGGGTATCTTTTAAATACTGAAAAGCCAAAGGAAGAACACTGATATCACCTGTGCTTTGAGCAATGCAGGTAATAGAACATAACCCTTTGTTGGCTATGTACCATTCACATTCAGAGCCATAGCACTCTTTGAATGAATTTTGTGGACATTTAGCCATAGACATTCACCTCTTTCCTTTAATAAAGATAAGAGGATTATATCACAGAAAGGAGAAGAAATGGCAGATACAAATTTACAGGTTTTTAATTCAGAAGAATTTGGAAACGTCAGAACGGTAATCGTAAATGACGAGCCAATGTTTTGTTTGGCTGATGTGTGCCGGGCATTGGAATTAACACAGCCGTCAAAGGTAAAGGAACGGCTGAACTCAAAGGGTGTGAATAGTATTCCTACCCTTACGGCAGGTGGAAATCAGAAGCTTATTTACGTGAATGAAGCCAACCTGTACAAAACAATATTTCAGAGCCGTAAGGCAAGTGCAGAGAGATTTACTGACTGGGTAACGTCAGAGGTGCTTCCGTCAATCAGAAAGACGGGAAACTACAACATGGACATGACAGATGAGGAAAAAATTCGGCTTATTGCAAAAGGCAATGTGAAGCTGAATGAAAGAATCGACAAGGTTGAGGATAAAATATCTTCCCTTGAAAATGATATGCCGCTGTACGGCTGTGAAATAGACGAAGTACAGAAGCATATCAAAAGGAAAGTAGTTGATGTGCTTGGCGGCAAGAACACCAGCGCATACAAAGACAGTAGCGTGAGGAGTTCAGTGTTTGCGGACATATACCGGCAGTTGAAGCGCGAATACGGGTGTGTTTCGACATACAAGAGTATAAAACGCAAATACATTGCAGATGTGCATGATTTTATTGATTGCTATTCGCCGCCAACAGTACTTTCAGAACAGATTATATATGTCAACGCACAGTTGAGCATGAGTTTATAAAAGGAGATATGACAATGTATATTAATCCATTTGCGGCAGGAGTAATTTTCACAATCCTCGTTGAGATTGGGCTTGCTTTGGTTTACTCATGGAGTAACGGAAAGGATAAAAAATGAAACAGCCAAAGAAACTTACGAGAGCACAGAAAGAAGCCTGCTCGACACACCACTTAAATGCTGAACACTGGCTTTTAATCGAAGAAACAGAGTTTTATTTAAAACTTATTAATAAGGAAACCGGAAGCCGGAAAACGATTGACAAATTTGCAAAGATTAAAAGGGAGAAAAAGAAATGAACAAAGAAAAGGTAACAGTACAGGATTGCGTAGAAATGCAGGAAATGAAAAATCAGTCAGTCGTTTTGAATGACGGCAAGGTTGTAGGATTTGAGGAAAATCCGAAGCCTAAAAAGGTCCTGTGGTTTTCTCGACACAAAATGACAGAGCCGCAGTTAGCCGCACTGGGGAACGTTGAAATTGTGCAGATTGACCGGTCTATCGAATCGGCATTTGAGTTGCAGGAAGAAATCAACGACTGCGACATTATCGCCATTGTCGCACCTATCGGATTGCAGGCACAGTTTTTAAGAGTTGCAGGCGACAAGCCAGTAATTGTAGCACTTAATAACAGAGTGCTTGTGCCACAGGAAGACGGCACAGAAGCCAAAGCAGTGTTTAATTTTGTCAAGTGGGAAAGACTTGTCAAAATTGATGTCGTAAAAGAAGATTTTAATAATTAAAAGAAAAGAGGACAAAGAAATGAACAAAATTGAAATAAGTGGGAAAGTAACAAAAGAGCCGATTTTCTCACACGAAAACCATGGTGAGAAATTTTATTCAACACAGATTACAAGTGTGAGAACGAGTGGTGTGCCGGACACACTCAACGTTACATTTTCAGAAATCTTCCTTAAAAATATTAAGGAAGATGAACAGGTTGAAATTTTCGGAGAAATTCGAACAATGAACTATGACGGTCACTGTCACATCTTTGTTTTTGCAAAAGACGTTACAGAATATCCGGGAAAAGACGGAAATTTTGCGGAACTGGACGGATATATCTGTCGTGAACCAATTTTCCGCGAAACGCCGCTGAATAGAAAGATTACTGACTTACTGGTAGCAAGTAACCGGAAGTACGGAAAATCAGATTACATTCCTTGCGTGGCATGGGGAAGAAAAGCTGTTAAGGCAGGGCTTATGAATGTGGGTGAAAAAATCTCTTGTACCGGCAGATTACAAAGCCGTGAATATTTGAAAAGGTATGAAGACGGCACAGAAGAAATCAAGACAGCCTACGAATTGTCAATCAATAATTTACAGGAGGGGGATTACGAAAATGGCGAAGATTAAGATTTCGCAGAAGCGGTATGAAGCACTTTTAGACACAGAAACAAGAGTTCAAGTGCTTTTGAGCAAAACAAAAGCGGACAAGTACATATCACTGGTGGACATGTACAGAATTTTGGGAAATGAGTTTGAAGCCCAAAGAATTGAAAAAGAAAGGGATAAGGTGGAATGGGATGATTAAGTTGTTTAAAATTATCGTAGAAAATTTCATGTGTTATGCGCATGAAGAATTTAACTTCTTTGATTTAACAAAAATTTTAGCAATGAACGGCAAAGGAAAATCCAGTATTGCTACGGCATACAACTGGTGCCTGTTCAACTGTGATTATGAATTAAAAGATAATCCGGTTGTGCGCCGGGAAGTAGGCGGAAAGCCCGTTGATGATATGGACACCAGTTCAACACTGGTGCTTGATGTTGACGGGAAAGAAGTAATTATGAAAAAAGCGCAGAAGCGTACCTACAGTAAGGATGGCAGCAGTTATAAAGACGATAACAAGTATTTCATCAATGATGTGCCTAAGACATTAAAGGATTTCAACGCGTATCTTGGTGTTGATATGAACGTGTTTAAGATGTGTAGTAATGTGAACGCATTTCTTAATCAGAAACCGGCAGACATGAGAGAATATTTATTTGATTTAGTAGAGGACGTTTCTGATATTGATGTAGCACGCCAGCAGACCGAATTAGCCGAGTTAGTTCCATTGTTAGGCAAATATGCGGCAGAGGAATTATTGGCTATGAATAAGGCTACCAAGACCAAAATTACAAAGGATTTGCCTATCCTTGACGGACAGATTAAGGAGAAGGAAAGAGATATTCAGCTCAAACAGGCTATTGATACATCTGACCTTGAATTACAGAAGAACAGCCTTAAAGAGCAGATTGCTGATTGCGTGGCAAAACAGACCGACAATGACAAACTGATGTCTGAATATGACAAGGCGAGTGCCGACATTATCAATCTTAAATTTGAACTGAATGACATGGGCCGCAAGGCAAATGAAGAAAACTTCAAACAGAGAAGACGGATTGATGATGAAATCGTTGACGTTAAGCGTAAGATTGATGAAATTTCAAGAAGCATTAAAACAGCTAATGATGAAATTGAAAAAGCCAATGCAGTTATCGGCAGATACACGCTTGAATTGCAGGAAGCTAGGGGAACGTGGACGAAATTACATGAAATGCAGTTTGACGAAAATGAAAAAATTTGTCAGATGTGCGGACAGGAGTTGCCGGCAGACAAAGTTGAATTACTTATTAAAAACTTTGAATCTAAAAAGGCTTCGGCACTCGAAAGTGAAGCTGAAAGGGGCAACAAGATTAAATTTCTTGTGGATTCAGAAAGAGAATCCGTTACTAAATTAAATGAAGAAATTGCCACACACGAATCCGAAAAAAAAGAACAGGAAGCGAAGTTAAAAGACCTTGAAAGCCGATTAGCGGCACTTCCAGTTGAAATTGATGTAACAGGAACAGATGAATACAAGGCACTTGAACAGCAGATAGCCGAAAAGGAAGAAGCTATGCACAAGGCTAATGACATTTTGGCAATAAAGGCAGAATTAAAGATACAGGAAACGGATTTAAGACAGCAGTTATCATGCTGTGAGAATCAGATTGCTAAATCCGATACTGCCGCAGATGAACAGCGGCTTGAAGAATTGAAGAAAACAAGGCTTGATTCTGAACAGAACAAGGCGAACGCAGAAAAGATTCTTGCATTGCTTGAAGAACTGGACAAAGCAAAGAATGAAATGCTGTCAGAAGCTATTAACAGCCATTTTGAATTAGTTGAATGGCAGTTGTTTGAACTGGCTAAGAATGGAAATTACAAATCAGTTTGCATTCCGAAAATTGACGGCAAGTCGATTCTTACGACCGTGTCAAACAAGGGCAACCGAATTTTGGGTAGAGTTGATATTTGCAAGTCAATTCAGAAAATTAGCAGTATTAGCTGTCCGATTTTCCTAGACGACAGTGAAAGCCTGTCAACCGACAATCAGAAGCGGGTAGCAGGCATGGTTGATAGTCAGTTGATTATGCTGATTGTTAATAATAGTGAGAAATTAGAGATTGTGGAGGGATAATATGAAACTTTATTTTTACGAATTGAATACAGCTGGAAAATACGAAAAAACAGGAATTACAGTACAGGTTTGTGAAGCAGAAGAGAAGCCTAAGACATACAAGTCTGTTGATAGAGTTTTTCCAAACTACTGTAGTACAGCAAGGAAAGATGATGTTGGGCGAATAACTGATTTTAATCAGTTGTTTCTTACAGAACCTAATTTTGAGTATGCCAAGGAGAAATTTAAGAACCGAGCAGAATCAAGGATTGCGCAGGCAAAAGAAAGACTTGAAAGAGAAGAAATGGAATTAAAGATAATCGAAGAAAGTGAGGAAAATTAAATGAGTAGAGAATTGGAACTTGCAAGAGAACTTGTGAGAAAGTTAGAAGAAGCTGAAAAGAACAATAAGGTACAGTTATCAGAATTGAAAGCTGGCGAGGTTTTTAAAATTGGCGAGCATGATTTTATTGTGCTGGAACAGTTTGCCGGAACAACTAGAGTTATTTCTAAAAACCTTATGGCAGAGAATGTTACGTTTGATACCAATACGAGGAATTATGAAAATTCCAGCTTGAAAAAGTATATTGAAAATAATATACAGCCGATTATTGAAGCCGAGGTTGGCGAGGAAAATATTGTTACATCGGTCGTAGATTTAATATCGGTTGATATGCAAAATGAATTTTCTGACAAATGCGAGTGTGCGGTAAGACCGCTTACATTTGATGAAGCAAGGAAGTATAACAACTTGCTTGTGAATAATGACTTAGATGATTGGTGGTGGACTTGTACACCATGGTCAACAAGTTCAAGGGGATATTCAAGGAGTATAGCCGTTGCTTCGCCGTCCGGCTACTTCTGCGGCAACTTTTGTTGCAACAGCCTCGGTGTTCGCCCATTTTGTATCTTAAAATCTAATATCTTTGTATCGAAAGGAGAATGATTATGACATTGACAATGAAAAGTTTGCAGGAGCAGATTAATGAATTAAGAAATGAAGTTGCTGTTTTAAAAGCAGTTGAAAAGACAAGAAAGATTCCTACCGGGTTAAGTGTAGGAGATACATTTGGGCTTGCGGGGCTCACATGGACAATCCTTGATATTACAGATAAAGGATATATGTGTCTTGCTGATAAGCTGGAAGATTCAATGCCATTTGCTAACAAAACAAATAATTGGAGCAACAGCGGCTTGAAAGAGTATCTTGATAATGTGTTTTTAGAAAAAATTGCGGGAGAAATCGGTAAAGAAAATATTATTTCGTTTAATCGAAACTTGCTATCGCTTGATGGCCAGACTGAATACGGTGAGTGTGAGGATATGGTTTCGTTATTGACAGTAGATGAATATCGAAAATACAGAAAGTTGATTCCAAATGCCGGTTATTGGTGGTGGACTTGTACACCATGGTCAACAAGTTCAAGGGGATATTCAAGGAGTATAGCCGTTGTTTCGCCGTCCGGCTGCGTCGGCGGCAACCTTTGTGACGACGTCAACGGTGTTCGCCCATTTTGTATCTTTTCATCTGCAATCTTTGAATCAGAGGACTAGTAAATGGCAGAAACGGATTTAAAAGTTATTTTAAAAGCAAAAGAACTGGCAGAACATACTTTGCGAATAACTTCAAATTGTAACCGATACCCGAAAAAATACAGATTTTCATTGATAGATAAAATGCAGAATAAGGCATTAGAAATCTATGAATACCTGTATGAAGCCAATCGGACAGACTTGAAATTATATCGCAGAGAACGGTCAGAGTTGCAGACCAAAGCAATAACACATTGCGATGAATTGCTATTTTATATTGAGTTATCAATGAAGCTGAATATCATCAATATTAAGAGTATGGAATACTGGTCTAAGATGGTTTCTGACATTAAACATATGGCGATTGCTTGGAGAACCAAAGACAGAGGAAGATAAAATATTATAGGTTACGCACTGTTTAAACCGTTGTTTCGCCGTCCGGCTACATCAACAACAACAATTGTAACAACAACAACGGTGTTCGCCCATTCTGTATCACACAGACAGTAAGAGTAGGCAATAAGCCGAAATCAGTAATAGATACAAAAAAGTGCGTGACCTTTCTTAAAAAGATAAATACAAAGGAGTTATTACTATGGATAAAAAAATTATTTGTGATTATGAAAATCTGTATAAGGCTTACAGAAAGGCTAAAGCAGGTAAAAAATTCAATGGCAGCAGTGCTAAGTTTCAAGCGATGAACCTTGAGGGACTACATATGTTAAAAGAACAACTTGAAAATCAGACATACAAGATGAGTTCTTACAATGAGTTTAAAGTATATGAGCCAAAAGAGAGAGTGATTAAATCGTGTTCTTTTAAAGATAAAGTAGTACAGCATTGCTTATGTGACAACGTGTTACACCCACAGTTATCTGATGAATTTATCAGAACGAATTATGCGGGACAGGCAGGAAAAGGTACACATTTTGGAATGGATTGCTTGAAAGAACAAATGCTTAGATTTTATAACCAAAATGGGATAGATGGCTGGATTTTAAAATGCGATATAAAGAAATTTTTCTATCAAATAGACCATGAAATTCTAAAAGATATAGTTGATTACTATTTTTGTGATGAATATACAATGTGGCTAAATCATCTGTATATTGACAGTACAGATGGATTAGGATTGCCATTAGGAAATCAAGTGGCACAGGTATATGCATTACTGATGTTAAATGGGTTAGACCATTTTGTGACAGGTGAATTAGGAGTACAGCTATATGGCAGATATATGGACGATTTTTATTTGATAGCACAGAGCAAAGACTATTTGAAATGGTGTCTTGAATGTATTCGGTGGTTTGTGGAAAGCCTTGAACTATCACTAAACGGTAAAACGCAAATAATTCCGTTTAAAAGTGGGATTTTATTTACAGGCTTTCATCATTATGTCACAAAAGACGGAAAGTGCATAAGAAAATTAACGAGTACTAATAAGCGCAGAATCCGAAAGCGACTGCGTAAGTGGTGTGAGTTGGTTAAAACAGGAAGAATGACAGAGAAGAAGTTTTATGAAAGATACAATGCGTGGAAAAATCATGCGTTGCATGGAAATTGCATAAAGTTGTGTCGTTCAATGGATTTATATGTAAAAAAATTATTAGAAAGAGAGGAATAGAGATAATGGCAGAGAATACAGCAGTTGCAGAAAAGAAAGCGTTTACCACCTCTTTAAGTGAGTGGAGCAACACAATGACAGGTCTTATTATCAATGATTATAAGGCTGTTGGAATGGATATGGACGATTATGCTAAAGAGTGTGCTATGGAAGCTATGACAAGCATATTTAATCTTGTTAAGAGTGACCCTAAGATTAACATGAAAAACCTTGATACAAGTAATTTAAGGGGCATTGTTAAGCGTTGTGCAAGTCTTAAGTTAAATGCTAGTGCATATCCAAGAGAGTGCTATTTTCAGTTAAGAAATGTAAAGGTGGGAACTGACCCGCAGACAAACAAGGATATATGGCAGAAACAGGTTGAAATGGGAATTGAGGGTACAGGTTATGACTCTTTGCTCGCCAACTATGGAAAAGATGTTAAACAGGTATATCCGTATTGGGTAATTAAAGAGGGTGACAAGTACATACCGCCTAAGCATAAAGGACTTACAGTTACAGAGCCGGAGTGGGAAGAAAGCGGATTATCTGATAAAGCGGTAAGAGTTGTATATCCTGTTAAGCTGCTAGACGGAACAGTAACATATCTTTCTGCTGATAGAGACAGCGTTAAGGTAAATCTTTTAGCTCATGTTAAGCAAAACATAATGAATGAAACTTTTGGTATTTGTGAGGATAGATACCACACCACGCCAAAGCAGAAAGCAGAAATTAAGGCTAAGAAAGACGAGATACTTAATGCCTTAAGAGCGTGCAAGACAATAGATGAAATGCTTGAATGTGAGCTTGCAAGACCTTTTATAAGCGGTGCTTGGCTTGATACTCCGGAGAGCATGATACAGAGAAAAATGTGTAACAATGCGACAAGAAAATACCCTAAGAACTATGACCCAATGGCACGACAGGCACAAGTTGAAATGGACGAGGTATATCAAGTTGCACAGGCTGAAATTGCCGAAAATGCTAATACTGTTGAGTTTATAGAAGATAAGGCTGATGTAGTTGATACCACGACAACAGAAGCAACCGAAAAACAGGCAGAAGATAGCACATTACCGCCATTTATGCAGGCAGAATAGGAGATTGAGTATGAGAGTAATATCACAGACTGGGAAAACAGATATTCCTTATGAAGATTTTGTTTTTTCAATATTAAATAGTGGTGGAAATTATGGAATTGTTGCGGTTAAAAATGCCGCAGAACCGCTAGAAGTGTTTATGAACAGCCGTATCGCAACTTATTCCACCGAAGCAAAGGCAATTAAGGCTATGGAAATGTTGAGAGAAAAATATGGGAAATTAGAAGTAATGAAAGTTCTTGCAAGCGGTACTGCTGAATATATGGAAAAGGTATTTGCTACCGATGAAATGATAAAACATTATAACGCCTATTGCGATATGAATGCTTTTCAATTCCCACAGGATGATGAAATCGAGGTGTGAGTATGAGATTAAAATGCTTAGGCTCATCGTCAGCCGGAAATTGCTATCTGCTAACTTCCGACAGTGGAGAAACACTTATCCTTGATTGTGGAATACCGATTAAGGAGATTAAAAAAGGCTTGAATTGGAACATTAAAGATGTTGTGGGTGTGTTATGCACCCATAAACACCTTGACCATAGCAAGTCATTAAACGATTTTCAAGCTATGGGAATACCGATATTTGCTCCATATTTAGGCAATGGCTGTAAATCAGCGAATATGGGCGGATTTGCAGTAAAGCATTTTGATTTAACAACAATAGACGGAAGCTGGACACATACAGACGCAAATGGCGAACCTTGCTCGATATACGGCTTTCTGATTATTCACAAGGAAATGGGGAGAATGCTTTACATAACCGATTGTGAATTAATCAAGTGGAAGTTTAAAGACATAAACCACATTCTCTTAGGTGTGAATTATGACAAGGATTTAATCGACAGGGATAACACAGGCAAAGCTAATCACGTTTTCAGAGGTCATTTAAGCATTGATACCGCTTGCGATTTTGTCAAGGCTAACGATTCAGACAGCTTGCAGAATGTCATAATGTGCCATTTATCAAGTGAAAATGCTGATAAGGATAGTTTTATTGCCAAGATGAAAAACGCTGTAAATGGGGCGAATGTGGATGTTGCGGAACAGGGCAAGAGTTGGATTTTAAGGAAAGGAGATGAATGTCCGTTTTGAGAATTGAAAATCTGATTAAATTTTTAAAAAATCAATTCAAAGATGGAATACAGATGTTTAATACTCAGTAGCTTGTGGGAGACTTCAGATTTACTATTTATGAAGAGGACGGTATAGAAGTTTTATTCGCACCACATTATGACTATATTGAAATATATGGCATTTCTGATGAAGAATTTGAACAGGTTATGAAAGAAGCTGACGGATATTAAAAATGTGTGTTCAGTTTAGAGGAGTTGATATTATGTTTTTAGAAGTTGATGAGACAAATGTTAAAATGGCAGTGTCTAAAATTAAGAAAGAAAAAGAGCTTAATGTTCTTGTAGACTATTACAGTGAATTTATATCGAAATACACTTGCCACCCTAATAGGGAAATATATCCGTATCCCAAAAGAACAGACATTATAGATGAGGACAAGTCTGTTAAATGGAATAGGGAAGAAGTACAGCGATTAAGAAGCGCATACGAGGATAAGGTAAAGGAATTAAATAATTGTAAAAATACGATTGATAATGCACTTAGGAAAAGAATTATCGAATTGTTAGCAAAGGATAACGATATATCTGTTAAGGAAAGTTCCAAAATATGGAGTTATGCCTACGCAGAGGGACATAGTAATGGAGTATACAATGTAATTGCTTGTTATAGGGAATTTATTGAGATTTATACAGATTTGTTAGAAATTAGAAAGGAGTATTGAGAAGTGAAAATTGTAACAGTTAGTGATTTGATAAAAATTCTTGATACAAAGGAAAATAGATATGGCGTTACAGGAAAACCGAGAATGTTAGACTTATCTTTAAATGGCATTTTTGCTGGCAGTATTGAATCTGTAAAGCTAGATGGTTATGGAGATGGACTTATTACGGATGTGACGATGGAGATTACTTCATCTAAATTCACAACAACCAATGCCGACAGGATAAGGAATATGTCGGATGAAGAATTGGCAAAATACATTTACGATGTGTCTGAACATTGCGCAGATTGTGTTGTGTGCGGCGATGACTGTGACAGTTGCAATGGTACAGAAGATATTTGCGTGCCGAAGATTATTGAATGGCTTCAATCAGAAGCGGAATAGGAGAGAATATGGTTGAAAAGCCATTATATAAAAGCGTACCAACAATGAGAAATTATGAAGATTATATCAGTGAATGCGATTACTCAAAAGGTTGGAATGACGCTATGGATTTTATTTTCCCAGAAGCAAAAAAGAAGCGCGAAAAGGAAAGAATAAAGAAAAATATGTCCATAATCAAATAAATACTGAAAGGAGAAAATATGGAAGATAGATATTTATTCAAGGCTAAGTTTGATGATTCCGGCAGATGGGTTAAAGGGCAACTTGTTGAAGTAAATGACACTTATTTGATTATTCCGAATCATGCAATCAAAATACTAGCCGGTTGGTTTTCAACATCAAATATTATAGAAGTAAAGAAAGATACCATCTGCCAATGCACAGGCTTGAAAGATAAGAATGGTAAGCTGATTTGGGAAAATGACATTGTCAGAGATGAACATGGTAATTTTTATAAAGCCTTTTGGCAAAATAACTATTATCAGTTCTCTTGGATTTGTGTCAAATCAGATGTATTTTTAATCGGTGTAAAGTGGGATTTGTGGAGCTTTAGGAGTTTTGAAATTGAAGTGTGCGGCAACATTTTTGACAATAAAGATTTATTAGAAAGTGAGAAATAATATGGCAAGAATATTTAGATTTAGCGGTTATTTAGTTTCCAATCGTGAAAATATTTCACTCGAAGATATATATGATGTGATAAGTGATGTAGGATATGACGAAAATTGGCAACAGTTACATATCGAACAGTCGGAAGAATTTAATCTTGATGGCGAAGATAAGTCAAATTGTGACCTTGCGTTACTCACAAGGCATTTTAAGGCAGATAACATCCGTACAGAATTTGATAGACCTTTACCACAGAAAGGCGAGAAATATAAGCATTTCAAGTTAGGCAAGATTGTTACTATTATCGGTATTTCAAGACATACAGAAACAGAAGAAATATCAGTTGTGTATGAATATGAGGGGCATATTTGGAACAGACCCCTTGAAATGTTTATGAGCGAGGTTGACAAGGAGAAATATCCTAATACAGAACAGAAGTACAGATTTGAATTAGCAGAAAGTGAGGAAAAGTAATGAATCGTGTGATTTTATGTGGAAGATTAACAAGAGAACCAGAGGTTAGATATTCGCAGACAGCAAGCGGAAGTATGGCAGTAGCAAGATACACATTAGCTGTTGACAGAACTTTTAAGAAAGAGGGCGAACAATCAGCAGACTTTATTAGCTGTATTGCATTTGGTAAGAACGGAGAGTTTGCAGAGAAATATCTTCATCAAGGCACTAAGATTATTGTTGATGGCAGATGGCAGACAGGCAACTATACTAACAAAGACGGACAGAAAGTCTACACCAATGATTGTGTTGTTGAAAGACACGAATTTTGTGAAAGTCGTGCTAATCAACAGAACAACAGTAATAACGGAATTATGGGCGGTAATGCTAGTTCAGACAGCTTTATGTCAATTCCAGATGGCGTAGCTGACGAGGGATTACCATTTAATTAAAGAGGTGTGAGTATGACAGAGAATGAAGCAATAGAAAAGTTAAGAGCATATTATAAATGTCAAGGATTACAAGTAAAAGGCAATAAAGATTGTCACGAGAAATTATGCGACGACTGTGATTTATGTTATGCACAAGGTAATACCGGAGAACATATCAAAAGTATAGAGATTGCAATACAGGCACTTGAAAAAGTACAACAGTACCGTGCAATCGGCACGCCGGAAGAATTACAGGATATGAGAAGCAATTATTTTGAAGCATTAAGTGATTGGCGTCAATATCGCAAGATTGGGACTTTGGAAGAGTGCAGGACAGCGAGAGAAAAGCAGATACCGAAGAAACCTAAAACAAATAGAGTTGATTCAGAAACAATATATTGCAAGTGTCCGTCTTGCAATATAACAACAGTATTATACAGAAATTGTATAATGAACTACTGTAAAGAATGCGGTCAGAAATTAGATTGGAGTGATGAAGAATGAGACTGATTGATGCAGATGAGCTACTATTAAAACTTAACGAAATTTATGATGAGGCAGACGCAAAGTATCACGAAACAGATTTTGATAGTTTTTATGGTGGCAGTTGTTCAATGATACAGGAAGTTATAAAAGAAATCACAGAACAGCCAACCTACGATGTGGATAAGGTTGTAGAGCAGTTAAAAATGGACTCTTCTGTAAAACTGTATGGAAGTGGCAACAGCAATAATTATCTTATTTCTCTTGAAAAGGTAATCGAGATAGTAAAGGCAGGTGGAAACATTGAATTATCAGAACATAGCGAGAGCCAAGGCAATTGAACAGGAAAACAAAAAGCGACTGTTGAAGCTGAACCCAAATCTGAATGACAAAAGCGGAATATATTTTCTACTCCGAGAAGATGAAAACGGCTTTAAGTTTGCTTATGTCGGACAGGCTAAGTCGGTATTACAGAGATTGGCAAGCCACCTTGTAGGCTATGAACAGCACATAGATTTGAGCCTACGCAAACATAAGCTATATTCAGAGGATAATCCGTATGGTTGGCGAGTTGAATTTCTGAATTTTCCCGAAAGCCAGCTTGACGAAAAGGAAAAGTATTACATCAAACTGTATGCTGATAATGGTTATCAGCTTAGGAATGTTAGCATTGGTGGGCAGGGTGGAAATCGTGATAGTGGGTCAATAGGCGAAAGAAAAGCACCTAAAGGCTATTTACAGGGCATACAGCAGGGTAGAAAGAACCTTGCAAGGGAATTATCCAATATAGCAAAAAAACACCTTAAAATCGAATTGAGAGAGGATAAGGCTAATAATAAGGTGTCGCAGAAACAGTATGAGAAGTTTATGGATTTGATAAGAGAGGGTTCTTATGAAAATAGGACTGATTGATGTTGATGGTCACAATTTTCCGAATTTACCACTTATGAAGCTGTCGGCATACCATAAATCTATGGGCGATAGTGTCGAATGGTATGAGCCAATGTTTAGCGGTCATATGGACAAGGTTTACATGAGCAAAGTTTTTACTTTTACACCCGATTATGAGTATTGCATTGACGCAGGCGAAATTATTAAGGGCGGTACGGGATATTCTTATCCAGATGGTGGGAAAGCATTAGATGATGAAATAGAGCATATATACCCCGACTATTCTATCTATTATGAGAAATTACCCGATGTCAAAGATACTGCTTATGGGTTTCTCACAAGAGGTTGCCCTAGGGGTTGTGATTTTTGCATAGTAGGAAAGAAAGAGGGTGGGCGCTCTGTAAAAGTTGCAAATTTGTCAGAATTTTGGAGAGGACAGAAAAATATAATCCTGCTAGATCCGAATATGTTTGCTTGCAAAGAGTGGAAAGATTTAAGTCAGCAACTAATTGATAGCAATGCTTGGGTTGATTTTTCGCAGGGTTGTGACATAAGGATTATGACTGATGAAAAGGCGGAGTATTTAAAGCAAATGAAAATAAAACAGATACATTTTGCTTGGGATAGATACGAGGACAAAGATATTATAGTTCCTAAGTTCAAGAAATTTGCCGAATTAACAGGTTGGAAATATTGGAAAATGACAGTTTACTGTTTGTGCAATTTTAACACGACTTTTGAACAGGATTTAGAGAGAATATACACACTTAGAGATTTAGGGTACTCACCTTATGTAATGCTGTATGAAAAAGAAAAAATTCCAATCGGTCATAAGCTAAGACAATTGCAAAGATATGTAAATAGTAGGGTTATTTTTAGAAGCTGTGATAGTTTTGAAGATTATAAGAAGTAATGAGAAGTTTAAGGAATTATTGAAGGAGGGCGAAAACAATGCTAATTCCGAAAGTTAAAGCCAAAGAGTTTGAGAAGTTCGGCTTCAAGAAATGCAAGGGCGAATATGGTAAGCAGGGCTGTTATTACTTGTGCGTATCAAGAGGTGTAAAAATGCTTTTTGTGAGTGATGTGCATTTTGACGTTAACGATTGGAGTGATAACGACCCAAGAATCCATAAAAAAGCAAATTGCCGATACAGAGACCACAGGACATATCTTGATATTATTTATGAGCTAATCAAGGCAGATATGCTTGAAAGTAGGTGATTCAGTTGAAAGATAACCAGTGCAGAGCTTACAAACACACATACAAATGCCCGAAAGACAAGTGTGACGGCTGTCATCGGCGCATGAGCAGATTCTACTTAATACAGGAGATTGTAGAAATTTTGATGAAATCAGACACACCAATTGGAGAGGATTAATGCAAATGAAAATCAAAAGCATAATAAAAGGAATCGTAAGAGGTTTAGTCGTAATAATGTTTGCCGCAGGAACATTTGTGATTTGCAAATTGATGATTTCCGTATATTTTCATCAGATTATTACATTTCTACTTGTAGTTGCGGCTATATCACTGATATGCTGGGCATTTGAGTGATAGGAAAGGGCATGACATGACAAAAAATGGACAGTTTGAAATAACTGATTTTTTAGGAAAACAGATTAAAAATAAATCTGTTATGGATTTAACGCAATACATAAATAGCCAAGGCAAAGCACAGTACACACAGATTGGTGAAGTTGTAAGAAATACTTACAACTTAAACAAAGGCAGTAAAGAGCTTTTAGATAGGCTTACAAATGCTATATCAGTGTATGTACTTGAACAGTCTATAGGCTACATGGATTATTTAAGAAAGGAAAGCCGATTATGACAGATGATACAAAACACGAAATACAAATCTTACTTGACCTGTTAAAATCCAGCCTTACACGGAACGGCGTAAGTATGGCAACAGACAGAGAGGGAAATTTGATGTTTTTTGATACCGCAGAATATAACCGAAGCGGTGGCAAGACATTTGACGGATTTAGAATCAATATTAATGATTTAGTAAAGTAACAAAGCAACGGAACTTGAATAACAGATAAGGGGCGATAATATGGCAATATATCGAAATGTCCAATTGGCATTTTGGACGGATAGCAAAGTTGAAGATGATTTTACACCGGAAGACAAGTATTTTTACATGTACCTTTTAACTAATCCACAGACGAATATCTGCGGGTGCTACGAAGTGAATTTTTCGCAAATGGCAAGGCATACAGGCTATAGCAAAGACACTATCGTAAGGCTTCTTGAGCGGTTCGACAAAGTACACAATGTTATAAAATACGATTCAAATACGAAAGAGATACTGATATTGCGGTGGTACAAATACAATTGGAATAAATCGGAAAAAGTTCTTGCAGGAGTATTGAGTGCGGCAAAACGGATTAAATCTGAAAAATTCAGAAAATACGTTAATGATATTGTTGATTCAATCGGAAATGACACACCATTATTAGACCACAGCATTGAAGAAATATCTGATACCAATTTGCCCGACAATGCAAATGAAAAGGAAAACAATGCGGTGTATATGAATGTTATCGACTACTTGAATAAAAGATGTAATACTAAATACAGATACAATACGCAGGCAACAAAACGGCATATACACGCAAGGATAGAAGACGGGTATAAAGAATCTGATTTTTACGAGGTAATAGACAAAAAGGCGGGCGAATGGTTGGGTACGGATATGGAAAAATATTTGCGACCGGAAACCTTGTTCGGAACAAAATTTGAAAATTATTTGAACCAAAATATAGTACCTAATAAAAATTTCAGCAAGGGTACTATTGATTGGGACAATGTATAAGGCAGGTGGCAATGATTGACAAGAGAAGAAACAGTCAAAATCGTTCGGATTATGTGCGACAGCTATCCGAATTATAAGCCGAACAATATTTCAGAAACGGTTGACGTGTGGTGCATGATGTTAGAGGATTACAACTACAATCAAATTTCGGTTGCGTTAAAAGCTTACGTAACATCGGATACAAGCGGATTTGCGCCGAGTATAGGAGAGCTGATAGCAAAAATACAAATGATTTCACAGCCGCAGGAATTGAATGAAATGGAAGCATGGAGTTTAGTGAGTAAAGCATTGCGGAATGGTACATATGGTGCAGTTGAGGAGTTTTCAAGGCTTCCGCCGACCGTTCAAGAAGCTGTTGGGAATCCCGATAATCTAAGAAATTGGGCAACGTCCGATTACAAAGCGATTGAAACCGTAATACAGTCCAATTTTATCAAAACTTACAGAAGCGTTACAAGCCGGGCGGAAGAAATTAAAAGAGTGCCGGCAGAAATTCAGAAACTTATCGAAAAAGTAAATCAAAATTCACTAAAGGCTCAAATCGAGCAAAAATACCAAAACAATACAAATCTTCTTTCGGACAAGAATAAGCCGTCTATGAGCGATACAGAAGACGTAGAAGCATATTCAGAACCGCCGAAAGAATTTGAAGCTTTAAAGGATAGTTTGAGGAAATAAAAAATGGCATTAACGCAAAAAGAAATTAGTCATAATTGTTACAAAAGGCGCAAGGACAATGGATTATGTCCACGTTGTGGAAAGCCGCTTGACAGAACTGGTTACTACTGTTCGGATTGTTTAAAGAAAAATAACGAGCGTGAAAAAGAATTTCGTGAGTGGTGCAAAGAATACAAAATTTGTCCGCAATGCAAAAAAAACAAACTTTTTGGCGATGAACATATTTGCCCGGAATGTTTAGCGAGAAAAGCTATATACCGTGCAAACAATCCCATATCCGATGAAAAACAAAAACAATACAATGAGAGATTCAAAAAACAGCAGCGGGCGCTGTACCAACAACGAAAAGAACAAGGCATTTGTACTCGTTGTGGTAAACGTCCAGCGGCAAAGCCTAAAGCCAAATGTGCAATATGCTTGAAAAAGGACGCTCAAGTGCATAGAAAGCAATATTACGACAAAATAGATATAAAAGAGTATCGCAAAGCTAATAATCTGTGCTATCACTGTGGAAATCCTATAGACCGCGAAACGGGGCAGTTGTGTCAATCGTGTTGGGATAAATGCCGTGAAAATGGATTAAAAAGCCCACATGATAATACATACTGGCGACAGGACAATAACATGGTTTTTAAATGGAATCGAGGTGCTAAAAATGAACATAAATAGCGCAACTGACAAAGGCTGTGATAAATGCAAGCATAAGTTTTATTTAGGCACAAATAAGCAAGGCGCGGCAATTTACGGTTGTAAAAACCATACTGGTAAATGCCCGGAGCGCAAAAACAAATAATTGAAAGGAAACGGCTTATGAATTTTTCGGAATTAACTAAGCCGGAACTTGAAAAAATTATCGAAAATGCCAACTTTACAGAAGAGGAAATGCAAATATTTAAAATGTTAGCTTGCGGCAAGAGCTTGGAACAGATAAGTCAAAAAATATTATTATCAAAAGCCACAGTTTCTCGCCGCATAGTTGACATAAAAAACAAAATAGAAAGGACTGATAACATGAATAAAACAATCCCAATTTGGGAAAAAGCATTGTTGACGGTTGAAGAAACAGCAGAATATAGCAACATTGGGCTTAATAAAATTAGAGAATTACTGAATCAACCCGGTTGTACGTTTGCTTTTTTTGTAGGCAAAGGGAAATGCCTTGTTAAACGTAGGGAATTTGAAAAATTTATTGATAAAACAAGAGAAATATAATCATACGTTGAAATATGAGCCGTGATGTAGTAATATGTGATTGTTATGCCACGGCTTCTTTTTTTGAAAGGAGCTATATACATGGGAAAAGATTTAAAAGGCAAAGAATTGGGAGCAGGAATTACTCAGCGTAAAAATGGAGCATATCAAGGTCGGTACAAAGATAGATTCGGAAATGTAAAGACGATTTACAATCGCAAGTTATCTGATTTACGCAAAGAACTTGCTATTGCAATTGCTGACAACGAAAATCTATTCAGTATCCGTAATGAAATTACTCTTGATGAGTGGTTTAAAAAATGGGTAGAATTATATAAAAAGAAAAGTGTACGCCCCAACACGCTTAGGGAATACACTCACATTTACAATAAAAATATATCACCTTTTTTGGGAAATGGCAAGATAAATTCGTTTGTTAAGTCGGATATACAGCAACTTATTGATACTGCCAGTGACAACGGATATAAATATGAACGTCAAAACAAAATCAAAGTCATTTTGTCTGATATGTTTGGCAGGGCAATGGAAGATGAGTTGATGATAAGGAATCCGGCAAAGGGCGTTAAGTTAAGAGCAAATAAAGAGATTAATGCAAAAGCATTAACACTTCAACAGCAAGATATGTTTTTTGAAGTTTGTGCCGGCACTTTTTATGACAATTTATACAACGTTGCCGTCAATACCGGATTGCGACCGGGAGAGTTATTCGCACTCACAAAGGAAGATATTGATTTTGAAAATGGGTACATAAATGTTAATAAAACATTGGTGTATCAAAAATATCTTGACGATGAGTGCAAAACATTTCATATCGAACCGCCAAAAACGAAACAGAGTTATAGAAAAGTTCCTATAAATCGCAAATGCCGCAAATATCTTGAAAAGCAATTTGCATTAAAAGATGTTGTCAGTAAGAAACGGCCTAAACAGCAGAATGATTTTTTATTTGTTACTAAATTTAATACACCGATAAATTCTCAAATTTATTCTGCTTCAATTAAAAGAATTGTTGAGCAGATTAATCTTACAAGAGAATTTGCAGATGAATTTCCGGTTTTTAGTGGGCATACATTCCGACATACATTTGCCACACGATGTTTTGAAGTTGGAATACAGCCGAAAGTTGTTCAATCATATTTAGGTCATGCAACACTTAAAATGACAATGGATTTATATACGCACGTAACAGAAGAAAAATCTGCAAATGACATTGAACGTATCGTTGAAAATGATAGGAATAATGTAATAGATTTTGGATTGAAAGTATGTTAGTGTGTAAATAGTGTGTAACTTACACACCAATTCCAAAAAGAAATCCAGTAAATAAGCGGCTTCGTGGGTAATTTTATGTTGAAACTGGTAGAACTATTACGTATACCAAAGCACACCGTATGAGTGGCACTAATTATAAGGGGAGGACATTCTATGACAGAAAACGAAATGTTACAGGCAATTTATTCTGATATGCAGAATATGAAAAACGATATGCAGGAAATGAAGACTGACATGCAGGAAATGAAGACTGACATGCAGAATATGAATACCGACATGCAGAACATGAAATCGGATATGAAAGAAATGAAGACTGATATGCAGGGTATGAAGACTGATATGCAAGGTATGAAGACTGATATGCGGGGAATGAAGACTGATATGCAAGGCATGAAAACGGACATACAGGATTTAAGAGGCCGTGTATCCGGTATTGAAATGACCCTTGAGAATGAAACAAACCGCAATATCAGAATTATTGCAGAGGGACATGCCGATTTGTGCAGAAAACTGGATGAAGCATTGAAGGTAGAAAACGAAAAGGAACTCCTTCTTGTCCGGACGAATATAATGGAAAATGATATCCGGAAGATTAAAGATAAATTAGAAATTGCTTAATCAGACTTTGGAGGTGCGTGCATTGAGCAGTCATAAACAGACTTGGATAAAACATCTGCTGTCAGAAAAACAGATGTCTGAAGCATTTGTAAACAGTGTATTTCTGGCATTGTCCGGAGGCTTTCAGGATGCGTATACATACAATACAAGAGATGAGGTTTTTTCAAATGCCCAGACGGGAAATGTTGTCTTGATGAGCCAGCATTTTATGAACCGGGAATGGCAGATTGGGCTGCGGTATTTGTTCCCTTTACTGGCATTTGTATTTGGGGTCTTTGTTGCAGAAAATGTACAGAACCGCTTCAAGTATGCTAAAAAAATGCACTGGCGGCAGGGAATTTTGTTGGCCGAAATAGGGATACTCGCGATTGTAGGATTTATTCCAAATGCTTATAATATGATAGCAACCGTAATGGTATCGTTTGCCTGTGCAATGCAGGTGCAGACATTCCGCAAAGTGGGTGGCTATTCTTATGCAAGCACAATGTGTATCGGAAATTTAAGAAGCGGAACAGCCGCATTGTCTTTGTATTTAAGAGATAAAAAAGCTGAACATCTGCGGCAGACCTTTTATTATTTTGGAATTATCTTTTTCTTTGCCATTGGTGCGGGCATTGGTGGTATTTTATCTGTTCGTTATGGGATTCATGTTATCTGGATATCTTGCATATTGCTGTTTATCAGTTTTCTGCTGATGTTTTTGGAAAAATTAAGATAGTGATAGTTAAAAGAAGTGGGTAAGCATAAAATGTTTACCCACTTCTTTTTATGCGTAGTAATCAATATTTAAATCAGATGAATCTGCCTGCACAAGACTTGAAAAAAGTTTTTCGGCATATCCTTTTATAATTGTTCCATAAGAAGATGAAGAACCAAACAGATTTTTTACATTTTCGATATTATCCGAAGAAACGGCTGTTTCGTCAAAAGAAAGTGTACCGTCATCGGTGACTGTAA
>ERZ835541.1323-NODE-1323-length-25126-cov-4.122572_pt1 | contig 25126 bp, 23 predicted proteins | sample MGYA00519945_ERZ835541 | MGnify/ENA primary metagenome ERZ835541 (study PRJEB31850, sample SAMEA3708780) | human gut metagenome | biome: human gut; feature: human-associated habitat; material: faeces | place: China | collected 2014 ...
GCTGTTCGGATAGATCGAACACAACCGCAAGCTCCTGCTCCCGCCAGTTCGGGTGACGGCGCAGAAGCTTCAGAAGCGGCATTTTCATCTGCCGCCACTGATCGAGGTTTGCTTGGACGCCATCCGGGGTGAACGCCAGCTTGTACTGATACATGACGTTATAAAACGCCTCTGTGATATGATCCATGTTTTCAGTCCTTTCTATGGGAGTGGAAGCGCTGCCGCGCTCCCACTCCGTTTTTGTTATGCCGCTTCCATCAGATCCTCTGTCAACACATCCACAAGCAGACGACCTGCAAGGTCGCCCGTGTGAATCGTGACCTGATCATTTCGCAGCTGCACCAGTTCTTTGATGCGCAGTTCATGGCTGTCTGCCGCAAGCTGCTTATCTTTCTGCGTCAGCCGCTTGGCAAGCTGCTTCTGCCAGATCTTCAGGAATGCGCGCACCTCGCCAATATCGTCATTCTGGCGATTATACTGGGTTCGGACCTGTCGTACCGTGCCGCCCGGCTCTGCCTCTACGGTATAATAGGGGGTGTCCGGTTCGGCTGTCTTTCTCAGAAACAGCAGATAGCTTTCCCTGCGCTCCATACGCTCCCAGTAGACATCACTGTTGGCAATGCAGTGGCAGAGCTTCCGGCTGTCCATGAAAATATCTTCCAGCTTATCTGGAACCTGAATCTGGAACTGTTTTCCTGTAAACGCAAACTTTTCCCGGATCGCCTGCAAATTCTGTTCTATATGCGGATATGTCTGAAGGAGCTCTCCGGCACGAAGGGTCAACTGCTTTTCCTCTCCGCGGGCGGCCAATTCGTCATGCCGCTGCAGAAGTTTGCGTACACGATACACGATGGGGTCGTTTGTGTCATAACCGAAGCGGAACGCCATGGAAAGGTAGTCCCGCCACAGTTCAATGACACGTTCGCTGCTCAAATTCAGTTCCTGCATCTGCCTGTTCAGGTAATGCTGGATCTGCCCATAGCGCATCCGATCTGCAATGAATTGCAGCTGCTGCGGGTCAATATGCTCTTTGCACATCCACTGGATCGCAAAATCTGAGATCGGCTTTCCTGCCTGCTTTTCAAATTGCAGCCATTCCAGAAATGCACGCCCGCCCTGATTCTTCCGCAGCCGTGCAAGTTCCAGTCGGTTCAGGCCGAGTTTTGGTGCAAGACCTCTCTGCACGGGTGTCGTCTGAAAAATTGAACTCAATTTGTAATAATCCTTCGTACATTCCACTGCAAGCCGGAACAGACCGGCTTTTGTCAGCTGCTCCAAATTCGGCATCCTTTTCAGTACGACAAGATATTTTTCCGGGTCCGTCTTCATGTTTGCATGAATCAGTTCCGGGAGACCGGTCCGCTGCAAGCAGGTTTTGGCAAGGTACGGGATCGTTTTCCCATACACGCGACCGCTTTCATCCGGGTAATATCCCTCGCTGCAGTTGCAGCCTTTGATCCAACGCGATGCGCGCTGCTTATAAACGCCCCAGTAAAATGCCTGCACCGGTTTTGCGTCCGCGTCAAAGATCGCGCGGCGGAATTCATGGCAAAACGCCGCAACATTTCGGTATGTTTCCTTACTGTAAGAACGCTCCGCCCAGAACTCTCTGACCACAAAGCCTCCCGGATAGGGCTGCATCAGATACAGGATATTTCGCCCTGTGCGCAGCCGACCCATCTTGCCGAAGGATTTGAACTGCACCGTTTTTCTGCATCTGGGGCATCTGGCAACCGCATTGTGCTTCGGCTTCCGAATCGGAACCTCGCGGTCGCAATAGCTGCAATAACCGGTTTTGGTACCGCCGCGCCGGTATTGATAGAACATATAATTCTGCTCGACGCCGACCTTGCTGACCCATCTGTCCCAGTCTTTTGGAAGCGGAGGCACAAGCGCCATCGCCGTATCCCACGGATCGGTTTCTTTCTTGTGCCGGGCCAGAAGCTGCTTTTCCCGAATCTCTTCCTGAAACTCCCAGATCGACGCAATTGCCTCCCATTTGGAATGCAGATATTGACCGATCACAGCAGAATCACGGGATGAGATCTGCGCGTCAGAGATGCCAAATCCCTGCTGCGGTAAATTGCGAAGCATCGCGGTACGCCACTTCTTTTCCATAAAGCTGTATGTCAGGAAATCCTGCGCATCATAGTCAAGAAAAAGCTCATACACTGGCTTTCTGCCGCCGGCAGCCAGATTTTTTGTCAGATAGATTGCAACCTTCAGAATCCGATCAAACCGCTTGCATCTGGCGTAGTACTCGTGTTCATAGCGCAGTTCTTTTCGGAAATATCCGCTCTCTATCATCGGTTCGTTTTCCGCCTGCTTCAGCATCGCAGTCGTTGCCCGCAGAACAGGCAATTTTTCTAATTCTTTTCGCTTCATTCGTTCATACCGCCTCACATTCTTCAAAATTGTCATCATACCAGACATCCGGCAGACGCTCCTTGCCGTCGATCACGCACAGCGAAAGATGCTCGATCTTCGGCCCGTTCACAGCTTCTCTGGCAAATGCCAGAATATCTCCGAACTTGCCCTTTGCGCGCGGTTGCTTGCCGCGCACGACGGCGTAGCCATTCCATGCCTGCGCACGTTCTCTTTTGACATCACAGCCATCCGGCATCTGCGGATGGTCTGCCATATACGCAAGCGCATGCAGGAAAAACTCCTGTGGCTCCAGCTTTCGGAGCACCCAGAGCTGCGTGCAGGAGATTCTGGAATCTACCGCATCCTCATCCAGATCGCCGCACGGACGAACCAGATAGTATTCCGAGTTCTGAAAATTCCCATAATAGCGCAGGCAGTCCATCGGGTTTGCCGCGCAATGAAACCCATTCGCCTGACAATTTGCCTGTTCCGTTACATTCAAGCCCATCTTTAGCTGATAGCCAAGGCAGACCATACCTGGGCACATTCCTTTATAAGCGATCATCCGGCCATGCCTCCCATCAGATCAAACATAGAAAACTGTTCTTCATCGCACGATTTCTCCGGCTGCGGCATTTGAATGACCTGCTCCGGTTTTGCAGTCTTTGTCTCAGCTTTTGTCTTCTCCTTTTTGGGCTGACGCTTGGATTTGACTGGCGCACCCGGATACGGTTTTGGAACAAACGGTTCCTCCTTGATCTCATCCTCTTCGGCGTTTGCATCCCGGAAATATTCCTCTGCCCAGTCATAACAGGTATCCTCCGGCACATCGCCGCCGTAAATGCCGTTTGGCTGCGGCTCCATGCCGTTATCCTTCATTTCCGCAAGCAGATATTCCCGCGCTTTCCGGTTGATGAATTGCAGACAATGTGCCATACTCTTGCGCGGGTGTATGACCATCCGCGCGAACGCGGGATCGCTGAGGCAGAGCGTCTGCACATACTCGGAAACACACTCCTTGAGATTCCGCCGCGTCAGGCGCTCGGTTTCCTTTTTCATGCGCTCCATCGACGCTTTGACCAGCTCCGTCTCGCTCATCTGCTCAATTTTTGCAAGCGTGGCCTGTTCAGCGGCACGTTTTTCCTGCTGTTGCCGCTCCCAATCCGCTTTCCGCTTGGCTTCTGATTCCTCGTGCCGGCGGCGCTTTTCCGCTTCCGCTGCTGCAGGATCTTCCTGCTCTGCTTCCGTTTTGGCAACCGACTCTGCCGCAGGCTCCTTGCTCGTCACTTCCGCAGCGGCGGCAGCTTTTTTCTGCTCGTGCTGCTGGATCAGCTTTGCCTGCAACGTTTGTATTTCGGATGATTTGGAAGCGGTTTTCTCCATTTCAGCCTGCTGGTTTTCCAGATCAAGCTCTGAAAATACGCCCATGATAAAGCTCCTTTCTGATAGAAAATGGGCGCAGCGATCCTGCTGCGCCCATCCATGTGTTATACCCGGTAGATCAGCGTGCTGAATGTGTCGAAGCAGTAGCACACGAATCCTGGATATTCTGCGGTCTTTCGTTTGATTTTCCTCTGGATCTCAGCGGCAGCATTTTCGCTCATGCTGTCTGCATCCTCCCAGAGCATTGCCGTAAAGCTGGCCCCGTCCTGTACTTCGCGAACGTGCGCACCAAGATCCTGGCAGAATGTGCGAAGCTGGACAATCTCATCTCGCTCGTCCATATCTCTCTGGTCGCGGTCATTATGTCGTGACTGCTTTCAGCTTGACCTGAATTGTAATCTCGTCAGATCGCAGAATGACATGGTCGATTTTTGCTTCAAGAACCCCCGGCATCGCCGTTTCCGGTATCTCATATAAACAACGGAAGCGACCGATGACCTTCCCGTCCGTCTTCACGACTACGGGGACCTCGTCGCTGAGAACGCCGATCTGATTTGCGAAATCCAGAACCGTAATTTTTCTCATATGCTGTCTCCCTTCATTTTTGTATTGGCCGCGCCAGCAGCGGAGAAAACGCCACCGGCACGAACTGCTTCATATCCCGATAGTAATACCGCCGCTTTTCTGCGTCGTACAGTTCCAGCACATCAGACGGCGCGATGCAGCGCCCCGGATAGTCTGCTGGCAGCTTGCCGTTATAGTGGTCAAATACACGCTCCAGCACAGCCAAGTCCGGCTCATCTTTTGGGCAAAATATCGCTTCATCACGCACCAGCCGGTATTCGCTCGCGGGTGGCTGCTGAAAGCCTGCCTTGTGAAGCGCGTCGATCCCGGAGAATGCAAACGGTTTCGTTTTCTCTGTGTCCGTAAACTCCAGCTGATAGATACGGCAGCCGAGCTGCTTACGCTGTGCGTTCAAAAGTTCTGCCAGTTGTGCGTTGCCGCCGGGCTGCAGAAAAGCGTGATATTCTTCGTCCAGCAAGCCAAGGTATGCCTGCAAGGGCACACCATCCGGCTGTGCCTTGTGCCATCGTTCCACGCAGGCGTCTATCTCGGAAACCTCGCACACACCATGCAGATACCGCTCCCGGAACGTCATTGTTTTCGGTGCTTTCCCGGCATTTTTCCGGAGCGCAAGCTGCCAGTCATCTAACCCCTTATAGTTGGGGTTCCATGTCAGCCGGCGGCATTGCAGCCCGTGCTTCCGCGCCATCAGATAGATCTTGGAGGCACCTTTCTCAACGTGAACATTCCGATACTTGTCCATGTCCTGCGCCTCAATGATCTCCTCTGTGCCGTTCTTTTTGAGGAACGCAAACAGCTCATCCAGCTTGGACACGTTGTTCGCTCCGGCGGTCGCCGCAAAGGTGCGGTTCATCAAGGCATGGCAGATGTCAGCCTTGAGTAACCCCTCCGTCACATAGACCACTCTGGAACACGGATCGCCAACAAAGTGGATGGGGCTTTCCGAGGATGTCCCCATCGGTTTGCCGCTCGACGACAGCCAGAGGTACTTCGTGCCCTCCTTATCGGCGGGCGCGTTTTCCTCCCGGATGGGGATATCCAGCCGGATCTGCGCGCCGCAGACCAGTCCGTCTGCGCTTCTGGCCGGGATCAAGATCCCGGCCGTGCGCGTTCCGAAGCGAACCGTCCATCTGCCGTCCTCCGCCAGATAAAATCCGGGAACGCCCTGCAGGGTACACCCCTGCTTCAAAAGCCGCGCCGTCAAACTCTTGCAGAGATAAGGCGGCGGGGTGCTTTTGAAGCCAAACCGTTCGATCTGGTCGTCCGTCAGACCGCGCACCTCACGCAGATGCGCACGGTGCTTCGGCGTCAGCGACAGCATGGAAAACAGCATTGAAAGTGTTTGGTGAATTGCCTGCCGGGGCGCTCTGGCCGACTGCGCGATTTCCTGCGGCTGCCGGTTCTGGTAGCTCTGATACTCCGGTGCGTAGTCTCCGGTCTGGAGTGCTTCGCAGATCTCCCGATAGGCGTCCGCGTTGCTGATGCCGTAGACCTTTGCATAGAGCGCCAGCACCCCGCCGGATTCCTGACAGTAATTACAGTGCCATACGTCCCGTGACGTTTTCAGGTAGAGCTTGCCGCGATGATCGCCGCAAAGCGGGCAGTCCACATACAGAAAGTCCGGGCCGCGCCTGCGGATATTGAGCCGCAGCAGCGCAGCAACGTCTGTAATATGGAACGGAAACTGCGAAGAACCGGCTTTGATAACGGCCACACCCTTTCATCCAAACTTGACGCTTCATCCGACTTTCTGCTGCAGATTGTCCAGCAGAACGGACGCTGCGGCTTTGAGAATATTGTCCGCCTGATCGCAGCCATAGAGATACCACTTGAGGCTCGCCGGGCGACGCTGCGCGACCTGTTCGAGCGTCCAGCCACGGCAGGTGCCGATCTGCACCACAACGGCCTTGGCTTCGTCCACCGTCATACGCTGCGTGATCTCGCTGACATCCATATCTGCCGTATAGGACGCAGCCTGCGGCTGTTCTGCAACTTCTTCCGCGGCTTCTTCCTGCTGAGGCGGCAAAACATGAAGATCAGGTACTTCTTCCTGTGCTGCACTGACCGACTGCTCCTGCTGCACATCTGCCGCAACGGACGTAAAGCCGTCCGCAACGGTCTGCACATCAGACGCGGTTGTTTCCGCAACGTGCTGTTCAGTGTGCGCAGAATCCATATCCATCGTCGGCGCTGTTTCTGCGGCAGTTTCCTCCGCAATGAGCGCTTTGGTTTCCTCGACAGCTGCTTCTTCGACTTCTGTCTGGATCGGCACTTCCGACCCAAACAGCTCGCCGCCGTAGTCGCGGCTCACGTCGCAGAACTGGATGCCGAAACCGGCGTTTTCCAGCGCCATGTTGAGCGCGTCCTCCTGCGCGGCACGGAGAAATTCCCCACCGGGGATATTCTCCCTGCGCTGTTCGGAGGTAAAGCTGGCGGCCGGAACCGGATCGTCCTTGCTGAAATAAACCTGCGCTTCGATAATTGCCAGCTGGTCGCTGATGCGCAGCGGCTTCAGAAGCATTCTCCCGTTCGGGCAGGCCAGACGGAACCAGAGCCGCTTATAGCGGAGATCCAGCTTCCAGACCGGATGCCCGGTTTTGACGGAGATCGTTTTGCGCAGGAGCTTCATCGGGTCAAAGCCCGGCACCTTGCGCAGCTGCTGCACGGCGGCGTTGTTCATCACAGTGGATTTGTTGTCATTCATTTCTTAGAACTCCTTCCATAAATAAAATAAGAGATGACTGCGCAAATTCTGCACATCCATCTCAACTTAACCGGCTTTTTTCAATTTCTGCTCTGTCGCGCCCTGCGGCAGAGCCTTTTGTCTGAATACCTGATTGTACTTTAAGATCCGTTCGGCAAGGCAGGTGTTCCGTTTGACCTTTCTGCCGGAGTGGATCGCCAGAAACAGCGCACGCTTCTGACCGACCAGAATGACACGCTTTTTTGCGCGCGTCACGGCGGTGTAGATCAGGTTCTTCGTCAGCAAAATGCGGTGCGCCATCAACATGGGGATGATGACCGTTTCGTACTCCGATCCCATGGATTTGTGGATCGTAATGGCATACGCCAGTTCCAGATCGCCGAGCTGCGTTTTGGAATACTCCACGATGCGCCCATCAAAATCCACGCACAGCTTATCGGGCAGGATCTTGCAGATGCTCCCAATGTCGCCGTTGAACACACCCTTGAATTTTTGCCCGCACGCGGAATCATAACCTTCCAGATTGTAATTGTTTTTGGTCTGCATCACGCGGTCGTGCAGACGAAAAATACGTTCTCCGAACGCAACCTCCGGAATCTTTTCCGTATGCGGATTGACCGTCTCGCGAATCAGCGCGTTCAGTCCGTTGGAGGACGCTTCTCCATCCGTCCGGTAGGGCGAGATGATCTGAAGCTGTCCAATGGACGTATCCTGCAATTCCCGCAGATAGAGCATCTGGATCTGCGCTGCGGCTTCCTCCTGATTTTCTGCCTTGACGAACTGAAAATCCGGACCATAGAACAGGCTGCTGTTTTCCTCGTTGATGAATTTGGCATTGTAGGCGATCAGGCTGTCCTTGGATTGCCGGAAAATCTCATCGAGAACCGTCACCGGTACGATGCCGCTTCCAATCAGCTCCGCGAACACATTGCCCGCGCCGACGCTCTCCAGCTGATCGACGTCGCCCAGCAGCAGAAGCTTTGTACCTCTCTGCAGGCGCGTAAACAGCTGATGCGCCAGCCACATATCCACCATGGACGCCTCATCCACGATCAGAAAATCAACTTGCAGCGGCTTATCCTGCTTGTCCTTGCTGCAAAAATCGCCCTGCAAGCCAAGCAGACTGTGCAGCGTCAGCGCCTCCAGCATACCGGTGCTCTGTGCCATGCGTCGGCTGGCTTTGCCGGTCGGCGCGGCGAGGACGATGCGGTTTTTGGGGTGCAGAATCCGGTAGACCTCGATGATGGCTTTCAGAACCGTCGTCTTGCCGGTGCCGGGGCCGCCGGTGATAATGGAAAGATTTCGCTCCATCGCCACCTCAACGCCGCGGCTCTGCCGCTTTGTCAAGTGCAGACCCAGCTTCTGCTTGACCTGTTCCAGCGGGAGCGTCACGTCAATTTTTTCTGTACTCTCCATGAGCATGGCTGCCGCCTTTGCTGCGGTCTCCACCTCCTGCATGAAAATGTGCGGAAGGTATAGTCGCCCGCCGTCCGAAACAATTTCGTTATCTTCTGCCATCTGCTGCAATTTCTGCTCCACCTCTGCGCGCCTGACTTGCATCTGGGGCAGCGGGATCGGCTCATTGAGAAATTGCAGGGATTCTGTGATCAAGGCATTGACCTCCAGATACAGATGTCCATGCTGCCGTGCGTTTTCCAGTGCGCAGATCATCGCGCCGTGGATACGAACCGGGTCGTGCGGGTCGCCGCCGGACTTGCGGATGATCGTATCGACGCGCCTGAATCCAAACCCGGATATTTCACAGAGCCGGAACGGGCTTTTTCGCAGGATATCCGTGCAGGCGGGGCCGAAATGCTGATAGATCTTCATTGCCGTTACCGGCGTGACCTGAAACGGGGTCAGCAGTTCCATAATATCCCGCATGGCGCGGCTTTCCGCGTAGCACGTCTTGATCTCTTCCAGCTTCTGCTCCGTGATGCCGCGGATCTCCAAGAGCTTTTCCGGGTGGTACTCCAGCACGTCGAGCGTATCTGTACCGAACCGCAGGACAATGCTTTTGGCCGTGCTTTCTCCGATGCCTTTGAGCAGACCCGACGAAAGATAGCTCAGAAGTCCTTCCGTTGTCGGCGGCACAAGCTCGTGCCAGTGCTCCACATGGAGCTGCAGGCCGTACTTACCCTCTTTCCAGTCTCCCTCGATCTCCAACTTAACGGAATCCGTCTGCGGCAGTCCATAGCCGACAGCAGTGAACCGAAGCAGCCGGTCACGGAACGTATATTGGGAACGAGCTTCTTCCGGTACGGACGGATCATCCGTGCGCATCCGAAGAATGGTGTATTTGCTGGCTTCATTGAAGTAGATGAGCTTGTCATAGACTGCAATCATTCGTTTTTTCACCTCACTTATGCGGCTGGCTGCGCCGCGATTTTGATGCTGAACCGTCTGGACTCCGACGTTTCTACAAACTGCTCGTAGATCTCCGGATAAACCTCCCGCAAGCGAACCAGATTATCCTTAGAGATGCCCTGCCTGCGGATGGGGTTGTAGGAGATGACGTAGCTTTGTTCACCGTCCGCGCAGGTCGCGCAGTCTTTACCATCCAGTGCGCTGACAAGCAAGCCTTTGAGCTGCTGCATCTGCGTATCCAGCCGTGTGACCTGTTTTGCAAGTGCGTTCTTCTGCTCCTGAAGCTGCAAATACTGGTGGATCTGCGGTAGCTGCGGCGCGCCGAATGATGCCGGCGGCAAATCTCTCCGGTCAATGCCTTTCCATCTCTGCAAACTTTGCAAGATAAGGTCGCCGCTTTCCGTATAGTCCGGTGGCTGGTGCTTCTGCACATGGTCGTTCCAGAACGCATCCTCCAGCGCGATCAGCTCCGACTCATAGACATAGTCCCGGTCCAAATGCCGGATGATGACCTCATCCTCGTTGTTTCCATACAGGCAGCAGAAGTAGACCCTGTCCAGATTCATGACCGACATATAATGCCGCCCCTGAGATTCGTAGTACACCGGGACGATCTCCTCACCATTGTACCACCAGTTTTCTCTGGCATTATAATTTGTCGTTTTGATTTCCAGAATGGCATTGCTGCCATCCGGAAGCTCCGCAAGGTAATCCAGGTCTGCCAGCATCCACGGATACAGCGGGTGCTGGAACATGACCTTCCGCTGAAAGATACGCAGTCCGGTTTTCTTTGCGAAAATCCGCGCGACCAAGTTTTCCAGCAGATGTCCCATTTCCAGCGCGACCCAGTTCTCATCCATGTCTGCCTTTACGACGCTCAGCTTATCGTAGTACAGATCCCGCGCTGTTCGCCAGGGCGAAATGCCTAGGATCACCGCAGCGTCGCTGCCGCCGATGCCTCGCCGCCGGTAGGACAGCCATTCTTCGTTGCTCAGGCTGCTCGTGTCTACCAGTTCCTGCGGCTTATACATCAAGCGCAGCACCATTTCGTTCTCCCTTCTTCCATACCCGCAGCCGTACCACACGCTTCCGCTCGTGAACCGCTTTGCGATGATACGCCGCAGACTGCCGCTGCCGTCCTCCGGGACGCCATTTCTTTCTTGTTTTCATTTGGTTACCGCCTTTCTCAAAAAATATATCCTCAAAGCCTTTCGGCATTTGGGCAAAAAAAGAACGGGAACATCCGGCGGCGCAGCTTCTTCTGCGTCGCGGTCATTCCCGCAATCTGTGGGCGTTGCGCCCCAAAAAAGAAATCCGGCAGAAACCTGTCCTGCGGACATGGCAATTCTACCGGAAATCGTAAAAACCTGACAATGCGTGTGCAAGTCGGAATACTCCGAACGCTGCGGCTGTCGTGCCACAAGCGGTATGCACAAATCTCAATTACAAGCCAACTTTACCACAAGATATTGTGGTTGTCAAGGAAAGGGCAGCTTACGGCCACTCGGAAGTCAGTTCTTCCCGGAGATATTCGTACTCCGGAAGCTGCTCAAAATACGGCTGCCACAGACGCTGGATCTCCGCTTTTTCCGCGGCGTCGATTTCCTTTAAGAGGTGTCCCGATTTTGACTTCGTAACCGAATCTATCATCATATAGTCCAGCATCTCCCTGCAAAGATCTGCTGCCGTGCCGATAGGCGTTACATCGTCTATATAGGTATGATAATCCAGAAGCAAGTACCCCAGCTTGTTTGACCACGCAATGTCGCAGTGATCTCTTTGGTTCAGATACTTCGCAAACACTGCCAGCACCCGTTCAATTTCCTGCTTTTCCTGTTTTGTGTAGACCATAATATATTTTTCCTCCTGTTTGTTTGATCTGCAATAGATCATAACATAAGAAATTGCCTGCGCTATTACAGTGCAGGCAATTTCCTATAGTCTGGGCGGAGCAGTTGTTAAATCCTGTAAGCAGACTTTGGGGCGCTGCGTTCAACACGCGACCTGCTTCAAAGTGCAGTCAGATTTTTTTCTTCCTCCGCTTTCATTTTCGGCTCGTCAAACTGGCTGTTGCTTTTAGCAGGACGCAGCGGCTGATAGACAAGTCCAAAGCAATCGGGCGGCCATTTTTTCATATCGCGGCGGATCATATCCTTCGCAAGTGTTTTTGCAAAATGCTTCATTGTCTTAGTTTCCATTGTCTACATATCTCCTTTTCGTATTTCTGTTTTCCGTGTGCCACTATCAGTAAAAAGGCCGTAAAGCCGAGTCCAAGTGCAATTCCGTTGGCAAACGCATAGAACTTTGCACTCAGGCTCAAAATCAGTGCCATATCTAATATCAGCACGGTTAACCTCGCCATATGTCTGGACGCTGCCAGCTCTTCTTTCGTCATGTGAAGGTTTGGATGATCGTAAGGGGCAAGCCAAAAAATTATGATGGTTGATAGAACCAAAACCCAAAGACTTGCACTGCCTTTCAAATACGGCAATATCAGCAAAAACAGCACACATTCGCTGCAAATGGAAAACAGCAGACAGCCCGCGGAGGTTTTTGCATGATAGCCGTTTGTATGGGTCCTAAGCAGAAAAAAGCTCAAATAAAATGCAAGCGACGTAGAAAATGAGGAAAGCAGGCATCCCAGAGGAAATAAAAAGCAGATTGCGATCAGCTTTTCACTGCGCTGCACAAGCCCATATGAGAACCACTCCGCATCGCTCGACGATATGATGTCCTTCCGGACGCAGTATTCTGTAATTCGCGCAATCATGTTCATTTGCAACATCACCTTACGTGTTTGATTATATCGCCTTCATGGTTCGTTTCAACGATTCCAGCACCAAAGCAGGTTTTTGCGGCACGAAAGCGGAATTTGGACTCGGACAACAAAAACGCTGGCTCAGAGAAGGTGCCTTTGCACTTCTCCAAGCCAGCGTATTGTTGGTCTTTTTTATTTGCTGGGGATTTCCGCTGCGAACTGAAACCAGCCGTCTTCGTAATTGTATGCATATTCTGCGTGAAGACCGTCCAGGATACGGCATACGCTGGGAAGACCATAGCCGTGTTCGCTTGCGGATGCTTTTGTTGTGGCAATGCCGTGTTCTGTAATGAGGACTGGAAGGCTGGTATTCCGGATGGAGAGAAAGAACCCGTCGTTTTCCAGTATTGTGCATTGGATCAGGCGTTCCGCATCTACACGCCGGCACGCTTCAATCGCGTTGTCCAGCAAGTTCGACAGCAGAACGACCAGTTCGCTTGCGGATAACTGGATACCGGAAAGATCGTTGATACAAAACTGCATTTCGATCTGCGATTCAACTGCCGTCTGATATTTCTGATTCAGGATGGCGTCGATAATCGGATGATGCGTATTCACAATCAAAATTCGGCTTGTTTGTGTTTGACTCAGTTCTTGAACGTATTTCGCTGCGGCCTCATAGGATTTCTGCGAAAGAAGATCTGAGATGGTACACAGATGATTCTGAAAATCGTGCGTCGTTTGCCGCTGCTGCCGATACGCTTTGTCCAGCGCGAGAATACTGGCAGTCTGAATCTCCATTTGCCGGGAAAGTATATTGATTTGCTGTTTTACCTCTGTATCGCGCTCAATCAGCGAAATAACATAAACGATCGCCACATTGGCTATACCGAGAAAGATGCAGAAAAATGCCACCGGCTGCGTGAGGTCCCGCTGATCTCTGCAAATCAGGAATAACGCCATCAGCATAAATAGACTTGTCAATGGAAACAGGCTGACAAGCAGCATCCATTTGGGACGCAATGGATGGAGTCTGTGAAACGGATGCAGTCGCGTGATAAGCCATGCCAGGAAAACAGATAAGATTTTCCCGGCAGTTACCAGCACGGTATACATTCCCTTTTTCCAAACCAGTTCGTCCAGACTGATTCTTAAAAGAGTGGACGCTCCAAAAAGAACAATTGCATCCATCGCGGCTATCAGAATATAGTCCAGCAAGCCGATGAAGATGCGCTGCTCCAAACGCCCCTGAAACAAAAAGACGATCAAACAAAGCCCAAAGGAAAGCGCACACAGCCTGCGCACAAGCGCCGGTAATACAAGACTTTGATTTAATAAAAACAGAATACAGACGCACAGCGCAGTGAGAAGCGTCCGTTTGCTATTGTGCCGATATGGTAAGAAAGCTGAAGCAAACAGGAAAAAGGCTACGCATTCCAGCGCAAGCCACAGCGCACTAATTATGTATTCCATGTCTGCACACCTTTCCACAGCAAGTATGCTCGTTTGATCTCACTGTAGTTTTTCCCGCTGACGGGCAGCGTTAATCCGTTTTCCATGATAACCTCGCTGCACAGGAGTTTCTTGATATGTCGCATATTTACCAGATAGCTTTTCTGGATACGCAAGAAACCCAGTGGCTGGAGTTTTTCTTCAAAGCTCTGCAGAGAGGCATAACAACTGTAATGGTCAAAATTTCCGCAGAGCATATAGACATGAACCGTGTGTTTTTCGGATTCAAGGTAAAGAATATCATCGACTGCCAAATTGATGATCTCACCGTTATTCTGAATGGAAACGACCTCTCGCTTGGTTGTAAAATGCTCCACCGCCTGTGAGAAATAGGCTTCCAACTTTGCATCCACATCTGTTTTCAGAAGATACCGGAACGCGCGCAGTTCATACCCCTCCGGTGCATATTCCACATAGTTGGTAACAAAAATGAGGATTGCGTCATTTCTTTTCTGCCGCAGCCGCCGCGCCAGATCAATTCCGGCGCCGCGCCGGTCTCCGAAATCAATGTCCAGAAAGGCAATATCATAGGACTGCAGAACAAAGCCGCTCAGATCGTCCCGCGGATATGCGTCAATCCAAACCTTTCGCTGCTGCTGCGCGGCGTATTGCGTGAGCAGGCGCTCCAGCTTCGATAGGAAAACCGGATCATCGTCGGCAAGTAACATTCTAAGCATATGAATTCCTCTTCGTTTTCTGCCTCCGCACGGAGGCTGGCTTTCTATATCGATTATAGCACAATTTCAGCGGACCGGCATCCTGCTTTCGTGCCGGGAAAACCGGCATTCGTGCCGGATTTGTTGCAGCCGGTTTCTCCGGACGCTATCATCCATACAGATACAAGCCGCAGGCAGACCGCGGAGGTAACGTACGATCCTATCAGCGACGCAGGTCCGGGGTGCCGGTTCGACACAAATTAAGGATATTTAAGAAATTGCTTCCATGCGAGTATGCTATACTGGCAGTGTAAAGCGTTGCTTTTGGATGAAAAAGAGAGAACCATGAAAAAACTGCTTGCTGCGCTGCTGGCGCTTTTGCTGCTGACCGGCTGCCAGAAAAAGAAGACACAAGCGGAAATTACGCTGCCCGAGCCCGAACCGCCCGCCGCAGAAGAAACGACAGCCGAACCGGCGGAAGAACCGGAAGAAACAATGCCGGAAGACTCCGGCGCAGAACCGGAAGAAGAGAACGCTGCTCCGGATCTTGGAAATTTCAAAGAGCTTCTGGAAGTTCTTCAAACACTGCAAACACGGAAGGACTGGAAAAACAGCCCGGAATACGAGATGATTACGGCACAAAAGGCGAAGGTACTCAGTCAGCTGATCAGCAGCTTTTACCACGGGCAGGACAGCCTCGACCTGCGGGATACCGCATGGGGCGACTGTGATTTGCCCGGTATGCCGGATGGAGGGAAAACAAATGAGAAACGCAGGAAGAAAGATATTGGCGCTGGTTTTGGCGAGTCTTATGATACTGACGCTTGCAGCGTGCAATAAGAAGCAGCAGCTGGGCACTTCGCTTCCGAAGGCTTCGCCGGATGCGCATGCAGTATCTGACAAGTTGCAGGAAACAAAAACGGAAACGCCCTCTGCGAAGACGCAGACGGCGGGTTCTGGTTTCTCTATACGACGATGAATAATTCCCTCGCGATTGCGCGGTATGGCACAGACTTTGCCGTGCAGGAAACGTTTCTGACATCGTGCGAAAATGAAGATCAGCTGTATTTCCAGCTGCTCAAAACGGACGGCGAATTTTACCTTCTGAGCCGGGAGCGGCTCGTTCGCTTGGACGAAAACGGCGCGCTGACGGTGCAGGATGTCGATGATACCCGCGACGGACGGTACTTTGATTCTATGGCAGAAGTGAACGGAACGCTATATGTTCTCGCGCCGACGGCGTTTGACAACGTGGAGCACTCGTATGACGAGCTGCGGCAGCTGGACCCCGCGACGCTGGAAGAAACGGCGGTTCTGCTGGAAAAGCAGGGGCTTTGCGGCATGGGTGCGGACGCGGAAGGACGGCTCGTTCTGAGCCGGGCGGCGGGTCTTTTTGCCTTTGACCCGGAAACGGGCAGTGAGACGGAAATTCTGCGCTGGAACGCGCTGGATACGGCGGCAATCACCGGCATTTTCCTGCAAAGCGCGGACGGCTGGCTCTGCGAGGACGGCTCCGGCGCAATCACGAAGCTTTGCCACGTTCCCGGTCCGGCTCCCGAGCGGAAGGTGCTGACGCTTGCGATTCTTGCCGGCACCGGCATGGAAACGCAGGCGATGCAGATGGTACAGGATTTTAATCAGAGCGGCACCGAGCTTCGCATAGAGGCGACCGTTTACAGCGAGGAACAGGCAGAAAACACGCTGGATTTTCTGCGCACGCAGATCATGGCGGGCGATGCGCCGGACTTATTCTGCTTTATAAATAGCGGCTACGATGAGCGCCCCATCGCGCCGCGAAAGGTCTGCATGGACCTGCTGTCGCTGCCGGACTTCGAGGTCTCGCCGGACGAGCTGCTGCCAGGACTTTATGACGCGCTCACGCAGAATGGAACGCTTTATGAATTTCCGCTGACGGTGACGCTTGAGACGTTTCTCGCGCCGTCAAATCTCATTGCTGAGCCGGGCGTGACGACGCAGGACTTAGAGGCGGCGCGGCAGAAGGCGGGAGAAGACTTCGTTCCGTTTGAGTCGTGGAACACGCCGGATAACCTGTTCTGGCTCAGCATCCCGTTTTACCTCAGCAAATACGTCGACCGCGAGACCGGCACGTGCAGCTTCGAGACGCAGGAATTTTATGATTTTCTGCTCTGGTGCAAGACGTGGGGCGGTGACGGCTCGCCGCGGAACACGGACGAAAAGGCAATCTTGCACTATCAGCAGCTCGGCTATGTCGACCAGGTGTGCGGTATGAGCCTGATGGCGAAGGAATATCTGGACTACCCGGACAGCTACACCTATGCGGGCATTCCGAACGAAGACACCTGCGGTACCATGATGAGCGTGACGCTCTCGCTCGGCGTTTCCGGGTCGTGCCGGAATGAAACCGGCGCGGCAGAATTTCTGACGTTCTGCCGGGGCTATGCGCTGCGGGGACTTCCGGCAGATATGGTCCGGCTCCAAGCGGAAATTGACGCGCAGCGGGCGACTGGGCAGGAGGATGAAATGGATGTCCGAAACGTCATCTCTCCCGAGGACGCAGAAAAATTCTATGCGCTGCTGGAGGAAAAGCCGGTCCTTAAAAATCAGGATGATGCGTTGGTAGATATTCTTTGCGAAGAAGCCGCGCCGTATTTCGCAGGCGACGTTGATGAGAAAACTGCCGCGAAGACCATGAAGGCGCGCACAAAGCTCCTGCTTCTCGAGCAGGCGGGCTAGAAACGCGCGCTTTATATGCTGTCAAACACAATGCAGAGGTGAATTCTATGAAAAAGACAATATTCGCTTTCTTCCTGATACTCCTGCTTTTCCTGACCGCCTGCAATGCACGAAGCACCGAACCAGAAATGCACCAAGCGCCTGATACGCAGGCGGAAAGCACCGCCTTGCTGGTGGACATTTCCGAGCTTCTGGATGGACAGTGCTACCGCCAGACGCCGTACTTGAATCCCATCGGCATTTCGTATCCGGAGGGGCAATGCGTCTGGAACGGCAAGGTATATTCCTTTTCCAACGCGCCGGGAAAGCTCGGCGTCACGGACGCGAACGGAAACAGCGAAGCCCTGGAACTGCCGGACGCGGAATATATCTACGGCGTGTGCGAAAACGGCGATACGCTGGCGGTGCTGGCGGGCGCGGATCCGCTGTTCTTTGCGGGAACGGACAATGAACAGTCCGCGCAGGCATCTGAGAATGGCAATCATGCGATCTATCTCTACGACGAAGCCGGAAACCTGACCGGCAGTATCCCGCTGGCAGAGCGCTGCGCAGATGCGCCTTATGCGCTGGATGGCGATGGAACGGACTATTTTTTGCTCTTCAGCGACGCGGTCGTTCGGGTCGGCTCTGACGGCACGCAGCTTGCAAAGAGCGGCGACATGGGCGGGCGGCTCTTGCAGCTTATCTGCGCAGACAATGCGGTCTATGTGTGCGTGGAGGGCGACAGAATTTATCAGACGGAAAAGCTCGTCCGCCTGAACGCGCAGACGCTGGAATTTGAAGCAGAGCTTTCCTGCGCCGGCTTGGACATTCAGGGCATGGGAACGGCGGCGGACGGGACGCTTCTTCTGATCAGCGGCGAGTATCTGCTGCGCCCGGATTTTGAAGCCGGGACGATGCGAGCTATTTTGCACTGGGCAGACAACGCGAACACGTCCGTCAACAATTACCGCTCTATCCTGGAAACGGAGCCCGGCTTTTTTGCGTGGAACAGCGATGTTGAAGCCGCGTGCTTCTACGAAAAATTGCCGGATGGAGAAACGCTCGAAGAGCCAACGGTTATCACGCTCTTTGCAGGCGCCGGTTCGTATGAAATTGAGCTTGCGGCTGCCAGCTTCCAGAAGCTCTATCCGCAGTACCGCATCGACATCACCGCTTCGGAATCCGACGAGCAGACCGAGCTGACCCTGACGGAGCTTGGCGCGGGCAAAGGCTATGATCTGTACCTGCTCTATGATTCCCAGTGGACACAGCTGGACGATGCGGGGTTCTTTGAGGACCTGACCCGGTGGATGGAGGCGGACAATTCGAAACCGCTGGAGAGAATCCGTCCCAGCGTTTTGCGGCAGATGCAGAAAAACGGCGGTATTTACCGTCTGCCGCTTACCTACACCATTCTGACCTACGCCGCCGACCCCGAGCAGCTTTCCGACAATAAGCCGGAGACGGTGTTGCGGGCAAGCGAGCAGGGCGGCGAGGAATTCTACCCGTTTGCGTTCAATCTGGATTATTCCCCGCAGATGGCTGAGCGCTGCGCGATCGATTATGTGGACGCGGCGCAGGGAACGTGCAATTTCGAGTGCGATTCGTTTTACGCGCAGCTTGCGCTCTTGCGGCGGCAGAAGGCGGCGCTGGACACGCTGCCGAAAAACCTTGATGTTGCGGATATCCGCGACGGTCTTCTGTATTACTACGTCATTTTATCCGCGGACAGCATTGTCTATCAGCCGGGACGCTATGGCTACTCGGAGCTGAAGCAATCTGTGTATTATGCGTACCCCAGCGACTACGACGGCGGCTGCCAGCTGAATTTCAGCAGTATGCTGTCCATCAACACGCAGAGTGAACAGAAGGCGGGGGCGTGGGCGTTTTTGAGCTACCTGCTATCAGACGCCTGTCAGCAGAGCGTGAATTATCTGCCGGTCAGCGATACGGTGCTGCAGGAGCAATTCAAGCAGCTTCTGACAGAGGAAACAGTCACGCAGGAGGATATTGATACATTTTATACGCTCGTTGACCATGCGCAGAAGCTAGATTATCCGACAGAGCCCATCGAGCAAATTATCGAAGAAGAGATGGCGGCGTATCTCGATGGTGTCATCGACGAAAAGACCACCGCCGAGCGCATCCAGTCGCGTGCGTCGCTATACCTCATGGAACAGAAAGTGCAGTAGTAGTTCACGAAATCAATCATAGCCCGGCAGCCGTTCAAACGAAACGGCTGCCGGGCTTTCTGCCTTTTTTCGGACGCTTTGCGCTGGGGCATATCATGATATATAAATATTTTCTGCCTTTTGCAGAAAAAGTCGAACCGCGCCCTATTTTCTTAGTGTAAGAACCTTCAAGCAATGCACCTTGACAACCGAACACCCATCTGGCAGGGAGATACAGCAGCCGCGGACAGTATGCGACGACATGAGCGTACCCACGGCTTAACGCTGCACAGCAGCGACTGCAATACGCGGTCTATACCGGAGCGTAGGAACGGACTGCCAGATGGCTTATAAACCAAAAACAGCCTTCTCATTATTTCGAGAAAGGCTGCATCAAATAAAATCGAGGTATTTATGAACGAAGAAGAATTAAAAAAAGATCAGCTTCCTCAGATTCTACATGTAAAAGACCTGCAGGTATTGCTCTCCATCAGCCATAACACGGCCTATGAACTAGTGCGTTCAGGGAAAATCAGAAGCATCCGAATTGGGCGCACATATAAAATTCCTTTAGATGCTTTCAACGAGTATCTGCGCAACGGCTGAAGCATATCATCTTGTGATTTGGGTTCATTCGTGGTATGATTGATTCGTACCTGCTATGCGGCATCGAAAGGAGCGTATTTATGTCGCAAAGCAAAGCATCTGGAAGAAAGTCTGTCGCCGGAATGGGCTCCATCCGAAAAAAAGAGAAAGTTATAAACGGAAAAGCCTATACCTACTACGAAGCACGTTACACCGTCGGGATCGATCCCGGCACAGGCAAACAGATTCAAAAAAGTATCAGCGGAAAAACACAGCGCGAGGTTACTAGGAGATTAAAAGAGATCACAACGTCGATTGATACCGGCACCTACCTACCTTCCTGCAAACTAACAGTTGGTGAGTGGCTGAATACGTGGATCTCAGAGTATACTGCAGACTGGAAGCCGCTCACAGTCTGCAACTACTCAAAGCAAATCAAGAAGCACCTGATTCCACGCCTCGGCGCTGCGAAACTGGAAGATCTGGACACACATACAATTCAACTGTTCTATAACTCCCTTACAAAATCAGGACTGGCACCGAAAACAGTAAAGAACATACATGGTGTCCTCCATGCCGCATTAGAGCAGGCAATTTCGAATGGTTATATTCACAAGAACCCAACTGCCGGCTGCAAACTTCCCAAAGTCGTTCGGCCAGAAATCAAGCCCTTGGAGCCAGAGGAAATCGCCCGAATGCTGAAAGAAGCGAAGAAGGATGCATACGATAACCTGTTTATCGTTGCGATGTTCACAGGTATGCGTCAAGGAGAGTTGTTAGGTCTATCCTGGGACAACGTTAATTTCAAGACCGGCCAGATCACCATCAAGCAGCAGCTTCAATGCAAAGACGGCGTTTACTTTCTGGAAACGCCCAAGAGCGGAAAGTGTCGAGTGCTATCCCCGGCCCCAGTTGTAATGGAAGCTCTAAAAGATGAGCAGCAACAGCAAAATGCAAACAAGCAAATTGTCGGAGCGGCCTGGGAAAACAAATGGAATCTTGCGTTCACGGATGCACTTGGTAAAAATCTTGTTCGCCGAACGGTTGTAAAACACTTTAAAGCAGTGATTGAAAGAGCAAATATTCCCTCAGATGTTCGCTTTCATGATCTGCGTCACAGCTTCGCAGTAACCTCATTGTACTCTGGCGACGACGTTAAAACAGTGCAGGCTAATTTAGGTCATGCTACGGCACAGTTTACACTTGATGTCTACGGGCATGTTACGCAGAAAATGCGGCAGGAAAGTGCCATGCGGATGCAAGCATTTTATAACCATCTGGAAGTATAATCAACCACCTGTTACCTGCTCCCGATAAGGGAGAAAAATGGGGGAAATTTTTTGGGCGTTACATTTTCCGAACTTTTTCAGTCGAAAAGTGTGTAGAAACAAAGAAAATAGCCAGTAATCAGAACAATTACTGGCTATTCACTGTGTTTTCACTACACTATAGATGAAACCCTTTGTAGCTGTTTTCAGTTGAGCGCATACTCTCTACTTAGTAAATTTGGTATCTCATTCCGTTTTGAAAGGCTAAACTCCTTTACTGCAGCCTCTAAGGGATCATCCAACGGAAATGGCGTATGAGATCGAAAATCCGTACTTTTTCGGCACATATCCATGAAGAAGTCATTTTTCTTGAGTTCCTTATGCGTTGTTGGATTCATAAACACATTTTCTGTGTAACTGAATACTAAGTAGTTGATTGCAGCAAGTTGATCATCTTTCGGTAGTTTTCGTAAGCTGCGATAAAATTTGCGGTAGCGTTTTACACCGTCTTCAATAAATAGTAATATTGCACTCGTTGATTCAAGTGGAAAAACAGCAACATGAATAGCTTTAATCCGATATTTTTGTTCTTGAGAATATATATTATTTACAATGCTATCCTCAAAATCACTAATCAACGTTACACTTGACTGCGCCGCATAAGGAACTACATAGTCCAAAACGGTATAAAAGCATAGATAATACCGATTTGACTTTCTGCCATCCAGCGAACTTCTAGCATACTCTAAATCTTCTCCATAATCGCGCAAATCGAAATTGCCCCAATAGATTTTTTCGTCAGCAAAATCTTTCAAAAATTCAGCTTGCTCTCCGACAAGTTTATATTGCTCCCGTTCTTGATTCCTTTTGCTTATCATAAGCAAAACATCTTTAAGCGCAATCTGTGCAAGCATTTGATCTGCTGGCTTTGAATTATATGCATTTGGATCTTCATACAGCTGGAAAACTCTGCTATCGCAGTCTCTGCATATAATGTGAAAAGTTCCTGCTTTGTTTACACCTATATCTTTTCCAATGGTAAGTATCTCATCTTGCAGTGGAAGCATTACTTTTCCATCTTCAGCAATTCGTTTCAGTGCAAACTGCGGAATAGAATGTGAATTACAAAAACTAGAACACGGTTTATGACACAGAATGCAACATTCTAATTTGGCATTTTTTGTAGCTTCTGTAATTAAAGACGAAACTTTTTTGTTAATCTCAATTTTGTTCTTTTCATACCGTTTTCGTTCTTCCGGCGTCATTCCTCCGAGTTTTACCATTTCAATGTCATTTGCCTTAATCATAGCAGCCCTCCGACACTCCGATTCGTTCATTGCAAATCTCACGAAACAGCAGCCCACAGGTCAGCGCGTCGCTTTCTGCGTTATGCAGTGCTGGCGTAAATTTGAAGGTGTTTCGGCATACATTTTCAAGTGAGTAGCTTTCCAGCTGCCAGATCCGCTTGGACAGCTCTAGCGTGTCATAAAGCGGTCGCTTTTTTACAATGTTCTCGCTACCGTTGGCAGCCAAGAACTTATACTCGAACTGGAGATTATGCGCGATGATTGGTGCTTTCTCACCGATAAAGGCATCCACGGATTGCATGATCTGCTCGATATACGGCGCGTCTGCAACCATATCCTCTGTGATGTAGTTGATCGCCGCTGCTTCCGGTTTCAGCCCTTTTCGTGGTTTCACATAGCTGGCCAGGATTTCGACCGGCTGGAAATGGTGGAACTTGATAATGGCAATTTGGATGATTTCGTTCCGTGCTGCACTCAAGCCGGTCGTTTCCAAATCAATCGCATAGAAGTCGTTGAATTTTGCAAGCGGTGTTCTGCTCGTGATATTATTTGTATTCGGATATTCATAATCCAACTTTTTTAACAACGGCTCCGTATCTGGATTGACAGTCAATTCACAGGTTTGAAGAGATGGTATCAATTCTTCAAACCATTTCTGCGCTTCCCAAAACTCTTGCAGCATTTTCTGCTTTCTTTGAATCCGCCCCACGAGCGCCTTGGTCAGCCCATCTGGAATACTATGATCGTCGCCATCTGCCTGAATCGCTCTCCACGTTCCAAACTGCGGCAGGTGAAAGCCGTTTGAGTGTTCGTCAAACTTAGCCTTATTTTGAAGCAACGCCACAAAATCTCTATTACAGAGCGCTCCCATCCATTGTTCAAGGAAGTGCTTGCAACAATCCATTTTTTCTGCAATCTGTGCCAGCGTCCCGAAACAGCCGTTGTCTACGATTTGAGTGTACTGATCCGCAAGCTGCTGATAAAGCTGCTGCGCTTCCGGTGAAAATGAAACGCTCTGCGCATTGGCTTGCTGTGTTTTTGTCGTTGGCTGAATTTCACTGGTTTTGAAGGACACAGCACTTGTCTCAGAAGTGTTCTGCTTGAGCTTACTCGCAGCATAAAGAATCATCATGACGATCCCAGCCACGCCTGCAAGTATGGAAAGTAGTAAACTGTCCCCAGAAAGTCCGATTCCAAGGAACAGCAATAAGAAACCAATGACGAGATTTTTCTTCGACCGCATCGCGCAAACCCTCTTTTTCTTTCCGCCACACGACGCAGCGGTGGCTCGAATTGTGCTTGATCGTTTCTGCCTTCGCTTGGGTTTGTAATATTATAGCATATTTTGTCGGATGCGTCGACGGGTTCTTCCGCAAATACTCCGTTCAAAATGATCTCTAAAAGTTTCTTTTTCGAGAGTTTTTTAGACGCAACTTTCCGCAAGCAGGAAATCCGTTGCTCTCTTGTCAGCTCCGCTTCCATGATCACCACGTTCAGCGTCCAGCCGATTTTCTTTGCCAGCCGCAGGAGCGTTTGGTCATTTTCATAAGTCCTATAAAAATCGCGCATCCGGCGCACGTTGCGCGGGGAAAAGCCTGTGCGGTCAGGGAAATTCGTCTGCAAAAACTCTGCCGCTGCGATCGCCGCGCCCTTTTCCGGGCGCTGACCGATGGCTTTACCGATGGCGCAGATTTCATCTTCAGGCGAGAATTTCCGTAAGTTTTCGGTACATGACACTGTAATCGGCAGTTTTTTTAACGTTCATGGCTTCTCCTTTCTGCGCTGCCGCGCATAGGATGTTCTGTTGTTTCGTTATATAAGTACTGTTTTTCGTACTTTAACTCGGTTTTCTTCACAAGGACTGAACGGGAAGCGTGAAGCGTACTTCGTGGAAGTAAACTTCATTTCGACATAAAATCTCCATAGTCAATTTAACTATGGAGGTTTTCTGAATGAAACCATACCCGGCGCTGCTCGCAGAGCTTCTCTCCAAGGAACTGTATTCCCTGCGGCAGCAGAAGTCGCTGACGCAGGAAGCCATGGCAGAGCAGCTTCGCATTTCCAGCCGCGCATATAGCGACTTGGAACGTGGAAAGTACGCCGCCTCCGCCCCGACCTTGCTGTTTCTTTTTTCTATGCTGGAGGCGGATGCGCAGCGTGTGCTGATTCAGCAGTTTATGAAACAGGTTCAAGCATTGGAGGGGACAGATGCTGCATGAACGACATAACGGATATTGCTGAAGTATATGACCTGTTATACCGCCTCGGTTTCTCTGCGACAAACACCGCATTCTTTCAGTTATCCTACGCGGTCTATCATAACTTCGGAACTCCTCTCATCGGAAGTGTTTTTTGTCAAACCACATTTTGCCGAGATTTGAGTTCCCTGGGAAGTGGCGTATGCCGCTTCCCTTTTTATTTTGCCAATGATAACTTTACTCCACCTTTTTGTATGTAGGATACCCTATTTAATAGGGCTTGCCAAACATCACCTTTTAATCCGGTTGCATAAATCATCGTAGAAGAAGGGACAGACCACTCACTGTCCACGATGGTCAGTTCGACAGTGCCGCATCCGGAAGGCGCCCGGAACACCTTCACACCTCCGACATCCGCCAGAGCGCTGACACGCTACTTGTAGAAAGATTGCGCGATCACAATCAAGCGGCGGCGCTGCTGCGTGCGGCAGACAAAGGCCGTCAGCAATAGCAAACGGCAATGCAATTCGTGCTTCTGAAAGCTCACTGGCAAATGCAATCGATATAA
>ERZ835541.1340-NODE-1340-length-24852-cov-12.473323_pt1 | contig 24852 bp, 20 predicted proteins | sample MGYA00519945_ERZ835541 | MGnify/ENA primary metagenome ERZ835541 (study PRJEB31850, sample SAMEA3708780) | human gut metagenome | biome: human gut; feature: human-associated habitat; material: faeces | place: China | collected 2014 ...
GCACCAAGAACGGCCGCGATTCCGCAGCACAGCGTCTGGGCACCAAGCGTGCAGACGGTCAGTTTGTTCTGGCCGGCAACATCCTGGTTCGTCAGCGTGGCACCCACATCATGCCGGGTGAGAACGTTGGCAAGGGCAGCGATGACACCCTGTTTGCTCTGGTGGACGGTACCGTCCGTTTCGAGCGCGTGGGTAAAGACGGCAAGAAGTGCAGCGTCAAGCAGTAACTTCTTTCGGATAACTGCAAAACGTAGAGAGCCGGACCCTCGTGGCCCGGCTCTTTTTGATGAAGAATTCTCTTTTTGACTGTCTGGCAGAAACTCCCCCAGTCGCCTGTGGCGACAGCCCCCTCGGGGAGGGGGCCTTAAAGCCTCCCCCCTTGAGGGAGGTGGCATCGTGCAGCGATGCCGGAAGGAGTTCCCGGCAAGGGAAGGGGAATAAATGAACATATAAAACTAAGGAGGGGCTGTATGGCAGCACAAACCAACTTTATCGACATCGCCACGATATGGCTCCACGCGGGCAAGGGCGGCGACGGTGCGGTGAGCTTTCACCGTGAAAAATTCGTGGCCGCTGGCGGCCCGGACGGCGGCGACGGCGGCCGCGGCGGCGATATCATCTTTGTGGTGGACGATCACCTGACCACCCTGATGGATTTCCGCTATAAGCGCAAGTATGTGGCCCCGGAGGGCGGCAAGGGCGGTGCAAGCCTGTGCCACGGCAAAAACGCGGAGAACCTTGTCATCAAGGTGCCGCTGGGCACCGTCATCAAGGACGCCGAGAGCGGCCTTGTCATTGCGGACCTGTCCGACCACACCCCAGTCACCATTGCAAAGGGTGGCCGCGGCGGCTACGGCAATGCGCATTTTGCCACTCCCACCCGACAGATCCCCAAGTTTGCAAAGCCCGGTATGCCCGGCGAAGACATTCAGGTGACGCTGGAGCTGAAGCTGATCGCCGATGTGGGTCTGATCGGCTTCCCCAATGTGGGTAAGTCCACCCTCATTTCCACCATCAGCGCAGCCAAGCCTAAGATCGCAAACTACCACTTCACCACGCTGGTGCCCACGCTGGGCGTTGTATCCGTGGCGGAGGGCGCAAGCTTTGTCTGCGCCGACATCCCCGGCCTGATCGAGGGTGCCAGCGAGGGCATCGGTCTGGGACATGACTTCCTGCGCCATGTGGAGCGCTGCCGCCTGCTGCTGCATGTGGTGGATGTTTCTGGCAGCGAGTGCCGTGAACCCATTGAGGATTTTGAAAAGATCAACGAGGAGCTGGCAAAGTTCAGCCCTGTGCTGGCTGAGCGCCCGCAGATCGTCATTGGCAACAAGTGCGATCTGGCCACCGAGGAGCAGATCGAAGCTTTCCGCAAGTATGTGGAGGGCAAGGGCTTGACCTTTGTGCCCATCTCTGCCGCTACGATGCAGGGCGTGAAGGAACTGCCGGGCCTCGTGTATAACCGCCTGAAGGATATCCCGCCGGTGCCGGTGTTTGCTCCCGAGTACAAGAAGCCCGAACCCAAGGCCAACGACCGTGCGTTTGAGATCAAGCGCATGGAAGCCCATGTGTGGAGCGTGGAAGCCCCGTGGCTGGAATACATTCTGGCCGGCAGCAATGTGGACGACTACGAAAGCCTGCAGTTCTTCCAGCGTCAGCTGGGCGAGAGCGGCATTCTGGACGCTCTGGTGGCAAAGGGCGTGCAGGAGAACGACACCATTCTCATTGGCGATTACCAGTTCGATTATATCTTCTAAGAGGTCACTATGAACGAACCTGAAAAGATCGACCCGCGGGAGCTTAGCCCCTTGGCGCTGGCCTTTGTGGGCGACAGCGTGCTGGAACTGCTGGTGCGACAGCGTCTGGTGGAGCATCACCGCCTGTCTGCCGGAAAGCTCAACGCAGAAAAGGTCAAATACGTCTCGGCCCGGGCACAGTTCCGGGAGGAACAGCTGCTGGAGCCGCTGTTCACTGAGGACGAACTGGCCGTGTTCAAGCGGGGCCGCAACGCCAGCAAGGCCAGCGTGGCAAAGCACGCTTCCCCGGAGGAATACCGTGCTTCCACCGGCTTTGAGTGCCTGCTGGGCTGGCTGTATCTGAACGGTCAGCTGGGCCGTGTGCACGAGCTGTTTGAAACACTGTGGCAGCAGTTCGACCCCAACGAGACCTGAGAAGTTGCTTTCATAATCATTGCACACCGCCTGAACGGCCTTTTTGCTGCCATACTGCGTTGCTCTTCCTTGCAATCCATCAGGATTGCTGCGGAAAACCGCCTTGTCTGGCGGCAAAAAAGCCGCGCCCATTCGGCGCACCTTGACTATAAAAACAACTTCTGACGCGAAAGCCCGCTGCTTTCCGCACTGGAAAACAGTGCCGGAGGGCAGCGGGCTTTGCGATTTGAGAAAGATCAGAGGTTCGCGCCCGTGGTCCATCAGGCGCGAAGGGCAGCGTCAGCGGCTGTTTTTGGCGTTGCTGGAACGGCTGCTCGTGGAGTTCTTGGCGCTCTCATCGTCGGCACCCTTGGTGTACTGGTTGGGGTGCTTGTGCTCGTTGGTGGCGCTGTTGGTGGTCTGGCTGGACGTGCGGTTCGAGGTCTGATTCTTGCAGTTATTGCTGCGGTTTTCGGTTGCCATAGTGAATGATCTCCTTTCGGTTTTCCGTGCGGGGCGGTGTGCCCCTCACAAGACCTAGTTTGGCCGCGGACGGCGGCTTTATACATCCCACAGGAGGAATGCAGAATGCCCATGGAATATTTTGAACAGCGGGAGCGCGCTCTGCTGGGAGACCGGTTCGATGTCCTGTATGCAGCCCCGCAGGAAACGGCGGAGCGCGGCGTAACGGTGTCGGCCCTGCGCAGCTCACCGGAGCAGTTTGCCGCAAAAGCCGATTTCCCACTGGAAGCATCGCCCTTTTGCAAGGCGGCATTCGTGGTGCATCAGCCGGATGATTTGAAATTCCGGCCCGGGCGGCATCCGTACCACCATGCAGGCGTGTTCTACTCGCAGGAGCCGTCTGCGTCCTCGGCGGCACCGCTGCTGGGCGTGCAGCCCGGGATGCGTGTGCTGGACATGTGCGCCGCGCCCGGCGGCAAAAGCAGCCAGCTGGCGGCGGCGCTGCAGGGCCGGGGTGTGCTGGTGAGCAACGAATACGTTGCAGCTCGTGCGGATATCCTGAAAAGCAATCTGGAACGCATGGGCGTGTCCAATGCGGTGGTGCTCAATGAGACGCCCGCCCGCATTGCGGATGCCCTGCCGGAGTTTTTTGACCGCGTTCTGGTGGACGCGCCCTGTTCCGGCGAGGGAATGTTCCGCAAGGAGCCGGTGGCCCGTCAGCAGCACTGTGAAGCGCTGGTGAAGCAGTGTGCTGAGCTGGGTGCAGAAATTCTGGACTGTGCAGCCGCTGTGCTGGCCCCGGGCGGGCAGCTGGTGTATTCCACCTGCACCTTTGCACCCGAGGAGGACGAGGGACAGGTGGCGGCATTCCTGCAGCGCCACCCGGAGTTCACCCTTGCGGATGCCTTGGGAAATGTGGACTACACCTTTGGCAGTGAGGGCGAAGCCAACCGCACCGGCGGCCTGCCGCTGGATGTGAGCAAGGTGCGCCGTATCTGGCCCTGTCAGGGCGGCGAGGGCCACTTTATGGCCCGGCTCGTCAAAGCTGGCACTCCGCGCGTTCTGCCCGCAGAGGGCGAGTACACTGCCGAAGAACAGCTCTGGCTGGCAGCAGCGGAAGCTGCGGGCAAAAAGGCCAAGGGGAAGGGCGGCAAGCCTGCCAAGACCCCGGATGCCCGTGCATCCCGCCGCGAGAATGCCCGTGCCTGCCGGGAAGCGGTGCAGGGCGAAAAGCGCAGCCGCGAAGCACAGGCAGGGGAGACAAGTCCTGCCCAGAGCCTTGCAGCATGGCACGCGTTTGCCGGGCAGTATTTCCCGGCGCTGGTTGACCGCCCGGCTGTGGTGCACGGCGGCGGTGTGCTGCTGCCGGTGCCGTTCCCGCAGACGAACCTGCATGTGCTGCGGGCGGGCGTATTTGTGGGCAGCGTGCAGAAAGGCCGCTTTGTACCGGAGCACCATCTGTTCACGGCATTTGGCGCACAGTGCGTAAACCGCGAAGAACTCACCCTTGATGACCCGCGCTGCGTGGAGTATCTTTCCGGCCGTGAGGTGGAAGCCCGCATCGCTGCTGACGGCTGGTGCTGCGTGACGGTGGACGGCTGGCCGCTGGGCGGCGGCAAGGTGTCCGGCGGGCGGGTGAAAAACCATTATCCCAAGGCGCTGCGGCTGCTGTAAACGGGCAGAAAAAGCGCATTTTTCCGCGCAGAATGCTGAAAACCGGGCGGATAAGGCTTGAACGCTCTGCCCGGTTGTGCTACAATAATAGAGTTAGATTTTGTGTGCTGCCACAATGCGGGCGACCACAGCCCGTCTGCCCGCAGGCGGAGATTTGAGAATATACAGGAGGCTCTTTCCCATGTCTGGACATAGCAAATGGAACAATATTAAGCGCAAGAAGGAAAAGACCGATGGCGCAAAGGCAAAGGTCTTTACCAAGATCGGCCGCGAGATCAGCGTTGCCGTGCGTACCGGCGGCCCGAACCCTGCTTCCAACAGCAAGCTGGCTGACCTGATTGCCAAGGCAAAGCGCATGAGCGTGCCCAACGATAACATCCAGCGCATCATCAAGAAGGCTGAGGGCGGCGATAAGACCGAGTATGAAGCAATCACCTACGAAGGCTACGGCCCCGGCGGCGTTGCTGTCATGGTGGAGACCCTGACCGACAACCGCAACCGTACCGCTGCTGACCTGCGCCACTACTTCGACAAGAACGGCGGCAATCTGGGTGCTATGGGCTGCGTGGGCTTCCTGTTCAGCCAGAAGGGTGTCATTGACATCTCTCTGGAAGATAAGGATGCCGACGAGGCTATGATGGATGCTCTGGATGCTGGTGCCGAGGACTTCGATGCCAGCGAGGATGCAGCCGAGATCACCACCGATCCCGAAAACTATTCTGCTGTGGTCAAGGCCATGGAGGAGAAGGGCTACGAGATCCTCTCCGACGATCTGGCCATGGTGCCCATGACCACCACCCGCCTGACCGACCCCGACCAGCTGAAGCTGATGGGCAAGCTGTTGGATGCGCTGGAAGACAATGATGATGTCCAGAACGTCTGGCACAGCCTGGAGAACGAAGAGGATCTGCCGGAATAACCTTCCGCAAGGCTCTTTGCTCCTGAAATAAGACGATAAAAAGCCGCTTTTTGTGCTAATTGGCACGAAAGGCGGCTTTTTTGTGCTGTGTTACGGGACTGAAAACGGCTTGGGACCTCCACTGAACAATAAAAATCCCCCGTCGGCAAGGCATACCGGCGGGGGAAAGGGGGAGAGCGTTTTTTAATAGATTATTGCACGCTTGCAAGGAACCGCACAAAGCCTGCGCGGCCAGCCTCGTCCATTTTATAGACACCGGCATCGGCCAATACCTGAGCGAACACATGGCCCACCTCGTCCTGCAGGATGAGGTGCACGGTGTCGCCGTTCAGTTCCGGGTGGCGGGCAAGAATATCCTCGGCCCACTCGGCGTGCTTCTGCAGTTCTTCCGGGTACTGGCTCACCGGGGTGCGGGCTACCAGTGCATCGGCCAGCTCAAACAGTTCCTTTTTCAGGCGGCTGGGCAGCACGGCAAGGCCCATGACCTCGATCAGGCCGATGTTTTCCTTTTTGATGTGATGCAGCTTTGCATGGGGATGGAACACGCCCAGCGGATGCTCCGGGGTGGTGATGTTGTTGCGCAGCACCAGATCTAGCTGATACTTGCCGTCCCGCATCCGGGCAATGGGGGTGATGGTGTTATGTGGCTCGCCGTCGGTCTCGGCAAAGATGAAGCATTTTTCGTCCGAGTAGCCGCGCCATGCGGTCAGAATTTTATCGGCCAGCTCCACAAGACGGGCATCATCCTCGCTGGTCAGGCGGATGCAGCTCATGGGCCAGTGCACGATACCGGCATCCACATCCTCAAAACCGGGGAAGACCCACTTCTTCTCGACGGGAGCCTTTGCCATAGCGAATTCATAGTGGCCGCCCTGGAAATGGTCGTGGCTGAGAATGCTGCCGCCCACGATGGGCAGGTCGGCGTTGCTGCCCACGAAATAGTGGGGGAACAGGCCCACGAAATCCAGCAGCTTGCGGAAGGTAGCACGCTCGATCTTCATGGGAGTGTGCTGGTTGTTGAACACGATGCAGTGCTCGTTGTAGTAGACGTAGGGACTGTACTGCAGGTTCCAAGCGCTGTCGTTGATGGTGAGAGGGATGATGCGGTGATTCTCGCGGGCGGGGTGGTTCATGCGGCCTGCATAGCCTTCGTTCTCGGCGCAGAGCTGGCACTTGGGGTAGGCGCTCTGGGGAGCCAGTTTGGCGGCGGCAATGGCCTTGGGGTCTTTTTCGGGCTTCGAGAGGTTGATGGTGATATCCAGATCGCCGTAGGGGGTCTTGGTGACCCATTTCAGGTCACGCTTGATGCGGTAGCGGCGGATATAATCGGTGTCCTGACTGAATTTATAGAACCAGTCGGTTGCGGCCTGCGGGCCTTCGCTTTCGTAGCGTTCCTCGAAATTGGCGCGCACGATGCTGGGCCGCGGGGTCAATACGCCCATGAGCTTTGTGTCGAACAGGTCGCGGGCGGTGGAGTTGTCCTCGCACACACCGCGGGCAACGGCATCATCTACCAGCGTTTTGAGGATGCTTTCCAGATCGGTATAGCACACCTCGCCCTCCGGCGCGGTAAAGTCGTCCAGCTGCATGGTCATAAGCAGCTGGTTGCGGATGTAAATTTCATCATCGGGCAGGATAAGGCCGGTGTCAAGCCCGTAATTCACGAGCTGCTGAATGGCGGTAGAGATCACAGGACTGCGCCTCCTTCCGGGCGGATGCTCAGCACATGGCAGCGGCCCTCACCAAGGATGGCTTCCATGTGGGCCTTGAAGTCGGCCAGCATTTCCACCGGCACAAAGGCCTGAGCCGTACCGGCAAAGCCGCCGCCGTGCACGCGCACAGCGCCCTTGCCGTTCAGATAATGCTTGGCAGCTGCAATGGTCACGCCCATCTCCTGATGCTCCTTGTAACCGGCGGGGATCACGTTCTGCAGGTATTCCCAGCTGCTGTGGCCGGACTCGTTGACCAGACGCAGGAAAGTGTCAAAATCGCCCTCGCGCAGGGCAGCTACCTGTTTTGCCACGCGGTCGTTATCAGCATAGATATGGAAGGCGCGCAGCACGGCACGGTCGCCGCACTGCTTGCGGCACTCCGGAAGCTTTGCAAGGAAGGTCTCAAACGGCACATCCCGCAGCACTTCGCCGCCGCACACAGCAGCCACGGCGCGGCACTCGGCGGGCACAGCGGCATATTCGTCGGTCAGGTCGGCATGATCTGCGCAGGAATCCAGAATGCACAGGGCAAGGCCTGCCTTGGAGAAATCCACGGCCACCGGCTCCACATCCGGGTGGGCAGGGTCCGCAAAATCAATGGTAATAATGTTGCCAACGCTGGAAGCCATCTGATCCATCAGGCCGCAGGGCTTGCCAAAGTAGACGTTCTCTGCCCACTGGCCGATCTGCGCGATCTCGATGGGGGAGACTTTATCGGTCATGAAGCAGTCATTCAGGATCACGCCGATCAGCACTTCAAAGGCGGCGGAGGAAGAAACGCCGCTGCCCTTGGGCACGTTGGAGGAAATGTACACATCCAGACCGGCCAGCTTTGCGCCGCGCTGACGGAAGGCTTCGCATTCGCCGCGCAGCAGAGAGAGGGTAGTGTTTTCCTCTTCCTTGCGGGCAGCAAGGTCATCAAGGTCGATCACACACAGGTCGTAGCCTTCGCTCTGCACGCGCAGCTGGTTCAGGGTGTTGGGCGCGGCGGCAGCGATCATATCAATATTCACGCTGCCGGCCAGCACGCGGCCATGCTGGTGGTCGGTGTGGTTGCCGCCGATCTCGGTGCGGCCGGGGGCACTGTAAAGACCAGCTTCAGCATGGGGGCCAAAGGTGGCATCCAGACCATTCAGAACAGCTTCGTAGCGGGCAGCCTGTGCAGGAGTTTCGTCGGGCGCACAGCAGTAAAGTGCTGCCAGCCGGGCAGCGTGAGCGCCGCTGGAAAGCTCCTGCTTCCATGCGGAAACAGATTTCATCATAGGATAATCCTCCTTTTGAGCGGGTTGGAACTGCAGTGCAGGGCCGCATACAGGATGCCCTGCACACTTCTGTCTTTATCATATAAAATCCGGACAGAAAAAACCATGTGTTATTGTTGCATCTGGATGAAAAGTTGCAAAAAGACTGAAATTGGCGCACAGAGTGGAATTTGACGGTTGAAATAAAATTAGATATAAAACGGAAAAACCATTGGCAAAAATGCCTGCAAATCCACGGTTTTGCGTGGGACGGACGAGGCCTGCACAACATGGAGATTTGCGCTTTGAAAAAAACAGGGAAAAAGCTCATGGGCCTTTTCCCTGTTTCCCAAAATATTATTTTGTAAACTCGTTTCCGGTCAGGCCGTCCATGTTCAGCATCCCTTCCAGTGCGGCCACATCTGCCGAAACGTCCAGTGCGTCGGACTGGAACAGCTTGTCCAGCTGGTTTTCAAAGGCGGTCACCAGCAGGTCCATGCTGCGCTCGATGTTCTTTTTGGCATCGGCGATGTTTTCCCCCTGCACATCCTGCGCAGGAAGGCTGGCGTAGGTGTTCAGCAGCTTGAGGGCGGTGGGCAGATAGTAGTCCATGAATTTCTGCAGCTGAGCCTTTTTGCCGGGGTCCTGCTTTGCCAGCTCAAAGATGCGGGCACTGACCGCTTCCAGACGGCTGATCTTGGTGGTCATCACGGGGTCCGGGATGGCATCGTTGACCTGCCGCAGCTGTTGCAGAAGGGCGGCGTACTGGTCCGCTGGTGCCGGTGCAGGCTTCGGTTCCGGCTGCTTGGGCGGCTGGGGCGCAGCACCGCGCACCACAAGGGTAGCGGTGCGGTTGTCGATGTAGGCGTCGGCACCAAAGTAACCGTGGGAAATGGCGCTTTCCACTGCAGCACGCCCCTTTGCGGCATCGATGCCTGCGGCGGCAAACAGCTCGTCCAGCGGGATGTTGTCGCGGTCGCCTGCGATCTTGTCCAACAGGCGTTCCAGCTTGCGGGTGCGGTCCATCCGCAGGCCGGTCCACAGTGCGCCGGCTCCGCCAATGGTCGTGGCCAATGCAGGGAGCAGATCGTCGAAGTCCGGAAAGTCGAACAGGCAGTCGATCAGTTCCTCCGCACCGGTAAACAGGAAGACAGCACCCAGAATGGTGCAGATCACGGCAATGGTCTTGTGCCAGTTTTGAGCGCTCTTCTGTTCTGCGGTGGGGCGGTCAGTGCCGCAGGCGGCCTCGGGATCCTGCTCCTGCCGGGGGGCCATCTGCGCAGATGCGGGGCCGAGGTCGGAACGATAGTCTGCCTGCGCCTGCGCAGCAGCCTTTTCCTCTTTTTCGGCGTTTTTATCGATGCTTTTTAAGATGAACAGCAGCACGCCCAACGGTGCCGACATGGCAAACACAATAAAGATGGCAATGGTGGGGATGTGGGCAAAATAATGTTTTTTGGGCTGCATGAGCAAAAACCTCTCAATTTATCCTGACTGTCCGGCAAAAGAACAGAAAAAGACCGCGTTCCACTCTATTATAGCGGAGCACGGCCTTTTTGTTAAGGGGGAAATATTGATGTGCGTGGAAGCGGCAGGGGAGTAAGTCTGCTGCCTGCCGGAAAAAGTTACTTCATCAGGCTGCAGACGGCCTCGGCGTAGGCGGCGGGATCATCCACCGGCAGACCTTCGATCAGCTGAGCCTGTGCGTACAGCAGAGCACTGTACTTCTTGAGCTTGTCGGTGTCACCGGCCTCCTGTGCGGCCTTGAGCACGGCAAACACGGGGTGGTTGACATTCAGTTCCAGAACCTTATCGCTCTTTACGCCTTCGCTGCCGGGCTGCTTGGACAGCACTTTTTCCATCTCAATGGACAGCGGACCGTCAGCACTCAGGCACACAGGGTGATCCTTCAGGCGGGTAGAGACCTTGACCTCTTTCACCTTGCCGTCCAGTGCGTCCTTCATGGCATCGAACAGGCTCTTGTTCTCAGCGGTAGCGTCCTCGGCGGCCTTCTTCTCTTCCTCGGTCTCAAGGCCCAGATCACCGCTGTTGACATTCTTGAACTCCACGGTGCCGTCCTTGCCTTCGGCATCCTTGCGGGGATAGGTGCGCAGGATCTGCAGGCAGAACTCATCCACGTCCTCGGTCAGCAGCAGGACGTCATAGCCCTTATCCATGACCAGCTCAGCGGCGGGCAGCTTTGCCAGACGGTCGGTAGAATCACCGGCAGCAAAGTAGATATACTTCTGCTCAGCGGGCATCTTGTCCACATACTCCTGCAGAGTGACCATCTTCTGCTCCTTGGCAGACCAGAACAGCAGCAGGTCGCGAAGCAGCTCGGCGTGCATGCCGTAGTCGGAGTAAGCACCGAACTTGATCTGACGGCCGAACTCTTTCCAGAATTCCTCGTACTTCTCGCGGTCATTGGCCAGCATGGCGTGCAGCTCGTTCTTGATCTTTTTTTCCAGAGCGTTGTGGATCAGCTTGAGCTGGTTGTCCTTCTGCAGCATCTCGCGGCTGATGTTCAGGCTCAGATCCTGACTGTCCACAATGCCCTTGACGAAGCTGAAGTAATCGGGCAGCAGGTCGGCGCACTTCTCCATAATGAGCACGCCGGATGCGTACAGGGCCAGACCCTTTTCATAATCCTTGGTGTAGAAGTCGTAGGGACGGTGGCTGGGCACGAACAGCAGGGCGTTATAATTTGCAGTGCCCTCGGTGCGGCTGACGATGACGCGGGCGGGGTCGGTATAATCACCAAACTTTTCCTTATAGAAGTTCGCGTACTCCTCGTCGGTCACTTCGCTCTTCTGCTTTTTCCAGATGGGCACCATGCTGTTCAGAGTTTCCAACTCGGTGTAAGTCTCCCATTCGGGCTTATAATCCTCCGGCTTGGGATCGGGTTCCGGCTTCTGGCGCTCGTGCTGGCGCTCCATCTGGATGGGATAGCGCACATAGTCGCTGTACTTCTTCACGATGGCCACGATGCCGTACTCATCGAGGAAGTTGTCGTAGTGGTCCGTCTCAGTATCCGGCTTGATGTGCAGGATGATCTGGGTGCCTGCGGTGTCCTTCTGGGCGGGGGTCATTTCGTAGCCGTCCACACCGGAGGACTCCCACTGCCATGCTTCATCCGAGCCATAAGCCTTGGAAATGACGGTGACTTTATCGGCTACCATGAAGGAAGAGTAGAAGCCGACACCAAACTGGCCGATGATATCGATGTTCTCGTCCTTGTTGTCCTTCTTGAAATCCAGAGAACCGGAGTGAGCAATGGTGCCCAGATTCTGCTCAAGTTCCTCTTTGGTCATGCCGATGCCGTTATCCTCAATGGTCAGGATGCGGTTCTCCTGATCGCGGGTGATGAGGATGCGGAAATCGCCCTTGTTCATGCCCACAGAAGGATCGGTCAGGCTCTTATAATAGAGCTTATCGATGGCATCCGATGCGTTGGAGATCAGCTCGCGCAGGAAAATTTCCTTATTGGTGTAGATGGAGTTGATCATCATATCCATCAGCTTTTTGCTTTCAGCCTGAAATTCTTTCTTAGCCATAATGCAAAACCTCTTTTTATCTGTATTCGGCACCAAGCACTCGGAATAGGATATTGCTTTTGAATACTTAGCACTCGTAACTTTCGAGTGCTAATATACACCGACAAAAAGCAAAAATCAAGGGCTTTCATAAAAAGTTTAAAAAATGGTTCGTTTTGTGCTATAATGAACCGCAAAGGATGCTATAAAAGGAGGAAATATCATGCAGCTGAAACAGCTGGAACTGGCCGGCGGTGGGACACTGACCGTTTATCTGCGTGATTGCTGTGAGCGGATGCCGAATGTGTTTGACCGGCCATTGGTGCTGGTGGTGCCCGGCGGCGGCTATACCCATGTGAGTGCCCGTGAGGGCGACCCGGTGGCGCTGCAGTTTGCGGCGGCGGGGTACCACACCGCTGTGCTGGACTACGTCATCTGCGAAAAGGCAAAGGACTACATGCCGCTGCGCCAGCTGGCCGAGGCTATTGGTCTTGTGCGGCAGCACGCGGCCCAGTGGCATATCCTGCCGGAAAAAATTGCCGTGTGCGGCTTTTCAGCGGGCGGCCACCTGGCCCTTTCCAGTGCTGTGCTGGACATTCCCGGCGAAGCGGCCCAGCCCCGGCCCAATGCGGTCATTCTGGGCTATCCGGTGGTCACGGCAGGGCAGTATGCCCACCGCGGCAGCTTTGTGCAGCTGGCGGGCAGCGCCGACCCGGCGGCACAGCAGGTGTTCGGGCTGGAGGATAAGATCACGCCGCAGATGCCGCCGGTGTTCGTATGGACCACCATGGAGGATGCCACCGTTCCGGTGGAGAACACCCTGATGCTGGTGAACGCTCTGCACCGGGCGGGCGTGCCCTGCGAGGCGCATCTGTTTGAAAAGGGGGTGCACGGTACCAGCATCAGCACAGCAGAGGTGGACCAGCCCAGCCGCCACCGGCATCACTGGGTGGAACTGGCAGTGGAATGGCTGGAAGACACTTTTGCCTTTTCCGTCTGTTAAGTCTGGATATATTTGAACGAACCTACAAAAAATTCACAATTAAACTGTTGACTTGCATAAGCCTTTGACGTATACTGGTCAGCAGGGACAAACTAAAGGAAGAAGGAAATACCTATGGTTATGGACCCGACCCTGCCGCGCATCTCTGTGCGCGACCTGATGATGCAGGCTTTTCTCACCGGATGGGAGCTTTCGGACAAGACAGTTTCGCAGGACGAATACCTGCAAAGCTCTATTCAGGTGATCGAAATGCTGCAGGTGGAACCGGAAAACCTTTATGCCGAAGAAGGCCTTGGCCTGCCGGACGGCGAAGAAGTGGATCATCTGGACGACTGGCTGCGTGCCGACGGCCAGTGGCTGTACTACGGTGTAGAGGAAGAAAATTTCTTCCTGATCCAGTGGTACCCAGACGAAGCCGCCGCAAAGGCAAAACTGGCCCAGCTGGAAGAACTGGGCGACGGCAAGCAGTATCTGGTAGATTTTTCCCTCAAGCGGGAGAACCCTTCCAGTGCAGAGAACTTCGGCAATTCCAATCCGGTCCAGCTCCGCTCCTGAAAACATCACCTTAAAGCGAAAGGAAATTTTGCAGCATGCAGCTTTCTGAGATCGAGCGCGAACAGCTTTATGCCATCGTTGAAAAATACGATCATCACCCGGATGTGCAGCGGATGCGGGAGTACATCCAGCACGGCTCTGTCACCACCTACCAGCATTGCAAGAATGTGGCGCTGGTGAGCTTCTGGCTCAACCGCCGTCTGCATCTGCACGCTGACGAGACCTCGCTGGCAGTGGGTGCCCTGCTGCATGATTTTTATCTGTACGACTGGCACACCACCGGTACCTTTCACGGCCTGCGCCGCCTGTTTGAGATGCACGGCTTCTCCCATCCGGGTTATGCCTGCGTCAATGCAAAGCGGGTGTTCAGCATTACCAGAAAGGAACAGAGCATCATTGCAAGCCACATGTGGCCGCTGACCTTCCGTCATGTGCCCACCTGCCGCGAAGCAGTCATCGTCTGTCTGGCCGATAAGTACTGCGCCGTGGTGGAAAGCATGTTCCAGCGTTCCCGCGCCGGTGCCGTGGTGGACGGCAGCGTGGACATCGACGGCGAAGAGTGGTAAGCCTGTTTTTACCTTTATCATTTTATCAATGGACAAAAAAGAACTCCGCAGCCTCAGGGCGCGGAGTTCTTTTGCATCTTACAGCTTTTTATAGCCTTCCGGTTCATTGGCGGCAGCGCGGTATTCCATTAAGAATGTGTCCAGCCAGCGGCCGTGACAGTCGCGGGCAATGCGTTCCCGGCGGCCCACTAAGCGAAAGCCGCATTTTGTGTGCAGGGCGCGGCTGGCAGCGTTGTCCTGCAGCACGGTGGACTGCAGTGTCCAGTAGCCGGCCTTTTCTGCCTGATGGCACAGCTCGGTCAGCAGGTGATAGCCAAGGCCATGGCCCCGGAACTGCTCACCCACGTAAATACTCACCTCGGCAACGCCGCGGTAGCACCAGCGCGGGTCCACCCGGCGCAACGCCGTCCACCCGGCGATCACGCCGTCGGCCAGCAGTACCAGTCGGCATTCTTTTGCGTGGGAAGCATCCCACGCAGAATACGGCGGACAGGTGGTCTGAAAAGTGGCATGTTCTGTAGCAATGCCCTCCAAATAAATTCTGGAAACAGCGCTCCAGTCTTCCGGCTCCATGGGCCGGATCTCGATTTTGCTCATATTTCGATCCCGGCGGAAAGTGCATAGCTTTCCGCGCCCTCAACTCTCAAAAATATCCGGCTCCAGTATAGCAGAATTTGCGGTGCGGTACAAGCGCCGTACTGCACAGAAATTTCTTTGACAAGCGGAAGGTTTGTGATACAATAAATCATAACAAAGAAAAGCACGGCAGGATACGCCGCTGCAGAATGGAGGATGTCCCAAAATGAAGTGGATCAGAACGATGGTGTGCGCGCTGGGAATGCTGGCGTGCGTATCGCTTTCGGCATTTGCTGCAGAGTACGGCGAGCCGAACATCACAACAGAGACGACCATGAAAGAGCTGCGGGAGAACCCCAGCATCAAAGGCTCCGGCTACTATACCTACTGCAACGAATGGATCGAGGGCAGCACGCAGTACGATGATACGCCCATTGAGGGCTATGTAAGCTACGCGGCTGCCGAGGATGCCGCCGAAGGCATGAACCTTGTGATCGAAAACTACAACAGGGGCGTACAGATCACATGGCAGGTGTATACCCCGGAAGAAATTGCGGAAAATCCTTCTCTGGGCATGGTGCAGTTGTATTATTTCCCGGCTAAAACAGCCAACGCAAAGTACGCCATCGTGGTGCCCGGCAACGGCGGCAACACCACCGCAGAGCTGAACGAGGGTGCATCCATTGCCAACCAGCTGCACGAGCTGGGCTATGCGGCCTTTGTGCTGCGGTACCGCTCTTTCCTGAATGCATCCGACAATGCGCCACTGTACGATATTGCCAATGCCGTAAAGTACCTGACCGAAAATGCAGATCAGTTTGGCGTTCAGCGCGAAAACTATGCGCTGATGGGCTTTTCTTCCGGCGGACACATCGTGGGCCTGATCGGCTCAGACAACGAAAAGTTCGGCTATAAGGCATTTGGCCTCCCACAGCCTGCAGCGCTGCTGCTGGGTTACCCCATCAACGATTTCTTTGAGGTGAAGCCGCTGTATCAGCTGGCCATTGACCCGCTGGTGCTTGGCTGGCGTTACTACTGGACCGATATTTCGGATGTGGTGAACGAAAACTTTACCCCTACCTATTTCTTCTACGGCAAAAATGATCTTTATATGCAGCGCATGTGCTACTCCCAGCAGGGGCCGCTGCTGGAGCGCAAGCTCCGGGAGAGCGGGGCTGTTTATGAGTGCCATGTGTACGAGGACGCCCCCCACGCCATTGGCCCGGGCCGCCACACCGATGCGGACGGCTGGATCCGGCAGGCAACGGCATTCTGGGAAAAACAGTGCAAATAAAGAGATAAACGGGGGATTGCTGTGAGAAATCGATTGCGCACGGTGATGTTTGGTATTGGCCTGATGATCCTGCTGGCACAGCCGGCGTTTGCGGAGGAGCTTGGTCAGGCCAACATCACACCGCGCACCAAAATGGCAGAGATCCGCTCCAACCCCAGCGTTGTGGGTGCGGGCATCTACACCTACTCGCTGGATCAGGACCGTGTGCTGGACCGGATGTACTGGGACGCGCAGCCGCTGAGCTGCCTTTCCAATCACTGGACGGCACAGGATGCGGCGGATGGACTGAACTATCTGATCCGCACCTATAACGCTGGGCAGCGGGTGACCTTCCCGCTTTATACGGCGGAGGAGATCGCGCAGGATACCAGCCGGGACGGTGTGGAACTGTATTATCTGCCGGCAGAAGGGGCGCAGGCGAACCAGAAATATGCGCTGGTGATCGGCGGTAATGCGATCGTGGTCAGCGCGGAGATCCGCGAGGGCATTTCCACTGCATGGAACCTGCACGAAATGGGCTATCCGGTGTTCGTGCTGCGCTACCGCATCGGCATGAAGGCTTCCAACAATGCGCCGCTGCAGGATGTGGTCCGCGCGGTGCAATACATCACGGAACATGCAGGACAGTTTGGCGTGCAGGCGGAGGATTATGCCATTGTAAGTTATTCCTCAGGCGGGCAGATCGCCGGACTGTTCGGCACCGACGCGGTGGGCTACAAAAATTACGGCCTGCCAAAGCCCGGTGCCATGCTGCTGGGCTACCCGGTAAACACCTTCCTGGAGTTCAAACCGGTCTATAATATCCTGCTGGACCCCGGCGTGTGCAAGCAGCGGTATTATAAAATGACATTGTCTGATTACATCACACCGGATTATCCGCCTACCTATCACTGGTACGGCAAAAACGACATGACCCTTATGACCATGTGCTGGTCGGCGCAGGGGCCTGTGCTGGAAAAGGCACTGGCCCGCAACCATGTGACGCATATCTACCATGTGTATGATGATGCTCCCCATGCAGTGGCCGCAGGCAAGGGCACCGATGCGGAGGGCTGGCTGAATGAAGCAGTTGCCTTCTGGGAGGAACAGGTCGGCTGAAAAGGAGATGTTGAGTTGAAACACAGGATATGCACCGCAGCAGCCTGTATCTGTCTGCTGCTGATGATGGCGCTGCCCGCATTTGCAGCAGAGTATGGCGAGCCGGATATCACGCCGCAGACCACCATGGGCGAGATCCGCTCGAACCCCAGCATCCTTGGCGCAGGCGTTTGGACCTATTCCAAGGAGCAGAACCTGCCCGGCACCGAGGACTGGTGCAATGACCAGACGCTGGAAAAATATGTGAGCAGCCATGTGGCACAGGATTGTGCCGATGGTCTGAACCTGCTCATCCGCAATTACAATGCGGGCGTGCAGATCACCTATAAGCTCTACTCGGAGCAGGAAATCGCCGAGGACAGCTCCCGCAACAATGCGGAGTTCTATTACTACCCGGCCAGCACGCCGGATGCAAAGTATGCGCTGGTGCTCTCCGGCAACATCCTCAACCGCACGGCAGAGTTAAAGGAGTGCATCTCCACAGCTTACCAGCTGCACCAGAAAGGCTATGCGGTGTTCGTGATGCGCTACCGCGCCTACCCGGACAACGACAACAACGGACCCATAGAGGACATTGCACGGGCGGTGAAGTACATCATCGGCCACGCACAGCAGTTCGGCGTGCAGACGGAAAGCTACGCCCTGATCGGCTATTCTTCCGGCGGACATCTGGCGGGCCTGTTTGCATCGGACGCTCTGGGCTATAAAAACTATGGCCTGCCCAAGCCCGGCGCAGTGATCCTGGCGTATCCCATCGTGCAGTTTTCCGAGATCACACCGATCTACCGTGTGGGCATCGACCCCTTTGTGTGCGGCCGGTTCTACTATGAATACAGCCTTGCCGACCTGATCACAGAGGACTATCCGCCGGTGTACTTCTGGTATGGCAGGGATGACCTGACCTTGAACCTGCTGTGCTGGCCGCTGCAGGGGCCGGCCCTCAGCAAGGCACTGGCCGCGCATGGCGTACCTTACAAAGAAGTGGTATATGACCACGCAGCCCATGGCATCGGCCTTGGCCGCGGCACGGCTGCGGATGGCTGGCTGGACGAAGCCGCTGCCTTCTGGGAAGAACAGACAAAATAATATAAAGTACGCAGATCCGGGCTTTGCAGCTGCACAGCCCGGATTTTGCAATAGGAGACATTATGGAATTTTTAGCGTTTCTTTACACGGTGCTTCTGGTGGCCATCTGCCTGATGATGGCGCTGCTGCTGTACCGCTCGGCAAAGCCGACGGCCAGCCGGGACGATACGGAACTGAAGGAATGGCTGCGCCAGCAGCTGGATGCGCAGAACCGTCAGATGGAAGCGAAGCTGGCAGAGATGTCTCAGCAGAACCTTGCCGCTATGGGCCACATCAGTGAAACGCTGCAGGCTTCGGTGCAGAGTATGAGCACCGCCCTTGCCGCAGGGCAGGGCACTCAGCAGCAGACCATGGAGCAGCGCCTGCAGGGGCTGGAAGCCTCCAACGCCCGCAAGCTGGAAGAGATGCGCCGCACCCTTGCCGAGGGCATGACTGCCCTGCAGGCCCAGAACGCCCAGAAACTGGACGAGATCCGCCATACGGTGGACGAACAGCTGCAGGATGCATTGCAGAAGCGGGTGACCGAAAGCTTCAAGGCGGTGAACGACCAGCTGGAACAGGTGTACAAGGGTCTTGGCGAAATGCAGAACCTTGCCGCTGATGTGGGCGGGCTGAAACAGGTGCTTTCCGGTGTGAAGACCCGCGGTATTCTGGGTGAGATCCAGCTGGGAGCCATTCTGGAAGAGATCCTTGCCCCGGAACAGTACGACACCAACGTGGCCACCATTCCGGGCAGCACCCAGCGGGTGGAGTACGCCATCCGGATGCCCGGCGCGGACGGCGGCACGGTGTGGCTGCCCATCGACTCCAAGTTCCCCGGCGACACCTATGCCCATTTACAGGATGCGCAGGCATCCGGCGACGCACAGGCCGTGGAGAACGCCCGCCACGCACTGGAGCTGGTGCTGCGGGCCGAGGCCAAGGACATCCGGGAAAAATATGTGGAGCCGCCCTACACCACGGCGTTCGGCATCCTGTTCCTGCCCTTCGAGGGTTTGTATGCCGAGGTGGTGAACGCGGGCCTGCTGGAAGTGCTGCAGCGGGACTATCAGGTGAACATTGCAGGCCCCAGCACCATGGCAGCGCTGCTCAACAGCCTGCAGATGGGCTTCAAGACCCTTGCCATCCAGAAGCGTTCCGGCGAGGTGTGGCAGCTGCTGGGTGCGGTAAAGACCGAATTTGACAAGTTCGGGCAGGGGCTTTCCAAGATGCAGCAGCGCCTGCGCCAGACCGACGAAGAGCTGGATAATCTCATTGGCGTGCGCAGCCGTGCCATCAGCCGCAAGCTGCGCGCGGTGCAGACCATGGACGAAAGCGCTGCCGCCGCGCTGCTGGAGCTGGATGCTGAGCCGGGCAAACCGGTGGCGGCACGTCTGCCGGAGAATGGGGAAGAGCTCTGATGTGCAGAATATTCCCACGTTATCCCTTGCGATTTTTCTGACGATGTGGTATGATAGGAACTGTTCTCAGAAACAACCGCCGCAGAAACGCGGCACTGCATAAAAATATAAATAAGGAGACCGAGCATTATGAGCGTAAACAAGATCAGTGAAGCCATTTTGGGCGTTGGCGTGGATGATACCACCATCGACCTGTTCGAGAGCCAGTATCCGGTGCCCACCGGCGTGAGCTATAATTCCTATGTCATTCTGGACGAAAAGACCGCCGTTCTGGACACGGTGGATGCCCGCGCTACCGAGCCGTGGCTGGAAAACCTGACCGAAGCTCTGGCAGGCCGTAAGCCGGATTATCTGGTGGTCTCCCACATGGAGCCGGACCACGGTGCCAACATTGCAAAGCTGGCGGCACTCTATCCTGAGATGCAGGTGGTGGGCAACGCCAAGACTTTCCTGTATATGGATCAGTTCTTTGGTGCTGATGCTGTGGCAAAGGAGCGCCGCGTGGTGGTGAAGGACGGCGAGAGCCTGAGCCTTGGCACCCACACCCTGACCTTTGTGTTTGCCCCCATGGTGCACTGGCCGGAGGTCATGGTCAGCTATGAATCCACCGAAAAGGTGCTGTTCTCCGCGGATGGCTTCGGTCGCTTTGGCGCTGTGGCAAAGTTTGACGAAAAGGCCGACTGGGCCAGCGAAGCCCGCCGCTACTACCTGAACATCGTGGGGAAATACGGCCCGCAGGTGCAGGCGCTGCTGAAAAAGGCCGCGGCTCTGGACATCCAGACCATTTGCCCGCTGCACGGCCCGGTGCTGACCGGAGATCTGGGCAAGTACCTGAACTACTACGACATCTGGTCCAGCTACAAGCCCGAGGAGCCGGAAAAGATCCTTGTGGCAAGTGCCTCCATCCACGGCCACACCCGTGCAGCAGCCCACCTCATGGCCGAAAAGCTGCGTGCAAAGGGCGCAAAGGTCGTGGAGATGGACCTGACCCGCACGGATGTGTCCTATGCCGTCACCGAAGCCTTCCGCTGCGGAAAGATCGTGCTGGCCTGCGCCACCTACGACGGCTTCCTCTTCCCGCCGATGGAAAATCTGCTGACCCACCTCAAGACCAAGAGCTTCCAGAACCGCACGGTCGGTCTGATGGAGAATGGCACATGGGCACCCATGGCCGCAAAGCTCATGCGCGCCGAGCTGGAAGGCATGAAGAACATCACGGTCTGTGAGAATGTGGTCACCATCCGCAGTGCTGCCAATGCTGCTGCCGAAGCGCAGATGGATGCACTGGCTGCAGAAATCGTGGCAAAATAAAGCACTCTGGAAAAATACGCAAGATCCTCTGCCGACTGCCCGGCAGGGGATTTTTTTATTGAACCATGTGGAAGAGTTTGATATACTGAAAAGCAGAAGTTTATGGATGGAGGAATATCATGTCTGTAAAAATAAAAGCGGATATCAGACACTGGCTGCGGGAGTTGGATAAGAAATATTTCTTTGTGATGCTGGGCTTTGCGGTGATGGTCTATTTTCCGCTGATCAGCTTGAAGCTGACGAACACAGTGGATGGTCTGTGGACAACGGCTGAGTACATGGCGGGAGCATGGGAGCTTTCCAACGGACGATGGCTTTGGCTGGTGACCAGTTTTCTGCGTTTCAGTCTGCAGCTAGAACCCATCAATGCGGTGGTGTGCTTGGTGCTGGTTTCTCTTGGAGTCACCAGGCTTCATATGCTCTTCAAACCGGCATGGATGAGAACATCCTGCATTGACTGGCTCGCAGGTTTATGCTATGTTTCCAATGTTGTGGTCGGGTGCTATCTTTCGTTTCACTTCATTGCACCGGAGTACGGATTTTCGTTTTTCTTTGCAATGCTGGCTACAGAGCACGTGATCCGGGGAAAATCAGCCGTAAGCAGCATTGTGCCGGCAGCGGTGCTTTTGGCACTGAGCCTTGGCCTGTACCAGACGAACCTTGCCTGTTTCTGTCTGGTGCTGCTGGCCTATTTTCTCCTACTACTTTTCCAGAATGGAGAAAAACAAAAGATTCGGGAATATATTTGCAAAAGCCTGGCAAGTGCTGCATCCGGCGCAGTGCTGTATCTGCTGATCTTAAAGATTACACTGTGGGCGACGGGAACGGCGATGGCCGATTACCAGGGTGGTGCAGATATTTCAGTGTCTGGAATTCTGAAAAATCTTCCTTCCAGCGTTGCAAAGTGCTATGAGCTTTTTTATCGGTATTTCTTTGGCACCCTTGTAAAACACAATATGCTGCAGGAAACTGCAGTTGTATTTGTTTTGATTTTTTGTGTGGTGGGTGCCGCGCTTGCGTGCAGACTGGTTCGGCTCATACGCCGGAAGGATTGGGAAAACACTTTCTATGGCACAGCAGCGCTGCTGGTGCTGCCCATGATGTGCACGGTATTTATGGTGGCAACCTCGCAGGCGTCGTTTTATATTCCCATGTCCGGAGGTCTGGCCTTGTTCCTGCCGGTCTGTTTCTGGCTATTGGACAGCAGCCGGGAGGGAGAAACAGCCTGTGATGCGTTCCGCAAATGCTGGAATAAAGCAGAAAAAGCACTGATCCTGCTTACGGCGGCTGCTGTCGTTTACGGGAGCGTATTCATGTCGGCTATCGATCAGCAGGCGATGTATGAGGGACGCAAGGCAACAAAACAAATCGCGGACCTTGTGGCCGATGAGCTGGTGGCAGAGGGCTATTATGATTTGCCGGAAAAACTGCCAGTGATGCTGGTAGGCCGCCCCAGTGCAAGCCCACTGTTCCGGACACACGTCATCTATTGGGATGCGAACGACTACGCACAGGTGGGCCTTTTCGAAAAAGAAAATGCCGCTACAATGCGCTATTCATGGAATGCGGTGTTTCGTGACCTCACACCGATGCAGCTGGAGCTGTGCAGTGATGAGGTATATGACGAACTGATCCGGACAGAAGAAATCAAACGAATGCCGACATTCCCTGAGAAAGGCTCCATGCAGGAAATGGACGGCGTATATGTGATCAAAATTTCAGAGGATTATCTGATCGATGAATAACAAATGAGCCTGAGAACATAAAACAGGACAGATGGAGAAAATAACGATGAAAGAAAAAATCGATGTACAGAAACCGGACGACCTTGGGCTGGATATATCGGATCTAAGATATTTTCTGGTGATGCTGCTGTTTTCGGCGGTAGTGTTTTTCCTGCTGATCAGCCAGCGGCTGACCAATACATTTGACGGATTGTGGAACAATACATGGTTCTTCGGCGGCTATTGGCAGGTAGTCACGGGCCGATGGCTCTGGCCGGTGATCGATGCGCTGCGGTTTGGCATCCAGACGGAACCTTTCAATTCATTGCTGACACTTTCCATGTCGGCGCTGGCTGTTACCCTGCTTCGGAAGTTTTTTACAGAGAAGGATTCTGTCGTGACCTATCTGGCGGGTATGGCTGTTCTGGCCAGCACGGTCACTGAAATACAGCTGTCATATCGCTTTCAGTCGCCGGTGTTTGGCTGCTCATTTTTGTTTTCCGTTCTGGCGGCAGAGCGTGTGGTTCGTGCCGCAGATTTTAGAAAAGCGGTCGTACAGGGAGCACTGCTTCTGGTCATGAGCCTTGCGTGCTATCAGACGAGCCTTGATAACTTTTGTCTGCTCCTGCTGACATATCTTCTACTGCTTCTGTTCCGCAATGTGGACAGAGAAAAGGTTCATGCCCACATTGGAAGAAGTCTTTGCAGCGCAGCTGCAGGAATGGTTTTGTATTTCCTGCTCACAAAGCTGATCGTGTGGGCATGTGGATGGCAGATGGCAAGTTATAATGGAGGAGCGGATGTTTCGGTACTTTCTATACTGAAAAATCTGCCCAATGCCATTGCAGAGACCTACCAACTGTTTGGAGCTTACTTTTTTCAGAATTACTATCGGCATAACATTCTGCAGCCGGTGGGCTTTTTTGTTTTGGTATTTCTGGCGCTGAGCATCGGACTGCTGAACCGCTTCAGAAAAATGCTTCACCGGAAAAATTGGGAATATATCCTTCTGGGAGTGGCAGCGCTGATCGTTTTGCCCATCATGTGCAATGCCATCATGCTGATCACAAGCGAGGCGGTCTGGCTTTTGCAGATGGGCGAAGGATTGAATCTGTTCGTGCCGGTATGTCTGCTGCTGCTTGAAGGGACGCGCACAAATCAGCCTATGGTAAAAAAGTATGTATGTGCTGCCCGGACAGGGGCTGTAGTACTTGCGGTTTTGGTCGTCTATGGAAATGTCTGCTCTGCCGTGATCGATCAGGAAGCTATGTATGAGGGAAGAAAAACACTCAAGAGCATGTCGGATCACATCGCGGACGACCTGATGAGCAGCGGATATTTTGACGATAACGAGCAGCTGCCGGTACTGTTTGTGGGCAGACCCAGCTCGAACTCCAGTTTTATGAAGAGGGAGTATTACCTCTATGCAAATCCGTATGCGCAGATGGGCCGCTTCTGGCTGAACGATTACTCGGCCAGAGCGTCTTGGAAAGCGGTTTTCAGGGATATTACTCCGGCAAAACTCAAGCATTGCTCGGTGGAACAGTACGGGGAACTGTACAGCAGAACAGAGCTGGAACAGATGCCAGTCTATCCGCAGGAAGGATATATCCAGCAGATCGACGGTGTGGTCGTGGTAAAAATTTCAGATGATTACAAAGTTGATAAAGAGTTTGCGCCACTAATCGACCTGAGAGAATTGTTTCAGCTCATAATGGATGACATAAACGATTCATAATGGCTGCGGCTTTGTGAAAAAACCTCCAACGAACGCGACTTTTGCGGAAAGTGACTGCACAGCCCTTGCAAACTGTCCCGAAATGTGGTAACATAGCTCTTGGTTATAAAACCTGAATACTCCCAAACGCAGCGACGGAGAGAGTAGGCATGGCGTACACGGCAAAGAGAGAAGCTTCACCGGCTGAGAGGGCTTCCGGGTGTATCTGTGCTGAAGTTCGCTCCTGAGCGGTCTGTGCGAAACAGCAGTAGTACAGAACGGCCACGCCCCGTTACGGCGTTCTGAGAGCCGCCCGGCATCTGTGCACGGGTGGAAACCGGGTGGTACCGCGGAGCAGAAAAATTACAGCTTCGTCCCTTTTGCCTGAGAAATCGGGCAGGGGACGGAGCTTTTTTGTTGCACTCCGCTCATCAACACGAAGAATAAAGGAGAGAACATCCATGCAAGCAATGATCGACGAGCTGGCAAAACAGGCCGCTGAAAGCCTTGGTCAGGTGTCCGGCAAGGAAACGCTGGCCTCCTTCTGGCAGGAGTACCTCAGCAAAAACGGCAAGATCCCTGCCCTGATGAAGAACCTGCGCACCGTTGCGCCGGAAGAGCGCCCCGCTATGGGCAAGATCATCAATGAACTCAAGGCAAAGGTTCAGGCAGATTACGACGCTGCTGCAGAACAGGTGAAGCAGGCAGAGCTTGCTGCCCGCAATGCTGCGGAGACGGTGGATATCACCCTGCCCGCCAAGACCCGCTCTGTGGGCGGTCTGCACCCGCTGACCCTGATCACCAACCAGATCATCGACGTGTTCTCCGGCATGG
>ERZ835541.1366-NODE-1366-length-24486-cov-3.578036_pt1 | contig 24486 bp, 20 predicted proteins | sample MGYA00519945_ERZ835541 | MGnify/ENA primary metagenome ERZ835541 (study PRJEB31850, sample SAMEA3708780) | human gut metagenome | biome: human gut; feature: human-associated habitat; material: faeces | place: China | collected 2014 ...
TTCTGGACGAGCCCACCAACCACCTGGACTTTGCCACCATGGAATGGCTGGAAAATTACCTCAAGGGCTACTCCGGCGCGGTGCTGGTGGTCAGCCACGACCGCTATTTCCTGGACAATGTGTGTACCAAGATCTGGGAGGTTTCCTTCCAGACCATGACCACCTACAAGGGCAACTTCTCGGTTTACCTGCCGCAGAAGGAGGCCGCTGACACCCTGCGCCAGAAGCAGCACGATGCCGACGTAGCACTGGCGGAAAAGCTGCAGGATTATGTGGACCGCAACCTGGTACGGGCTTCCACCACCAAAATGGCCCAGAGCCGCCGCCGCCAGCTGGAAAAGCTGGAGATCACCGAGGCACCCAAGGACGAGACGAACCAGCTCAAATTCCGCTTTGAATACGATGTGGAACCCTGGAACGAGCTGGTGATGCTCAAGAACCTGACCATCCAGATCGGGGACCGCACCCTGCTGGAGCCCTTTACCTATACGGTGTGCCGCGGCCAGCGGCTGATCATTGCCGGCCCCAACGGCGCGGGCAAATCCACCCTGATGCAGGTGCTGGACGGCAAGCGCCGCCCCTCCGGCGGCATGGTGCGTCTGGGCACCGGTGCACGGCCCAGCATCTTTGCCCAGCAGCAGAACCGCCTGGGCCAGGGCAGGGTCATCGACGTGATCTGGAACAAGTACCCCCGTATGACTGAGCTGGAGGTGCGCAGCCATCTGGCCAAGCTGGGCTTCCGGGGCGATACGGTGTTCAAGCCCTGCGAGGCACTGTCCGGCGGCGAGCTGGCCCGCCTGCGCTTTGCGGAGATCGTGCTGGAGCGGCCGAACCTGCTGTTCCTGGACGAGCCCACGAACCATCTGGATATCTACACCCGCGAGAACCTGACCGAGGCCCTCATGGCCTACACCGGCACGCTGCTGCTGGTGACCCACGACCGTCACCTGATGAACAGTCTGGCCTGCCCGATTTTGTATCTGGAAGATGGCAAGGCGGTGCTCTACCCCAGCTACGACGCCCTGATGGGCCGTGCCGCCCCGGCACCGACCGCGCAGAAGGAGGCCGCCCCGGCCAAGGTGGGCTATGGCAAGGAGCAGCGCCGCCGCCGTGCGGAGCTGCGGGCAAAGATCAAGGCCTGCGAGGATGAAATGGAGGCCTGCGGTGCCCGCGAGGTGGAGCTGGACAACGAGATCAACTCCCCGGAGGTGTACAACGACCCGGACCTGCTGCGCCAGAAGAGCGACGAGCTCAGCGACCTGCGTTTCCATCAGGAAGAGCTGTTTGCCGCATGGGAGGCCGCCATGGAAGAACAGGAACACTACGAACAGTCCCAGGCCGAAGAGTAAAGGAGCACACGCATGCCAAAAAATCCACGCAGCTATGAAAAGACGCGGCACATCGCCCTGTCGGGCCTGTTGTTCGCGCTGGCCATGGCGCTTTCGTTCATTGAAGGCTCGCTGGTCATTCCGGGCCTTCTGCCCGGCATGAAGCTGGGCCTTGCCAACATCGTGGTAATGTACGCTCTGTTCTTCATGGGTGTCAAGCAGGCGCTGGTGCTGGACGTGCTCAAGGCACTGTTCGTTTTTCTGGTGTCCGGCTTCACGGCGGGGTTCCTCTCGCTGTGCGGCGGCCTGTTGTCGCTGCTGGTCATGGCCGTGCTGTACTATGTGGTGCCGGTGCGGCCCACCTGGTTCATCCTTTCGGTCTGCGGTGCACTGGCCCACAATGTGGGGCAGCTGCTGGGGGCCGGCGTTATCATCTCGTCGTCGCTGTCACTGTACTATGCGCCGGTCATGCTGGTGCTGGGCCTGGTAATGGGCGCACTGACGTCCATTACCCTCAAGGCACTGCTGCCGGCACTGGGGCGGCTGGGGTTCAGCACCCGCGAAAAGCGGGGCGAATAACCGACGCCACTGCGGCAACGGTTGCATTTTGACCGGAAATCAGTATAATAAAGAAACAAACGATTTTGATTTTATGAGAAAACCCCAGACTGACAGGGCTGCCGGACAGAACCATCCATCGGCAGCCGGGAGGTGTTTGCATCATGTCTGAAAAAGTAACGATCAAGGCAGAGCGCCGGGAACTGCATCTGCCTGCCATCGCCCTGCGCGGGCTGGTCGTATTCCCGAATAATCTGGTCCACTTTGAGGTGGGCCGCGAAAAGAGCATTGCCGCCGTGGAATGGGCCATGGCCAACAACTCCAATGTGTTCCTTGTGGCGCAGAAGGAGATGGAGCTCAGTGACCCCACCCAGGAGGATCTGTTTGCTTACGGCGTCGTGGCCGAGGTCAAGCAGGTGCTGCGCGTCTCGGATGATCTGGTCAAGGTTCTGGTGGAAGGCAAATACCGCGCCAAGCTCACCGATCTGGACACCACCGGCGATTTCCTGCTGGCTTCCGTGCGCCCGGCCCCGGTGCGTGTCGGCAAGACCGAGGACGCCGTGGAGACCGAAGCCCTGCTGCGTGCTCTCAAGAGCAGCTTTGACGAGTATCTGGGCATGAACCCGCGTCTGGCCAAGGACGTGGTGTTTACCATCGTGTCCAGCACCGACCCGGAGTTCCTCAGCGAGTACATGCCCGCAAACCTGCTGTTCCGCTACGAGGACAAGCAGGCTGTGATGAACGAGAACACCCTCGCGGGCCGTCTGCAGCGTCTTGTGGAGATGCTGCGCCGCGAGTGCCAGGTGATGAAGATCGAGAAGGAGATCGCGGACAAGGTCAACGAGTCCATGGACAAGAACCAGCGCGACTACTACCTGCACGAGCAGCTGCACGTCATCAGCGATGAGCTGGGCGAGGGGGACGACACCCACGCCGAGGCCGACGAGTACCGCCGCAAGATCACGGCACTGCATCTGGCCGAGGACAGCGAGAAAAAGCTGCTGAAGGAGGTGGACCGCCTCTCCAAGATGCAGGGCTCCAATCAGGAAGCCACCGTCATCCGCACCTATCTGGACACCTGCCTGGACCTGCCGTGGAACAGCTATACCGAGGATGATCTGGACATCAACCGTGCCCAGCAGATCCTGGACCGCGACCACTACGGCCTGAAAAAGGTCAAGGACCGCATTCTGGAAACGCTGGCCGTGCGCAAGCTGGCTCCGGACGTCAAGGCGCAGATCATCTGCCTGGTCGGCCCCCCGGGCGTCGGCAAGACCAGCATTGCACGTTCCATCGCCGAAAGTCTGGGCCGCAAGTATGTGCGCATCAGTCTGGGCGGCGTGCGGGATGAAGCCGAGATCCGCGGCCACCGCCGCACCTACATCGGTGCCATGCCCGGTAAGATCATCAGTGCCATGATCACCGCCAAGAGCTCGAACCCTCTGATGCTGCTGGACGAGATCGACAAGCTGGCCGGTGACTTCCGGGGCGACCCGGCGGCAGCTCTGCTGGAGGCACTGGACCCCGAGCAGAACAGCACCTTCAACGACCACTTCCTGGACATCCCGTTCGACCTGAGCCATGTGCTCTTCATCACCACAGCCAACGATCTGGGCAGCATTCCCGGCCCCCTGCGCGACCGCATGGACGTCATCGAGCTGCCCAGCTACACCCGCGTGGAAAAATACAACATTGCCCGCAAGCATCTGCTGCCCAAGCAGCTCAAGGCCTGCGGCCTGACCGGCAAGGTCACCCTGAGCCAGAGCGCCCTGTACGGCATCATCGACGGCTATACCCGCGAAGCCGGCGTGCGCAATCTGGAGCGCACCATTACCAGTGTGCTGCGCAAGTGCGCCCGCAAGATCGCATCCGGCGAGGCGGAGACGGTGTCGGTCACCGGCTCCATGCTGGAAGATCTGCTGGGCCCCCGCTTCGTCAAGCCAGACTTTCTCAACCGCACCAATGCCGTGGGCATCGCCAACGGTCTGGCCTGGACCAGTGTGGGCGGCGAGACCCTGCCCATCGAGGTGCAGGTCATCGACAACGGCAGCGGCAAGATCACGGTGACCGGTTCGCTGGGCGATGTGATGAAGGAGAGCGCTCAGCTGGCTGTCACCTGGGTGCGGGTCCATGCGCTGGAATACGGCATCGACCCGGAGCGGCTCAAGAAGTGCGACCTGCACATCCACGCCCCGGAAGGTGCTGTGCCCAAGGACGGCCCCTCCGCCGGTGTCACCCTGACCACGGCGTTGGTGTCCTGCCTGTCCGGCCTGCCGGTGCGCGGGGATGTGGCCATGACCGGCGAGATCACCCTGCACGGCAACGTGCTGCCCATCGGCGGCCTGCGCGAAAAGAGCATGGCAGCCTACCGCGAGGGCATGAAGACGGTGCTGATTCCCAAGGACAACGAGCCGGATCTGTACGAGGTGGACGATGAGGTCAAGAAGAATCTGACCTTCCTGCCCATGCAGAACCTGACCCAGGTGCTGAACGCCGCGCTGCTCAAACCGACGAGCGCCAAAAAGACCAAGGCTCCTGCCAGCCGCAGCCGCAAAAAGGCCCCGGCAGGGGAGAGCCTGGTGCCCCCTGCTGCCGAAAAGCCCCAGACCGGGGCTGTCTGCTGACAAAACAGAAAGGAATCCCCCATGATCTTCAACAAAGCTGATTTTATTGCCAGCTATGGCATTTCCAGCCAGCTGCCCGAGAGCGACCGCCCGGAGTTGAGTTTTTCGGGGCGGTCCAACGTGGGCAAATCCAGCCTGATCAACAAGCTGTGCAGCCGCAAAAACCTGGCCCGTGTGTCCAGCACCCCGGGCAAGACGGCCACCATCAACTTCTATGCGGTGGATGACTGCTATTTTGTGGACCTGCCGGGCTACGGCTACGCCAAGGTCAGCAACGCCGACCGGGAACGCTGGGATGACCTGATCAACAGCTACTTTGAGGCCCCTCGGCACCACACCCTGCTGGTGCAGCTGTTGGACTGCCGCCACGCCCCCAGTGCCGACGACCTGCAGATGCTGCGGTATCTGCATTACCACCGCATCCCCTATGTGGTGGCCCTGACCAAGGCGGACAAGCTCAAGAAGAGCCAGCTGGCCTCCACGCTGGAACAGTTCGAGGATATCTGCCGCCCCTACGGCTGCCAGAAGGTGGTGCTGACCAGCGGCGAGAACGGCTATGGCATCCCGGAGCTGCAGGTGGTGCTGAACGCCGCTGTGGCTGCCGAGGACCAGGAAGCGGAGTAACACCATGGCGTACAACGAATTTGCCTATTTTTACGATGAGTTCAACGGCGAGGCCGACTACGACGCTCTTTACAGCCACATCCACAGCCAGCTGGAAGCCCACGGCATCCGGGACGGCATCGTGGCAGATTTGGGCTGCGGTACCGGGGAACTGACCCTGATGCTGACCCAGGCGGGCTACGATATGATCGGCATCGACCAGTCGGAGGAGATGCTCTGCGTGGTACGGGACAAAGCCGAACAGCTGGGCCTTTCCGGCCGGCTGCTGCTGCTGCGGCAGGACCTGCTGAAGCTGGACCTGTACGGCACCATCCGGGCGGCGGTGTCTACCTTTGACACCTTCAACCACATCCCGGATCTGGACACGGCCATTGCGAATGCCGGGTTCTTTATGGAAAAGGGCGGCGTGTTCCTGTTTGACATGAATACCCCCTACAAGCACCAGAACGTGCTGGGCGAAAACGAATTCACCTTTGAGGAAGAGGACGCTTCCTGTGTGTGGCGCAACCATTACAATGCCGCCGACCGGAAGGTGGAGATCACCGTGGACATCGACTACCACGAGACGGGTGAGCACTTCCACGAGGAATTCTGCGAGTACACCTACGACCTGGACACCATCCGCGCCACGCTGAAAAAGCACGGCTTTGCGCTGGAAAGCGTCTGCGACGGCGAGACCTTCGGCCCCCTGACCGGGGACAGCCAGCGCTATTTCTTCTGCGCAGTCAAGCAGTATACACAATTGGAGGGATAACGTTATGGCAAACCTGATCCGCGGCCTGTCGGAAAACGGCGGCGTCGTGTTCTGCGGTGTGGATTCCACCGAACTTGTGCGCCGCGCCGAGCAGCTGCACACCACCAGTGCCACCTGCAGCGCGGCATTGGGCCGCCTGCTCACGGGTGCATCGCTCATGGGCTCCATGCTCAAGGATGACGGCGACAAGGTCACTCTGCGGGTGCAGGGCGGCGGCCCGGCCGGTGTGCTCATTGCCTGCACCGACGGCACGGGCAACGTCAAAGGCTGCATCGACAACCCGCTGGTGGAGCTGCCCCCGAAGGCCGACGGCCATCTGGACGTGGGCGGTGCAGTGGGCCGCAGCGGTGTGCTCACGGTCATCCGGGACAACCGGCTGCAGAAGGAGCCCACCGTCGGCCAGGTGCCGCTGGTGTCCGGCGAGATCGCCGAGGACCTGACCCGTTACTATGCTACCAGTGAGCAGATCCCCACCGTGTGCGCCCTGGGCGTGCTGGTGGACAAAGACTTGTCCATCCTGTGCGCGGGCGGCTACCTGCTGCAGCTGCTGCCCGGCGCAACGGATGCCGAGATCGACACACTGGAAAAGAATATCGCGGCCATGCCCTCGGTCACCGAGATGCTGCGCGCCGGCAAGACCCCCAAGGACATGATGGAGCTGGCCATGGCCGGTTTTGCCCCGCAGGTGCTGGATGAGCGCACGGTGGGCTACCAGTGCGACTGCAGCGAGGAACGCACCAAGGGCATGCTGCTGAGCCTGGGCCGCCGGGAACTGGTGAAGATGCGGGACGAGGACCCCCACTGCGAAGTGGTGTGCCACTTCTGCCACAGCCGGTATCAGTACGACCTGAACGACCTGATCGCCGAATACGACGCACAGGCCGCCCAGCGTGCCGCAGAAGAAGCGGCACAGAACACCAACGCCTGATTCTGATCAAAAACATACAACGGCCCCGGCGGGCGAGCGGAACAGCTCAGCTGCCGGGGTCGTTTTGCGTGCAGATGTCGGCTTCCAGCGTGTAGACGGCGGTGTATTCCAGCGTGGTGTCCGTACAGGAGGTGTCCTCCTTCCGGGCAATCAACACGGCATCCGGGAATGCCGTGTACAGCGCCTGCAGGCTGTGCAGCCGCGCCAGTGCCAGCGCCTGGGCTTCGGTGCGGCGCAGAAGCTGCGGCTGCTGCTCGTAGAAGGTGGTTTCCTCCACGGAGCAGGGAAGCGGCAGCCCCAGCAGCTCGGGTTGGAGGTGCCGGGTGCGCTCCAGTGCCTGTTTCGGCGGCTGAACACTGGGCAGGGTCCAGTTCTGCCCGGCAGCGCTCAGCCGGTACCGCACGGTGCAGCGTCCGGTCGGCTGTAAAATGGTCTCTTCCAGCGGAACGGACTGAGCATCACTCCACTCCAGTTGTGCCCGCACGGTGCCCGCTGCCGGGGCAAAGATCAGGGTGCCGTCCCGCTCCTGCCGCGCCGTGCCGATCAGCCCCTGTCCAGCCTCCACGGCCTGCCCGGGCACCACCAGCATCGTGCCGCTGGTCAGGTTGGTCTTGGTGACCACACCGGCGCACCGGGCGCGCAGGCCGTGCAGGGTCCCGGCCGCAATGGCGGGCTTGGGCACTGCAGCGGCGGCGCGGACTTCCAGCCGCCCTTTGGCAAAATTGAGACTGGCCCAGGAAAACTCGCCGCTTTCCAGCAGGGCATACTCCCCGGCGGTGCGCTTGGCTTCGGTGGCGGAAGCCCCCGGGGCGAGGTCTGCCTGCCGCAGTACGGCAAAGGCCCGGACGGCCTGTCCGCGGGTGAGGGTGCTGGTGTCCACGGCCCAGACGAACTGCTGGCTCCACAGCAGCAGCGGAATAAACAGCGCCAGCCCGGCCCACAGCCCGGTGCGGCGCAGCAGCGGACGCAGCCGAAAAAACAGCCCCAGACGCTTTTCCACCCGCAGACGCACATGCCCCTGCCGGGCCAGAGCGGCCAACGGGCGGTAATGCCAGGCGGCACAGCGCGCCCGGAATCCGCCGGGCAGCGGTACAATGCGGGTCAGGTGCAGCCCTGCCTGTGCGGCATGGCCCAGCAGGGCGTCGGTGCTGCCGCTTTGCGCGGTGAATTCTACCGCGGCCCAGAGACGAACGGGTTCCATGACGGCCTCCTGTCCAGCAGATGCCCGGTAGGGCGCTGCCCTGTGGCGGTGTGCTCCGTGGTGTAGTCTGTGCGGACGAAGCAGCCCCGCAGCGTGATGCGCCGGGCGGTGAGCGTTTCAATCTGAAGCTGCTCTCCGTAAATGGTCAGCTGCCCGCGCGGCAGTTGGAGCCGCAGGCGGGTCTCATCGTAGGCGAGGATGGCTTCAAAATGCTCGATCTCCATCCGGTCGCCGCTCTGGTACAGGCAGGGGCGGCGGTACAGCCCCTGCGGCGGCTGCCGGAACAAAAGGGCCAGCCAGCGCCGCAGCGAAAAAGGCGCGCGGTGCGCAGGACTCATTCGGCTCCCTCCCGTTCCGCTCTGATATTTTGGCCCAAAGTGCCATAAATGCGGGCCGCTGTTCCATATATATGGAGCGGGAGGGGAAAGTTATGTATCAGACGTTCCGGTTTCAGCGGGTCGTGCTGTTGGGGGCGGCAATTGGCACGGCAGGACTGGTGTTTGCAGCGCCGCAGTGCTGCGCCTGTGCGCTGCAGCAGGGGCTTGCCCTGTGCGGCGGGCCGCTGCTGGTGTCACTGTTCCCGTTTCTCATTGTTTCCGCTCTGCTCATGCGCTGTGGGGCAGGGCAGGTACTGGGGTTTGTGTTCCGTCCGGTGGCACGGCTCATCGGGGTGCGCAGCCCGGCGGCCGGTGGGGTGCTGCTCATCGGGTTCCTGGGTGGGTTTGCCCCGGCGGCGGCTGCGGTGGCCGAAGCCGTGCGCAACCGGGAACTGACCCCGCAGGAGGCGTCGGCCCTTCTCCCGGCCTGCATCTGCTCCGGGCCGTCCTTCGTGATCCTCACGGCAGGGGAGCAGCTGCTGGGCAGCCGGGTGCTGGGCATCCGCCTGTTTGCAGCGCAGGTGCTGGCCGGGTATCTTACCGCCGCTCTGCTGGACCGTCTGCACCCGGCACCCGCTGCCCCGGTACGCTCTGCGCAGTCCACCCGGACTGCGCCGCCCCGGTTGGACGAAGTGATCGCACAGGCGGCTGTGCAGTACCTGAAATTGTGCGGATTCGTGTTGTATTTCCGGATGCTGGCAGCCGGGTGCGGGCAGTTTCTGCCCGCCGCGTGGGCACCCTTCCCGGCCATGCTGCTGGAGGTGTGCTCCGGCTGCGATTATGCGGCCCGCACCGGCCTGTGGGCCAGCAGTCTGTGCTGCGCCGCCCTCAGCGTACAGGGGGCGTCGGTGCTGCTGCAGGTGCGCACCCTCTGCCCCGGAGAAGTGTCCTTCCGTCCGCTGCTGGCAGGTCGGTTTCTGCACCTGCCGCTGTCGCTGGCATTGTTCTGCCTGACATGGCCGGAACAGGCCGTGGAGACCTTTGGCAACCTGTGCGAACGGGTGATCCCCATGCGGCGGGTGCCGCCGGACTGTGCGCTGCTGGCCTTTGCCGTGTGCTGCATGGCGGCCTGTGAGCTGAACAAAGGTCTGCTCCAGCGGGAAAAATGGAGAAATAAGCGCACTTTTCCGCGCAGAAGTGCCTTATAAAAACGATGCAAAAAGACCCGGAAAAGCTAGGCCACAAGCCACTTTTCCGGGTCTTTCATGTTGGAGCTACTGACCTGATTCGAACAGGCGACCTGCTCATTACGAGTGAGCTGCTCTACCAGCTGAGCCACAGTAGCACATTGCACATATTCTGCAACGGACAATATTTTACCATATTTCAGCATGCCTGTCAAGGATGGATTTTCCACCGGTGAACGTCACAGGATAAAACATGGCATGGAATATGCCCCAGTTTCTTGAAATCCATCTAATAAAAAAGATACTCCTTGTGCAGCTATACGGCTGCACAAGGAGTATCTTCAATATAACGATAGAACAACACTGCGTCCAAAACAAGTGTCAGGCGTTTTTTATCAGCGCCCAATGGAACAGCTTCTGCCCGATCCAGATGCAGATGCAGGCGCCGATGACTGAAATGATAAAGGACGTGATGCTGCCGGTGGCATAAATGCCGAACAGGCCGAACACGAATTCGCCCACAAAGCTGCCCAGGATGCCCATGAGGATGTTGCGGCCGAGCGAAGTTTCGGTGCCCATGAAGCGGCCGGCCACATAGCCTGCCAGCGCACCCACCAGCACGCCTGCGATCAGAGAAGCGATCACGCCCACCAGTGAGAACAGGCCCATCAGACAGCCCACCAGAATGCAGAGCAGGGTGATGATCAGCAGAATCGTCAATGTGATCATAAAAAATTACCTCCTTATTGCGCCGTGTCTGCGCCGGACTGTTCCCGGGCGTAGCGGCAGATATCATTCAGACAGCATTTTTCGCATTCCGGCTTGCGGGCATTGCACACAGCGCGGCCGTGCATCACAAAGCGGTGGCACAGGTCGCTGCCCTCTTCCGGCGGAATGATCTTCCACAGGGCCATTTCCACCTTCTGCGGCTCCTTGATGCTGTCCACAAGGCCGATCTTGTTGCACAGACGGATGCAGTGGGTGTCGGTGACAATGGCCGGTTTGCCGAACACATCCCCCATGATCAGGTTGGCGCTCTTGCGGCCCACGCCGGGCAGCGCCAGCAGCTCCTCAAAGGTAGTAGGCACCTGGCAGTTGTACTTGTCCCGCAGCATGCGCATGCAGGCCGAGATATCCCGCGCCTTGGAGTGCCCCAGTCCGCAGGGCTTGACGATGGCCTCGATGTCCTCCGGCTCGGCAGCGGCCAGTGCGGCCACGCTGGGGTAGCGGGCAAACAGGTCCTCCACTACGATATTCACCCGGGCGTCCGTGCATTGGGCCGCCAGCCGCACGCTGACCAGCAGCTGCCATGCGTGATCGTAGTCCAGTGTGCAGCCGGCATCCGGATATTCTTTTTTGAGCCGGTCGATCACCTCCAGCGCCAGTTTCTTTTTGGCGGTGAGATCTTCCGGCTCCTTTTTACGGGCGGGCATACCGTCGCCTCCTTTCGGCAAAAAATGTTTTCCTTATCATAGCATGTTTCGACCGATTTGTAAACGCCTGCCCGGAATTATCTGAGAATCATTTTCAGAAAATCTCTTGTCCTCCGCGCAGAAATGCGCTATACTATAGAAAAACACTGGGGTATTCCCCGGCATGGGAGGGAAACACAATGAACGAACCACTGGCGCAGCGCCTGCGGCCCAAAACGCTGGCAGATGTGTGCGGGCAGCAGCATCTGCTGGCCCCGGGCAGGGTGTTTCGCCGCACCATCGAGAGCGGACGCATCCCCAATATGATCTTCTACGGCCCGTCCGGTACCGGCAAGACCACAGTGGCCCGCATCATCGCAGAGAACAGCGGCATGACTCTGCACAAGCTCAACGGCACTTCCTGCGGCACCGGCGACATCAAGGCGGTGCTCAAGGACATCGGCACACTGGCGGGGGCGGGCGGCATCCTGCTGTATCTGGACGAGATCCAGTACCTGAACAAAAAGCAGCAGCAGAGCCTGCTGGAGTGCATCGAGGACGGCTCGGTCACCCTCATTGCATCCACCACCGAGAACCCGTATTTCTACATCTATAATGCATTGCTGTCCCGGTGCACGGTGTTCGAGTTCAAATCCCTGTCCGCCGCCGACGTGGAGCAGGGCCTGCACAATGCCCTCGAAAAGCTGTCGGAAGGGGAGAACACCCCGGTGCGCATGGACGAGGACGCCTGTGCCTATCTTGCCGAGAGTGCGGGCGGCGATTTGCGCAAGGCACTGGGCTGCCTGGATTTTGCGGTCACGGCGGCCCCGGTGGAAGAGGGTGCCCGGCACATCACGCTGGATATGATCCGGCAGGTCACCCGCCGCACGGCCATGCGGTACGACCGGGAGGGTGATGATCACTACGACATCGTGTCGGCCTACCAGAAGTCCATGCGCGGCTCTGACCCGGACGCGGCATTGCACTATCTGGCCCGTCTGCTGGAAGCCGGCGACCTGCCCTCGGCCTGCCGCCGTCTGATGGTGTGCGCCTGCGAGGACGTGGGCCTTGCCTACCCGCAGATCATCCCCATCGTCAAGGCGGCGGTGGATGCGGCCAACATGGTGGGTCTGCCGGAAGCACGCCTGCCGCTGGCCGACGCGGTGATCCTGGTGGCCACCAGCCCCAAATCTAACAGCGCCCATGACGCCATCAATGCAGCCATCGCGGATGTGCAGGCCGGGCGCACCGGGCCCATCCCGCGTCAGCTGCAGAACAAGCACTTTGACGGCGAGGATGCTCTGGTAAAAGGGCAGAACTACAAGTACGCTCACGACTACGACCACCATTGGGTCAAACAACAGTATCTGCCGGATGCCCTCAAGGACGTGAAATACTACACCTACGGCGACAACCGTACCGAACAGGCGGCCCGCGCCTACTGGGCAAAGATCAAAGGCGAGGAAAACGTCTGAACCCAAAAACAAGAAAAGGAGAACGATATGCGCTATTCCAAACAGCGTGAGCTGGTCATGCAGACGGTGGAAAACCTCTGCGACCACCCCACCGCCGAAGAGATTTACGACACCGCTGCAAAGGAATGCCCGGGCCTGAGCCTTGGCACCGTGTACCGCAACCTGAACAGTCTGGTGGAGGCAGGCCGCGTGCGCCGGGTGTCCATCCCCGGCCAGGCCGACCGGTTCGACCATACGCTGGCCTGGCACAGCCACCTGTACTGCACGGTGTGCGGCGGCGTGACCGACGCCGAGGTGGACGAAAAGCAGGTGACGAAGCTGGTGCGCGGCCAGAAAGGCCGGGTGCAGGACTGCGCCGTGGTGTTCATCGGCGTGTGCGAAAGCTGCTGTGCAGCACAAAAAGCGGTCTCCGAGGCGTAAACTTTGCCCGGACCCCCTTGCCCACAGCGGCCAAAGAGTGTATACTAAGGAGAGCTATTCATAAAAGCGGAAAAAGAGTGTTCACCGTGCGGGGTTTTCCCGGCGGAGAAGGATGGTTTGATTGGAATACATTAATTTTGAGCATAATAACATCGCCGCTGATCTGGTAAAGCAGGCTTACGACACCCCGCCGCTGGCCTTTGTGCACAGCTATGGCTGCCAGCAGAACGTCAACGACGGTGAGCGCATCAAGGGTGTGCTGGTGGATATCGGCTACGGCCTGTGCGACAAGCCGGAGGACGCCGACCTGATCCTCTTCAACACCTGCGCCGTGCGTGAGCACGCCGAGCAGCGGGTGTTCGGCAATGTGGGTGCCCTCAAGGGCCTCAAGGAGAAAAAGCCCGGCCTGATCATCGGCCTGTGCGGATGCATGGCCAACCAGAAGCATGTGGTGGAAAAGCTGCGCCAGAGCTACCCCTATGTGGACCTCGTGTTCGGCGTGGACGGCATCGACACCCTGCCGCAGCTCATCGCCCAGAAGCTGCAGAAGCACAAGCGTGTGCTGCTGGACCCCGCCCAGCGCCCGGTGATCGTGGAGAACATCCCCATCCGGCGCGAGAGCGAGTTCCGCGCCTGGCTGCCCATCATGTACGGCTGCGATAATTTCTGCACCTACTGCATCGTGCCCTACGTCCGCGGACGGGAGCGCAGCCGTGAACCCGCCGCCATCCTGGCCGAGTTCAAGGAGCTGATTGCCCAAGGCTACAAGGAGATCACTCTGCTGGGCCAGAACGTCAACAGCTATGGCAAGGGCCTTGCGGAAAAGATCGATTTTTCCGACCTGCTCAACCTGCTCTGCACCGTGCCCGGCGACTACCAGATCCGCTTCATGACCAGCCACCCGAAGGACGCCAGCCGTAAGCTCATCGACACGATTGCCGCGCAGGAGCATCTGTGCAAGCATATCCACCTGCCCGTGCAGTCCGGCTCGGACCGGCTGCTCAAGGAGATGAACCGCCACTACAACGTCGCGCAGTACATGGATCTGATCCGCTACGCCAAGGAAAAAATTCCCGGTGTGACCTTCTCCAGCGACATCATTGTCGGCTTCCCCGGCGAGACGGAGGAGGACTTTGCCGCAACGCTCGACCTCATCCGTGAGGTGGGCTATATGCAGCTATTTACCTTCATCTATTCCAAGCGCGCCGGCACCCCGGCGGCCAAGCTGCCTGACCCAACGACCCACGCTGAGAAGGCCGCCCGCATGGACCGCCTGCTGAAAACGCAGGAGGAGTTCGCCTTTGCCGCCACCGCCGCCATGGCAGGCCGGACCGTCCGCGTGCTGGTCGAGGCTGCTGGCCGCAATGAGGGCACTGTCAACGGACGCCTCGACAACAATCTGGTCGTGGAGTTCAAGGCCCCTGAAAGTCTTATCGGCCAGTGGGCCGACGTCCACATCACCGGCTCGCGCGCCGCACTGCTTGTGGGCGAGCTTGCTGAATAAACCTATACATTATATTTATAAGGAGAATTTTACAATGGATTGCATTGATCTTTTCAAGAAAGCCGCCGCTGCCCTGCAGACTGACCCCCGCTACCTGGAGCTGGACGCTGCCCGCCGTGAGAACGACATGGACGAGGAGCTGCAGAACATGATTGGTGAGTTCAACCTCGCCCGCCTCGACCTGAACAATGAGAGTGCCAAGGCCGAGACCGATGCCGCCCGCGTGGCCGAGCTGAACCAGCGCGTCAACGACCTGTACAGCCAGATCATGGCCAGCGAGGGCATGGTCCGCTACAACGCCGCCAAGGCCGAGTGCGAGGCAATGGTCAGCCACATTGACGCCATCATCAACACCGCTATGAACGGCGGCGACCCCATGACCGTGCAGGCCCCCACCGGCGGCTGCACCGGCAGCTGCTCCACCTGCGGCGGCTGCCACTAAAGATTGAGGCGCGGGGCATAGAGGCCGTAGGGGCGCATTCTATATGCGCCCGCAGCACTGTACGCAGCCGCATACCTTCCGGGCGGATATGGAATCCGCCCCTACAAGAACAACATACCAACAAGAATCAACAGGAGTGTGAAACATGGCCGAGCAAGCAGTATCGCCCATGATGCAGCAGTATTTTGAAATCAAAAAACAGCATCCCAACGAGATTCTGTTCTATCGCGTCGGTGACTTCTATGAAATGTTCTACGACGACGCGCTGACGGCTTCGCGGGAGCTGGAGCTGACGCTGACCGGCAAAAACTGCGGCAAAGAGGAGCGCGCCCCCATGTGCGGCGTGCCCTTCCACTCCTACGAGACCTACGTCGCCCGCCTCATCGCCAAGGGCTACAAGGTCGCTATCTGTGAGCAGATGGAGGACCCCGCCCTGGCCAAGGGCCTTGTCAAGCGGGACATCATCCGCGTGGTCACGCCCGGCACCGTCATCGAGAGCAGCATGCTGGCCGAGGACAAAAACAACTACCTTTGCAGCGTTTACACCAAGCGCACCCGCGGCCGCTGGAAGGCTGGCATCTGCTTTGCTGACATCTCCACCGGCGAGGCCTACGCCACCGAGTTGAACGCCGAAAAGATCGGCGGTGCAATCATTACCGAGCTATGCCGCTACATGCCCAGTGAGATCCTGATTTGCCCGGCGATGCTGGACTTCAAGGATGTGACTGCCTACATCAAGCAGCATACCAACGCCCTGGTGGAACTGCGGGAGGATGCCTGCTTTAAGGACAGCGTGATGGAAGCCGCCATGGCGAACCAGTTCGGCCCCGATTGGCGGGATGCCCTCGGCTACGAGAAGGATGCCCTGGTGCCTTATGCTGTGGCCGCCATGATCAACTACCTGCACGAAACGCAGAAGCACGGCGTCGAGCGTATCAAGACCGTGCAGAACTATGCCGACGCCCAGTACATGCGCCTGTCGCCTGTGACTCGCGCGAACCTCGAACTGACTGAGACGATGCGCGGCCGCGAGAAGCGGGGCACCCTGCTTTGGGTGCTGGACAAGACCGAGACCTCGATGGGCAAGCGCCTGCTGCGCTCCTGGATCGAGCAGCCCCTTGTGGACGCCGAGGCCATCAACGCGCGGCTCTGTGCGGTGCAGGCGCTCTATTCTGCCAGCATCGCCCGCGCCGATTTGAAAGAAGCCCTCGGCCATGTCTTTGATATTGAGCGGCTGACGACCCGCATTCTCTACGGCTCCGCCACTCCGCGCGAGGTCAAGGCACTGGGGGATACCTGCGCCATGCTGCCCCAGGTCAAGGCCCAGGCTGCGGCCTGCGGTGCGCCGCTGCTGACGCAGCTGGCTGACCAGATCGACCTGCTCGAGGATGTTTTGCAGAACATCCAGACCGCCCTTGTGGATGACCCGCCCGCCAACATGAAGGACGGCGGCGCTATCCGCGCGGGCTTCAACAGCGAGGTCGATGAGCTGCGCGACATCATGCACGGCGGCAAGGGGTATCTGTCAAACCTTGAGGCCCGCTACCGCGAGGAAACCGGCATCCCCAAGCTGAAGATCGGCTTCAACAAGGTGTTCGGCTACTATATTGAGGTCAGCCGCTCCTACACCGACTCGGTGCCTGATACCTTCACCCGCAAGCAGACGCTGACGACGGGCGAACGCTACATCACGCCCGAGCTGAAGGAGCTGGAAAATAAGATCCTCGGCGCGAACGAGCGCCTGCTGGTTCTGGAACACCAGCTGTTTGCCGACCTGCTTTCGTCGATCTCCGCCGAGGTCGTCCGCATTCAGCGCACGGCATCGGCTGTGGCCCAGCTCGATGTGCTGGCAGGCTTTGCCGAGGCGGCGCTGCAAAACAACTACGTCATGCCAAACGTGGATGAGAGCGGCGTTATGGAGATCAAGGAGGGCCGCCACCCGGTCATTGAACAGATGCTCAAGGGCAGTCTGTTTGTGCCCAACGATACGATGCTCGACGAGGACGAGAACCGGATGCTGCTCATCACCGGCCCGAACATGGCCGGTAAATCCACGTACATGCGCCAGAATGCGCTGATTGCCCTGATGGCGCAGATCGGCAGCTTTGTGCCTGCCGCCGCGGCGCATATCGGCGTGGTGGATGCCATCTTCACCCGCGTCGGCGCGTCGGATGACCTCGCCGCCGGGCAGTCGACCTTCATGGTCGAGATGACCGAGGTTGCGGAGATCCTGAAAAACGCGACGAAAGACAGCTTAGTCATTCTGGATGAAATTGGCCGCGGCACTTCGACGTTTGACGGCATGAGCATTGCGCGCAGTGTGGTAGAATTTATCTGCGAGAACATCGGCTGCAAGACGCTGTTCGCCACGCACTACCACGAGCTGACGAGCATGGAGCAGGATATTCACGGCGTCAAAAACTATAATATCGCCGTCAAAAAGCGCGGCGAGGACATCACGTTTTTGCGCCGCATTGTGGCAGGCCCCGCCGACGACAGCTACGGCATCGAGGTCGCGAAGCTCGCGGGTCTGCCCGGCAGCGTGACAAAGCGCGCCCACGCCGTGCTGCGCCAGCTGGAGGCAAGCGCACCGGGACGCAATAACACGATGCAGCTCGATTTTGACACCGTCGAGGCTTACAACAACCCCAGCGTACCCAGCGAGGTCGTCGAAAAACTCCACAATGTAGACATTGAGACACTGACCCCGCTGGAGGCGCTGAACTTCCTGTACGAGCTGAAAAATACACTGGACAAAGACTAAAGGCAGGTGAAAACCATGGCGGAAATTCGTGTACTGGACAAGCATACCGCAGAGCTGATTGCAGCGGGCGAGGTCGTCGAACGGCCCGCCTCTGTGGCGAAGGAGCTGCTGGAAAATGCCATCGACGCAGGCGCGACGCAGATCACGCTGTCGGCGGTGCGCGGTGGCATCCAGCAGCTGCAAATCGTAGATAACGGTTCAGGCATAGAAGCGGAATATATCGATAAAGCGTTTATCCGCCATGCCACCAGCAAGATCGCGACGGCGGAGGATCTCGGGCACATCCATACCTTGGGCTTCCGCGGCGAGGCACTTGCCTCCATTGCCAGCGTTGCCCGCGTCGAGGTGCTGACCCGCACAGAGGCCGACGAGTACGCCTGCTGCTACCGCATCGAAGGCGGCGAGGAGCGTGGGATGGAGCCCGGCGCGCGCCCCGTCGGCACGACCATCACGGTCAGTGACCTGTTTTACAACACGCCCGCCCGCATGAAGTTTTTGAAAAAGGACGCCAGCGAGGGCACGTTTGTGGCTGAGACCGTCCTGCACGCGGCGCTGTCCCACCCGGAGATCAGCTTCCGCTATCTGCGCGACGGCAAGCAGCAGTATGTGACCCCCGGCGACGGCGACCTGCGCAGTGCGGTCTACGCGGTCCTGGGCCGTGAATTTGCCCGCGACCTGCTGCCCGTGGACGGCGGCAGCGAGCTGTACCATGTGACCGGCCTGGTCACGCCGCCGCGTGCCTGCCGCGCCAGCCGCGGTGCGCAGCATTTCTTTGTTAATGGCCGCTACGTCAAAAACCGCACAATGATGGCGGCGCTCGAAAACGCCTACAAGGGCACGATGATGCAGGGCAAGTTCCCGGGCGCAGTGCTCATGCTGGAGCTGCCGCCCGACATGGTCGATGTCAACGTCCACCCGGCGAAAACCGAAATTCGCTTTGCGAAAGAGAGTGACGTCTTTGACGCTGTCTACCGCGCTGTTCGCGCCGCGCTGGCAACGCCCGGCAGCGGCGAGTGCCGCTTTGAGATGGGCCACACCGCGCCCGAAGAAAAGTCCGGGCAGACCGTGATGCAGCCCGCCGCCCCGGCACCTGCCGCGCGGCCCGCTGCATCCCAGCCGAAAAAGGGCGGCTTCACGACGCTGTCCGCGGCAGAATACCGCGCTTTGAACGGTCTGACCGCGCCCGTGCCTGCGCGCCCGCTGCCGATGGCGCAGGGCGTTCAGAATGCACAGGGCACACAGCCTGTCCCGGGCGTGCTGGAGGCACAGTCCCCGAAGCCCGCCTACACGGCGGGACCCGCACCGAGACCGCTGACCCCGGTCACGCCGGTGACGGCGGTTGAAACGCCCGCGTCGGAGCCCGTAACGATTCCCGCCCCGCAGCCGATGCCCCACGCCGTCAGCGATGACACGGTGCTGGACATCCTGCCGGAGCTGCCCGACGAGGCCCCCGCGACAGACCCCGAGACGGATTACGTTCGGAATGACCCGCATGCTTTAAGCGCCCTGCCCGACATGGTCAGCACACGTCCCGAGCAGACGACGCTGACCCCGCCGCCTGCAAGCGAGCCGCTGCGCCTTGTCGGCGAGGTGTTCAAGACCTATATCATCACCGAGCGTGGCAGTGAGCTTTGCCTTATCGACAAGCACGCTGCGCATGAGCGCATTCTGTTTGAGCAGCTGGCCAGGGACTACGGCAGCGTGCCGTCCCAGATGCTGCTTGTCCCCGTGCAGGTCAATCTGACCGCCGCGGAAAAGCAGGCCGTTTTGCAGAACCTTGACCTTCTGACCGATGCCGGCATCGAGGCCGAGGACTTCGGCGGCTCGACTGTTGTCGTGCGCGCCGTGCCCGCGGATGTGCCGGTGGACGATGTAGAGGATATGATCGTGGAGCTGGCGGCAAAGCTCGCCGACGGCGGACGCGACGCCCTGCGTGAAAAGACCGAGTGGGTGCTGCATTCCATCGCCTGCCGCGCGGCCATCAAAGCGGGGGACCGCACGAACGCCGCCGAGATGCTCGCGCTGGCCCAGCGCATCATGGACGGCACGGTCCCGCCGTTCTGCCCGCACGGGCGGCCCTGCGTATTGAAAATCACCCGGAAGGAGCTGGAAAAGCAGTTTGGCCGACTTGTCTAAACCCCGCGTCGTCGCCGTCGGCGGGCCGACGGCCAGCGGCAAGACCGCACTTTCCGTCGCGTTGGCCAGAGCCTTTGACGGCGAGATCATCAACGCAGACTCGATGCAGATTTACAAAAATCTCGACGTAGGCACGGCAAAGCCGAGTGCGGAGGAGCGGCAGGGGATACCGCATTATCTTTTGGACTTTCTGTCGCCGGAGACCCCCTACAGCGTGGCGGACTTCACCGCCGCCGCTGACCCGCTGATACGGGACATCACGGCCCGCGGCAGGTTGCCCCTCGTCGTGGGCGGCACGGGGCTGTATATCACCAGTCTTTTGAGCGGTATGGCGTTTGCCCCGGAAAAGACCGACCCCGCCATCCGCGCCCGATTACAGGCGCGGGCGGACACCGAGGGCGGCGCGGCACTTTACGCCGAGCTGCAAAGGATCGACCCCGACTACGCCGCTCAGGTCCACCCCAACAACCTGCCGCGCGTCATCCGCGCACTGGAGCTGTTTGAAGCCACAGGCCGCCGCATGAGCGACCAGCGCCGCGAGGCCAGGCCCGCCGAGGCACCCTACCATGCGCTCTGCCTCTGCCTGACCTGCCGGGACCGCGCAGTGCTGTACAGCCGCATTGACCGCCGCGTGGACGAAATGGTCGAAAACGGTGTGCTGGACGAAGCAAGGCAGGTCTACGACCACCGCGATGCTTACCGCACGGCGGCGCAGGCCATCGGCTACAAGGAATTCTTCCCGTACTTTGAGGGCACGGCCAATCTGACCGAATGCACCGAGCGTCTCAAGCAGGCAACGCGCAACTACGCCAAGCGCCAGCTGACCTGGTTCCGCCGTCAGAACGACGCGGTGTGGCTCTATCTGGATGAGGAGGATGTCACCGAGCGCGCCTGCACGCTGGTGCGGGCCTTTTTGCACAACGAAGAATAACGGAAAGGAGGGTGCACCGTGAGCAACCGGCAGGACCGCCCACTGGCAAAAAAACTTTTACACGCGCTGGGTCTGCTGGCACTGGCACTCTTCCTGCTGTATGTTGCCGTCCAGTTCGTGCTGATCTTCCATCGGTCCTACAAGACCGAGACCGCCATCCGCTACACGCTGGCCGAAAGCCTGAACCTGACCGGCGTTGTGGCATTTGACGCTGTGGATGTGCCGGGCAGCGGCAATCTCGGCTATCTTGTGCAGGATGGCGAGCGCGTGACGAACGGCACGGTGGTAGCCGAATGCTATACCGATGACACCCAGGGCCTGCAGCGTGAGCGTCTGGACCGGCTCGAGCGCTCCATCACGCTGCTTACGAAGTCGCAGAATTCTGCCGGCAGTGAGCTTTCGGTGCTGACAAACCAGACGAAGCAGGCGTTGTACAACCTGCTGGATAAGCTGGACACTGCCCAGTATACCGGCATCTCCGACGCGCAGGACAGCTTTCTGCTGGCCCAGAACCGTCTGCAGATCAGCACCGGGCAGACGGCGGATTTCTCCCAGTCCATCGCAGCGCTGCAGACCGAGTACGACGGCATCAAGGCACAGCTCGACACGCTGCAGACCGTCACCGCCACAACGAACGGCTATTTCAGCCGCACGGAGGCCTCGCCCGCCATCCGGACGGACTGCCGGGCGCTGGCCGATGCCGACCCGGCCACGCTGCAAAAAATGCTGGCAGACGGCTTCCCGGCAGCGGATACAAACCGCGCCGGACAGATCGCGACGGGCTTCAGCTGGAAATTCTACGCGGTCTGCGATTTGGATACCGCCGCACGGTTCGACGGTCTGTCCACGGTGAAAATCAGCGTACCCGGCAAGCAGAACACCCCGCTTTCCGCCACGGTGGAGGAAGTCACCGAGGACAAGGACAACGGCATTGCCAAGATCGTGCTGCAATGCCAGACCATCAGCGCCGAGGTCCTGGGCCTGGGCTGCGAGACCGTGCAGGTCGATTTAAAAACCTACGAGGGCATTCGCATCGACAAGGCGGCGCTGCATATCGTGAACGGCCAGCGCGGTGTCTATGTCAAGTACGGCAACCTGCAGCGCTTTTTGAAGATCACAACGCTGTATGAGAATGACAGCTACATTCTTGTCCCGGAGGACGGCAAGCTCGGCAGTGCAAATGAGGTGCGCCTCTATGATGAGATCATCGTGCAGGGCACAAATTTGGAGGATGGCAAACTATTGTAACGAAAATACGCCGTTTGTATTGACAAGACTGCCAAAAAAGAAGATAATATTTAATGTATATCGCTGTAATGACGCGCTGACGTAAACGGCGCTTTCTAATCAAAGGAGTTTTACGACCATGTCCATGCTTGACAGTTTGAGAAGCAAGCTCGGTATCGACCCCGATGCAGATTCCTATGTAGATGACACTGAAGAGAATGTTTTCCCCGGCGGGCAGGGGGCTGCAGCTGCGCAGGAGTATACCCAGCAGCAGGAGATCAAACAGCACAGCAATAAGGTCGTGAACATCAACGCGACGACCCAGCTGCAGGTCGTTCTGGTCAAACCGGAGCGCTTTGACGATGCGTCCAGCATTGCGGACCAGCTCAACGCCAAGCATACTGTGGTGCTGAATCTGGAGTCTGCCAGCAAAGAGGTCTCCCGCCGTCTGATCGACTTCCTGTCCGGTGTAGCGTATGCCAACAACGGCCAGATCAAGCGCGTGGCGACCAGCACCTTCATTATTACGCCGTACAACGTTGATATTATGGGTGACCTGCTCGACGAGCTGGAAAACAATGGCGTCTTCTTCTGATACCGCCAATGCGGTGCGCGGCTTTGTGCCGCCGCAGAATGACGACGAGCGCCGCCTGATGCGCCGTGTCGAGGAGCTGTGCCGCGTTGCGGTAAGCCGCGGCATCCCGCGTTATACGGGTTTTCTCTCGGACCGGGAGCAGAGCCTGGCGCAGGCCGCCTGCAACAAGGCCGGGTGCAGCTGCATCCGCTTTTGGGGCGGCTTTGACGCGGCAGAACGCCGGGTGCTCTGTATTGAGCCGCCCGACGCCTGGCAGGAAGAACCGCTGGCCTACCTGCAATGCACCGCTTACGGGGATAAGCTGCCGACCCACCGGGATTATCTCGGTGCGATTCTGGGCCTTGGCCTTGAGCGCAGCTGCGTGGGAGACCTGCTGGCAGACCCCGAGCGCGAGGACACATTTTACGCGGTGATCCTCGCCGACAAGCAGGAATTTATAAACGCGGAGCTGACCGGCGCAGGGCACTGCACCGTGCATACTGCGTGCATCGACGCACTGCCCGCCCGTCTGGCCGAAAGCCGCGAGCGCACCCTGCAGGAGGCTACCGTGCCGTCCCTGCGTGCGGACGCGGTGCTGGCAGCCATGCTGCACACCTCCCGCACCCGCGCGGCAGAATATATCGCCGCGGGCCGTGTGGAGATCAACCACCTGCCGTTGAAGGCCGCCCACGAGACCGCCTACGCCGCGGATATTTTCACAGTGCGCGGCGTGGGGCGCTTCAAGCTGGCGGCCATCGGCGGCAAAAGCCGCAAGGATCGTCTGTTCATATCCTTTTACCAATATTGAGCGCAGGATCGCCCGCAGCGCTGCGGGCAGGGAATAACGGGGCCGTGTGCCCCGCATACAGGAGGAAAGCCGTCATGATCTCTTCCGAGGATGTCCGCCACGTCACATTTGACAAAGCGTTCCAGGGCTATCGCCGTGAGGATGTGGATGATTATCTCAAGCAGGTCGCCCAGGCAATGGACGACCTGGCTGCCCAGAATGATGATTTACAGAAAAAGCTCGTCATGCTGGCCCAGCGCATTGAAAAATACCGAACGATGGAAAACTCCCTGAGTACGTCGATGATCAACGCCCAGCGCATGGGGGACAGTATTATCCGCGAGTCCAAGCAGAAAGCGGCGGAGATCATCCGCTCGGCCAACATCAAGGCGGAGGACCGCGAGCAGCGCGCCCGCGATGACGTCGAGCTGGCCAAGCAGGAGATCGTCACGCTCAAGGGTGAGGCAGACAGCTTCAAGCGTTCGCTGATCGAGATGTACCGCAAGCATATCAACCTTATCAATAAATTGCCCGATTACACCAGACGGCCCGAGGATGAACCCGTTCCGCCGCCGTCCCCGGCCCCGGAGCAGGCCGCTGCCCCTGCGCCAGAGCCGCAGCCTGCTGTGCAGGCCCCGGTCTACACGGCCCCCGCAGCCCAGCCTGTGCCGGAGTCGGCTCCGGTACAGCAGGCAGCCCAGATGCCCGCCATGCAGGAGACGGCCTACTATGAGCCGCCCACAGCCCAGCCCGTGCCGGAGCCGACGGAAAGTGCCCGGGCTCAGGGCGAAAAGGTAGACACGGTGGAATTTGCCATCGCGCCGCACCCGGAGGAGCCGGAGGAAGCCGAGCCCGCCCCGATCCCCGTGGAGGAGCCCGCCATCGACGAGACGCGGCTCCAGGATGTCTCCGGCCTGTATGACGAGCCGGAGGCCAAGCCTGCCCGCCGCCGCAAGGCCGGTACGACCAGGCGCACGACCCGCAAAAAGGCAAGTGACGAACCGCAGGAGGAGCTGAATTCCCCGGCGTTCGATAACTTTGAGGGCGTTGACTTTGACAGCTGACGCCCGATGTGATATAACTAAAGAATCCAATAAATAGAGGAGAGTAGGAAACTTTGGCGCAGAACTACAACGACACCATCCATAAGATGCAGACCCCGTTTGAAATGCGGGCCGGTCTGCCGAAGAAGGAACCCAAAATGCTCGAGGACTGGGAGCAGAACCATGTCTATGAGCAGATGATTAAGAACAACGAGGGCAAGCCGCAGTTCATCCTGCACGACGGCCCTCC
>ERZ835541.1376-NODE-1376-length-24407-cov-5.429369_pt1 | contig 24407 bp, 24 predicted proteins | sample MGYA00519945_ERZ835541 | MGnify/ENA primary metagenome ERZ835541 (study PRJEB31850, sample SAMEA3708780) | human gut metagenome | biome: human gut; feature: human-associated habitat; material: faeces | place: China | collected 2014 ...
GAAAGTTTTCGCCTATGTAGAAGGTATCGAAAACCGCCATCGTGAAGGGCAGCAACTAGTGAGCCGCTACTACAATCAACTGCTGGGATTGGAGAGTGACCCGGCATGCAAGGACGAAAGTCGCCTGTGTTATTTCAGTTATTCCCCCAACGGATATGTTGCGGCGCTCTATCAGGCATTTGTGTTGGAGCCACTTATAAAAGAAGAAACAAACACTTTCTCTGAAAATGAAGTGCTTCCTCCCTTTCCCCTTCAGGATAATACTCCGGAAAACGTGTCTGAAGAAGAAATCGCCCAATTTATTTCGTCCTATATTTTCTTTCATCCGCTAACAGCCGGTCAGCGCCATTCCAACGTCTTCAAACTTGCCTGCGAAGCCTGCCGCCGACACTATCCCCAGAAAAGCATATTACGCGAACTTTCTCTATTTTTCGAGCACACAGATTTTCGTTCCGAAGAGCTAACAAAGGTTTTATCGTCTGGATATAAACAAGTTAATGAACATGCACCCGCTTCCTCTCCGGCCAGCGACCCTTCTTTTCAAAAGGACATAAGGACAAAAAGACAATATAGTACTGCAGAAAATTCCGATACCGACGACGAAGCCTATTGGCTGGGAGAAGAATTCCGAAAAGGAACCCCTTTATTTCCCCGCAGTTTGTACAATAATCTTCCCGATCTATTAAATGACTGTATCATTGAAGACGGAAGCAAACGCGAACAAGATGTCGCTCTCCTTTCCGATCTCACGGCCTTGAGCGCAGCACTTCCGCAGACTTTCGGAATTTATAATCATAAAAAATACTCCACGCATATATTCAGTGTCATACTTTCGCCTGCCGCCAGTGGTAAAAGCATCGCCCAAACCGGACGATACCTGTTGGAAGAAATACATTCAGAAATTCTGTCTACCAGTGAATCTATGATGAAAAACTACCAGACTGTACATAATAACTGGCAATCAGAATATCAAAAACAGAAGAAGAAAGGAGAAGCATGCTCCGACGAACCGCAACGCCCTCCTTTCAAAATGCTATTCATTCCTGCTACTACCAGCTATACCCGCATGCAAATGCAGATGCAGGACAACGGTCCACAGGGAAGCATCATTTTCGACACGGAGGCACAAACGCTATCCACAGCCAATCATCTGGATTGTGGCAATTTCGACGATATGCTCCGCAAGGCTTTTGAGCACGAAAATATAGATTCTTCCTACAAAGCCAACGGCCTCATTCCGATCTATATACGCCATCCCAAATTGGCTTTGCTGTTGACGGGTACTCCTGGACAAATAGACGGCCTGTTGAGCAGCTACGAAAACGGATTGCCCAGCCGCACCCTGATTTACACTTTCCGCGAAGCTCCGCACTGGAAAGAAATGGGCGACGACTGCGTCTCACTGGAAGATTCTTTCAAACCGATTGCGCATCGTGTCTCCGAATTATATCACTTCTGTCTGGCTCATCCGGTTCTTTTTCATTTCAACCGCCTGCAATGGAACCGTCTGAATGAGATTTTCTCACGTATGCTGTCCGAGGTGGCATTGGAAGGCAACGATGACCTCCAAGCCGTAGTGAAACGCTATGCTTTTCTGGTGATGCGCATCAGCATGATCCAGACCCGTATCCGGCAATTTGAGGTAACCGATCTTTCTCCCGAGATTTATTGCACAGACGCTGATTTTGAGCGTTCTCTTCAGATCGTTCTATGTTGTTACGAGCATAGCCGGTTGTTGCACTCATCCATGCCGTCTCCTTCGGTCCGTCCACTGAAGAATCCGGACACTATTCGTAATTTCGTTCAAGAGTTGCCCGATAGTTTCACGACAGATGAAGCGATTCAGATTGGCGCAAAATATGATTTCAACCATCGTAAGGTAACACGTCTGCTAAAATCGCTTAATGGAGTAAAGATCAATAAGATATCTCATGGTTCTTACACCAAGATGAATGAGCAATAGTCACATCTGTCCTTTTTGTCCTTTTGTCCTTTTGAAGAGTCCGGAAAAACATCGGGAGATTTGAAAAAAACATCTCAATGATTGAAATCAAACATTGGGAAGTTTCGATACAAATCTCCCGATGTTTTTTCTTTTTATCTGTGCGCCTGTGTGCGTCATTATGCGTCATGCCGCTTTCCCGATGTAGTACTTTTGTCATGTAATCGATTACAAGGCAATTAGACAATTAAAAATTAATGATTTAAAATTAAAAGTTATGGCACAGAATTACACTCTCATGGCTCGTAAGAACCTGTTGAAACCTAGTGAAACTCCGAAATTTTATGCAGTGGCGCGTAGCGGTCGTAAAGTGACGGTCAAGGAAGTTTGTAAACGTATCACTGAACGTTCTTCTTACTCCAAAGGGGAACTAGAAGGTTGTATCGGTGAGTTTTTACTCGAAATCGTCAATGTACTGGATGAAGGAAATATCGTCCAAATGGGTGACCTGGGTAATTTCCGTATGAGTATCAAGACCGGTACTCCTACCGATACGGCAAAGGAATTCAAGGCATCATGCATTGATAAGGGCAAAGTGCTCTTCTATCCGGGTAGTGATCTCCGCAAGTTGTGTAAGACATTGGATTATACATTGTATAAGAGTGATTCTTCCACTGATTCGGATAAAGATCCACTTCCTGATGATGGCGGTGATGATAATCAGGGAGGTTCCGGCAGCGGGGAAGCTCCGGACCCGGCAGCATAATCAACCGGTTGTTGACTGGTTCTTGAGTTCATAATGTATCAGTAGTATTTATTCTTTAATTCAAATTTATATGAAAAAGCAACTTTGGAAAAACATTCTCCAGTTTATCGTGACTATCGCGACTTCGATCATTTCGGCTATCGGTGTAACGTCCTGCGTGGGACATTAATCTCCTGCTGACCGATATGGAAAATTCAGAAGAAAACTATCTCCCACGTGAGATTAAGTTGTTGGTGATTCATTGCAGCGCGACGCGCTGCAATGTTTCCTTCACCGTAGAGCAGCTTCGACAATGTCACCTGCAACGAGGTTTCAAGGATATAGGGTATCATTTTTACATCACCCGTAATGGAGAACTTCACCATTGTCGCCCGGTATCGGAGCCCGGTGCGCATGTGCGAGGTTTCAACCGGCATAGTATTGGAATTTGCTATGAAGGTGGGTTGGATGAAGAAGGTCGTCCGGCGGATACGAGAACACAGGCGCAGCGCTTCGCGCTACTTGACTTGTTGACGATTCTCAAACATCAGTATCCGGATGCGCAAATCCTGGGACATTATCAACTTAGTGCTTCGATTCATAAGGCTTGTCCCTGTTTTGACAGTCGAAAAGAGTATATGAATATATAAAAAGAACTACGGGAGCTCGCGAAAGTGCAGTCTCCCGTAGTTCTTTTTTATGTTTATATCATTTACAGTTCCCCCGGCTTTCCCAAGTAATAGGTAATAAGCCGCACTTCTCTCACAGAAAATGCCTTTGTCTTCGGATGAAAGTCAGTAGATAGTATCTCATTCATCAGCGGCTTGCATCTCCGCATCCACCTCCGGAGTTTATTGACTGAAGCACGAATCGTCAAATCAGGAAAATACATCTGGGCCAACTCTTGTTTATTATAACATTTCACTACAAAGTCTGAATGTTCCATTGTTTCTTTATTACTGTTTTATATGCTATAAAGTTACAAAAATTTCAACATATAAACAAAGAAAACCGATATTATTATCCAGTATAATGGGAGTAATAAAAATATCAACGATCTTCACAGACAGTTGATATAGTGGGAAATTCACATCGGCTTTAACCTCCGATGTCAGGGCGTAGATCAGAAATGTACCGTCGTACGATTTCCAATCCACAATGTAGGAGAATCATGCCTTTTACAGCATGAAGCTAGGGACCTACATTTTTTTCATCTCACATACGAAACACTCACGTGTTTATTACATCTCAACATTTTATTTTATACCATTTCTTATTTTTATACACATCAATTATATCACCTAATCACTCATAACAATTCTTTTAATAACCGCTTGTTCCATTTTTTTCGTTCGCTATCAAATACCCATCCCCATTTATTGAAATATTTAATCGCATTCCGAATATGAATTATAAGCATCTTTTTACTTTTATATGAAGCAGCACGATGAGCATGAACAATAGTAACCCCTGGCCAAAACATTGTTCGATAATACTTATGTATTCTTCGAGTAAGATCAATATCTTCAAGATACATAAAGAATCGTTCATCAAACAAACCAGTCTTATTGAAACATTCAATACGGAAAAACATAAAACTTCCTTGATGATGAGGGATATTCATAGCCTGTGTATGATCATTAAACTTAAGTATATATCGATTATTTCTTTTTTCTATCATTTTCTTTGGTAGAAATCGACGGAAAATAAGATCAACTGGTGTTGGCAATAATCTACAGGTATATTGCATTCTTCCATCGGGATATATAATATTAGGTTGTACTTGAGCTACATCTTCATTTAAATCCATATAATCAGCCAACTGCTCCAACACACTCGGGTCAAAATAGACATCTGAGTTTAGTATCAAATGATATTTACTCTTTGACTTCAAAACCTTACGCAAAGCTTGATTGTGTCCTGCACCATACCCCACATTTCTACTGCCGATATATTCTACATTAGCATATTCTTTACAAAAATCGGCAATATACTGCTGGCTTGAATTATCAATTATATACACTTTAGATATCAAGGGAGAAAGCAAAGAAGTTAAGCACTTAGCAAGTTCTACCAAGTCTGTTTTATAAGTTACAATAGAAACTGTTATCATTAAAAATAATATAAGAAATTGTTATTAGCTCGACATTATTTAAATAAATAGACAGCTCTCCCCAGAGCTTTCTATCCTCTCCTAACCATCTCAATAAATATTAAAGAGAATAATTATACCAAAGCATAAACATAGCAATGTTTGTAAAATATTTCTACCAGCTGGTGCCATGAGGCTCAACAACTATAATTTTATATCAAATACACTTAGCATCAATGTACAGAGTTTAAAGCCAACAAAGTGTAAAGCTATAATATAAAATGACTCCTTACCACGCCCATGCCTTACCTACTGTTCCATTTTCTATCCCATACTCCATATATTTTCTACCATAATCAGCCACTGCATCATAAAAAACAATATTCAGCCACACATTTTGTAACAATACTACTAGAATATGAAAGTACAACAACAATTGATAAAAGCGATTCATCTTCCCTTTGATAAATCTGACAGGGGAAAATCGTTTTTCTGCTTTTAAGAAAAAACACCTACAACGAAAAATACCGAAACGATCACTATACCTTTAATGATATATACCTAGCAGAAATGAGTAGACTTTAACTTATTCACGATTCTGTAATTATTTCATTATATACTTGTACTAGATTCTTTATATGAGATATCAAGCTCCAATCGTCTGTAATAAAATTATTTACAATATTATTTTGCATTACTTGGATATCAGCATTCTCATATTTGACAAGCACCTCTTTTAAAGAATCCAAATTTCCTGTTTTGAATAAATAACCTGTTTCTCCATCAATAACCTGTTCACTTGCAGCACAAGAATCTGGAACTATACAAGGAATTCCATAAGACCTAGCTTCCGCCACAGATAAACCAAACGTTTCATAACATAACGAAGTGAAGACCAAAGCTTTTGCTTTTTTAAAGTAGGCTTGTTTATCTTTACCTGCAACCCACCCAACAAATTGTATATTAGGATATTTTTCCATTAATTCGCTTCTCAAATATCCCTCACCCAATACTATTCCTTTCCGATTCAAATCCGTTACAGCTTGACAAAACAGCCCAATTCCTTTCTCAGGAGATAATCTGCCCATAAACAAATAAACATCGTTATTTAATAATTTATTAGGTAATTGATTCTCATTTATTTCTACAGGATCTGCAATCGTATATATTTTACGACTATCATTCATCAGCTGCATACAAATCTTTCGAGTCAACGCCGAGATTGATATGAAATATATTTTCTTATTTTTTGCCATTACATGATTCTGAATCGCCATTCTTATACTTCGCCATATTTTCTGCGGATAGCTTCGGACATCGCAGTTACAAGTCAAACATGAATAACTCATCGGTTTCCTAAAGCAAATCTCATTACGTTGATAATCATAAAACCCTCCATTGGGACAAAAGCAAAAAAAATCATGAAGTGTTATCACCGTCTTAAAATCCATTTTGGCTGTAACAGCGTAGAGCGAAGCGGTTAACGCTTTTGTCCACGTATGAAAATGTATAATAGACTCTACGGGACTCAACGTAGCTAAAAGGCGTTCAAACACTCGCTTTGTTTCGTTATCCCACAATCCCTTAGATATTGCACGAATCCGATTCTCATCATGCAATATGTCCTTTTTCCCAATACATATAACGCGCACGCCGACCTCCTCCAACCTCCTATCAATAGGCTGAACGGCAGAAAATAGATATACAGAATAATGTTTCGCTAACCCAATAGCAGAATTTATGGCAACACTTGCAGCCCCTCCCTCTATATGTGCACAATCATTAACAATTACTATATTTTTAAGCATCTATATTTTTTTGAAACAGTTTATTTTGTAAGGAGAAATAAAATAATAAACAATATGAAAGAAAGCTGTCCCATAGAGCATATAATGACCGCCTTTTATCAAATAAGAAATAAAAAATACAATAAGACAGAGGCTTATAATATTATCCTTATTATAATACCTTATTAGAAAAAAAGCATAAAGACAAAGTCCTAACACTCCAAATTCAGAATACAGCCGGGCAAACATCGAATAAGCATCATCTTTATTCAATCCATATCCACCAAAGTCTGATTTATACATACGCTCATAATTCTGGGCGTGTGTACCCAACCCTGTACCCAAAATGCGACAGGGAGCATTGAAAGCAATCCAATAATTAGTCAATATCACATACGAACTCGTATTTAAGTGCTCAAAATCTTCAGGCTCCGCATATTCAACCATAGATAAGGTTTGTGTTATCTTCTCTTGAATAGCTCTTAATTGTGGATTCACGAAATATTCAGAAGATGATAAAATATCCCTATTATTAATACACCAACACACACCCACAATGAAACATACCACAAGACCAATTCTTAAATATTTAAAATAGTAGTAGAACTTAAGAAATAGGATAATCACAACTGCAACAATCATACTGGTGGTCAATGTCAGTATTAAAGCGATCCCAATGACTAGAGACTTCATTCGATTATATTTCATAAATCCCGGAGCCAAAAAAACATATGCAGCGGCTGGTATAGAAAAAGCAGTGAAAGATCCTGGTTCCATTAACATTGCATGCAACCTACCCGTATTCTGTGTCATCGTGCCATCTAATGTATAAGGAAAGATATCTATTTGAGTCGCTGACATAATGACAAATTGAACAATGCCTATAATGGACAAAATATAAACTAAACTCACATATCTACGGAACCATTCAGAAACAGGTATCTGACAATACCGAAAAATCTGATAATAACAAAACACACAAGTAAACAATAGCACAATCTGCTGAAATAGTTTTCCAGTATCATAGCCATTATACACAACCATTGACAATGAATGAAAGAAAAAAAGAGTGCCTACAAACAAACAAGAAGTACTTACATATACTTTATTAAGTTGGAGCATTATAAATAAAGTTGCTATTATTAGAAATGCGGGTTCAGTATATCGACCTAGAACCATTCCTGCCAACACAAACCAAACAAGCGATAATTTCAATGTGATAGAAAGACGCATTTTCATATTAAACACAAGGCTAAATGCATTCGTAAATAATTCTGGATTAAAGATTGTTTTCTTCCATTATTTTCCTGAATCTCTTTGACCAAGTGCTCCAATTTAGTCTTTCATTAAAAAGCGTTATTCCTCCCTTATGTAATTGAAGAAATTCATTTGATTCCAAGCTCTTTTCAATAGCATCCGCAAACTCCTGTTCGCGTGCTGCTAGAGGAAGTTTATAACCATTTACACCATCTATTACATAATTCCCTGTCCCTCCCGTATCATAAGTAAAAATAGGCAAACCGAATGCAGAGGACTCACTAAAAACAATAGCAGAACATTCCGCATTAGTTGGTAATAAAAGTAAATGAGAGTTCTTCACTATATCTACATACTTTCGGTAATGCTCCGGATTATTCTTATCCAGAAATCCCATTATTCGAACAAATGGAAGATTCGCATATTTTAGAGGTATTTCGGAAAGCCCTACAATGAACAGACAAGAGTTAATCCCACGCTTATTTAAAAGTTGCACCGTTTTAACAGCAACTTCCCCTCCTTTACGAATCCAGTCTACACCTGAAAATAAGATATTCAAAGCTCCACTTTTATAAGGAGTAGCATGCAAAAGATCCTTGTCATCAAAGTTTGCTCCAAACTCAAGAACATAATTTCTCTGGAGACACCCATCGTAATCGTTGATAACAGAAGCTGCTGCCCATTGAGAAGAACGAATATTAATAAACGCATTCTTAATCGCTTCTTTTTCATAGTGTTCCCCTTGAGTAATCAACCATGAGGACAAACCATGCCAATAATAATCTATCATAATATGAAAGGTTGCATCTGTATAATAAATTATCGGTTTCTCAAAATTAACAAAAGCACTAATTTGCGCCCCACCAGGAAAGAAAATATAGTCGCACAATCGTACTTTATTCATATTTATATGTTTGGCGCAAAGCTTAAAATAATACCGATTATGTTCTACTATGGCTTTTTTCCCAAAAAGCATTTTAAGTAATATTTTCAAAAATATAAAACATATTTTACTTGGTTTACAAGAAATCCATACCACTTCATAACCAGCATTTTGGAGAGCTTCCCTTATTTTATATTTCGTACCACTCCATGCCTTTTTGTCTCGGAAAGGGTCTTCAGCAGAAACGTATCCTATTATTTTATTTCTCATCACTAATATATCTTAATTAATTATCTTAATTTTCCGCATGTAATATCCAATGACACCTTTTGTCAAATAATATACATTCAACAAAAGAGGAATTGACTTACAATAACGCTTAACTTTAAAACTCTCCCAAAGCCCTCTGATTGTATTACTAACTCCTCCCACTTGCATGGCTATAGTAGGTGTTTCAATATACCTAGCATTCAATTTCTTACGAAGCAAAAATTCGTAATCTGCACAAATTTTAAATGAGATATCAAAATTCCCCAATTCATCAAATAACTTTCTATTATGTAATGTCGAACCATGAGAAATTTTCATACAACATCGAAATTCTTTTATATTATATGGATTCCCGAATACTCTCTTATATTTCCCTTTAGCATCAATTAATTTACTTTGCGCCGTTATTATATCGATACCATCCAAAGTCTGCTTTTTTAGATAATTCCAATATACATTCATAGCACCTTCCAATAAATAGTCATCAGCACCCAAAAACATAATCCATTCCCCCGTAGCCAAACGGATGCCCTTATTCCACGCATCATAAATCCCTTTATCTACTTCCGAAACAATAACATCAATACTCTCTGCAAACTCTCTGACAATATCCATTGTCCGATCTGTAGAGCATCCATCGATAATTAATAATTCCAACTGGTCTTTTTTTTGAGAAACAATGCTATTCAAGCAGCGCTTAAGAGTCTTTTCTGCATTATATGTAGCAATTATAATTGATATTATCTTTTTCATAGAATTAACAATCCCAATAGTGTACAGGAATAGAGCATTATACAATCTTTTTCTTACATACAAATTTTATGATTCTATTTAACCTTTTCTAAAACGTCTCTAATCACATCTAAAAATTGAGTCCCATATTTTAAATCTGGTTCCAAATAATTTCCTTCCCCCCATTCATTCCAAGCTTTTATGAAAACCAGATTGTCCTCTGCAGAACGCACAGATACTTTTGAAAACATCTCATGACAAAGTTTCTTCCATTTTTGGGGAGTACTATTAACGATTATAGTTCCACGAAATTTGCTTCGCGGTGAATGATCATAGTTAGGGCATATAGAAGGATAAACATTCTCATTAACTATGTAATTATTTAATAAATATTGAGAATATTGACTATACTCAATCGTTATTGGTTTCCTTAATAATTTCCTTAATATTTTTTTTATATATATATTCGGAAGAGTTCCACTTTTTTCACTAGCTCCAAATACAAAATCCACCAATACACTATCAAAGCCTACCTTAAGGATTTCTTGCTTCAAGCTATCCTTAATAGTAAATCCCATAAAATAGAAACCTTCCAATCCATTTTCTCTAGCCAACCGATTCCATGTCTCAATAAATAATTGCGGTTCTGGGATATTCAATGGATCATAGACGGCAAATAGTATTTTTTCATTTATTCTAATATAACGCCTATCTTTAAATGCAGGCAACATGGCGTAGAAGTGTTCTTCATAATCTTCAATACCTGGATAAGTTTGTTCTATCAATAATTTAGAAGGCTTATTAGGGTCCCATGTCTTTGCATACCATGAATGATTAGCCCAGCATAAGCAAAAAGGAAAATCAGGCTTACCTGTTTCTACTACTTCTCCAAAAACTCTATCTAGCATTCGTTTACCGGCAAACCAATAATGCCAGTAGCAAAACCCTTCAATGCCAGCATTCTTTGCCATTTCCGCTTGTTGAATTCGAACTTCTGGAACTCTTAAATCATAATATCCCAAATCTGCAGGAACACGAGGCTGATAATGCCCTTTAAATAGAGGCTTCGCCCTACCTACATTTGTCCACTCCGTAAATCCTTTTCCCCACCATTCATCATTTTCTTTCGTAGGGTAATATTGTGGAAGATAAAATGCGATCAATCTTGGTTTTGACATAATATACTACTGTTTATTCTTTATATATTCATAATTACTTTGTTGCAAACGAAGCAAGGTGCTGTAGTTGTCCGTCCTTCATGCGATCTTTTTCACTATAAAGAATTCCCTCATGCTGCTTTACTTGTTCTATAGTGAATCTTATATTCAACACATGTGCTGGAATTCCTCCTGAAACACAATAAGGTGGTATTGATCTAGTTACAACTGCACCGGCAGCTATCACGGCTCCACGACCTACTGTAACACCCTTTAGAATCGTAACATTTGCACCAATCCACACATCATCTTCTATTATGATATCAGCATCATCACTTGCCTCTTTTTCATTATTATCAATTATTGGAACTCCTATTTTCCTCATATTATGATCCCCATTCACCATAGTAACATTAGGGCCTAAAAGAACATTATTTCCAAAAATTATTTTTTTATAAATACAATACAAAACAGCATTAGGACCAATAGATACATGATTGCCTAATTCAATCATAGATGCCGAATTGATTATACAATTCGAGCCTATAAAACATTTATCTCCTCTCTTAGCAAATTTATATTCTGGACGAAATATGTAAGCGATTAGCTTTTTAATAATATTTTTCAGCATGATGTAACTATTTTAAATCAAACAGAATATTTATCCTCGGCTACCTGTAAATAATAATAGTAGCCGTGGAGAAAGAATACGCAATATTAAGAATGATAATAAAGATATTATTAACGTCAAAAAGATGCACGCAAAATAAATTAAAACTACTGTTATTTCACTTTCTGGTTGTATCATAAATACTACACATGATGTTAAAGGAGCAACATAAATCCAATGAAGACAATATGTAAAAAAAGAACTTGCAGTTAGTATCTTTGGAACATTCATTTCATGTTTATCAATATATAAGAATAATGCAGAGACCAAAGATAGCCCTAATAAGATACTTAATCTAATTGGAAAGTTATATGCTAATTCATCATATTCCCAAACAGCCCATAATAACGAAATTATATAAACAGGCCAATATCCTGTAAGTGATGCCATTTTTCTAAAGGGCTCTATCCCTTTCATGGCAAAATATGCTCCCCATGTAACAAATAGTATAATATCTATACCAGGCACAATAGGCAATCTAGGCCACAAACCTAATAACCAGATAAAAGTCAAAACTATAACAACATATTTACCACATTTATTTATCACAAAAAAAATGATAGGAGCCAACACCATAACAGCCATCAAATCACGAACATACCAAAGAGGTGCATCAGAAGGAGCATACATACCCCAAAATGAATTAAAAATCTCTTTGCACAATAAGAAAAAACTTTTAGGGAGAAGTTCCAACTTATCAGACGATATCATAAAAAGTCTCCAAATTTCAAATATAATATTCCATAATAAATAAGGTATCAATAACGTTTTTACTCTTGATTTTAATTTTAATTTATACTTTTCCTTAAAACAATCAACAGTATTCAATCCTTGAAAAAATAAATAGCCAGATATGATACAAAACATAGGGACCGCCACACGAGGAAATATCCAATTAAAGAAATAAATAAACCTATGAGACCATGAATCGGTATTAAAAGGGAATGTATATTCTATGCCACCTTGAGATGCTGCAAATGGTAGAACATGAATAAATAAAACTAATACAGTCATCGGGAAACGTAACCGCTCAATAGTTCTTGATGTAATATTATCCATATCAACAAGATTTTATTTTATGCCACCGTTCAGGATAGAAATCTTTTGTTACAACATTTCTTATAAAGCGTTCAGGACAAACAGTAATTGAATCTTCAAATTTACATAGCCAAGCTCCCCACCATGAGAATGTACTATTCGCATTAATATGATAATGACATTCACTCATCAAATACATATCACGCCATGAATTTACACCTTGATTACACTCAATATAAAAAAAATTCTCTACTCCGAATTGCTCCTTGCACCAATCCAAATCATTAGAAAAAACATAGAAATGAGGAGTATCCACATATTGCCGAATATAATCAATTGCTTCATGGTAGTAATCCAATGTAGCTACACCATTCAATTGATAATAACCAGTCGGTTCTATATTCATATAATCTCCCCGTCGAATATGGACAGAAACACTACTATTATCACCACGAATAACCTGAAGCCATTCATTAAATCGATCCTCATTAGGTTGTTCACGGAACATAAATGCTTTTTTGACTTCATCAGGTACATTCATGAAATTTTTTTCGGAATGCCATCCACCCACATAGTAATTGATCCCCCAAGGTCCTTTCTGCATCAATAACGGCGTGTAGTCATAATTGAGAGGTTCATAGATTGTTCGAACACCAACACTCTTGAATAGTCTAAATTTTCTACTTAATACATAGATAATTTGTAAAACCTTTATCAACAATGTTTTATTCACCTCTATACCAAATGCCCGTTCTAAATCATATCCATAGTGATTATGCTTTGACATGATATCAAATATTACTTTTGTGTTAGGATTTACTTTCTTCTTAGCTAAATAGTACGCATACTGAGACATTTGATTTCCCAAACCATTAAATATAACAACAACATCCATTATACAGTAAAATTATTTATATTATTCCTATACTTACCGAACCGTTTTACCCACGCTGCTCTTACTATTTTTCTCTCTGAATCATCAATTCCTATAAAATAAGCCGAAATAGAGAAGATCACAAATGAAGTTACGGTGGACAGGATCAAACGAGTAAAAGATTCATCTTTCAATACAATCCTAACGCAATAAACAGCACATAATGTAATTATCCCTACCAAAAGCATAGGCATAACAACTCTACCCAAAAAATGCCAGAAAGGAAAACTCATCACTTTTTTAAGATAGAAATAGCTCATAAAAAATAAAAGTATTTCTAGCCCGAACCCCAGTTGCATACAAATAATAACATTGATTCCCCTCTCACAACAGAGATAACAAACAGGCAAATACATAAAATTAAGGAGACTGCCTGCCAGCTGTAAATTCCGAATACGTCCCATCGCCAAATAAATTGGGCCAAAAGCACCTGTAATCGCATGTATAAAGCTTATCAGTATTCCCCAACATACAAACTCCTGAGTGTATACAGGAAACGATTTCAACCATATTGTAAGTATATAATGTGACTCTAATAAAAATGGGATCATCATTACAAGAACAAGATACCCCTGTGCTTTAGCAGAAGCGAAAGTCAAGCTGATACTACGTTTAATATCACCTTGACTATAAGATTTTGTTATTTGTGGTGATATTGCAAGTCCTATATTTGAAGCAAAACTACTAAAAACAGACATCACCTGCATACAGATACCACGTGCCGCATTTACTGTTAAGCTATAAAATATATTTATAATAATATTCAGGCCCTGATCTTTTAAAATACCTGATGCTGTTCCAATCCCCATCCATACAGAAAAGGAAGTCATTTGTTTGGATATATGTTTATCCAGAATAAAATGATATTTTGATTCTTTAAAATGACGATTGCAATATATTCCATAAACAACACGAGATATCACACTTATCAAAGCCAGAAGAAAGGCATAGAAATATAAACGATCAAACGAAACATAAGGCAAAAACAAAACTACAATCAACTTAGCAACAGATTCAAATATACTCATTATGGCATAAAAATTCATATGTTCATGAGCTATAATGATTGCTTGATACGGCACTGCAAGAAGTGTCATTGAGAATACAAATAAAGAACAATAAAAAACAAAGTAAGCCGCATTCATTCGCTCTGGCGGTATATTGAGATATGTACTTATTAGGTATGTCCCCCCAACAAGTCCAATAATAAATACACCAATAGCAATAATAATAAGCAAATTTATAATTGTAGATATTGTTCTTTTCAAAATTTCAGGATTTCCTATACCTATTTCATAGGTAATAAAACGAGCAGCCGTACCTGAAAAAGTTCCTGTCAGAATAGACAACATAGAAACAAAGCCTCCTACCAAAGAATAGAGACCAAAGTCATCTACTCCAAGTATCTCCAGCACTACCCTGCTAGTGTATAGGCCAATAGCCATTGATAAGAACAATCGTATATATAGATATACGGTATTCTTCATTATACGCTTATTATCTGCAGAATTATTTGACATTCTAAAGTAAAATGGGGCTAATCATGTTATTTAAAGTGCCCCAACAATAAAGCATTTACAATCCTATTCTTCTGTAATAACTCGTCTATGCGAATAACTATCCACATGAGAGAAACACCTAACAATAGTCTCCAAAACAGGTTAAATAAAATTTAATTAAATAGTCTTTATGAAAATCGCCATACACAAATTGTAGAACTCATCATTATTATCCTTCTGTATATTTAAGAGCATATATAATTACTTAAAAGTGTTCTTAAGTCTACAAACCTGTTTACTTGACAATAATGAAGCAATAAATAATTTAAGGTAAATCATTGAAGATGTATTTCTAATAATTTCATTAGCCATTGGATGTTTCATTTTTAATAAATATGGCTTTAGATACTTATCAAAATCTTTTCTTTGATCTCGTGGTATATATGAATAGTATTTATACATACGATTACATACTTGATAAAAATCATATTTAAGATTTTCAGGAAGAAGTCGGTCTCCCACTTCATAGATTGCTCGAAAATCAATGGCATCACGTTTAACACCTGAAGCATAGGGAGAAGCATAGGGCATCATTGCATATAAATACGATTCTTTTGAGTACATCAATGTTTTTCCTTTAGATAAGAAGTTCCAATAGAAAAACAAGCTCATATAAAAACAACCTTTCAAAGCTACAGGCGCTTCTACATTTTTAACGGCTTCAGTTCTGTATATAACTGACGAAATAAACGTTCCTAATCCTAGTATGTTGTTACATAATAAAAAATAATTACGCATTGCCATCTCATCTTTAAAGTTCACCTTTAAAGACTCTACTTCTTCACGAAGGAAATAAATAGGTTGTAATGGCTTTAGTTCAGGAGACATGCCAATGGGGCTTGATACAATCACATCCACATCTTGATTTTGATCTAATAAATTGAATATCTTATTTAGTCCTCCATCCATTAAATAATCATCATCACCTTTAAGAATAGACCACTCTCCATCAGCCATTTTCATTACTTGTTCATGATTAGCATCCAAACCACGATTTTCACCAAAATAATTTATTTTAAAGTTAATAGTAGGATATTTTCTTTTCATTTCTTCAATGATATCTTTAGTTCCGTCAGTAGAGCCATTATCAGAAAAACACAGCTGAACATCATTCTCTCTATGTTCAGAAAGAATTTGTTCAATTATCTTGGTAGTTGTATCTTTAATAAAATATACACGATTATAAGTTGGTTGACAAATAGATAGTTTAAACATGTTTTTGTTGTTTATAATATGAGTATATTAATAACTTAAGTAATTTAACAATTGATTTATATTTATGTCAAACGTAATACTGCAAGGATTGCTTGATCCATATTATAATATTTATAATTAGCCAGCCGCCCACATAGTATTAGATTATCATAATTCCCAGCTTTTGCTTTGTATTTAGAATAAAGCATAGCTGTATCATCTGTTGGAACAGGATAATATGGTTCATCCGCTTTACCTTCCTCAAACATCATAGGATATTCATAAGCAATAGTTGTAATCCCTAAAATATTTTGTTTAGGGAGCTGCTTGTATTCTGTTATACGGGTATATCCTTCAACCTGAGGATAAGCCACTACTGGAGTTGCTTGAAATAACTCCTCATTCAAAGTCTCATATTTAAATGTTAAAGAGCGATATGGTAATTTTCCAAACTCATAATTAAAAAGTTCATCAATAGCACCTGTATATACTAATTTACAATTAGTGGACACTTCTAAACCATGGAATTCAATCCTATGGTCTTGATCATTCAAAGATATATATTTAAGTGCATCCTCATTGTTTATATATTCAATATTATCGTGATCCAAAAGGTCCTTAATGAAGGAAGTAAAACCACCCTCTGGCATACACTCGTACTTATCAGAGAAATACATCTCTTTATAATCTAAGCGAACTGGAACTCGTTTCAATACATTGATATCGATTTCACTAGCTTTAATACCCCATTGCTTTGCTGTATAAAGACTGTAATCATTATCAAAAAGCATTTGTGCATACTGCTTAATAAGAGGCTCTTCACTGTTCAATAATTCCACGATTGTTACAGTACTTTGATTAGGATACTTTAATAGCAAAGCTTCCTTAATTAATTCAGCTTTATCTGTAGCATAAAACTGATCTATGGTTTTAAAATTGAAAGGAGAAGGTGTTTGTTGTCCACACATATCAACAGAACACCTTAATTTAAAGGGATTCCATTTATGATATTTAGTTATAAATGAATATACTTCCTCACTATTAGTATGAAAAATATGTGGTCCATACTGCTGAACTAATATGCCATACATATTAGTTTCATCATAAAGATTACCAGCTACAGTGGATCGCCTGTCTATCACTAGAATTTTAGAGCCTTTTTCAGCCCTCAATCGTGCAAATGTGCTTCCACTCAAACCTGCACCAGCTATAATATAATCAAAATTACTTAATCGCATTTTTATAGTAATCTATTGTCAATTTTATTCCAGACTCAAAACTATACCTTGCTGTAAATCCTGTATCTTCATTTAATTCTGATATATCAAGTATCTGATTATCAATAGTTTTATTTTTATAAGGTATATCTCCAATTCCTAAAGGCAAGGTAGGATCAATCATATCACGTATAATCTTGACATATTCTACTATTTGTTTATTTTCACCACTCCCAATAGGATATGTCTTTCCTCCTATTCCTTTTTCACCAACAGCAACTAGCGCATCAATTAAATCGTCAATATACAAGTAATCCCACTGCTGTTCAAGCCCTGTAAAAGATGGTTTTTCACCTTTTAACAATGTCTTAATACAATAGGTTATCAAATTTTCATCATTACGACCAGGACCATAAATACTTGTAATTACAGCCCAAATTAACGAAATACCATTTTGTCTTGCATAGGTTTGACACAAGAACTTGGTTGCTACCTTGGAAGCACTATACAAATCAGAAGGCGATGGAATACTGCGCCCATTAATAACTTCATTACCACAAGCATATTCGGATGCAGAACCTGGAAAAATTACTCTAGAAATTCCATTACGATGGGCAAACTCCATCACTTGTATTCCATACAATATATTTGAAACTTGAATTTCGACTTGATTTTTATAAGTTGAGCTAACACCCGCCCAAGCCATATAGAACATTGTATCAGCACCTTTTATCTCCTCAATTCCATCCCAATCAACAATCCGCGATAAATCAAATTCGATACAGTTGACATTATGCAAGCTTTTTGCAAAAGAGTAATCACCTCCTTTAGCAACTAAAGCAACAACTGCAATACCTTTGGATGCCAGTTTCTTACATAATTCCCTCCCTAAAAAGCCATTAGCACCTACAACTATTACTTTTTTCATTTGATTAAATATTGCTTAATCTGATCAACACACAAGCTATATACATTCTCAAATGTATACCTTTTATACCAGTCAACAGTAAGAGCAACACATTGATGAATATTCATACGTGGTTCCCAGCCTAGTTGAAACTTAGCTTTACTAATATCAAGCATTAAAAATCTAGCTTCATGAGGAGCATTGGGGATGGAGATATCATTGAGCCCACCACTACCATAATTCTTGACTACATCATTTGCCACATCCCATACAGAGGTAATACTTTCCGCACGAGGCCCGAAGTTCCATCCCTCACAATATTTTGTTGGTTCTTCCCAAATTTTTGCAGTTAAAAGCATATAGCCACTCAATGGTTCCAATACATGCTGCCATGGACGGACAGATTTAGTATTTCGAATATCAATATTCTTACCGGATTCAAGAGCTTTAATGCAATCTGGAATAATACGATCTAATGCCCAATCGCCTCCACCAATCACATTACCTGCTCGAACACTAGCAATACTCTTGCCATGTTTATCATACTGGTCAGGATTGAAGAAACTTCTGCGCCATGAGGCAATGGCTATCTCTGCCGCCCCTTTACTACTGGAATAAGGATCATATCCTCCCATCGGTTCATTTTCACGATATCCCCAAATCTGCTCTTTATTCTCATAGCATTTGTCCGTAGTTATCATAATACCGACCTTCACACTATCTGTTACTCGTATAGCCTCTAAAATGTTTATTGTTCCCATCACATTCGTTTCGTATGTTTCAACAGGAATATCATAACTTAGACGCACTAAAGGTTGAGCAGCTAAATGAAAAACAATTTCAGGTTGGTATGTCTGAAAGATTTCTTTCATTCGTTGACTGTCACAAATATCGGCACGTAAGTCAGCTTTAATTTTCTTTCCTATTCCCGATAAAACATAATTATCTTTTTCTGAATATGGATCTTTCGCTACACCAACTACCTCTGCACCAAGTTCATGAAGCCAAATAGAAAGCCAACTACCTTTAAAACCAGTATGTCCAGTTACAAGAACACGTTTTCCTTTATAGAAATTGTTAAATATATCTATACTCATTATTTACCAAACTTTCCAAGGAGCTAGCCCCTTATCCCACATCTCATTCAATTCTACATTATCACGCAGTGTATCCATCGGTTTCCAAAAACCAGTATGACGATAAGCATGCATTTTACCATCTTTTGCTAAATTTTCGAGAGGTTTACGCTCGAAAATAACAGTATCATCATTTTCGGGAATATATTCTAAAATTTCAGGTTCGCAAACAAAGTAACCTGCATTTATCCAATTGCGATCACCATCTGGTTTTTCTTGAAAAAATCGGCATAAGGCGCAAAGAAAAGCAAAGTTCTACATAAATAAATGCAGGTCAGCATCTTGTATGCAGAGCGGGTGGAAACGGACTTCGGCATAAAATGCCTGAAAACACCCCTTTCGGACAAAGTTCGGCTACTAAACAGCTACCGGTTCCGAAACGGGGTATATACGACATAACAAATTCTGTTTCATCGCTTTGCCTTGTTTTGCATAGCTCTTGGTAAGAAATAAGTAACTACCTTTAGAAACGAAAATTTTAGAGTTATGGAAACAAAGAGAAGTACGTTTGCGACCTCGTTCTACATCAAGAGATCCGCAGTGAGAAACCGGGACGGGAAAGCCCCCATCATGGTGAAAATCTCCGTTGACGGAGATGACAAGGCAGTGGGAACCAAGCTGTTCGTCACTCCCGACCTTTGGGAGAACGGCAAGGCGAAAGGCAAGTCCGCAGAGGCAAACGAGATAAACGGGCAACTGAAGGAGGTCTCCGCCCGGCTCACCAACCACTACCACCGCATCCTCCGGGAAGAGGATTTCGTCACAGCCGAGAAGCTGCGCAACGCCTTCCTCGGTGTCGGCGTGATGGAGAACTGCATCCTCAAAGACTTCGGGAACATGAATCGGGAGTTCGGGGCGATGGTGGAGAAAGGGCAGCGAGCCAAGTCCACCTACAACAAGTATCTGGCTGTTTACAACCATTTCAAGACCTTCCTTTGGGAGAAGAAAAAGCGCACCGACATGGCTTACAAGGAGCTGACCAAGGAGATCATCACCGATTTCGACAAGTACCTGCGGGTGGAGAAAGGATTGAGCGCCAACACCCTCTGGATATACACCATGCCCCTGCTCAGCCTGACCGACAAGGCGTGGCGGCGGGGCATCGTCCGCACCGACCCCTTCGGCGAGTACAGCCTTGAGATGCAGGAGACCGACCGGGGCTATCTCACGGAAGAGGAGCTGCGCACCTTGGCTAACGCCGTGTTCGTCAAGAAACAGACCAGCCTCGTGCGGGACATGTTCCTCTTCGGGTGTTTCACCGGGCTTAGCTACATTGACATAAAGACGCTCACCCATGACAAGATACAGCGCATGGACTTCGACGGCGAGGAATGGATCATCACCCGGCGCACCAAGACCCGTGTGTCGAGCAACGTCCCCCTCATGGAGATTGCCAAGGAGCTGATAGAACGTTACAAAGGGCTTGCCGGAGGCGACCTCGTGTTTCCCATGCCCAGCAACAGCGTGTGCAACAGGCATCTCAAACAGATAGCCAAAGCCTGCGGCATCCACAAGGAGATCGGCTTCCACCTAAGCCGCCACACCTTCGCCACGACCGTCTATCTCTGCAACGGCGGCACCATCGAGGCGCTCTCCAAGATACTCGGGCACAAGCACATTTCCACGACCCAGATCTACGCCGAGGTGACCAACAGGATGGTAAGCTCCGATTTCCGGGCGATCTCCGGCAACCTCGCCGCCATGCAGCGGAGCGTGCTGGAGAAGAAGGACAGGAGACAGGACGGAAAGCGGGTGCGCCGCTCCCTCCGGGAAACGGCTTGACGCCTTCCCCGGCGCAGAATGCGGCAAAGGCAGGAACTTCCGATGCGGTGTCCCTGCCTTTGCTGCATTTCCCGATGCACACCCCCGTGCGTTTATGTTGGACTTTTCCCCCGTTTGCGCTTTGGGCGCATGTCCACGTAGTTCTCCTCCAGCATACGCAGCAGATCCGACTGGCGGTAGAGCGTCTTGCCCGGCAGCGATATGTACGGGATCAGCCGTTGCGTGCGGTAGTCCTGCAACGTCCTCGGCGTGATGTGCAGCAGCCTGCACACGTCCTCGCCCGTGAGATAGACCTCGCCGTTCATCGCCGGGCGGAAGTGCGCCGTTACCGTGTCGAGGTACCTCATGCCTTCCTCCAACGCCTCGAAGTACGCCCGTACCTCCTCCGTGTCCCTTGTGATCACTTCCATCTCACTCGTCCTCCGTCATTTCCCGGCTCATGGCTTCCACGAACGCCTCCACGTCCTCCGTCCGGTAGTAAATCTTGTGGTTGATCTGGCTGTACGGCAGCAGCCCCCGGTCACGGTAGGTCTGCAACGTCCGCTTGCTGATGCCCAGTTTCTCGCACACGTCCGCCCCGTCCATCCAGTTCATCTTTTCGGGCGGGCGGTAGCGGGCGCAAAGCTCCCTCACGTGCTGCGAGAAGCTGCCGAACCGTTCCTTCATCTCCTCGAAGGTCTTTTTCTCGATGCTTACTATTTCCATTGTCCCGATACGTTTTTATTGTTATACTTCCCTGCAAATATACCGGTCTGTATATGTCCGTGTATCAAAACCGTACCGCTTGTCCTCGTTTTGCTTCACGTTTGTAGCCTTGTCACGCTCCGGGCGGTGAAAAGCAGGGAGAAGCTCTACATATCCGCACGCCCTCTCGCATATTTTCCGCCCCTTCCGCTTGCCGTGTGCCGGACATTTCGCATATTTGTAACCGACCAAACATCATCACTATGGACGAGGCTGTCTTTATCGCTCAATACACCTTCCTTGCCACTCCTGCGGTCATCGAGGAGGAGAGCCGCATCTTGGGCAAGATCGCACGCCGCCTGCGCTGCGAGTACGTCATCCGTTTCGAGGACGACGGCAAGTTCTATTTCCTGCTGGAGACCCGTTCCGGCTACGAGGAGCATTTCGCCCGGTGCGGCTGGTACATCGTCAGCCAGACCGACTTCAACAGCCGCCTGACCATCGGCATGGGCTTGTACGAGAGCGGGAACTTGGCGGGATTCATGTACAGGCTTGATTCCGGCAGCTGTATCCGGGCGATTCAGGAGAACAGGCATCGTGCCGCTTGGATTATAAATTAAGCGTTATTTATTCCTAAATATCAGCACTTTCTGAAATTTTGGCTTTGCATCCGTCACGCTTTTAGTCCTTAAAAGCTGTCTGCTGTTGTCTGGTGTCTGTCTGCCAACATCTTGGGTTCAGATGTCCGCATTATTTTTGGATTATGCAAATCGTTGAAAATAAACATTCTAAGGTTATTGCAAGGTGCAAGCTATATATAAATATATACTTGTACCTTGCACTAAATTTCAATACTTATTTTTCCGTCTATTTTCCATTATCGTTTCAAAATTTTCTTGCCCCCATTGTTTCAACTGCTCTAAATAAGGGATTAAAGTTTCTCCAAATTCAGATACATAATATTCCACTTTGGGTGGAACTGTGGGATATATTTTTCTATTTACCAATCCGTCCGTTACCAATGACCGCAAAACAGTAGATAGCATCTTTTCCGATATAGAAGGGATTGTTTTGTATAGTTCATTGAAACGTATTACTTCATTCTCATGTAGCTTCAATAAGACAACTAAAGCCCATTTGTCACCCAGCCATTCCAGTATAGGGGAAGCAGAACAATAATCGTAATCTAACTTTTTTCTCATTTTTCTTTTATCCAACAAATTGATATACAGGAAAACTAACCTAAATGTAAGTTGCTGATAACCAAGACAGTTCTTCTTTTTTTTAAAGAGACCTATTAACTTTGCTGTCGCAAAAATAAATGTTATGGACTATAAAAGCAAAACGGCAAACGACAAAGAAATATCCATCTATTATTTCTCCGCCACAGGCAACAGCCTGAAATTGTCGCAGGATATTGCGGCGGCTTTTGGAGGAGCCGGGCTGTTCAGAATGACACCGTCAGCTGGAATCACCGCATCGGACTCCCGAATCGTAGGTTTTATATTCCCCGTATATATGGGCGGACTGCCCGGCATTGTCCGCCGGTTCTTGGAAAGTTATCCGTTCAGGAAAGGCGTGTACTATTTCTCCATAGGCACATATTACACGTACAAGGGCTGTGCGGTGTCCGTTGTGGACAAAATCATGTCCGGCAAAGGCGTGCGTCTGGACTATGGCTACAACCTGCCCACCGTAGGGAACTGCCTGAAGGAATACGAGGTATCTTCAGTAAGGAGGACGAAGATACTGGAACGGGCGGAGCTTTACACTTCACGAATAATCGACGACTTGAAAAAAGGCAAACGGAAAAAGCCTTTCCCGTATTGCAGGTTGTCGGATCTGTTGCACAAAGGGCTGTTCAATGCCTTTTTCAGTCGCTCGCACTTGAACTTCTCCTTGGAAAATGGTTGTATGGGATGTGGTGTCTGCGAACGTGTATGTCCCGTGAACAATATTACGCTGAAAAACGGAGTGCCCCGGTGGGGAACCGGTTGCGAGGCTTGCCATGCTTGCGTACACTGGTGTCCCCGGAATGTCATTCAGATCGGGAAGTCCAAAGGGCGGCTGCAATACCATCATCCAGCTGTAAAAAGAACGATGCTGTACCGTGTGGAATGATGGGTTCCTATGCTGCGTATCCAGAGATTCCGGTCTGTTTCCCGTTTGTAGGATTCCACCGGAACCAGCCCGTTCTTGCGTTGTTCATGCCGACAGGTCATAGAAACGATATGGATGACCTTACGCATCCTTGTCATCATCTGGAAGAATCGGCGCATGTATTGGAATATCCTCATGCGTCCCTCTTTGCAGGTTATCGTGAATGGTCTAACTCGATGTACCAGCCTTCCTTGACAGGCTTGTACAGCGTGGTGTCGTTGTACGTCCTGCGGTAGATCTCGTTCAGGTCGCCGTGTTCGG
>ERZ835541.1398-NODE-1398-length-24021-cov-3.961529_pt1 | contig 24021 bp, 19 predicted proteins | sample MGYA00519945_ERZ835541 | MGnify/ENA primary metagenome ERZ835541 (study PRJEB31850, sample SAMEA3708780) | human gut metagenome | biome: human gut; feature: human-associated habitat; material: faeces | place: China | collected 2014 ...
GTTCTTTTGCGTGTTCTCCATCCTATCGTCTCCCTCCACTGGCAGACAGGAGAAGCATCATTATGATTGGTATTATATAACACATGTAAGTATGTGCCAAGAGTTTTTAACTATTTGGCGAAATTTAATTGAAAATTCAACAACAAAGTGATAGCATTCTAAAAATTTGTACTCTACAATATAAGTAGGAGGTGTGAAGGTTGGAAATTGGTTCAATTATTATGAAAAAAAGGAAAGAACTTGGTATCACGCAGCAAGTATTGGCAAAAAAATTGCATGTGTCAAATCAGGCGGTATCAAAATGGGAAAATGGGATGACATGTCCTGAAATTAGTTTGTTACCTGCAATTGCAAAGGTATTTGGGATGAGTGTGGATTCTCTTCTTGGATATCAGTCTCCAATATTGAGCGATTATGAAAAACGATATCAGGAGAAAGGGTATTATTGGGGAATAAAGCCGAATGACTTATGCTATGAAATTTTAAAATTAAAGCCGCCAATAAAGCCGTTAAAGGTTCTTGATGTAGGGTGCGGGGAAGGAAAAGATGCTGTTTTTTTAGCACGAAATGGATACCATGTATCTGCTTTTGATTTGGCAGAGACAGGAGTTGAAAAGGGAAGGGCGTTAGCTTCACAGCATGGTGTTTATGTAGATTTTTTTACAGCAAATATTGAGGATATGCAGCTTTGCGAAGATTATGATATTGTTTTATGTAGTGGAGTGTTTCATTTTTTGAAACCGGAGAAAAGGAAAGATGTTGTAAATGAGTTGAAGCAACATACCAAGCCGGATGGAATTCATGTTATGAATGTATTTGTGGATAAACCATTTGTTGAAATTTTACCAGGGAAGGAAAAAAATCGTTTTCGATGGAAATCAGGACAAATTTTTACCTTGTATCATGATTGGTATTTCCACAAAATTGAAGAAGTTGTATTTGATTGTAACAGCGGCGGTGTGCCACACCAGCATTGTATGGATATTATGATTGCTCGAAATAAAAGTAAGGAGTCATAATTATTATTAAAAAATCTCCGCCCTGCTGGCTTAGCCAGTAAGGCGGGGGATATCCTGCCAAGAACATAATTATATGCAGTTAAATTCGTTTGTTCCACTTTTTCCAAACCTTTATGGAAAGTACGGTAGAAGAAGTAATGTCAAGGACTTTCTGGTGTTTTGTTGTCCAGTGCTTCTTTGAGGAGACAACTTCATAATAAGTCGAAATTCAGAACATTCTGGATGAGCTGGAACAGGGGACTTTTCTGCCTAAGCAGACCAGTAAGGACAACGGTGTTATTCCTCACCAGCTGCATGAAGCCGAGCTGGTGAAAATACTGGAGAGGGCATCGTCCTATCTGCCCTTTTTAAATGAGACCGATGCAAGCGGAGACACACCGCTGAACGCATAAGGACCAATTCGCATATTATTTAAATCTAGATCCTGCAAATGGTCACAGTCTGCAAACGCATACTGTTGAATGTGCAGTTTTTCCGTGTGATTAAAATCAATCCGGGATAAGGAAGAGCAACCGGCAAAGGCGTAACTTCCGATTGTGGTAATTGTTTTTGGTAAAATAAGATGGCGGAGTGCTGCCTCCTTTTTTGTATAAGTTTAATTGTTCCTTTGAGTTATACAAATATTACGAATGAGAATTAAAAAAAGTTGCAAAAAATTAAAAAATCACCATAAATCATGAATTTTGTCATAAAATATTTAAGCGCTTACTTGACCTATATCCGCTGAATATTGTATCATAAAGCAGAAAATGCAAAGAAGGGATGAAAATGATGCCACAGGAAGAAAAAAAGCACAAAAGACGAGTACATTACAGTGGAAAATATCCGAAGAAATTTGAGGAAAAATATAAGGAACATCAGCCGGAAAAGTATCAGGATATGATTGAGCATGTGATTCGCAAGGGAAATACACCGGCAGGGATGCATCTTTCGATTATGGTACAGGAAATTCTGGATTTTCTGCAGATTCAGCCGGGGCAGACCGGGTTTGATGCGACACTTGGTTATGGCGGGCACACAAAAGCAATGCTTGCCTGTTTAGAGGGCAGGGGACATATTTATGCGACAGATGTGGATCCGGAAGAATCAGCTAAAACGAAGAAACGCCTTTTGGAGCAGGGATACGGCGAAGAAATTCTCACAATAAAACTGCAGAATTTCTGTACGATTGACGAAATCGCAAAGGAGGCAGGCGGATTTGATTTTGTGCTTGCCGATTTGGGTGTTTCTTCCATGCAGATTGATAATCCGGAGCGCGGCTTTTCCTACAAATATGATGGACCGCTGGATCTTCGCCTGAATCCGGAGGCAGGAATTTCTGCGGCCGAGCGTCTGCGCACGGTTGCACGCGATGAACTGGAAGGCATGCTCATTGAAAACGCCGATGAACCGTATGCAGAAGAAATTTCCCAGGCTGTTACGCGGGCACTTCGGAAAGGAAAGAAAATTGACACTACGTTTACACTGCGTGATCTGATCGCTGAAGCACTGGATTTTCTTCCGAAAGACGAGAAAAAAGAAGCCATCAAAAAATCCTGCGCCCGCACCTTCCAGGCACTGCGGATCGATGTAAACAACGAATATGAGGTTCTGGAAGCATTCATGGAAAAACTCCCGGATGCTCTTGCTCCGGGCGGCAGAGCGGCAATTCTGACGTTCCATTCCGGCGAAGACCGGCTTGTGAAAAAGTCCATGAAGGGACTGTATCAGATCGGTATTTATTCCGAATATTCAAAAGAAGTCATTCGTCCTTCCAAAGAAGAATGCATCCGCAACAGCCGTGCAAGTTCAACGAAAATGCGCTGGGCAATTAAGGCGGAGTAACTAAAAAAAGCAGGAGAGAAGTCGTCTCCATAAAAAAGAGGAATCAACGAATGGGATATAATCCCTGTTGATTCCTCTTTTGGTTTCTGATATGTTTTTATTCCTCATGCTCCGGCATGGACTCCCGCAGCCGTACCGCTGTGGCAGCCTGACGGCGCCTTGCATCGTCCATGGCAGCATAATGCTTCTTCGTCGTATTGACATCCTTATGGCCGAGAACATCCGCAACAAGATAAATATCGCCTGTTTCCTGATACAGCGTCGTACCGTACGTACTACGCAGTTTATGCGGCGTAATTTTCTTCGTTGTCGTCACCTGGGACGCATATTTCTTCACCAGATTTTCCACCGTCTTGACGTTGATCCGTTTTCTCTGCGCCGAATAGAAGAGTGCGTGTTCGTGTCCTGCCACAGGCGTAATACCTGCGCGGACTTCGATATACTTTTTCAGTGCCTCGGCAACTTCATCTCCAAAGTAGACAAACATTTCATTTCCACCTTTTCGAAGCACTTTGATGCCATTGTTTTTAAAATCGACATCCTCAATATCTAACCCGACACATTCCGACACACGGATTCCCGTGCCAAGCAGAAGAGTAATGATTGCAAAATCACGTTCCTTTGTTTTTTCATAGTAGGCCCGCTGATGATTGCTCAGCCCGTCGCCGCAGGATTCAATAAAATCGAGAAGCTCCGCAACCTCATTTGGCTCCAGACGGATAATTTCTTTTTCATGGAGCTTCGGCATATCGATAAGCAGCGTAGGATTTGTCTCAATCAGTTCCTTTTTGAAATAATAGGAATAGAACGTCCGAAGTGCCGACAATTTTCGTTTCAGGCCTTTTTCCCCGTTGGTGGTATAAGATTCCTGGGAACCGATATAAGCCTTTAAATATTCTGTGTATTCCTCAAGATCAAGTGCAGTGACCTGGTCAAGCACATCAACGGACATCTGATCCATGGGAATTTTGGCAAGTTCCGGATTTTCTTTCTGCAGATACTGAAAAAAGATCCGAAGGTCATATGCATATTTGATTCGTGTGCTGGTCGATGTCGTTGTGCTGATGCCGCGGAAAAATTCGGAAGTAAAAGAGGGAAGCGTCTTCAGAACCTCGCGGAGCTTCAGTGTATTTTCCATATCGGTTTGTTCGTGATACGTAATTTTTGATTTCATAACTGCAAATGAGCCTTTCTAAACAGAAAAACCGGGAAAATGAAAGAAGTATTTCTTCTATATAACTATTCGGGAAACGCAGGTTTTTCGAATAGTTGAAGAGTTACTTTCAGAAATCACCGTTTTTTCTTCTGAAACCGCCGAATTTTACAGGCCGATTTCTTGTTCGTTTTTTCACAACATTTTTTATTTTCTTCTTTTATTTTTCAGGATAAAAATCTTAATACTCCGATTACCTTTCCTACGATCTGCAGATCATTCACAAGGATCGGATCCATCTCATCGTTTTCCGGCTGCAGGCGGAAATAACCGTCTTCCTTGTAGAATGTTTTTACTGTAGCGGAATCATTGACCAGAGCGACAATTTTTTCTCCATTTTCCGCAGTTGCCTGTTGTTCCACAAGAACAAGGTCACCGTCTAAAATACCTGCATTTACCATGCTTTCGCCCTGTACCTTTAAAAGGAACGTTTCTGCGTTTGGCAGACGGTCTACCGGCATCGGAAAATATCCTTCAATATTCTCTACCGCAAGAATCGGTTCTCCGGCAGCTACTTTGCCGATCAGCGGAATCTGTGCAACCTCACTCTGGGATGCGGTGTCTTCCGATGCAATTCCCTGGATTGCACCAAGGCGGCCGGTATGGAATCCTTCATCGCAGATTTCAATGGCTCTCGGTTTTGTTGCATCTCGTTTGATATAGCCTTTCCGCTCCAGTGTTTCCAGATGTGCATGTACCGAGGATGTAGAACGAAGGGAAACCGCTTCGCAGATCTCACGCACAGACGGCGGGAATCCTCTCTGCAAAATTTCCTGTTTTAAATATTCGAGAATCTGTCTCTGTTTCTCTGTCAGTTTATTTTTGTCTCCAGCCATCGTATGTTCCTCCTGTCGTTTCGTTTTTTATATGAATTAGGGTAGTCCCCTCTTTCTATACGATATTTGCTTAAAATATACCAAATAAATTTTACCATAAATCCAACCGGAACGCAAACAAAAGTTTCGAAAATTTGTTCGTATTTCGTATTGACAAACATACGTTCTTTTATTATAATGAACATATATTCGAAAGAACAAATGTTCACGTAGCACAACTACTCTTCTATCACAAATCAAGGGGGAATTTTACATGAGTACCAATGCAAAGAAAAGAAAATCACTGAGAGAAAGACGAAAAATCCAGAGAAGAAAACTGCAGATCCGCGCAGCCGCCGCTCTCCTGTCTCTGGTTGCCGTCACATTTCTTTTAATCTTCCACTTCACGCCGCAGAATACGCAGGCAGACAGTGAGCCGAAAGCTCCAACCTACAAATACTACACCAGTATCCGCGTTTCTTCCGGCGATACACTGTGGGATATCGCCAAAGAATACCGTACAGAAGAATACTCCGATATTTCCAGTTACATTGCTGAGGTCCGTGAGATCAATCACCTGAGTTCCAACCAGATCACGGACGGTATGTATCTCTGCATTCCGTATTACTCCGAGGAGTATAAATCATGAAATTCAAGAAATAATTTACATAATTCGGTTATGTAAACAAAGCAAAAAAACAGCTTCCAAAATGCACGGAACCTTCTAAAACAGCATGTTCGGGAAGCATGGTTTACCAAATAAAGAATGAATGTGAAAAGCAGAAACGTCCCGCAAATGAAATTTCTCATCTGCGGGACGTTTCTGCTATCTTATGCTTTTTTTAATCCTCTTCAATATGCTCCTGTCCCTGTGCGATGATTGTCCGTACATGACCATCTGCAAGAGAGTAGAACACCGATTTTCCTTCTCGTCTGCTCTTTACCAGCTTATTCTGCTTCAGAATGCGAAGCTGGTGGGAAATTGCGGACTGTGTCATGTGCAGTGCTTCTGCCAGGTCGCAGACGCATACCTCTGCCTCAAACAGGACAAACAGGATCTGGATCCGCGTGGAATCACCAAATACCTTGAAAAGCTCTGCCAGATCGTAAAGCTCTGTTTCATCCGGCATGGTCTCATTGACAATCTTTACCAGATTTTCATGAACCTCACAGGAGTCACAGCACAGATCAGCTTCTTCCGGATTGATTTTTGCCATTTTGTGTCCTCGTCTTTCTATAAATTTTTCACAAACAGAGCACGAATTGCATTCAGAACCGCCAGAATCATAACTCCGACATCTGCGAAAATTGCCATCCACATGTTAGCGATACCGATGGCTCCCAGAAGCAGGAACAATACTTTGATACCAATTGCAAAATAAATATTCTCATAAACAATGTGAATACATTTTCTGGAAATGTGAATTGCTTTGGAAATCTTGAGCGGATCGTCGTCCATCAGAACGATATCAGCTGCTTCAATTGCTGCGTCGGAACCAAGTGCTCCCATCGCAATACCGATATCGGCACGGGACAGTACCGGTGCATCGTTGATGCCGTCACCTACGAAGGCAAGTTTTTCTTTTTCTGTCTTTGCAGCAAGCAGCTCTTCCACTTTACTTACTTTGTCACCAGGAAGCAGTTCGCTGTAAACTTCATCAATTCCAAGATCTGCAGCTACCTGATCGGCTATCCGCCTGGAGTCTCCGGTCAGCATAATCGTCTTTTTAATACCGGATTTCCGCAGCGCCTGAATCGCCTCTTTCGCATGCGGTTTGATCATATCACAGATCAGGATATGTCCGGCATACTTGCCGTCTACAGCAACATGGACGATGGTGCCGACGCTGTGGCAGTCGATATAATCAACGCCAAGGCGCTCCATCAGTCTTGCATTTCCGGCAGCGACATTTTTACCGTCTACCTTTGCTGTTACACCGTTTCCGCTGATCTCTTCGATGTCCGTGACACGGCTTCGGTCGATCAGTTTTCCATATGCTCTCTGCAGACTCTTGCTGATCGGATGGCTCGAAGCACACTCAGCAAGTGCTGCGTATTCCAGAACATCTTCCTGACTGATCGTATTGTGGTGAATACCGGCTACTTCAAAGACACCCTGTGTCATGGTACCGGTTTTATCGAATACAACGTATTTGGTCTGGGAAAGTGTTTCCAGATAGTTGGAACCTTTCACCAGGACACCTTCATGGCTTGCGCCGCCGATACCGGCGAAGAAGCTGAGCGGAATACTGATGACCAGTGCACAAGGGCAGCTGATAACCAGGAAGGTCAGCGCACGGTAAATCCATATGCTCCACTCAGGAGCGGCACTTAAAAACAGCATCCGTACCAGCGGCGGCAGGATTGCCAGCGCCAGCGCACCGTAGCAGACGGCCGGTGTATAGTATTTCGCAAATTTGGAAATAAAGTTCTCGGATCTTGATTTCTTGGAGCTGGAGTTTTCCACAAGGTCCAGAATTTTGGATACGGTGGACTCTCCAAACTCTTTCGTTGTTTTTACTTTAATCAGACCGGACATATTGATACATCCGCTGATGACTTCGTCTCCCTCCCGGGCGTCACGCGGAACACTCTCTCCGGTCAGGGCACTGGTATTCAGTGTGGTGTTTCCTTCTTCGATCACACCATCGATCGGAATCTTTTCACCAGGCTGTACAACGATGATTGTGTCAACCTCAACTTCATCCGGATCAACCTGCTCGAGTTTTCCGTCTACCTCGATATTTGCATAATCCGGGCGGATATCCATCAGTTCGCTGATATTCCGGCGGCTCTTTCCGACAGCATAGCTCTGGAACAGTTCGCCGATCTGGTAAAACAGCATAACGGCTACGCCCTCCGGATACTCGCCAAGCAGAATGGCACCGACCGTTGCAACAGCCATCAGAAAGTTTTCATCAAATACCTGTTTGTTCAGGATTCCCTTCCAGGCCTTTTTCAGGATATCGTATCCGATGACCAGATAAGGAACCATAAAGGTTGCAAATCGCACATAGCCGGTTGTCGGCAGTACCGCGCAGAGAATCAGAAGAACCGATGCAACGATGACGCGGATGAGAACCTTTTTCTGTTTCTTATTCATACATATGCCTCCTTTGTTCTTACCGCCGGATGAAAAAATCCAGCATTTCATCCCAGAGATTTACAGATCCAAATCCGCTGCTCCAGAGAGAAAATACTGGATTTTTCTCGAGCTGAACCGCAGACAGGTTTTAGAATCTATTCTGCTCCAGCTTTTTCTTCCATCCGCCGATGAAAGTTTTTTATTTTAGAGGAAGATCTCGCAGTCATCCTCAACTTTTTTGCAGTTTTTCAGAACATCCTGCATAACGCTCTTTGGATCCTGTCCGTCTTCGAACTCAACGATCATTTTGAGCATCATAAAGTTTACGGTAGCATCCTTTACACCTGCTGTGTTTTTTGCAGCCTCTTCCATTTTGTTTGCACAGTTTGCGCAGTCAACATCGATCTTATACGTTTTCTTCATCGCTTTTGATCTCCTTTTTCATTTTCACTGTTCATATGAACATTTATTCATATGTTTGTTTTTATTATAGCACCAGTGATGCAATTGTCAATGGAAAACTGAAAAAAATCAAAAAAATCTGCCCGTCGGATTTTTTTGATTCCTGCGGGCAGATAGATCTGTTATTTATTTCTCATAAAGAAACGTTATGTTCTGCTATTTTTCACTTTTCCGAATCACAATCTGTCCGAACCGTGCACATCCGTCCAGAACCTCTATTTTCAGAATGCCTTCTCCTGTAACGGTACCGAGTGTGAACCGTTCGAGTGTGTTCGGTGCTGTTTCATATGCAAAATATGGATGAACATCCGAAGTTACTTTCTCACCGGCAGGAGGCATTACCCCTTCAAAAAGAGTCTCTCCCTGAATAGCTGCCTGTACCTTCACCTTTTTGTCTGCACAGTAAGTTACAGAAACGGTATAGGTTTCTTTTTCACGGATTGTATAGGAAGCATACTCTCCTGCTCCCAGCTGAAGCTGTACATGATCTCTCGGATGTTTGATCGGACCCGGTGCGGCAAACCCGGCCGGTTCAGGATGATATCCTTTTTCATAAACCAATTCAAACCGGTCATACAGACGATATCCTGTAGCATTCGGAAGATCACTAAGACCACGGTGTGAATCCATCGGCAGCGCGTTGTAGCCGATCGCCGGGATCTCAAAATTGCCCTCTCGAAGCAGATAAGGATGATACTGCGTATTTTCTTTGCATTTATCGACCGCCAGGCATTCCAGGTAGCTGTCCCAGATGGCCTGCGCATGCTCGTAGGACGGTTTTGCAGCTCCATTAATTGCATAATCGGTAATCAGATGCCATTCATCCGGAACATTAAAGTTCAGAATCGAAGCACATCCTGCTCCCTCTACTGTTTTCCAGCACCACAGATTATAACCGGCGTGGTACTCGGCAAGAATCTCATACATCGTTGTCTGCCATGCGTGCTCATTTCTTCCTCCTGTCTCGCCCATCCACAGGCAGATCTTCTGTTCCCGGCAGATACGGAGAACGCTGGCAAGAGAAGCTACCTCCGGAACAACCATCTCATACGCATGAAGACTGATGCCCCAGTTGTGGTATTCCGGGTCAAACTCATGATCAAAGAAATATGTAAGAGAGGAAAACTGTGTACCATTCAGCAAAAATAAGTGTTTCTGGTCGATCTTTCTGCAGCGGCGGATCATTTCCTCGTAAAAATAGACCAGCTTCGGTGTCAGCTCCTCGCGGCGCGGCGTCATGGAGATCGGCTCGTTGATACAGTCATATGCGCCGATGATCCAGCGGTCTTTGTATCTTCTCATAAACTCTTCCGTCAGAAGAAACATCCGAAATCATTCGCCATAATACCGTCCTGATTGTGCAAAAATCCCCTTACACGTTCTTTGTCATAATACCCCATACAAAAATACCACCTTTCCGCAGAAGCCTTCTGGTTCTGCGCTTTTTCTTCTATTATAAAAATTCTGGTTTTCTGTGTCAAGAAATAAATTTTTACTATTTTCAGGGAAAAAACATGATATTTTAAAAAAAATTGCTTGACAAACCGAAAAATGAGACTATAATGCAAAGTGTTCAAAAGAAAAAAGGGATCAGAAAAAAGCAATGAGCAGGACAACATTTTTCGGGTGAGCCTTTACAGAGAACCATCGGCTGGTGCGAGATGGCAGGCATCCCAAAGAACAATCCCCTGTGAGCTGTACAGACGAAACCAGAAATGGAAAGTAGTCCGGACCGGCCTCTCACCGTTAGCAGAGAAGAGATTCACCGGAAAGTGTATCATCGGGGATCTTGTCTGAGTGATCGACCAAAAGAAACAGCCGATAATTAGAAGTGGTAACGCGGAGCGTTTTTGAAAGCTTCGTCTTCTTGCATAAGTCAGGGAGACGAAGCTTTTTTTGTTTCCAAGCATACCAACACAATTGCCTTTTCCCTTTTCTTTTTCCATTTGGAATCCATGTAAACTGGAAATATCATTTTTGAACGAGGAGGAATTTTATTATGAACACGTTGGTTATTGTACTGATCGCCGCCGTATGTCTGATAGCAGGTTATACCTTCTACGGAAGCTGGCTGGCAAAGAAATGGGGCATCGATCCTAAAGCAAAAACACCTGCCGTTGCAAAAAATGACGGTCAGGATTACGTCCCTACCGATGGATGGACCGTATTCGCCCATCAGTTTTCTTCAATCGCAGGTGCAGGCCCTGTCACCGGTGCCATTCAGGCCGCTGTCTTTGGATGGGTTCCCGTCCTTTTATGGATCCTGATCGGCGGCATCTTCTTTGGCGCTGTTACTGATTTCGGCGCGCTGTATGCGAGTGTCAAAAATGAAGGAAAATCCATGGGACTTCTCATTGAAAAATACATCGGCAAAACAGGAAAGAAACTGTTTCTTCTCTTCTGCTGGCTCTTTACACTGATCGTTATCGCCGCCTTTGCAGATATGGTTGCCGGAACATTTAATGCTTACGAAACGGTTGACGGCGTCACAAAGCTTTCTGCCCAGGCAACTGTAAACGGCGCTGCCGGAAGCATCTCCCTGCTGTTTATCGCTTTTGCTGTTGTTTTCGGACTGCTCCAGAAAAAACTGCAGTGGAAAGGCTGGAAAGAAATGGTACTCGGCCTTACATGCACCGTTGCAGCTTTTGCAATCGGCATGAATGTACCGCTTGTAACAAGCAAAGCAACCTGGACTTATCTGGTATTTGCCTACATCTTTCTTGCCGCTGTCCTTCCAATGTGGCTTCTGATGCAGCCGCGTGACTTTATGACAACCTTTATGTTCGCCGGTATGATTCTCGGCGCTGTTGTCGGACTTGTTGTTGCGCACCCGAAGATGAACCTTCCAATGTATACCGGATTCCACAATGCGGCATCCGGAGATCTGTTCCCGATCCTGTTTGTCACCGTTGCCTGTGGTGCTGTTTCCGGATTCCACAGCCTGGTATCGTCTGGAACCTCTTCAAAAACCATTGCGAATGAAAAAGATATGCAGAAAGTCGGATACGGAGCTATGGTTCTGGAGAGCCTGCTTGCCGTCCTTGCCCTCTGCGTTGCCGGTGCTGCTGCTTCTGCAGACGGTACGGCTGCTGTCGGAACGCCATTTGCGATCTTTTCTTCCGGTGTTGCCGGATTTCTGGAAATGTTCGGCATCCCGGTATACGGAGCACAGTGCTTCATGACGATGTGTGTATCGGCGCTGGCACTTACCAGTCTTGACTCCGTTGCACGAATCGGCCGTATGTCTTTCCAGGAACTGTTCACTGTCGATGATATGGAACATGCTGCCGGATGGAGAAAGCTGCTCTGTAATAAATATTTCTCTACCATTGTTACTCTGCTCTGCGGCTACATCCTGACCCAGATCGGATATGCCAATATCTGGCCGCTGTTCGGAAGTGCAAACCAGATGCTGAGTGCACTCGTTCTGATCACACTCTGTGTCTTCCTGAAAGTCACCGGCCGTGAAAACAGAACCCTGTTCCCGCCGCTTATCATCATGCTCTGCGTCACCTTTACCGCACTGGTAGAGCGTGTCATCGCACTTGTAAAAGCGTATGGAGCAGGAACCGCTGTCTTCCTCGTTGAGGGACTGCAGCTCATCATCGCCATTCTGCTGATGGTTCTTGGTGTCATCATTGTCATCAGCTGTGGAAAAGAACTGTTCCGGAAGAAAGCGGGACAGGAAACGAAATAATATAGATGTTTCTTCAAAGAGCTTCCTAACGCAAAACGCCGTCAGACTACAACAAGTCTGACGGCGTTTTACATGCCATAGTTTTTTACGAAACAATTGCCGCCTTGGTCGCACCGATAATCGGGGAGCTGACTCCCTTCGCCCATTGCCATGCCAGTGCGGTCATACATTCAGGGCTTCCATTGTTTCCTCAATCGGAGTTTCGTAGTCAAAACGGTAAATGATATACAGATCCAGATAATCTGTTCCCAGCCGTTTCAGTGTACCGTCAATCTCTCTGTGAATGGCTTCTGCCGACAGATTGCCAAAATTTTACTCCGTATAATACTGTGCCTGCGCATTCCAAAGCTCATAGTATTTGCCGTTTGCATCCACAAATCCCCTGTTCCATAAGGTAGCATCCAGATACTTCGGGATCTCCCGGTTGACCGCCATAAAGGTTAAATGACCCCGGCTGTCCTGCTGTAAAAGTGGCATCCTCCACCACCTGTAGAGGTGGGGGAGGATGTCACACTTCATGACCTTATTCCTTCTCCAGAAACATACTCTTCAACAGATGCGTTCCCGCTTCCGTCCGAAATACTTTTCTGCAGAAATTTTCAATCGCCTGTTTTGAATATTCGCTCTCGCCGGCATTGACCAGAAAATCGGCTTCCAGCAGGATCTGGTAATCCATTCCCTCTACATTTGTATAGGTATGATGATGCGTAACCAGCCATGTGATGCGTTCGACATCCAGTTCTCCTGCCGGTACATCTTTGAAAAATTCTGCAACCAGCGGCGCACTTTCCTCTTCCTGATGCTTTCCGCTGGTATTTCCGTATTTTTCCCGACACAGCGGGCAGGCAATATCATGGACAACAGCTGCCATCTCCAGCGTTTCCTGTGTTTTTGGATCCAGTCCTTCCGCCTCGCCGATGTTCTTTGCAAAGGCCCATACCTTCGGAAAATGATAAATATCATGAATATTTCCCTTATAAAAATCTGTCATTTTTTCAATTGCAGTAGCAATTTTCATATCGTATTTCCTCCTTCGTATCCTGTCTTTCTTCCCATTATATCACATGTTTCACGCATTTGAGTATCAGATTATCAACTGATCTTATCACAAAATATGCAAAAACAGGAGGCAGAACCTGCCTCCTGTAGCTTTTTAACACTATGATGTTCTTTATGCCAGCGGTTTTCCTGTCAGCATCTCATATGCCTGAAGATATTTCTCGATCGTCTTGTCTACGATTTCCTGCGGCAGAGTCCAGTCGTGGTTTCCATCGTTGGCTTTGAGCCAGTCGCGCGCGAACTGTTTGTCAAAAGATGGCTGACCATGGCCTGGTTCATAACCATCTGCAGGCCAGAAACGGGAGCTGTCCGGAGTCAGCATCTCGTCGCCGATTACGATATTTCCGTTTTCATCGAGACCAAACTCAAATTTTGTGTCTGCAATGATAATGCCTTTGCTTAAAGCATAATCAGCACATTTTTTATACAGAGCGATGGTGTAGTCGCGAAGCTTCTCTGCATACTCGGCTCCTTTTCCCGGGAAGTATTTTTCCAGATGGGCGATGCTCTGCTCATAAGAGATATTTTCGTCATGATCTCCGATTTCAGCCTTTGTGGACGGAGTGTAGATTGGCTCAGGAAGCTTGTCAGATTCTTTTAATCCTTCCGGAAGCTCGATGCCACATACTTTTCCTGTTTTCTGATAGCTTGCCCAGCCGCTTCCGGTAATGTAGCCGCGGACAATGCACTCGATAGGAAGCATTTCCAGCTTACGGCACATCATGCTGTTTCCGTCAAATTTCTCCTGCTGGAAAAATTCCGGCATGTCTTTTACGTCTACAGAGATCATATGATTCGGAAGGATGTCTTCTGTCAGATCGAACCAGAATTTGGACATCTGGGTCAGAACGGTACCTTTTTTTGTTACCACATTGTTCAGAATGACATCAAAACAGCTAATACGGTCGGTTGCTACCATGATCAGGCTGTCGCCGTTATCATAAATCTCGCGTACCTTACCCTCTTTGATTGGCTTTAATTCTTTCATCATGAATACCTCTTCTTTTCGTATAGGATAGTGAACGGAATTACACCCGATCCGGTGAAATTCCTTTGACACCTTTACCCTACACCACTCCTTATAAATTGTCAAGCATTTATTATTAACGCTACTAAATAAAACAGGCAAAATGATTGCTGCTCCGGTGCGCAAAAAAGTGCTTCAGGCGTGTGCAGTTCTCCTTTTGCGAAGCAAAATTTTTCATGATGGCTGCGAATGAGCAAATAAAATCGGCCGTCTGCCTTCCGAAAAATAAACAGTTGGCCGATTTCTTTCTTTTATGCGAAATGGAAACGGAACGTATAGCTGTATCTTCCCTTGCATACACGATATTCCGGGTGAATATTTTTCGTCCAGCCGGTATCTCCGCCAAGGCCTGCGTGTGCTGCATCCAGAATCAGCCAGGTTCCTGTCGTATGCTCCGGAAGTTCTTCCTCATATGCGGCTTTTCGATATTCTGCCATAGAATATGGAAGCGCACTGAAATGGAAATCATCACTGCCTACAATCTGAACGGTATGTGTTCCATCTGAAAGAACGGCAAATCGCGTATCCTCATGGCCACCGCATTCGCAAGGTACTACAAACGGAACGTGCTGTTCTGCTACAGAAGATGTGTAAAATCCGGTAAAAGCTGCATCCTTTCGGTCTGCATACGTCTCCCAGGGTCCTTTTCCATACCAGGTGAGCGTATCAAACGCTGCAGGAAGGCAGAACGACTGTCCGACTCTTGCGATGGTCTCAAGGCCGCTGTTGTTTGTTACTTCGTTTTTCAGCTCCATTCCCTCACTGCCGATGCGATACAGAGTATGAGCGGTAAAGAGTACTGCGTTGTCCGGCTCAGCGGTATAGGAAGCCTGCACTTCAAGAAGCACCTGATTTTCGGCACTGACAGCCGATACTGACTGTACTTCCTTTTTCAGACGATCCAGACCTTCCGCGCGCCAGATATCATCGTAATCACTCTCGTGGGTTCCTTCATCAATACCGGTTGGAGCACGGTAAAACTCATCTTTTCCTCCGGTCATAAAAGAAACGCTCTTTGCCTGATATCTGGTAAATTCTCCTGTCTTTTTATCAAAGATAATTTCGGTCTCTTCGCCGGTGATGCGAACATGATTTTCATCCTCCGATACGGTCAGTGGTTTCCCGACAATCATTTTCTCATCTGCCAGATAAACACCTGAAGTAACCGGAATCTGACGGCGGTATAGTTCTGTTCCCGCCGGTGCATAGAAGGCATCTTGGGCAAGCTCAACGTAATAATTTACATAGGCCTCGCCATGCAGTTTCGCCGGAAGCTCCGGAAGCGGAAGCGTCTCTGTTGTTCCGGGTGCCGTGTAAAATGCCGGATAGCTGCCTTTGGCAAGCATTTCGCCGTTCTGCACAATTTCATAACGCACCTTCAGATGCGAAAGATCAAGCGTATGATAGCGATTTGCCAGAACCCATACTGTTTCGCCTGTATATGGATTTTTCACCTGTTCAATCGTTACCGGGGACTGCCCGTTTCTCACCTCATATGCGCCCGGTTTATAGGAAAGGTCGGCAAAAACAACACCGTTCAGACACATATCCGGAACCGGATCGGTCACGTCCTCATCGAACGCTCCTCCGTAGCCGTATTTGATACTTCCGTCTTCTTTTTGAATCGCAATCGCCTTATCTGCAAAATCCCAGATAAATCCACCCTGAAAACGCGGGTATTTGTTGACATAGTCCCAAAATTCCTTGAAATTTCCGTTGCTGTTGCTCTTTGCATACGCATATTCGCACATGATGAACGGGCGGAGATCGGAATCGTCTGCCATCACATCCTCAAGCCAGCTCATCGTCGGATACATTGGGCAGATAACGTCGGAAATATTACTCTTTGGGTTGCCGGACTCATACTGAACGTATCTTGTCTTGTCGTATTCGCGGATCCAGCCGTGCATCGCGGCATGATTCGCCCCGGCACCGGATTCATTTCCAAGGGACCACAAGACGATGGAAGGATGGTTTTTATCACGCAGTACCATACGGGTTGCACGCTCCAGATAAGCGGCTGTCCACTCGGCGGATGCACTGAGCTGTCCGCCGTAACCGTGCGTCTCAAGATTTGCCTCGTCGACAAGGTAAATGCCGAGCTCGTCACACAGATCATACCATTTCACCGCGTTCGGATAATGGCTGGTGCGGACGGCGTTGAAATTGAGACGTTTCATTACAGCAATTTCTTTTCGCATCTGCTCCTCAGAAACGGTACGTCCCGTCTCGGCGCAGAAATCGTGGCGGTCTACGCCGCGGATCACAAGGCGCTTGCCGTTCAGGGTCAGAACGCCGCGGCTGTTGATCTCCACCTGGCGGAAGCCGACCTTGCAGCTCTCGATATCAACCGTCTCATTCTCTTTGTTCTGCAGCTCGACAACGAGGGTGTAAAGTGTCGGAGTCTCTGCAGTCCAGAGTGCCGGGTTCTCTACCGGAGCAGTAACGGTTGCGATGAATTTCGGCATCAGATAGAAGCCGCACTCAGCAAACGGTCTCGAAGCCATCTCGGTTACTTTGTTCTGTTCTGCATCATACAGCGTCACTTTGGCATGATACTCGCCGTACAGCGGTTTGGAGTTGTCCGGCCAGATCGTGACAGAGAGGGTAGCTTTCGTGTAATCCGGGTGTGTGAACAGTGTCTCTGCCTTATAGTCCAGGATGTGCTGCACCGGTTTCGATACGAGGCGGACATCGCGGTAGATACCGGACAGATGCCAGTAATCCTGATCTTCCAGGTAAGTACCGTCACAGTAGCGCATCACCTGTACAGCAAGGGTGTTCGTTCCCTCCTGCACATATTCGGTGATGTCAAATTCCGCGTTCACTTTGCTGTCCTGGGAATACCCCACCTGTTTTCCGTTGACCCAGAGATAGAAGCAGGACTCCACACCGCCGAAATCGATGAGAAGCTGTCGGCCGATATAGTCTGTTGGAACCTCAAAGGTTCTGAAATAGCAGCCAGTCAGATTTTTCTCCGGTACGTACGGCGCATTCAGCTCGTAGGTGCCTTCGGTAATCTCGATCTCAAATGCTTCGCCGTTTGCCTCCCGTTTGAACGGATACAGCATATTGGTGTAAACCGGCTTTCCATATCCCTGCAATTCCCAGTTGGACGGCACCGGAATCGTATCCCATGCTGCGTGATCGAAATTCTCTTCATAAAATGCTTCCACCGCTTCCGGTGACGGATACATTTTGAATTTCCAGTCTCCGTTCAGATCCATTACAAAGCGGGACGCGTTCCGATTTCCGGCGAGCGCCTGCTCTACCGTCTCATACGCACCGTACGGCGTATGCATCGGATAACGATTTTTCTGCGTTATATACTGATTTTCCCAGTCTCTTGTCTGTCTCATGTTCTTGAAACCCTCCTTGCCTTTGCTTTCGCATTTTCCGACCGCCTCTCTTCTTTTTATCCAGATTGGTGTTCCTTTTTTGCTTTCCTGTGATATAATACATCTGTGATTATCAGAAGATTTATGCAGTTATCTTATGATTCAGTATAAAACACTGCACGTGGATGAGAAATAGTTGATCTGGTGTTTCTTTTATCCAAAATGGGAAAGCAAAGGAGAAGTCGTATGATACCGGAATATCTGCTTGCAAAAATAGAAAAGAGCGATGTTATCTATCGCTGTATTGGAAATGAAATGAAGAACGGGATTCTGGCGTGCGGTTTTATGCGGAAAGAGACGGCGGACCGCTCGCAGTATCATTTTTCGAACGAGTATTACAGCTGTTTCGTGCTGCTGCGCGGGAGCGGGGAATATATTGCCGAGGACGGCACCTCCTATCCGCTGCAGGCGGGAAGTCTGGTCCAGCGTCTGCCGGGTGTGCCGCATTCCACACGCGTAGACCCCGATGGGAAATGGCTGGAATTTTTTATCTCGATTGGGAAACCGTTTTTTGATTTTTTCTGCTCGCTTTCGGTTCTGAACCGGGAGCCGGTGCTAAAGGCAGAGCTGCTTCCCGGCGATCTCGAGCGGTATCAGAAGCTTCTGCAGTCGTTAAAGGCCACACCGGACAGTCTGCTGCCTTTGCGGATTCCGGAGATGGAAAAAGAGATTCTGCGAATGTACGGCTACCATGCGCACCGGGTGAATCTGCAGCGGGATCCGATCGAGGCCGCCTGCGATATGCTCTCGCAGAATCTTGATGAAGAAATTTCTCTCGAAGAGCTTGCCCGGTCACTCCAGATCGGTTATGAGACGTTTCGAAAAGTATTTAAAAAACAGACCGGCGTCTCTCCTGCACGGTACCGCACCAGGAAGAAAATGGAGCAGGCCTGTATTCTTCTCGAGGGCGGCGTACCGATGAAGGAAATTGCCGGTCTTGTCGGATATGGCGATGTCTATGCGTTCAGCAAGCAGTTTTCCCGGTTCTTTGGATTCCCACCTGGAAAGTACCGCGCACGTCTTCACACGGATGCGCCGGATTTAGAACAGTTTTAAGATATCGTCCACGGTTTTACGTTTCGGCTTGTCCGGGTTGATGGCACGGTAGCCGACAGCAATGACAGCACCAAGAAGCTCATTCTCCGGAATGGAGAGGGCTTCACGGATAGCTTTCTCATCACGGATACCCATGATCAGGGTGTCGAGGCCAAGTTCTCTTGCGCGCAGAATGAAGTTTTCGTCATGCAGGCCAAGATCGTAATAGCCCCAGCCGTTTCCGACTTCATTGTCCGGTGTTCCGTCCTGCGTGAAGCCGGAGCGGTCTTTTACGAATGCTGTTACGACAAGTGCGGCTCCCTTTGAACTCTTCTGATTGAATTCTGGAAGGCATTTTGCGGAAAATTCTTCGACTTTCTCCGGTGTTACAAGGGCATAGTACCGTGTTGTCTGTGAGTTTTTCCAGGATGGTGCCTGAATCGCTGCCTGTACGATCTCCTGGATCTGCTCTGCGGTTACGTGTTTCTCCGGATCAAACGCGCGGATGCTTCTTCTTTCTTCCAGCAGTTTTGTAAATTCCATGGTGTATATCCTCCTTTTATTTATAAAGCCTCGTAATCTTCCCGTGAAAAACGGTGATACGTCAGGCCGAATTCATTTTCTTCGACACAGTAACAGTATTCATCTACAGACGGGTCTGAAAAAGAAAATACATGGCCCATCTCATGCTCCTCGGATGCGTTTTCTTCCACGGTAGTATGCATTTTCTCTGCATAGGAAGAAAAGCAGTTTCGAACCTGTTCCATTGTGTTTCCAGGCGTTGTGATCACCTGCAGAAGGTTCTGCAGGAGCTCCGGAACAGGGATTTCCCGCTCAATATAAGAGCATCCCTCCTCCGGGATTTCCACACAGTAGCGGTCTTTGACTGCCGAAATAGCGAGCATTCCAAGGCGCGGCTGTACGTTCTTACAGAACGCGGAAAGCGCTTTAGCCAGGTCTTCTGTTTCGTCTAAAGAGAGGGAACGGCGCAGGGACTCCGCCGGGTAGTAGAGCTTCATCGTACCGCCCTCATAGCCGATCTTCACCTGCCATTCCCGAATTGTATCGGTAATATGTTTTTCCAACAGTTTTGCTGTCATGTTTTCTAAGTCACCTCCATTGTGCTGCATGTGCAAAAAACACAGTATTATTATCGCACGAATTGGGCATTGTGTGAACACTTAATTTTTTGTTTTTTACAAAAAGAAAAGAATCACTTTTTTTACTCCTCGAAACGTCAGAAACCTCCGCCAGAAAAGCTGGAACAGAGGTTTCTGTGATTTCTTATGTCAGAAGAATTTCTCAGTTATTTCGTTCTGAATTACTCTTCGTCTTCGTTTTTCTTTCTGCCGCGGAGTTTGAATCCAAGTCCGCCGGCACCAAGAGATGCAACTGCCATGCTTACCCATCCCCAGATGTTGGTAGCATCACCGGTCTTTGCATTATCGCTCTTCTTGGAAGTAGAAGTATTGGATACTTTATTACTTGCAAGCGGAGTAGATGTTGCTTTCGGGGTGCTTGTCGGGGTCTTCGTCGGCTGCGTCGTAGGTATTGTGGTAGGAGCAGTCGTCGGGGTTGTGGTTGGTGCTGTTGTAGGTGTAACCGTCGGAGTCTCAGTTGGGGTTACGGTCGGGGTTTCCGTCGGGGTAACAGTCGGAGTCTCGGTCGGGGTTACGGTTGGGGTCTCTGTAGGAGTAGGAGTCGGCTCTTCTGCTGATTTCTTCCAGGTGAAGCTAAGATCCTGATATCCCAGTGAAGAAACTGTAATTTCAAAGGAATCGCCCTCTGCGAACGGTGCTGCATCTGTCTTTAAGGAACCATCCTCATTGAACAGTACAACAGCTCCTCTTCCGCTTGCTGCATATGCTTTTCCATTTACAGTAACAGAGGTAATGTTCTTCAGATAATCTGCAAACTCTTCATCTGTTGCATCCCCGTTCTTAAACAGACCCGGTGTTGTCGTATCTTCGTTAAATGCTGCCGGCATCTCTTCCGTGTAAAGGATAAAGTCTGCGGAAAGATCTGCATATTTACCATTCTTATCGCTGACAGTCAATGTATAAGAACCTTTCTCTGCATTCTTGAAGTACAGAGTATCACCGGACACGGTTCCCGTCAGACCTTCTACTGTATAGACAGCATCGTAATCATCCGGCAGGCCTTCCAGTTTAACAGAAGCATTTCCAGATGTGACAGACGCATTTTCTACAGAAAATTCATATGCAAACTTAACCGGTACATATACATCTGCGTCGACTTCGTAAATTCCCTTGCTGGTGTAATAGGTAATTTTGTTGATGGTCTGTCCCATCATGCTCTTGTAATGTTCCGAGGAGGTCGGGCAGTTATGAACGCTTGTCGTAAATCCAGTGCTCCATGCCAGCTCAGACACTCTCCAGATATTCTCCAGATGACGCATTCCGTAATCGTTGCCCTCTTTTGTGCTGACAACAACACCATATACGGTATCTTCGCCTGCTTTGATGGTATCAGTAAGACCATCCAGATCCAGCTGATAATCACCGTATTTGCTGTTAGTGGAGAGCTCTGCCGTTACATTTTCCAGCTTTGCTGCCTCGGTTCCCTGAACAGCACCAAAGGTTACATTGCCGTCTGCATCTACAGATGCTTCTTTGTAATAAGACGGAACCTCATGTAAAGTGTAATATGCATAGCTTGCATTCTCATACAGTGCATCTTTTCCGGTATACGTTGTGGTGGATGTTTGTCCACGGTTGGTAACGGTGATTTCTACAGAATCCTCATCTGTCACTTTCGTGTATTTGCTCAGATCCATATCCTCTGTTACTTTTACCGGGAAGGTGATACCTGTAATATCGCTTCCGTCTGCATTCACATGGTAAGATCCGCCGGAAAGTGAGGCTGTTCTTGTTTTGTTCTTGGTTGCGGAAGTAAACGCATCTACCGGAACATCATTATGAACCTCTGCCTGATAGAACGCTGCATACGGAATATTCATTAATACATACTGGGACTGCAGAGCTTCGATGGCTGCATTCAGATGCTCGGTTGCTTCATCTACGGTTCCCTGGCTCTGTTTTTTCTCCAATGCTTCTTTTGCTTCTGCCAGTTCTGTCTGCATATTATTCCAGGAAGTTTCCGTGTAAAGATCTTTATTCAGTGCATCTGCCTTTGCAATTGCCTCTTCCAGTGCTGCTGTGCTCTCTACCGGATCAGCTCCTACAATATTCGCTTTGGTTGCTTCAAAAGTGTAGGAAGCATCTGCATAGCCAAGTGCATGAATCGTAATCTTCCAATAACCGGTTCCATCCGTTCCCTCCGGTAAAGTGCAGCGCAGGGAATCGGTAAGGCCAAGCTGGATTCCCATTACTTTATGCATCCAGTTATCTGCTGCGAATTTTGTTCCATACGTTGCTTTTGCATTCGTATAAGTGGAATCATCACCGTAATAAGTCCAGGTTACGGTCTGCAGATTAGCAGCCAGATCGCCGTAATCTCCCGTTAAATCTACGCGAAGGAATTCTCCATAAGAACCATTGGCTTCTTTCACGGTCAGTCCTACGGTCTCAGCATCCGGAGCTGTCTTCAGCGCCTGATCTTTGATTCCGGATTCACTTCCTGTTGTTCCTGCCGAGAAGGAGAAGCTTCCATCTACATTTTTCACTGCTATCTTCAGACCGTTTGTGTTTTCTGTTACATCTGCAACCAGGCCTGTATAGCTCTGCAGTTTATTTTCAGAAAATCCACCGGAAAGTGTTCCGCCGTTTTCTACCACAACATACTTTTTGCAGAAATTTTCGTAATCATCTTCCGAAACTTTTACAGGCACATATTTCAGGCCTTTTACTTCATAATGATCAATCTGGCTTTTGTCGTAAGTTACGGTCTCGCCGTTGGTCAGAACTGCCGTGGTTGCTGCGGTATAATATGCCACATCATAGGTTGTGCCATCTTTCATGTAGATAGTCGCTGCGCACTGGAAGCTTCCTCTGTGCAGTCCATGGTTTGTGGTCGCACGGGTTACAACATCAAAAGCGCCTTTATCACTTTCTTTGCGACTGTCAGTTTCATCCGAACCAGCGTCGCTTCCTGCCGCCTGAACTCCTTCTGCTGCCCAATACTCAGCCCAGGTAAGACCTGCATATACATATTTATATGTTGTTTCTTTCTTCTCATAAGTAAAGGAAAGCGTCTTGTAACCTGTTGCAGTTACTTCGATTTCAAATTTATTTCCTTCTGCAAAAGCGGCAGCTGTCAGATCAAGCGTACCGTCTTCTTTGATCAGAATTATTTTCCGTTTTCCAGTTGCTGCATATTCTTTTCCATTTACTTTTACCGAAGTGATGTTCTTGATATAATCAGCAAAGTCATCTTCTGATGCATTCTCTGCTTTTACAAGCGCCGGAGCACTTCCTTTTTCGTTGTAAGCAGCCGGCATTGCATCTGTATACAGAGTAAAGCTCTGTGTCAGATCTGCATAAACACCTTTTTTATCATGAATCGTCAGAGTATACATTCCTTTTTTCGCATTTGCGGAATAAGAAATGGTATTTCCGTCTACTGCAAATCCATCCAGACCATCTACGGAATATTCTGCATCATAATCAGCCGGAAGTCCGGTTACGGTCATCGTTGTCTTTCCAGCGGAAAGAGAAGCGTCTTCTACGGATACACTTGCCTCAAATTTTGTTGGAACAAAAATATCATTCACTGGAATCGTGTAGATTCCTTTGCTGGTATAATAAGTAACCTTATTGATATGCTGTCCCATCATGCTCTTGTAATGTGCAGAAGAAGTCAGGCATCCATGTACCTGTGTTGTAAATCCAGTTGACCATGCCAGCTCTGTTCCGCGCCAGATATTTTCCACATGACGCATACCATAGTCATTGCCTTCTTTCGTGCTGACAATAACACCATAGATCTGATCGGTTCCAACATCAATCGTGTTCTCCAGTCCGTCGAGATCCAGCTGATAATCTCCATATTTTGATTCAGTCATAAATTCCGGAGATACATTGGTCAGTTCAATTGCAGTTCCAACTGTTTTTCCAAAAGAAAGAGAGCCATCTGCATTTACCGTTGCTTCTTTGTAGTAAGAAGGTACTTCGCTTAATACATAATATGCATAGTCTGAGTTTTCAAATAAGGCGTCTTTTCCGGTGTATGTCTGTGTAGATGTCTGACCACGGTTTGTTACTGTAATACTTACAGAATCAGAATCTGTAACTTTCTTAAATTTAGAAAGATCCACTCCTGTTACTTTTACCGGGAAGGTGATACCGTTAATCGCACTTCCATCTGCATTGGAATGATAAGAGCCGCCGGCAAGGCTTGATGTTCTTGTTTTGTTCAGTGTTGCAGAGGAAAATACATCTACCGGAACAGAGTTATTTACATCTGCA
>ERZ835541.1405-NODE-1405-length-23935-cov-8.481910_pt1 | contig 23935 bp, 26 predicted proteins | sample MGYA00519945_ERZ835541 | MGnify/ENA primary metagenome ERZ835541 (study PRJEB31850, sample SAMEA3708780) | human gut metagenome | biome: human gut; feature: human-associated habitat; material: faeces | place: China | collected 2014 ...
ATGAAAGACCAGAAAGGCATATTGCCCAGAACGGCGAAGGATGGAGAGATGATTACCTGCGATTCCGGTTGGTGGACAAGTGGTTTCTATCCCGGTACGTTATGGTATTGTTACGAGTATAGCAATGATCCGCAGGTGAGGGCAGCCGCCGAAGAAATGACTTCGCGTGTAGAAAAGCAGAAGTATACGACCAGCAATCACGATGTTGGCTTTATCATCAATTGCAGTTTCGGCAATGGCTACCGCCTTACCCGTAATGAAGCTTACAGGGAAGTGATAGAGACTGCGGCCAAATCCTTATCCACCCGCTTCCATCCGGTGACGGGTTGCACTCGCTCGTGGAACAGCAAGAAATGGCAGTTCTCCGTAATCATCGATAACATGATGAATCTGGAACTTCTTTTCTGGGCTGCCAAGCATGGAGGAGGGAAGAGGCTCTATGATATCGCTTTGTCTCATGCTTGTGTGACGAAAGCTAACCATTTCCGTACAGACGGTTCTTGTTACCATGTAGCTATCTACGATACCATTTCCGGAAAACTCATCAAAGGAATCACCCATCATTCCACGTGGTTAGTTATGATACGATTACAGGAAAGGTGCTGAACCAAGTGACACACCAGGGCGTGGGTGATCAATCTGCTTGGTCGCGTGGTCAGGCATGGGGATTGTATGGATTTACTATGATGTACCGACAAACGGGTAAGAAAGAGTATCTGGACCATGCTATTAAAATCGGTAAGTACATTATGAATCACCCGCGTTTGCCTAAAGATAAAATCCCTTACTGGGACTTTGATGCTCCCGACATTCCGAAAGCTGATAGAGATGCTTCGGCCGGTGCCATTATGGCTTCGGCTTATGTGGAGCTGAGTACTTATGTAGAAGGCGAACTGTGCAAGCAATTCCTTGCAATAGGTGAACAGCAAATAAAGTCGTTGGCTTCTCCGGCCTATCGTGCCAGGAAAGTAGGCGATAACAATCATTTTATCATCAAGCATTGCACTGGTTTCATGGCAAAGCAGTATGAGATAGATGCTCCATTGACGTATGCCGATTATTATTTTGTAGAGGCTTTGCTTCGCTATAAGAATTTGTTGGAAGGGCGTCCGGTAGTTGAGACGATTACGGCTTTCTCTGAAAATCCGGATCGTTCTGCCTGGTTGAGTTCACTCCATCGTATCTCCTATCCGTTGCTGACAAATATGGCGAAAGGTGAACTTCGTAAAAATATGCCGGTTGAATCTATCGCCGCTGATATGCAGAAAAGAAGAGAAGTGACACATCTGGAAGCTTTAGGCAGACTGATTACAGGTATTTCGGCTTGGCTGGAACTGGGGCCCGACAATACGATAGAAGGTAAACTGCGTGCCCGGTACATCGATCTGGCGTTAAAGTCGATTATCAATGGAGTTGATCCGGAATCGCCCGACTACCTGAACTTCAATAACGGACGTCAACCCTTGGTGGATGCCGCTTTCCTAGCTCATGGATTACTGAGAGCCCGTACACAACTGTGGGATAAACTGGATAAGACCACTCAGGAACGGGTAATCAAGGAACTCAAATCATCAAGAGTGATAAAACCTTCCGAAACCAATTGGCTGTTTTTCTCGGCAATGGTGGAGGCTGCCTTAAAGGAATTTACCGGCGAGTGGGAGTATGACCGGGTGAAATATGCCTGTGACCGCTTTGAACAATGGTATAAGGGAGATGGCTGGTACGGTGACGGGGCCGAATTCCATCTGGACTATTACAACAGTTTCGTTATCCACCCGATGATGGCGGAAGTGCTGGGTGTGATGAAGAAACACCAGATAGAAGGTGCCATACCTTACGAACTTGAACTCGAACGTTATGCCCGCTATGCAGAGCAACAGGAAAGAATGATTTCTCCCGAAGGGACTTTCCCGATAGTGGGTCGTTCATTAGCTTACCGTTTCGGGGCTTTCCATGCCTTGTCCGACGTTGCTTACCGGAAATTGCTTCCGGAAAGAGTGAAACCTGCACAAGTGAGATGTGCACTGACAGCAATTATCAATCGGCAGACACAAGCTCCCGGAACATTCAACCCCGAAGGATGGCTGCGGGTGGGCTTTGCCGGCTATCAGCCTCATATTGGAGAGAGTTATATTTCAACAGGTAGCCTCTACTTGTGCTCTGCTGTGTTTGTAGCCCTCGGTTTGCCGGAATCAGATGAGTTTTGGGCTTCGCCTGCAGCAGACTGGACTTGCAAGAAGGGATGGGCAGGCGTCGATCTGAATGTGGACAAGGCCTTGAAGAAATAAGGATGAATTCTAAGAAGAATTGCTTATGAAGAAATTCGCAAGTGTCGTGTTGTATGGATGTGGCATTTCATTGTTTGCTTCCTCTTGTGTGCAGAAAGCTGAAGAAAAGAAGCTGAATGTCCTTTTCATCATGACCGACCAGCAGAGGTATGATATGCTGAGTTGTGCAGGTAACCGTTATGTCCACACTCCTTTATTAGACCAGTTAGCAGAAAATGGTGTCCGGTTTGAGCGTAATTATTGCGCAAATCCTGTTTCTATGCCGTCACGTTTTGCAATGGCAACAGGACGTTATGCCGGCGAAATAGGTTATACAAATAACTCTACTAAGCCGGATACTTTAAGAGTCTTGCCGGTTGCCCGTGAAAGTTCGGTTGGAAATCTTTTCCGTAATGCCGGCTATCAGACAGTCTATTCCGGTTATCCGGGCTTTTATTGTGGAAGGACTCACATGGAGGAGTATGGTTTTACCCAGAATGGTACGGATTATTACGAGGGTCCTGCCGATTTTGCCGAGAACTTTCTTGCTGGCTATAATCCGGCTCAGGATGAACCTTTTTTTGACTGATACATTTCTTCTGTTGTTCGTTATTTTATAATCTGCAAAAATCGTATTTAGGAGATGTTACTATGAATATCAATGAAAAGCGATATCCTAATATATCTAAAGCAGTAGCTTTTAGAATTGCATTTACAAATGTGCTGTGTGGATATGGTAATGTCGGATTTGATGAAATCGAAAAGGAGATTTGTTCTTTGTGTGGCTATTCTGAACAAATAGCGGATTTTCTTGTACCTAAATCAGCTATAAGAAAAGAATACTCAATTTTAGGATTTTAATTTGGCAATACAAGATTCTGCATTTAATGGTTTAGTGTCACTAGGTTTTTCCATGGCTTCACCAAAATTAAGTGGTAGCCATTATAATGAGAGTGATGTAATCAATAGAAATCGTTATAATTCTAAAGTTTCAGTAGTAGAAAATACTTTTGTAAATACTTGGAATTCTACACGAAAAACCAATGCACCTACTAAAACTAAAAAGCATCCAGTGGCTAACCTTCCTAAACGACAAACACAATGTAGGGCATGTGGACGTCCGGTTGGCAATCAATATGCTTGGTAGTGTAAGAACCCTACTTTTTATTAAAATTACTTAATGATAGGTGAATGATGTTGAATTACACTGTAGCTTATTTTTATTCACAAGGTAATCCGTTTGGCATAGTTTTTCTAATATTATTGCTTCTCTTGCAATTAACAAAAATGCTTGTTTCGTATATATTGGATAATCGAAATTTTGATTCTGTTGACTTGGAAACATCTTTTACAAATAAAAGGCTGAATAGAATTAAACATTTTGTTTATGATGCTTTAATGGATTTGCCAAGTAGTAATTTTGTTCTCATGCTTGACAAAGGAACTAATTTAGTTTTTCCTGCAATTTATACAAAGCGAAACGATAGGGTTTCTATGATTAACCGAAATGCCGAATATACTGCATTTGAACACATTGAACTTTCGGACGATACTTATTCAGGTGAATATGCCTTTATCAGAATTTGCAAAGTAAAAGATAAGAAAACAGGCGAACAGGTTCTTTTTGTAGCAGTGCCAAATCGTGAAACTGATATTCTTGCGTATTCCGATTCTGCACATAAAGCCGACAAAACCGTAACTTTCGGTAAATTCAGAATATTCTGTTTTGTCGAAACTGACAATAACCTCTACACGGATTTGATTGTTGATTCCGAAAAGATTCATCTTGAAAAATCTAAAAGAAAAGGTATGTACTTTATCGGTCTGGATGAAGTTACAAAAGAAAAGTAATGCGTTATAAGCGATTTGAGGTGATTGTATGGAAATGCTGTATTTGATGCTTTTTTTCATTGCATTGTTGGCAGTAAGCTTTATTCGTCTGCTCATTACAAACTCTGCCATATATGCAATCAAAGTGCGAAAATTTACCGATAAAAAACGATTTATATTAAAAGCAAGCGTATTTTCCGAGCTTGGCATATTGATTTCATTTTTTCTGTTTTCACTCATATGGACGGTGATGTGCTTATGCGTATCTAATTTGGATAATATTTTCAAGAAAATTGCGGACAGTATTTTGCTTGGCTTTCTCGGAAATCTGACGATAACTGGTTCAGGACATTACAGCGGAATAATCGTTGCATTTTTTGAAATTCTCACAGCCTACGCATTTATATATCTGTTTAATCAGACCGTTGTGTATAAAAATCTGAATGTTCCCGAAAAACAGAAAAGCAAATTACTTCACATTGTTTCATTGTGCAATGTACCGTATCTGTTGTTTATTCCGATTCTTAAAATTAGTTTTGTAAGCAACATTATTAACGATATTATCATCGGTATGATTTATTGACCGTACATAATATGGTCCTGTGTCAAGATTTAGCACAAAATAAAATGAGAAGTTCTGCCAACTAAGCTACTGGCAGAGAAGATACCCTCTCAAACAATTTTTCAAAATCATTAGGAGACATATAGTCGCAGTGGCTGTGAATCCTAACGATATTATAAAAGGTTTCAATATACTCAAATACAAGCCTATAGGCTTGTTTGTAATTAATGATATGAAATCTGTTAAGCCATTCTCTTTTGATTATGGTTGAGTTCATTCTTTGGACAGATAATCCCAAAACCGATATTGATAAAATTAGTCATTATATTGGTATCCAACCAATTGAAAAAAAGAGAATGGGCGAGATGAGATATATAGGTCCGAATAAAAATATAGAAAAAATTAATGAAGAATCAAGTTTATTGTATTCAACTGACTACATAAAAACAGTTGAGGTTGAGCATGCAATGCCCAAGATGATTGATATGCTCAAACCAAATTTGAAAAATATTATCAGCGTAATAAACCAATATAAACTGCATGCTAAATTTTGTGTTGTTGTAGATTTACCCGAAAAACCGATTATATATTTTTCATCGGATGTTATTAAAGCAATGGCACAATTATCGGCTGAAATTGAATTTGATATGTACATAGGGTGAGATGAGATATTTATTGTGATAGATTACAGCAAGTTTAATTTGAAAAAGCTTAACGGCAACAAGCTGAAATGACATAGAAATTAAAAATGCGTAAGGTGATTAGATGAATAAAAAGAAATATGCTGTTCTTACTATGATAGTTGTAGGCATTTTTGATTTGATAATGCTTATCATAACTTTGGTTAATAGAAATTCCGGAAAGATATCTGAAAAAACAGTAACATTAGATTCTTCTCTTAACATAATTGTTTTAGCTTTATTAGTAGTATTTACTCCAATTTATTTTGTGATTAAACATATATTTGAAAACAAAGAAAAATTCCTGTATTTTAATAACATTGGTGAAGAGACTTTTTATTCTCAAAACAATAAGTTTGTTAGAAATCATTATGTCTATGGTACTTTATTAGATTTAGCAAATAGCAAATTTGTTCTAGTGCTTGACGAAAATTCAAAAATAATCTCTCCTGCAGTTTATACAAAACGAAAAGATAAAATTTCTATAATTAACAGGGGTACCGAATATATATTATTTGAACATATAGAATTTTCTGATGATGCTGAATATGATTACGCTTTTATCAGAACTTGTACATTGAAAAATAAAAAGACAGGCGAACAGGTTCTTTTTGTGGCAGTACCAAATCGTGAAACAGATATTCTCGCATATTCCGATTCTGCACATAAAGCCGACAAAACCGTAACTTTCGGTAAATTCAGAATATTCTGTTTTGTCGAAACTGACAATAACCTCTACACGGATTTGATTGTTGATTCCGAAAAGATTCATCTTGAAAAATCTAAAAGAAAAGGTATGTACTTTATCGGTCTGGATGAAGTTACAAAAGAAAAGTAATGCGTTATAAGCGATTTGAGGTGATTGTATGGAAATGCTGTATTTGATGCTTTTTTTCATTGCATTGTTGGCAGTAAGCTTTATTCGTCTGCTCATTACAAACTCTGCCATATATGCAATCAAAGTGCGAAAATTTACCGATAAAAAACGATTTATATTAAAAGCAAGCGTATTTTCCGAGCTTGGCATATTGATTTCATTTTTTCTGTTTTCACTCATATGGACGGTGATGTGCTTATGCGTATCTAATTTGGATAATATTTTCAAGAAAATTGCGGACAGTATTTTGCTTGGCTTTCTCGGAAATCTGACGATAACTGGTTCAGGACATTACAGCGGAATAATCGTTGCATTTTTTGAAATTCTCACAGCCTACGCATTTATATATCTGTTTAATCAGACCGTTGTGTATAAAAATCTGAATGTTCCCGAAAAACAGAAAAGCAAATTACTTCACATTGTTTCATTGTGCAATGTACCGTATCTGTTGTTTATTCCGATTCTTAAAATTAGTTTTGTAAGCAACATTATTAACGATATTATCATCGGTATGATTTATTGACCGTACATAATATGGTCCTGTGTCAAGATTTAGCACAAAATAAAATGAGAAGTTCTGCCAACTAAGCTACTGGCAGAGAAGATACCCTCTCAAACAATTTTTCAAAATCATTAGGAGACATATAGTCGCAGTGGCTGTGAATCCTAACGATATTATAAAAGGTTTCAATATACTCAAATACAAGCCTATAGGCTTGTTTGTAATTAATGATATGAAATCTGTTAAGCCATTCTCTTTTGATTATGGTTGAGTTCATTCTTTGGACAGATAATCCCAAAACCGATATTGATAAAATTAGTCATTATATTTGTATCCAACCAACTGAAAAAAAGAGAATGGGCGAGATGAGGTGTTTGACATGACGGAAAACAATAAAATAGACTTTGAAACTATAGATTACAGTAAAGTCAATCCGAAAAAGTTAAACGGCAACAAACGTATTGTAAAGTCATATTTGATATATTTTGCTTTTGATGTTGTACTGACAGTTGCTATATTCTTGCTCACATTATTTAAACTGATTGATAGTTCTGATAACACGGTAAATACTGTGATATTTATATTAAGCGGAATATTGTGTTTGTGCCTTTATGCTAATAATTATTATAAATCGAAAGATTGGCGATTCTATGAGAGCCTTCGTTCTGATACGCTTACAAAACTGATTGCACTATTCTTTGTCATAAATGGTGTGTTGCTGCTTTTGACATTTAATTTAGCGGGTGTACATATTTCAATAGTAGCATCATGGGGCGGCGCATCATTATCTATTCTAATTAATAATATAGTTGCTTATTTAGATGACTTAAACAAAATGTACACAACATCGAAATATGATACGGCTATAAAATTTTTGAAATTTTGGTCAGTATTTATATTGTTTGCTATGTTTGCGTATGGCTATTCAAGCATTGGTAGATATGAATATATGACTTTTAGATAAAGAAAATATTAATAAGTATTGCTTTTCGCAATGTCTATTGATATAATACAATTAGAACACTTATGTTCATTGTATTAGAAGGACAGGAGGCAATAGTTATGAAAAAAGATGCGACTAAAAAATCAAAACGAATTAAAATTGCAATCATTATTGCAAGTGTGTTATTGTTTTTTGTCATTGCTTATTTCTGCTTTTATCATTCAGTATCATTTCATAAAATTACTCTCAAATCTACCAGTGTGAATTACAGCTATCAGAATGACAAGGTGAATACAGGTTCAAATTTAGTTCAAATAGGCGATAAATTGTATTACAATTACATGAATGAAAATATCTTGAAATCCGGCTTGTATGAGATTAGTGCGGATGTAACAAAGCGAATAGACTGGGGCGGTATTTCATTACTTCCCGCATATGCTACTTCCGTTTCTACAACATACAATGGGATTATTCTTGATGATGTACTTTATTCAACCGAAAGTTATACAGATGATTCAGACGATAATCCGTTTTTATATAACTATGAAGTTTTGTGCGGTGACTTGATTATCAAAAAGTATGATGTCGAACGGAATTCTTTTTCAGATTATATGACTATCAAAAATCCCGACAAAATCAAATTGTATCAAAATTTTTCAATAGTTGATGACACAATATATCTGTACTCAATCGACAACGGCATATATAGATATGAAAACAATTCATTAAAAAAGGTCTTTGACGCTCAAAAATTGAATTTTCATTCGGTTCTTATGAGCTATTCTTCTTATATCAACAAGAATATGGTTTGCTATCCTAACCAAGACAACGATATTATGTCTATATGCAGATATGATATGAATACTCAGAAGGTTGTTGATGAGTTTACAATCGGAAATCTTCCTGACTGCGAAGATGAAATTTATAATTTAATCGCCACCGATACATATATATACTTTACATCGGGAAATTTTAGTGCGGTTTATCGCATAAATCTTAAAACAAAGAAAATCGAAAAAATTTTCAATACCGACGGAGTAGTTACGGTTAATATTATTGATAATCAGCCCGTCTTGGCGGTTGAGAAGTCGAATAAGGACAACGGAATTTATGTTGTGAACAGCAAAACTTCTGAGTTTGAGCGTATATGCAAAAAAGAGGCTTGCTTTATTTATAATTTGGATGATGAATTGATTTATTTTATTGATTCCGAGAGAAATCTGTATCGAATTACATCAGACGGTAAAAACTTTGAAAAAATATTCGGCTAATTAAAAAACAAAAAGACCGACTTCAAAATCAAATTTGAAATCGGTCTGTAAATTTTAAAAATATCCGAACGGAATTTATACTATTCGATTACATCTTCGGCTATAACAGCTTCCTGTCTTTTTGTAATCTGATGGTCTTCATGCAAAACAATGCAGTATGTAACAGTTGATATGAGTGCAAGAATAAGTACAACCGCAATAAGTCTTTTGATGTATTTGCCTGTTCTTATTTTCTTGACAACATAGGGAATCCCCGTTGCTGAAAAATATTGCGAAACAACATCAATCGGACTTCCGTAATTGTTGTACAACTCTTCCTTAGAGGTTATACCCTCTTGCTCACAAAAATCCGCAATATCATTGCTCAGATTCTTGATATACTCCCGTTCCTGCTTGCTTTTAACAGGGAAAACCGTTTTTATTTCCCTAATATATTCCTTGCAAACTTTATTGTTCATTGCCCTTGTCCTCTTTTAAAATATTTAAAATACTCTCTACACCGCTGTATGCATTATGAAAACTTTCCAAAAGGTTTTCATAATATGCCCGACCTTCGTCCTCGATATGATAATAAATTCGTGTGCGTTTTTTGCCGACAAGCTTTGAATATTCGCTGATTTTTCCTTCGTTAACAAGCTTGTAGGTGACTGCGTAAACGGTGTTCTGAGATATGGACAGGCATCCGTTTGATTTTTCTTTTATGAATTTTACAATTTCATACACATAACTGTCATGCTCACACAAAATGGCAAGAATCAGTATGTCCGTAATTCCGCTGAAAAAATAATTTTGTTTTCCCATAGATACCTCCCGATATACATTATACACACTTAATCACTAAAAATCAATCTAATACATTCAATAAGAATTTAATATGAGCAGTTATTACAGCAAAGCCTTTTGTTGCCGACATTGTGATTTTTTCGTCAATAGTATTCGGAAAAACCGAATTGACCAAAAAATTCCTTTGTGTATTAATCTCATCAGCCATGATATCACCATACACATTATTGATTTCGTTTGAATTCTTTTTGATATAGTCAAATATGAAAAGTAAAATAACAGATAGGATGTTTTAAATGAAAGCAAAGAAAATTTATTATTCAATTGTCGTAGGCTTACAAAGCTTATTTATATTATTGCTGTTTGTGAACATTGGTTATTGCATAATTACTTCGGATTTAACTATGTTTCCCACAACTGCGTTGTATTTGAATTTTTATCCTTTTATGAATTTTTTTAAAACACATAATCCGTATGATTTGATTGTGTTTATATCTTTGATGATTTTAATACTTGTAATGCATTTTGCAACAATATATATTCTTTTTAAAAAGGTTAAAAGAATATATGCTTGGGTAGTTATAGTTAATGCATATATGTACGCCTTGACTCTATATAGTAACGGAGATTTAATATATGTGTTAAAGGGCGGTGCATATTTAATCTATGGATATAGCAATGTGGCAATGTTTTTCTTGCTGTTCATTGCGGCATTAATTAAACTATATCGTAAGAGGGTTCATATTAATTCAAGCCTTGCAGATGATTATTTTCTGCCGAATGAAGAGGATGACAAACCGGAGGATAAATGTGACGGAATAATTCAAGGAAGTATTTTAGCTCCGATTTTCCAGACAGCTTGCTTTTCATTTTCTTTGATTACAAAATATTTTGGTTCGCTTTTGGAGAGTTATTTTTATATGTGTTTTATACTGCATTTATAATTGCTTCAATCTTTATGTTTGTAATGTCTTATCGAGATTACAAAAAAGCAGTACAATCAAATGCTTTTTCGGAAGAACAAATTGCAAAAGTTGAAAAATACATAAAAATTCAGCCGATTACCTTTGCACTTTTTCTCGCATCGGCAGTTTTGATATTTGCATTTTGACAGTAACAAACTCTACAATAAAATAGGGTAGAAGAACTGCTGTAAGGAGGCTCGAAAGAGCCTCTTTTTTAATGCTTGAACAGAATACAAATTTATTGTGATGATAAACAGCTTTACAGCTATGTAAAATTTTTATACAGATATAACGATGAAATAAAAAATATCGAAATAAGAATAAACCTCCTGCACAGAGTAAAATCCGTTGCAGGAGGTTTTGTTGTACGAAAAATTATATGGGCTTAATTATTGGCATATTTGTTGGAATCTATATGTATATGTAAAATTTACAGAACCTGAAAATATGCATTATTGATACTTTGTCGGGACAGGCACACATCAGTTCTTGCTGTTTGCAATTGCCTGATCAATCAACTTTTGCAGCTTTTCAGACTGCTTTTCGGAGGTTATTGCACCAACAATCGGCTCTCCCACAATATTACCGTTTTTATCGACAACATAAGTTGTGGGGTAGGAGTACAATCCGGATGTGAATTCTCCGGCTTTACTTTTTGAATCAAACCAAATGTTTTTGTAGGTCACACCCTTTTTTGCCAGAATATTCTTTGCGTCAGAGATAGCCGTTTTGTCACCGTCAAGTGTAAATGAATTGATTCCGACTACTGCTCCGCCTTTTTTTGCAAGCTGTTTATTCAGAGCTTCCAGGTCGGCAAGTTCTTCCACGCAGGGATTGCAGGTGGTAAACCAGAAGTTTACTACAGTAACGGTATTTTTTGCAAAAAGCGTACTGCTTTTAACTTCGTTTCCGTCAAGATCCTTGCCGTCAAATGTCGGGAATTTCATCAGATTATCCTTTTCGATGGGCTTACCGTTTTCAGCCGGAACGCTCATATCTCCATCAGACGGTTTTTCTCCGCATCCGGGAAATTTTTGTTCCAAAACTGTCAGCTTTCCTTCAATTTCCTTAATCTCTTCGGCGCCTTTATTAAGCAGTTTCAACTCATCAGCACTGAACTGATCCTTGATACCGTCAATTGTTTTCAGAAGAAAATCGCCGTAGTTTTTGCCGTCCTCATTCATCGCCATACCTTTATCGGCTGAAGCAAATACCTTTTCCCAAAGCTTGCTGTTTTCGGAAAGAATAGCATTTTCCTGTGCCATCAGTTTTTGATGCAGATCGGCGGCCTCGTCTTTTGTTTTCGGATTCACAGCTGTCAGCATAGCCGTTTCGCTTTTCTTATTTGCAGTAGTATTCGTCGTATTGCCTTTGGCTGTGCCACAGGCGGCAAAGCTTAACAACATCATCAGGGCAGTCAGTAAGCTTAAAATTTTAGTCGTTTTCATAGTGTTTACTCCTTTTCTGTTTCAATTCCTGTTTTAATTTCTGTTTTAATTTCTGTTTCAATTTTTTGTTTTGCTGTTTCCGCTTTTTTAGCGGGACAATCATTTTCTTTTCCTTTGCCAAAGCCGTAGCAAAAGCTGACCGCCTCGACAGGACAGGCACGGATACACTTACCGCAGCGTATGCATTCGGTATGGTTGGGAGTTTTGGTTACATCTACATCCATCTTGCATGCTTTGGCACATTTTCCACAGGAAATGCACTTGTGTTTGTCTACTTTCATTCCGAAAAGTGACACCTTGTTAAGCAATGCATAAAATGCACCGAGAGGACACAGCCACTTACAGAACGGTCTGTAGAAAAGCACACTCAGTACGATTACTGCGATCAATATGCCCAGCTTCCACGAAAAGAGCGTACCAAGTGCGGCACGGATTCCCGAATCGACAGCGGAAAGAGGGATTGCCCCCTCGAGTACCCCTTGAGGACAAAGATACTTACAGAAAAAAGGCTCTCCCATGCCCACATCGTTTGTAATGAGCATTGGCAGCAAACCTACAGCAAAAAGCAAAACTGCATATTTTATGTATGTCAGTGGCTTCAGCTTTTTAGTGGAAAGCTTTTTTGTCGGTATCTTATGTAACAGTTCCTGAAGCCATCCGAACGGACACAAAAAACCGCAGATAAACCGCCCGAGCAGAACCCCTATCAATATGAGGAATCCTGTGATATAATATGAAAAACTGAATTTTGACGAACCCACCACAGCCTGAAACGAGCCGATTGGGCAGGCTCCCGATGCCGCCGGGCAGGAATAGCAATTCAGTCCGGGCACACAAACAGCCTTTCCTTTGCCTTGATAAATTCCGCCCTTAAAAAAATTCGGCAGATGAATATTACTCAGCAAAGTTGCTCCTGCTTGAATCAGCCATCGAAAGCGTGAGAGGAACTGCGATACACCGCCTCTTTTTTTCTTCGGTTCTTTGTTATCCAATTCCCACACACTCCAAACACAGCCGGATTGCCTTGCTTAACACGGTTTCTGCTTCTCCTCGCAGAGCTCCGTAACACAGCATCGTAATTCCGCAGATAATCAGTACGATCTGAAATACGGTTTTTTTCTTTCGAGTCAATTCGGTCACTCCTTTCTTTTGTGCTCCCATTGTAGCACAGAGGATATAAAATCCCTGTTAAGAACGAAAACTTAACAAAAACTTTATGTCTGAGCGATATAATTAAATTATCAAAGAAATATGAAAACATAACAAGGAGAGTTTCTATGCGTATTTTAGTAATTGAAGACGAGCGTGCGCTGTGCGAGACAATTGTTCGCAGCCTTAAAAGATTGGCATACAGCGTTGATTTTTGCTATGACGGAAACAAAGCAAATGAGTTGCTCGGAATGGAAAAGTACGATCTTGTTTTACTTGATCTGAATTTACCCGGTGCAGACGGGATGACGGTACTGCGAACTCTGCGACAAACCGACAGAGATACCGGAGTGTTAATTCTTTCGGCACGCTGTGAGGTTGCCGACAAGGTGGAGGGGCTGGATGCCGGAGCAAACGATTACCTGACAAAGCCTTTTCATTTGGAGGAGCTTGAGGCACGAATACGCAGTCTGACTCGCCGGCGGTTTACACAAAACAATGTTGTTTTGAACTGTGGAAAGGTTGCTTTTGACACCAAAGCCCGTGTTGCCGTTGCTGACGGTCAGGAGCTGTCACTTACCCGAAAAGAAATCGGAATACTTGAATATTTACTTCTTAATCAAGGTCGCCCCGTCAGTCAGGAAGAACTGCTCGACCATGTTTGGGATAACAGTGTTGACAATTTCAGTAATTCAATAAGAGTACATATATCTGCATTACGAAAGAAACTGCGTGCTGCACTCGGCTATGACCCGATTCGCAATCGCATTGGTGAAGGATATGTTATGGAGGAAGAAAAAATATGAAAAAGCTATCCTTGCAATGGCGCATAACTCTGATGACAGCACTGCTTATCGGAGCCACCTGCATTTTTATGAATGTTCTTATCGGCTATTCCGGCAGCCATTATATGGATTCCATAGGCTCTTATGTTACAGGTTACGGTGATACGGACAAAGGAGAACCTGACTTTTTCGATCCCGAACACGAAAAGCTTGATCGTGAATTGACTATTGTAATTAACGGAGCACAGGAATCCTTTATCGCTACCAATTGGTATATTACGGCGGCGGCAACATTGTTAGGCGGTGTGCTTGCGTATTTTTTAAGCGGGCATGCACTGAAGCCTCTGCGTACTTTTACCGCTCGGATTGAAAAGGTTCAACCTAACAATTTGACGGATATGAAGATAACCGAAGATGTTCCGCCTGAACTGAGACAGTTTGTCAAGTCGTTCAATCGGATGCTTGACCGTCTTGATGAGGGATTTACCGCTCAACGACAGTTCACGGGAAACGCTGCACACGAGTTGCGTACGCCGCTTTCGCTTATGCAGGCACAGCTTGAACTTTTTTCGGCAGAGCATCCCGAGGTATCGCCTGAAACGGCGGAGTTTCTCAGATTGTTGCGTGAGCAGACCGAACGAATGACGCAAATGACAAAAACCCTGTTGGAAATGAGTGAGCTTCGCACAGTATCGTGTGCCGACCGCATAGAGATAGGTCCTATGGTAGAAGAGATTTTCACTGACCTTGCACCCCTTGCAGAGAAAAACAACATTACACTTGAAAGCACGGGCGACGCTGTTATGACAGGCAGTGATACGCTGATTTATCGTTTGTTATACAATCTGACCGAAAACGCTATACGCTACAACCGTTTTGACGGTACAGTGAATATTACCGTAACGCACAAAGACAATCAGCTTGTTATTACGGTTGCGGATACCGGTTACGGCATCCCCGAACAATACAGAGAAAGTATTTTTCAGCCTTTCTTTCGTGTGGATAAATCCCGAAGCAGAGAATACGGCGGAGTTGGATTGGGACTTTCTTTGGTGTGGGAAATCGTTGCACTGCACAATGGTAAAGTTCGTGTGGAAGAAAGTTCGGAAAAGGGTACTGCTATAGCAGTAAAGTTTCCGACAGATGTGATAAAAATTTAATATTTTGCGATTTTTTCTTAGTTAATTGTTGAAATTGCCGTAGCTCTGTGCTATACTATAATTAATTAATCGATTAGTTATCAAAAGGAAGCGAATATTATGAGAACAACAGAGGAACAGCACAACGAGCGTAAGAGGGAAATAATGGAAAAATGCTTTGAATGCTATGCTGAAAACGGATTGACCGGTACGGGCATCAAGTCTTTGGCGGCAGCGTGTGGCTGTACAACGGGAAATCTGTATTCCTATTTCAACAGTGTTGATGAACTGATTATTGAATCAACTGCATACTGTATGGAAAAGGTCGAGGATGATTTTATGGAAAAAGCTCCCACCGACCCGAAGGATGTTGTTCGATTTGTGAAAGAGGTTCCGTATTGGACCGCAAAGAAGCACGGCAAGAAATATCGGCTGATGTATCAGGTCTATACCCATCCGAAATATATTGAGCACGGCAAGAAATTCTTTGAGGGGGTAAATGAGCGCTATACCGAGTATGCAAAGCGGCTTGAGCCGAAAATCGGCATTCCGTACACGGTGATTACACCGCTCATTTTTATATTTGTCCGTGCCTGTGTACACTATGCTATGTTTGAGGATGAATATTATTTAAAAACCCAAATGGAGGTCTTAAAACAGGGTGTTGCCCTGTTTACTGATAAATACCGTTCACAATATTTGAGAGGAGGCAATGATAAATGAAAAAACGAATATACTGTATTACTACCGCACTTTGTCTTGTGCTTTGTATCGTACTTTGCATTGCATTTGCTGCCGTATGCAGCAAAGCGGAAAACAGCAAAACCCTGTTGCCTGAGGTGCGAAACAACGGCACAGCGATCCAATGGAGAGATACCGCCGAAGAGGAATGGCACGATCTTGTAGCTCTTAACACGCTCAGAGGTGCTGTCGGAGAAAACGGTACTGACGGAAAAGACGGTCTTGACGGTAAAAACGGTCTTGACGGCAAAAACGGCACTGACGGAAAGAACGGTCTTAACGGAAAAGACGGTACTGACGGAAAAAGCGGTCTTGACGGTAAAAACGGCATTGACGGCAAAGACGGTACTAACGGAATTAACGGCACTGACGGAAAGAACGGTCTTGACGGTAAAAACGGTACTGACGGAAAAGACGGTGCTGACGGTAAAGACGGTCTTGACGGAAAAAACATAGAGGTACAAAGAACAACAGAATATATACAGTGGCGCTATGAGGGAGAAGAATGGCAAAACCTTGTTGCCATTTCCGATATAAAAGGACCCACAGGGCAGAACGGTAAAGACGGAGCAAACGGAAAAACACCGGAGTTCCGTGTAAATGAAAACAATCTTCAATGGCGTTATATCAGTGAAGAAATATGGTTAAACCTTTACGATCTTTCAAATTTGAAAGGTCTTGACGGAAAAGACGGAATTGACGGAAAGAACGGTGTCGATGGTATTGACGGCAAAAACGGTGATACGCCGTTCATCGGTGAAAATGGCAACTGGTGGCTCGGAGTGACCGACATTGGCGTGAAAGCCGCAGGTGTTGACGGTGAAAAAGGCGACAAGGGAGATAAAGGAGATGCCGGACAGGACGGTAAGGACGGAGCAAACGGAAAAACACCTGAGTTCCGTGTGAATGAAAACAATCTGCAGTGGCGTTATGTCGGCGATGAAATATGGCTTAACCTTTACGATCTTTCAATTTTGAAAGGTCTTGACGGCGCAGACGGTAAGGACGGTATAAACGGCAAAGACGGTGTTGACGGCAAAGACGGTGCTGATGGTAAGGACGGAACAAACGGACAAAACGGCGCTGACGGCAAAGACGGAAATACCCCGTTCATCGGTGAAAACGGCAACTGGTGGATTGGAACGACCGATACGGGAGTGAAAGCCACAGGAGTTGACGGTGAAAAAGGAGACAAAGGAGACACCGGTGAAAAAGGCGAAAAGGGTGACAAAGGAGATAAAGGCGACAAGGGTGATGCAGGTCAGAACGGCAGCTGTTCGGGATATTTTTACGGAGAGGCAAACGCTCCGAGGACAGTACTGAATAACAGTCGTGTCTATATTTCTGTCTACGAAAAAATAAACAAGGGCGGCTTGATTTCATACTACAGGAATAATATTACACTCAAAAAAGGACATATTTACAATGTCTGCTTAAGTGGTTCTCTTGAAGTTGGTTCAAACGAATTTAACAACAGCGGCAATTACTCTATTCAGATGACAGACGGTTATGATGACGATCTGTGCAGGGAGCTTACACGAATAAAAAGAGACGGGGCAAAAATACCGTATACCAATGATCAACATTCCTTTAATTTCAACAGAATGTATGATGCGTCAAATAAAGACATTACATTGCAGTTGAGTTTTGAAAATTCGGCATACAATACTTATCTCGGTGGCTTCAGAGGTACTATTACAATAACTGCTCTTGATTAAATTTATATAACGGAGGTGGCGAAAAATGAAAAAACGAATACTTAGTATCCTGCTGACTTTATGCATGATGCTCTGCCTTACGCCGATAAGCGTGTTTGCCGAGGAGGTTGGGGCATGGGGCTCTGCTGCGATAAAGCTTGGCGCAGACGCACTGAATAAAACTGTAAACACAGAGATCGCACCGACTGTGTATTTCGGACAAAACCATGAAAATAATCCCGCTGCATGGCGAGTTATCGGTTATGACGGAAACGGTGTTACAAGCGCACAAGGGGATATTACCCTGTTTGCGGCATATAATATGGGTTGGTCAAAGTTTGGCTCGAGTGCCGCTTATGCAGACAGCGATTTGAAAACCGCAATAGACGCGCTTGCAGAAAAGCTGACATCGAAAGAAACCGATGCAGTTCAAAAACAGACGCTTGCAAGCGGAAGTTACAACAGAGAAAATACCGACTGTGTAGCAGGAGCTCAGGTGGATAACGCTGTATTCTGGCCGCTTTCCACAGCGGAAGCGTCTGCGGTAAATAATGATCTGCGAATTGCGGATAGAGAACATCAATACTGGGCATCAAGCTATTGGTGGTTGCGCTCCCCGGGCGCAAAGAATCGCGATGTTGCCTCTGTGGACGGTTTTGCTAATATCGACCACGATGGGATAGATATCAGCAATATGTGGGGTGTTCGTCCCGCTTTTAAATTAAATCTGAACTCTGTCCTTTTTGCATCTGCCGCTGTGGGCGGAAAGCCCGACGGAGGATTGACCGAAGTTCCCGAATACAGCGGAAGTGAATGGAAATTGACGCTTTTAGATAGTAGCCGCAGTTTTGCCGTAACGGAAAAAACTGCCGATGCCGCCCCCGACGATACCGTTACGCTGAATTACAGCGGAGCGACCACAGGGGCAAATGAATATATCTCTGTCATCATTGCGGATAACAACGGCGCACAGTATTATGGCAGAGTTGCACAGCCTACTGCCGAAAGCGGAACGGTTGAAATCAAAATCCCGTCTGACATTGCACCGGGCGACTATACCCTGAAGGTATTCAATGAACAGTATAACGGTGATTATAAAACCGATTACGCAAGTAATTTCACAGACATTGCGCTGACGGTGGAAAATCAGCCTGAGCAGTTTACCCTCGCCTCGGGTGGCAGATACTATTTTGACCTTTCGGCAATGGATATTCCCGGAACGGTAAACAGCAATCTGCCGGACAGCACCCTGCACTATGTGCCCTTTACTTATGTGGGCACGGTGGATGCATATTCATTGAAAAATGAAGCCGACAAGGATACCACCCCTTACGAGCACAGCTTGTTTATTGCAGATTATAACGTGAAATGTTCTTTGCAGCGGGAGACGTTGGCAGAAATGAACCTGATTTATGGCCAGACCTATACAGCGAGTAACGTGAACTATACGCTCCGCGCCCCATCTGTTGGAGACCATCACCGTAATGAAGGAGAAGGCTCTGGTCTTGCACCAATTGACAATGAATGGGATACGATCTATCAGAAGTCAGCCGATTATATCAAAAACTGGTATAAAATGCGCTCTTTCGGCCAGGATATAGGTACTGGGAATGTCGAGGGATGGTATCTATCTCGTGGTGGACACTTCGCTGCACAGGTTACATTTTGGGCAAGGCCAACCCTTCCGGAGCGGGACACTGGTTTCCGCCCCGTCCTTGAAGTCCTGAACCCTGACACACTGGGCGCTGACGGGATGAAGGTCGTTACCCTTGACCTGAACGGCGGCACGCTGGGCGGCAGCTCCGATGCTATTCACATCATCGTGAAAACCGGCAGTGCATTTACCGCGCCTGCGTCCGACGGCATGACCCGCCCGGACGGAGATACGGGCAGTTACTTTATGTGGCTTGACGGCAATGGCAATTCCTACGAACCCGGCGGCAGTGTTCCTGCTGATGTGACGGAACTGACGGCGCAGTGGACAGCCCCGACCTATGCCGTAACCTTGAATACGAACGGCGGCACGATCAACAGCGGCAATGTCACCGGATACACCTATGGCGTGGGCGCAACACTCCCGGCGGCGGACGATATGACCTATACAGGCCACACGTTCAAGGGCTGGTATGACAACGAAAATCTGACCGGCTCTCCTGTTACGGCAATCGGCAGCACCGAAACGGGCAATAAGGAATATTGGGCGAAGTGGGAAATCAATCAGTACACGATCATCTATGATTTGGCCGGCGGCACTGTGGAGGGCAATCCCGACACTTACACCATCAAGGCGGGGGCTTTCACCCTCAAGAATCCTACCAAATCCGGCTATACCTTCACCGGCTGGAGCGGCACAGTGCTTGACGGCGAGAATAATATGACCGTCACCATCCCAACGGGCAGCACTGGCAACCGAACCTATACGGCACACTGGCGCTACAATGGTGGAGGCGGGAGTAGCAGTTCCCCCAGCTATCCGGTCAGCGTTCCGGATAAGACAGACCACGGCTCTGTGACTGTCAGCCCGAAGAACGCCTCTGCGGGCAGCACCGTAACGATTACGGTAAAGCCTGACAGCGGCTATGTGCTGGAAACCATTTCTGTCACCGACAAAAACGGTAAGGAACTGAAGCTCACCGACAAGGGCAATGGGAAATACACATTCACCATGCCTGCGAGCAAGGTGGAGATCAAGGTGACCTTCATGGAGGACAACAGCGTTCTCAACTTCTTCTATGACGTACCCAACGACGCCTACTACTACGAGGCCGTCAAGTGGGCGGCGGAGAACGGCATCACTGGCGGCGTTGGTAACAGCCTCTTTGCACCAAACCAGCCCTGCACCCGCGCCCAGATCGTGACCTTCCTCTGGCGCGCGGCTGGCTCCCCCGTGGTGAATTACCTGATGCCGTTCACGGATGTGGACGAGGGCGCATATTATGCCGAGGCGGTCCGTTGGGCGGCGAGTACCGGCATCGTCACTGGCCTGACGGAGACGACCTTCGGCACAGACAGCGTCTGCACCCGCGCGCAGGCTGCGGCCATGATCTACCGCTGCGCTCAGGCGCAGGGCAAGGGCTTCACGGGCGCGTGGATGTTCCACCTGCCGTTCACCGATGTGCCCGAATGGGCGTATGAATCGGTGGCGTGGTGCTACATGAACGGTGTGACCACGGGCGTGAACGAGACAGCCTTTGCACCGGGCAATGACTGCACCCGCGCGCAGATCGTCACGTTCCTGTGGAGAGCGTTCGGCAAGTAAATAGACGAGTTGGTAGTGCCATGCCACTACAAGAAGGAGGAGACGCATCAGATGCGTCTCCTCCTTTTCATGTTTGTCGCACATAATTGGGGTTACAGCTTGAATGATTTTATATCAATCATAATTGGAAAGCTCAATTCCTCTGTCGTTCGTCGAACACATTCTTCCGTTTCTGCACCCACCTCACTAATTACCATATGCGTATGATCCGCATTCCAGCCACATAGGAGAAAGCTACCCTGCTCCGTCAACTCGACTGTACGCCATACGGGGCAACTGCCATCGAACTTGACGGAGCAGCCGATCATCTTACAGTGCAATGGCATTGTAGGTTCCGGAAGCCTCATAACCACGCAAACTCGGTCAGCAGAATGGAAATCCGTTACAGTAAAGTCGGCAGAAGAATATTCAACGAAGTCTCTTGTGCCTTTCGCATCCGGCTCGATATAGTTATACGCTGTTGCCAAAAGCTCACCTCTCTTTTCTATCGCATACTGAGTGAAGCGTTTTGGCTGAGCATAAAAGGTGTATGGCAAATGCTCGTGCTCGTTATAGTACCTCTGTAATGCAGCGCTATACATTTTTTCCCTCCTCACAAGTTTCTCCAATGTCATGGGCTCTAAAGTAGGTCCCTCAATGGCACCTTTCGTTCCACAAACCAACGGCCTATCGTATTACCTGTTAAATTGGTGGATCGTTCAAAATAGAGATATGTTCTTGCACCATTGACTTGGATGGTGTAACGATCGCCTTGCCCGCCGGCTTTTGCAGCATAGGCTGGGCGAATATCGATCACGCGGTCTATTTCATATTTCTGGCCATCCTCCCAGATGATTTCCCTAGGCAGCATTGTCCCATCCGAACGATGCTCTACAAAAACGCTCACATAGACCTTATAAGCCTCACCTGGCAGCATACTTAACTCAACGGCTGCTCCAGATCTCGCTTGAGGAAATCCCCATGCGCAATATACGGAGCTATGATTCTTACACCTTGGCATTGTAGAATCCGGAGCTTGAAGTCCAGTAACTCAGGTGGCACATACAAACACTTCGCTGTCTGATAAAAGTCCATTTGCATCTCCAGCGCTTCTAAGACGGTGTCATCGCTGAGCATGAACTCCGCAGCAAACACATTTGCCTCATACTCCATTCGATTTGTATCCTCAAACATCGCAAACTCATGGAAGGTGTTAATGGCAGAATCGCTGTGGAGGACTGCATGCCCCAGCTCGTGCGCAATGATGATCCGTTGAATGCTGTCGGGCAAATCACTGTTGATTACAATCAGTTTGCACCGAGAAGAAACCAGGAAAAAGCCCTTGCAGGAACGGGGACTCTTTCCCATTGGACGTTCCATCACCTGGATATCCAAATACTCGCAGATCTCATACGGGTCATCTGTCTGATATTTCATTTTCAATCGACTTACTTCCTGCCTAATCGTCATCGTCAGCAATCCACTCGCCTCACTTCAGAAAGTAGTTTTCTATTATACAGCCTGACAGTACCACAAGGGTTGTCCAAAAATCCGTACACTCAGAATATTCCTGCTTACTTTTTGTAGTCTTTACGGGTGAACTTCTCGCTGGCTCGCTGCTTATTAGCAAAATACGCCTCAGTGACTGCTTGGAAGAAAAGCTCCTTATCCTGCTCAGGGACATCTCCACCAGCAAAGAGAGCACGCGTTTGTGTCAACAGCTGCTCTACATCAGTTGCCCCTTTACGGCCATAGGCTGCTCTTGCGCTCTCGATGTATGGTGCCTCTTCAAGTCCATAGTTGGGATCTACGATCTCATCGTTGCTTAGATATGCCGTGGAAACACCCAGCACCTCTGCCAACCTCTGAAGATTTACACCGCGAGGCATTACACCTTGTTTTTCGTATTTTGTAATCGTGCGCAGCGTGACACCAATCTTATCGGCCAGTTCTGTTTGCGTAAGGCCCAGATGCGTGCGGCTCTCTCGAATCTTTTCACCAGTCGTCTTCATAACCGTCTCCTCTCGCAGGTTTGGAAAGTTTTTGAAAGTTCTATTGACAAACCATTTTCTGACCTGCTATTTTGTTATTAGAACTTATTGGAACTTAATAGAACTCGGTTGGAACTTTAGGCTCATTATATTCTGTGAACTGGAACTTGTCAATAGGAACTTTTAGGAACTTGATGGAACTATTTCTTGAAGGTTATGGACAGGAGGTATGCCGAATATGGAAGGCCGAGTTGTATTGCATAGTGACCTCAACAACTGCTATGCGAGTATTGAATGTATGCTGCATGGAACAATTGAAACGGCAGAAGAATTCAAGCAGGTATTAGACTGGTGCGGGACTTACATCTCCTCATAGTTGGATTGCGCGCAAAAATTCCAGTCTTTTAACCACAAGTTGAATGACAAATGCTGAGGCTTGTGGTATAGTACAGTCAGAAACCAAGAACAACTACTTTACAGAAAGGACGCAGCACCATGAAGACCATTTCTTCCGCTATCTTCTATATGAGCGAATGGCAGGCTATCTTCCAGTGTGAGGAATATAGCTTCAGCGAAGCATGCCCATATCAAGATAAGCAGAAGAATTTGATTGGAATGAGTACCTGTTAGACTGGCAGAGCGATTTGCCGGTAACTCCTTTCCTGAATCATTGAAGCCGCTTGTCTTGTGTATAGACAAGCGGCTTTTTCATGCCCATGAGTTCAAATGATTTGGAGAGGAGGTGTCCTTCGAAATGGGGTTCCCGACGATCGACTTAATGCGTACTGGCGCAAATATTGTGCGGCTACGGAAAGCAGCCGGCCTCACCGTACATGACCTGCAAATGGTGTTCGGCTTCAATTCCCCGCAAGCTATTTACAAATGGCAGAATGGAGCTGCGTTGCCAACGGTAGATAATCTAATCGTTCTTGCGGCGCTGCTGCATGTCCGCATTGACGACATTCTCATTACCGACGACGCCGTCGCTTAAATGCGAGAAGCTCTGCTTCTCGCCATACGGTCCGCTCGTCTAAATGGTTAGGACACAGCCCTTTCACGGCTGCAAT
>ERZ835541.1411-NODE-1411-length-23809-cov-8.093163_pt1 | contig 23809 bp, 15 predicted proteins | sample MGYA00519945_ERZ835541 | MGnify/ENA primary metagenome ERZ835541 (study PRJEB31850, sample SAMEA3708780) | human gut metagenome | biome: human gut; feature: human-associated habitat; material: faeces | place: China | collected 2014 ...
GCGAGAACCGCGTGCAGGAGATCAGCTCCATCACCCGAAACCTCAAGATCATGGCCAAAGAGATGAACGTGCCCATCATCGCTCTGAGCCAGCTGTCCCGTGCGGTGGAAAAGCAGGGCAACAACTCCAGCCACCGCCCCCAGCTGTCTGACCTGCGCGACTCCGGCTCCATCGAGCAGGACGCCGACTGCGTCCTCTTCCTGTACCGCGACTCCTACTACGCCAGCCAGAACCCCGACGGCGCGGAGGTGGACGCCGACACCGCCGAGTGCATCGTGGCAAAGAACCGTCACGGCGAGACCAGCACGGTGCCGCTGGGCTGGGATGGCGCCCACACCCGCTTTATGGATGTGGACTTCAAACGCTGATGAACTACGAAGAGATCTTACAGACGGTGCGCGGCTTCTGCGTCCGGGAAAAGCTGCTGGACGGCAAAAAGCATCTCGCGCTGGCTGTTTCGGGCGGGGCCGACAGCATGGCCCTGCTCTGCCTCATCCGCCCGCTGGCCGAGGAAAAGGGCATCGCCCTCATGGTCTGCCACGTCAACCACGGCCTGCGGGGGGAGACGGCGGACCGGGACGAAGCCTTCGTCCGGGAGGTCTGCGCCCGGCTGGGCCTGCCGCTGCGGGTGTTCCATGCCGCTGAGCTGGAAGCCGAGGCAGGAAAGCCCCGGGCAGGGGAGGACTGGGCGCGCCGCCTGCGGTATGCCTGCTTTGAGCGGGTGCTGGCCGACGGGATAGATGCCGTCGCAACTGCCCATACTGGGAGTGACCAGGCCGAGACGCTGCTGTTCCGGCTGGCCAGAGGCACCGGCCTCCACGGCGCGGCGGGCATCCGGCCCAGCCGCCCGGGCTATCTGCGGCCTCTGCTCTGCCTGACGAGGGCCGACACCGAGGCCGTCTGCCGTGCCTGCGGCGAAGGCTGGGTCACCGACGAGACCAACGACGCCGACGACTACGCCCGCAACCGTCTGCGCCACGGCGCACTGCCTGCCCTCTGCGGGGTCAACAGCGCCGCCGCGCGCAATCTGGCCCGCTTCTGTGAGAAAGCCGCCAAGGCGGACGAATACTTCGCCCGGCAGGCGGATGCGCTGCTGGCTTCGGCCCGGGCAGCGGACGCAAAAGGTCTGCCCGGCGGGGCGGGATACGCCCTGCGCAGCGGCCAGCCCGTGTGGATGTCAGAGCCTTTGCGGCAGGCCGACCCGCTCATCCTCGACATGGCCCTCCACAGTCTTGTGGAGCCGGTGCGGGACGCGGAGGAAAAATATATCCGCCTGCTGGCCGACCTTGTGGAAAAGGGCAGCGGCGCGGTGCAGCTCACCGACGCCGTCCGCTTCTGCGCCCGGGACGGCGTGCTCTGGCGGGAGGAAGTCGATCAAAACACCCGTCGGCAGGGCGAAAAAGCGGACGGTCCGAAATTTGAAGTATCCCTGCCGGAGGGCGGCGATTATCCGCTGCCCGGCGGCAGAACGCTGCATATCCGGGTGGTTTCGGCCTGTTTTGAAGAAAAAACACAGGGTGTTCATAAAAAAGACTTAAAAAATCAGGCAGATTATGCTAAAATAAACTCGATATGTCCTGTTCTGCGGCTGCGCTGCCGTCAGCCCGGCGACCGCTTCCGTCCGGCCGGGCGGGGGGTAGACCGGGAGCTGCGCAAATGGATGAACGAGGCGGGCATCCCGCCCCGGGAACGGGACACGCTGCCACTGCTGGCGGCAGGCAGACAGGTGCTGTGGGTCTGCGGAGAGGGCTTTGCCGATGGGCTGGCCCCCGGGCCGGACACCGGGCAGCTGCTGCAGGTGGAACTAGAAAATTTTGGAGGAATCGAATCATGAGCATGCATGACGATATTTTGAAGGTCCTCGTTTCGGAAGAGGAGCTGAAAGCGAAAGTGGCTGAGCTGGGCGCTCAGATCAGCAAAGACTATGAGGGCAGAAACCTCGTCCTCGTCTCCATCCTCAAGGGCTCGGTGGTCTTTATGGCCGACCTGATGCGCGCCGTGAGCATCCCGTGCAGCATCGACTTCATGGTGGTGTCCAGCTACGGCGGCGGCAACACCACCAGCACCGGCCTCGTCAAGATCATCAAGGACCTGGACGGCGACCTCTCCGGCAAGGACGTGCTCATCGTGGAGGACATCCTCGACACCGGCATCACCCTGTCGAACCTCGTGCCGATGCTCAAGATGCGCAACCCGAACTCGGTGAAGATCTGCACCATCCTCGACAAGCCCAGCCGCCGCAAGGCCGACATCGCCCCGGACTACGAGGGCTTCGCGGTGCCGGACGAGTTCGTGGTGGGCTACGGCCTCGACTACGACGAGAAGTACCGCAACCTGCCCTACATCGGCGTACTCAAACCCAGCGTCTACGAAAAGTAAGAAATAAAACCAGAACTGGAGTTGATCCTTTTGCAACCTAAGAGACCTCGTATCAATCCGCTCATCCTCGCACTGGCGCTGGCCGCCGTGCTGATGGTCTGGTCGGTGATGGGCAGCGGGTCGGGCAGCACCAGCGGCTCGACCATGAGCTACTCCACTGTCGTCCATTACTTTGAGCACAATCAGGTCACGTCCTTCACGCTGGACCGCAACACCAGCGTCATCACCCTGAACCTGAAGGAAGGCGACCTGCCCCTGCCGGACGTCTCCTCCACCCAGAGCACCACACAGGCCACCGGCGGTCTGCTGAGCGGGATGTTCTCCTCCTCGTCGGAGTCCACCGGCGCAGTGCAGGAGGACGACGGCACCGTCACCGTCCGCTATAAACTGCCCTACGCCTACGTTTTCATCGAGAACGTAGACAAGTATATCGAGTCCTACGACGCGGCGAACCCCGACGCGCCCATGACCTACGACTACACCTCTCTCAAGGAGACCATCCCCTGGATGGAGATCATCTTCTATCTGGGGATGCTGGGCTGCACCGGCTTTTTGCTGTTCTCGATGATGCGGGGCGGCGTCGGCGGTGGCGGCGGCATCATGAATGTCGGCAAAGCCAAGGTCAAGGACGAGCACGAGAACAAGAAGACCGCCACCTTTGCCGATGTGGCCGGTGAAGACGAAGAGAAGGAAGAGCTGAAAGAGGTCGTGGAGTTCCTCAAGAGCCCCGACAAGTTCAACTCTCTGGGCGCACGTATCCCTCACGGCGTGCTGCTCGTCGGCCCTCCGGGTACCGGCAAGACCCTGCTGGCCCGCGCCTGCGCCGGTGAGGCCGGCGTGCCGTTCTACTCCATCTCCGGCTCTGACTTCGTCGAGATGTACGTCGGCGTCGGCGCATCCCGTGTGCGCGACCTCTTCGACAAGGCAAAAAAGACCATGCCCTGCATCATCTTCATTGATGAGATCGATGCTGTGGGCCGTCAGCGCGGTGCCGGTCTCGGCGGCGGTCACGACGAGCGCGAGCAGACCCTGAACCAGCTGCTGGTCGAGATGGACGGCTTCGAGGCCAACGATGGCGTCATCGTCATGGCAGCCACCAACCGCGCCGACATCCTCGATAAGGCCCTGCTCCGCCCGGGCCGCTTCGACCGTCAGGTCTACGTCGGCCTGCCCGACGTCAAGGGCCGCGAGGAGATCCTGAAAGTCCACACCAAGAACAAGCCCCTCGCCCCGGATGTCTCCCTCAAGGTCATCGCACAGCGCACCGCAGGCTTTGCGGGCGCTGACCTCGAGAACCTCGTCAACGAGGCCGCTCTGCTGGCTGCCCGCCGCAGCCGCAAGGCCATCACGATGGAGGACATCGAAGAGGCTTCCATGAAGGTCATGGCCGGCCCGGAGAAGAAGAGCCGGGTCGTCACCCCCGAAGAGAAAAAGCTCACCGCCTACCACGAGGCGGGCCACGCTGTGGCGGGCTTCTACTGCAAGCACCACCCCCGTGTGCATGAGATCACCATCATCCCCCGCGGTCAGGCCGGCGGCTACACCATGTATCTGCCCGAGAAAGACCGCAGCTACGTCACCAAGGGCGAGATGTTCGAGGACATCGTGTCCAGTCTGGGCGGCCGCGTAGCCGAGCAGCTTATCCTGGACGACATCTCCACCGGTGCGTCCAACGACCTGCAGCAGGCGACGAACATCGCCCGCCAGATGATCACCAAGTACGGCTTCTCCGAGCGCCTTGGCCCTGTGGTCTACGGCACCTCTCAGGAGGAGACCTTCCTGGGCCGCGACCTCGGTCAGGGCAAGGGCTACAGCGAGACCACCGCTGCCGAGATCGACAGCGAGATGCGGGACATCATCGACGAGGCCTACGAGACCTGCCGCCGCACCCTGACGGAGCATATCGACCAGCTCCATGCGCTGGCACAGGCCCTGATGGAGCGCGAGAAGCTGAACGAGAAGGAGTTCAACGCCGTGATGGCAGGCGAGACCCTGCCCCAGCGTGAGGACCCCGACGCAAAGCCCGCCGAGGCTCAGCCCGCTGTCCAGCCTGTGGAACAGGCCGAGGCCGCAGAGGCTGCGGAGCCTGCCGAACCTGCTGAGGCAGTGGATGCCGCCCCGCAGGAAGCCCCGGCCCCCGAAACGCCGGATGAAGGCGAAGCCAACCAGTAAACCAAGAGAAAGGGGAGAGTGTTGTGGAGGAAAATTTTGAACCGGTCGCGCGGACACGGGCCAACTATTACACCCCGGGCAGCCCGGTGCAGTTCGTCTGCGTGGAGCTGCTCAAGGGCGAAGTCAGCGGCGAACACGCGGTCTGTCTGACCTTTAAGAACATTTCCCGCGTGACCCTGACGGCACTGGAGATCCACTTCAAGTGCAAGGGCGTGGACGGCGTCATCCTCTGTGAGGACGAGTTCGAGTACCGTGACCTTACCGCAAAGCCCGGCGAGAGCTTCGGCATGGACGATGCCGTCTTCGTCACCCAGAAGGCCATCACCAGCGTGGACGTCACCCTGCGCAATGTCTACAGCGGCAGGAAGGTCGTCCACCTCGAGAGCATCAAGCGGGTGCGCCTGCCGGCCCCCCGCCGCCTGAGCGTCGAGATGCAGAAGGCCCTCGAAGCCCGGATGAACCGCACCGGCATGAAGTTCATGCCCCAGGTCTTCGAGAACGGCTGGTACTGCGCCTGCGGTGCCTTCCACCCGAAGGAAGAGGATACCGTCTATTGCTCCGAGTGCGGCAGCGACCGCATCCTTTTGCAGAACGCGCTGAATACCCTGCTGCAGCCGGAAGCCCCGGTGCGCCAGCCGGAGACGGAGCCGCAGCCTGCAGCCCAGCCGGTACGCCCGGCTGCACCTGCGGAGGAGCCTACCCGCATCGTGGGTGCGGCGCAGGAGGAAGCCACCCGTATCATCCCGCCCCGGGCGGCGGAGCCTGCGCCCGGCTATGCGCCTGCCGCTGAGATGGACGCGACCCGCGTGGTGTCCCGCGCCCCGGAGCAGGAGGCGACCCGCGTTCTGCCCCGCCAGCCGGAGCCGGTGCGCCCGGCCAAGTCCTTTGCGCCGGACGAAGAGATGGAGAAGTACGGCACCCGTGTGGTACCCTCGACTCCCGCCGCCGCGCCGTCCCGCCTGCAGGCAAAGCCGCTGGACGAGGAGGACGACTGCGAAGAGGAAGACCCCCGTGACAGCATCGCTGAGACGCTCATCCGCTGGGTGCCGCCCATCACCGCCATCGTGTGTGCGGGCATCGCCCTGTGCGGCTTCGTGTATTCTCAGTTCATGATGTAAAATAGGATGTACGGCGGAGGAGGCAGAGGCTTCCTCCGCTTTTAATTTAAGGAATAACCTCTCAGTCTGCTTCGCAGACAGCTCCCCTACCGAGGGGAGCCTCTGGCGAAGAGAATAAGCTTTGCGGAATGCCAAGGCCTCCCCTCGATAGGGGAGGTGGCACGCTGCAGGCGTGACGGAGAGGTTTTGCTGTTTTAGCAAGAAACAGAAAGGAAAACCACTATGCCGGAGCTGACCGACCTCTCCGTTATCCGCACCCTGTGCGAAAAATACGATTTCGCGCTCTCCAAGGGCTTTGGACAGAACTTCATCATCAATCCCGGCCTGCCGCCCAAGATCGTGGACGCCAGCGGCGTCGATAAGAGCTGGGGCGTGCTGGAGATCGGCCCCGGCATCGGCGTGCTGACCAAAGAGCTGGCCCAGCGCGCCGCCAAGGTGGTGTCCATCGAGGTGGACGAGCGCCTGCCGCCCCTGCTGGCCGAGACCATGGCGGGCGTGGAGAACTTCAAGCTGGTATTGCAGGACGTTCTGAAGGTAGACCTCCGCGCCCTCATCGAGGAGGAGTTCCCCGGGATGCCGGTGGCTGTCTGCGCCAACCTGCCCTACTACATCACCAGCCCCATCGTCATGAAGCTGCTGGGCGACCGCCTGCCCATCCGGAACCTCACCGTCATGGTGCAGAAGGAGGCCGCCGACCGTCTGGCCGCTGCCCCCGGCACCCGGGCGTCCAGCGCTATCAGCTGCGCCGTGAGCTACTACGCCACCTCGAAGCTGATGTTCACCGCCGCGCCGGGCAGCTTCTATCCGGCCCCGAAGGTCACCAGCGCTGTGGTGCGGATGGACATCCGCCCCACTCCCGCCGTACAGGTGGAGGACGAGGACGGCTACTTCGCCCTCATCCGTGCCGCTTTCGGCCAGCGCCGTAAGACCGCCGCCAACGCCATCGCCAGCGGCCTCGGACTGCCGAAAGATAAGGTCATCGCGGCCATCGAGGCGGCGGGCTTCGACGCCCGCATCCGCCCCGAGGCCCTGACCCTCGAGGACTTTGCTGCCGTACAGCGGGAGCTGAAGTAAGATTTTATCATAATAAAACACCAAGGCCCCCGCAGTTTGGAACAGAACTGCGGGGGCCTTGGTCGTTATGTGGAAGGAATGGAGGATGGTGATCTGCTTACCTCAGCAGTGCGCTGTGGTCTGCGCCGCCCACGGTGAAGCTGGCGGTGGAGCCGCTGTGGCTGAGGGTGAAAGGCGTATCGCCCGCGCCGAGGGCTGCAACATCGGAGAGGGAGAGGGTGGAAGTGCAGCGTTTTGACGTTCTCGCCGTTCTCTATGAGCTTCACGAGGCCCAGCTTGTTGTTTTTATCCATGAGGTGGATGACCTCGTCCAGCAGCTTTTTGCCGTCGCGGCTTCGGATGGTATTGCCGGCGTCGGGGCCGGGGCCGGACAAAGATATTGACAAGCGGGGAGGTTTCTGGTATTCTACTAAAGTACCCTGTGCAAACGATACTCGCTGGTGTGGCGCAATGGCAGCGCAACTGATTTGTAATCAGTGGGTTGCAGGTTCAACTCCTGTCACCAGCTCCAAAAAGTCCTACGATATACCGCTGAAAAGCGGCGTGTGTCGTGGGGCTTTTGCTTTTATGTCTCCGACTGCATCGCCGCCATTCAGAAAAATCATGCCGCCCGGCGGGGCGCGGGTGTTGAAATCGGCTCATCACGACGCCGCTGTGGTGTTTGGCGGTGTAGCCCTCTCAGGCGCTTTCGCGCCAAGGCCGGGTTGCGGCTCCCAGCGTCTGCTGCGCTGCCGCTTGCATCCTGCTGGCCGCTGCCCCAACAGCGACTCCCTGTTTCCGCCGCTGGCGGCGGTCGTCGCCGTTGCCCCTAGTAGGGGAGCCTCTGGCGAAGAGGGAAAGTTTACCGAAATGCCAAAGCCTCCCCTCGTTAGGGGAGGTGGCACGGCGTAAGCCGTGACGGAGAGGTTAAAAGGCAAGCTGCGCCTTGGCTAAGAACATGCAAATTTTATCATTCGTGTGGTTTTGTCGCTTGCTTTTTGATGGGCAGCGCTCTATTATATCATTTGTACAAATATTTCCCTTCGAATTTTCACAAAATCACCAAATGTAGTTTATCGGACGGAGGTTGTTTATGAGACGACTGCGCAGCCCATCCCCGGGGATGAAACTGCAAAAAAATCACGACAAAGGAGGACGGACGCTTTGAACGAACACGAAAAACCACAGATAGACTTCATGCACAAGCTTGCGCGCCAGATCGTGGAACGCCGCAACCTTGTGTTCCTGTTTGTCATCCTGGCTGCCATCTTCACGGTGTTCTCGGTGCGGTGGGTCAAGGTCGAGACCGACATGACCACCTACCTGCCCAAGACCTCGGAGACCCGCATGGGCCTTGACATCATGGACGAGCAGTTCACGACCTACGGCTCTGCCGATGTCATGGTGGCCAACATCACGCCCGCTGAGGCCGATGAGCTTTCCGACCGGCTCGCCGAGCTCAAGGGCGTCCAGATGCTGGACTACGACGACACCACCGACCATTATAATAAGGACGCGGTGTCGGCCCTTTACTCCATCACCTTCGACTACCCCGAGGACGATGACCAGTGCCTCGAGGCCCTTGACCGGGTGAAGGAATACCTCGCCGACTACGACATCTACGTCTCCACCTCGCTGGGCAACACCCAGCAGGAGACCATTGATGCCGAGGTACGGGTCATCATGGTGTACGTTGCCGTCATCATCGTCATCGTCCTGCTCCTGACGTCCCAGACCTACGCCGAGGTGCCTGTCCTCATCCTCACCTTCGTGGTGGGCATGATCCTGAACATGGGGACAAACTTCATGCTCGGCACCATCTCCTTCGTGTCCAACTCGGTCACGAACATCCTGCAGCTGGCGCTGTCGCTGGACTACGCCATCATCTTCTGCAACCACTTCAAGGAAGAACACCAGACCATGCCTCTGAAGGAGGCCGTCATCGAGTCCCTGAGCAAGAGCATCCCCGAGATCAGCTCCAGCTCCCTGACCACCGTCGGCGGCCTTGTGGCGATGCTGTTCATGCAGTTCCGCATCGGCTCCGATATGGCCGTCTGCCTCATCAAGTCCATCCTCTTTGCGATGCTCTCGGTGTTCGTGGTCATGCCCGGCCTGCTGATGCTCTTCGGACCCTACATGGATAAGACCAAGCACAGGAACTTCGTGCCGGAGATCCCCTTCGTGGGCCGCTTTGCATGGCGCACCCGCAAGGTCATCCCTGTCATCTTCCTGGTGGTCATCCTCATCGGTTACCACTTCTCGAACCTTTGTCCCTACGCCTACGGCTACGATGTCATCAAGGTGCCGAAGATGAACGAATCCCTCATCGCGGACCAGATGATCGAAGAGAACTTCACCAAGTCGAACCTCGTGGCTCTCGTCTACCCCAAGAGCGACGATTACAGCATCGAGAAAAAGATGCTGGAGGAGCTGGAAAGCTATGATGAAATAGACTCCACCAAGGGTCTGTCCAACATCGAGGCCCAGGACGGCTATATGCTGGAAGACAAGCTCACCGCCCGCCAGTTCTCCGAGATGGCCGACCTGGACTACGAGGCCGCCCAGCTCGTCTACACCGCCTACGCCATCGAGAACGAGGAGTACGGCCAGATCATCGGCAACTTTGCATCCTATAAAGTGCCGCTGGTGGATATGTTCCTCTACGTCTGCGACGAGGCCGATACCGGCATCGTCTCCCTCTCGCAGGAGGACCTGGACGACCTCCACGAGGCCCGGGAGAAGATGGAGAGCGCACTGGCCCAGCTGCAGGGCGACGACTATAACCGCGTCCTCATCTACCTGAGCCCCTCTCTGGAACCCGGCCAGACTACTTATGAGTTCACCGACACCATCCGCTCCATCGCCCGGAAGTATTACCCGGACGGCGAGCTCTACATGGCCGGTGACGCCACCAACGAGTACGATTTCCAGAAGTCCTTCGCCATCGATAATGTCGTCGTCAACGTCGTGTCCATCTTTATCGTCCTGCTGGTGCTGCTGTTCACCTTCCAGTCCGTCGGTATGCCCATCCTGCTCATCGTGGTCATTCAGGGCGCTATCTGGGTCAACTTCTCGTTCCCGTATTTCATGGGGACCAACCTCTACTTCATGGGCTACCTCATCGTCAGCTCCATCCAGATGGGCGCGAACATCGACTACGCCATCGTCATCGCTACCCGTTTCAACGAGCTGAAGGATAAGATGGAGCACAAGCAGGCCATGATCGAGACCATCAACTTCGCGTTCCCGACCATCCTGACTTCCGGCACCATCATGACCGTGTCCGGCATCCTCATCGGCCAGATGACTTCCGACGCCTGCATCGTGGGCATCGGCCAGTGTCTGGGCCGAGGCACCATCATCTCCATCATCCTCGTCCTCTTCGTTCTGCCCCAGATCCTGCTCATCGGCACCCGCATCGTGGACCGTACTTCCTTTGCCGTGCCGAAGCTGGTGGCCCGCAGCAGCGGCAATGGCCGTATGCGGGTCAACGGCATCGTGCAGGGCGAGATCCACGGCTCCGTGGCCGGTACGATGAACGCCATCGTGGACGGCGACGTCCAGCTGACCGTCATCTCGGGCAACGTCTCTCAGGAACTGGACGACAACGAAAAACAGGAGGTGCAGAATGAAGACCAGTAACCATCTGCTGCGCCGCCTGACGGCTGCGCTTCTGGCCGCTGTGCTGGCGCTGAGCATCGCACTGCCGGTGTTCGCGTCCGACGACGGCGATACCATTTACATCAACAGCGTCTCGGACCTGCTCTCGCTGGCCAGGAACTGTGCCTACGACCAGTGGTCGGTGGGCAAGACGGTTATTCTACAGAAAGACCTCTCCCTCGAGGGGATGCTGTGGGAGCCCATCCCGTCCTTCAGCGGACAGTTCAAGGGCAATGGCCACACCATCTCGGACCTGACCATTACGGGCCAGTATTCCCCGGCGGGCCTCTTCGGCATCGTGGAGGAACAGGGCTCCATCGAGTCCCTGAGCGTGCGGGGCGTCGTGTCTGTCTCTGACTCTGCCGACACCACCACCGGCGGCATCGTAGGCATCAACCACGGTACCCTCATCAACTGCCAGTTCACCGGCGTTGTCACCGGCGACAGCGAGGTGGGCGGCATCGTGGGCCGCAACGAGTCCGAAGGCACCATCGACCACAGCACGGCCCGCGCCATCGTCACCGGCAAATCTTCCACCGGCGGCATCGCAGGCTACAATCTCGGTGCCATCACCGGCTGCACCAATGTGGGCAGCATCAACACCGAATATCCGGAAGCCTCTCTCGACACCGACGGCTTCACCGCCAAGATGGTGGACTACATCAACAACAAGATGGCCGCCGCTGCTGACGACGCCACCAATTCCGTCACCAACGTCGCCACCGACACCGGCGGCATCGCAGGCCGCTCCTCCGGCATGATCCTGACCAGCGTCAACACCGGCACCATCGGCTACGAGCATGTTGGCTACAATGTGGGCGGCATCGTGGGCCGCACCGACGGCCTCGTATCCGGCTGCGTCAACCAGGGCTGTGTTCTGGGCCGCAAGGACGTGGGCGGCATCGCCGGTCAGGCGGAACCCTATCGCGAACTCGACCTCTCCAAGGATACCATCAAGCGTCTCCGTTCGGAGCTGGAGGTTCTGCGCGGCCTTGTCGATGACACCACCGGCGTCGTCGAGAACTCCACCACCAGCATCTCCAATTCCTTCAGCGCCATGACCAGTCAGATGGACACCGCCATTGCAGCGGCCCGTCAGCTGGACGACCAGGCCAGCGACTACGGCAACGAGGTGGCCGACGAGATCGACCGCGCCTCCACTCTGCTGGCCGATACCCTCACCAAACTCGAACCCGTCATGGACACCGGCGAAGATGCCATGACCAAACTGACCGACGCCACCGGAAACCTCAAGTGGGCCATGCGCGAGATGGCCGCTGAGATGCTGATGGCATCCAGCGCCCTCGGCAAGACCAGCAAGGGTCTGGACAAGGTGAGCGACGCGGCCGAGGATGGCCGTGACGGTATGTCGGCTATCTCTGAGGGTATCAAACAGCTGTTGGAGTCTGTTGATACCGGCGATGACAGCGCTGCCTCGCAGGCGATCTCCACCATCCTGACCGGCTACGACTCTCTCTCTGCCGAGAAGAAGTCGGATAAGTACCTCAAGAATGGTATCGAGCTGCTGAAGGTGGCCAACTCCGTGGCCAGCGTCTTCACGCTGGGCAGCGGCATGGCCCCGGCAATGAAGGCCGTCACCGCAGGCATGGGCCTGCTGCGCACGGCATCCCTCCTGTCTAACGACAGTGACATTGCCCGTGCTACTTCCCAAATCGCAAGTGCCATCGGCACCATCTCTACCATTGCCACCCAGATGGGCGGCATCGTGGGCAGCGCTGCCAAGTCCGTCTCGGCCTCCGACCACCCCGAGCTGGCTGCGGCTCTGACCAAAGCCTCTGACGCACTGGACGATATGGGCGGCATCACCGACGGCATCATGGACAACATCAAGGACTGGGTCGGCAATAACGGCGGCGGCAGCATCAAGGATGGTCTCGATCAGCTGAGCGATGCTTCCGACAAGCTGAGCGACGCCATGGATGACCTGAGCGACTCCCTCGACCTGCTCAAGACCGACGCCGCGCTCACCAGTGCAACGCTGGCGCATACCTCCGTGGCTCTGGGTCAGATGCAGGACGGCCTCGGCGGCCTGACCGATATGATGGGCCAGACCCGCGACATTCTCCACTGGCTCAACCAGCAGGACCCCATCAAGGTGCCTCGTCCCTCGGCAGAGCTGACCAACACCAAGGACTCCCTCTTTGATGCTGTCAGCGCCATCAACGACAAGATGGACGACATCAACAGCACCATGCGCACCGCCAGCAACCAGCTGACCGACAAGATGCGCGCCGTGACCGCACAGGTCAGCGTCGTGTCCAACCTGATGCTGGACGCCGTGGAAGAGATCAGCGACCCGGGCAGCAAGACCATCTACGAAGATGAGTCGGAAGACCTCATCGCCTCCCAGTCCGACGGCAAAATTGAAAACAGCATCAACCGCGGCAGCATCGACGCCGACATGAACGTGGGCGGCATCGCCGGTACCATGGGCGTCGAGAACCTGCTGGACCCCGAGGAGGACAACAAGGACGAAGGCACTTCGCTGCTGCGCACCTCCTATACTGTCAGCGCCGTCCTCATCGGCAACATCAACGAGGGCAGCATCACCGCCAAGAAGGATATGGTCGGCGGCATCGTCGGTCAGGAGGAGCTGGGCCTTGTGACGGCCTGCGAGTCCTACGGCGACGTCACCGGCGTCAATCAGGTGGGCGGCATTGCCGGTGCGGCCAGCGCCAAGCTCCGCAGCAACTGGGCAAAATGCGCCCTCAGCGGTGACAAGTACATCGGCGGCATCGTCGGTCAGGGTACCGACAGCGACCTCACGGATGGCAGCCTCATCGCCATCAACAACCGTGCCATCGTCTCTGTGCTGGAAGGCCAGCAGTACGTGGGCGCTGTCTCCGGCGGACAGGACGGCGACTTCTATGGCAACCTCTTCGTCTCCGACGATCTGCAGGGCATCGACCGCCTGAGCCGCGTCGGTCAGGCAGAGCCGGTCACTTATGAGACCCTGCTGGCTCAGGAGAATGTGCCGGACTCCTTCCGCAAGCTGACCCTGACCTTCAAGGCCGACGGCCATATCATCAAGAAGATCAGCTTTGACTACGGTGCGTCCTTCACTCTGGCCGACTACCCCGAGATCCCCCAGAAGAATGGATACTACGCCGAGTGGAGCACACCCGTCCTCGACCAGCTCCACACCGACACTGTGGTCAATGTGGAGTACACGCCCTACATCCCGTCTCTGAGCAGCAGCGTCACCCGCGAGAACGGACGCCCCGTCTTCTTCGTGGACGGCTTCTTCGGCGGTTCCAACGCCGTGCAGGTCACCCAGCAGGACATCACAGCCGATGTCCACGGTGTGACAGAGCAGTGGCTGCTGGAGTTCACCGATGACGGCAATGAGACCCACCAGATCCGTTATCTGACCCCCGGCAGGGCCAAGGGCAAGGTCTACGTCAAGCAGGCCGACGGCAGCTGGCATAAGGTGGAGACGGGCAGCTTCGGCAGCTACACCACCTTCACCACCACCGGCACCGAGGTCGAAGTGGCTTTCGTCCCCGCAAAGCTCCCCGTCTGGGCCTTCTGCGCCGGCGGCGCAGCCCTGCTGGTGCTGCTCCTGCTGCTGGCAAAGCGCATCAAGTCGAAGCGCGGCCCCAAGGGCGAAAAGCCCCGCAGGGAGAAGAAGGGCAAACAGCCCGAGACGGCAAACGCCCCCGCCGATGAGCTGGATACCCCCATCTCTGAGACGGATATGCAGTAAGCAATAAGAAAAGCAGGAGCTCCATCCGAATGGATGGGGCTCCTGCTTTGTTTGTAGGTTAGGCTCGTCTTCGTACAACCTCTCAGTCTCGCTGCCGCTCGACAGCTCCCCTAGTAGGGGAGCCTCTGGCGTGTCGGCCAGGCCCACGCTGGACGAGCAAAGTTTCTTTATATCAAAAACAGGAGTGCCCTGCTACAGAGGGCAGCAGCTTCAGAACAATGTTCCTTGTCAAGCTGCTGCTAGCCTTGGTAGCAGGACACTCTTTTTTGCGTTATATTGAGCTTTCAGCGTCCAGTAGAAAGTGGCCCGGCCTGCCAAAGCCTCTCCTACAAGGAGAGGTGGCACGCCGTAGGCGTGACGGAGAGGTTGTACAAAGACGAGCCTGCCCTCTGTAGCAAGGCCCGCCCTTTTACGCTATATTGCGCCTCAGGCGTCTAGTAGGAAGTTGACCGGCCTGCCAAGGGCTCCCCCTCTGGGGGAGCTGGCGAGCGAAGCGAGACTGAGAGGGTTATTCCTCCGTCTCCTTCACATCGTTCAGGAACGCCTCTATCTTATCGATCTGGTTCTCCGCCACGGCGCGGCCCGTCTCGTAGACCCGGCGCAGCTGGGCGGGGTCGCGCTCCATAGCGCCGATCTCCAGCGGGATGGGCGGGCGGATGACATAGTCTTTGCCGGAGGCCTCCTGCATGGCGATGTAGGAGAGGGCCTCGTTGTACCGCTCGTGACGGTCGGCCACCGCTGCCACGAAGGCCGGATAGCGCAGATACCGCGCACGGATGGCGGGCAGCATGGGGTTCTTCTTTTTCACGAAGCCCTTGGGCTGGGTCAGGATGATGAGGTTCCGCTTGTAACCCAGGCTCTCGAAGAAGCGGACGGGGATGGAGTCGGCCACGCCGCCGTCCAGCAGGGAGTAGTGGCCGATCCTGACGGCCTTCGCTGCCAGCGGCATGGACGCCGAAGCCTCCATCCAGCGCACGTCCTCGGCGTCGCCGCTGCGGCACTTGTGGTAGATAGGGTCGCCGGTGCGCAGGTCGGTGCAGACGACAAAGAAGTCCATGGGCGAAGCGCGGAAGGCCTCTTCATCGAAGGGGTCCAGCTTTTCCGGCACCTCGTGGTAGCAGAAATCCTCGCTGTAGAGGTTGCCGGTGCGCAGCAGATTGCGGAAGCTGGCGTAGCGCTTGTCGTTGCAATATTCGGTGTTGTAGCGGATGACGCGGCCGATCTGGTGCGACTTGAAGTTGCAGCCGAACACCGCGCCCGCCGACACGCCGATGGTGCCGTCGGTGGTGAGGCCGTGCTCCATCAGGACATCCAGAACGCCTGCGGTGAACATCCCCCGCATGGCACCGCCCTCTAATACTAACCCTGTCTTCATATACTGACTCCTTTTCCCGGTGCGGCCCTCGTCGGCCGCAGCAAGCCGTTTCCGGTTGCTACCAGTATACTCGATTTTGCGCAGAAAACAAGAGACAACTGCACAAATCGCCCGCCCTGAGACACAGACTGTACCGCAAAAGTCGTACTTATAATCGAAAGGGCTGAAAAAACCGGAGAGAACGAGTCAAATTTGGGCAGAAAAAGCCTTGCCAACCGGGAGAGTATCCGGTATACTGATATGAAATATCGACCGTTTTGTGACAGGGAAATTGGGAGGAAGAGACGAACTATGAAAATGCTGGAAGACCGCATCCGCAAAGACGGCATCGTCCGTGAGGGCAACGTGCTCAAGGTGGACAGCTTCATCAACCATCAGATGGACATCCCGCTGTTCCGCGAGATGGCAAAGGAGTGGAAGCGCCTGTTCGACGGCAAACCCATCAACAAGGTGCTCACCATCGAGGCCAGCGGCATCGGCATCGCGGCTGTGGTGGCCAGTGAGTTCAATGTGCCGGTGGTGTTCGCCAAAAAGTCCATGAGCATCAACCTGGACTACGACAACTACGAGACGAAGATCCAGTCCTTCACCCACAAGAAAATTTATAATGTCATCGTCTCCAAGAAGTTCCTCACCCCCGAGGACCACGTTCTCATCATCGACGACTTCCTGGCCAACGGCTGCGCCCTGCTGGGTCTGCTGGAGCTGACCGAGAAGGCTGGTGCCACCGTCGAGGGCATCGGTATCGCCGTCGAGAAGGGCTTCCAGCAGGGCGGCGACCTCATCCGCAGCAAGGGCATCCAGCTGGAGAGCCTCGCCATCGTCGAGTCGATGGACAGCAAGACCGGTGAGATCGTGTTCCGCGATCAGCCGCAGCAGAGCTGAAAAATATCGACCTTCCAAGACCGCCGTCCGGCGGTCTTTTCTTTTGCCCATTTTTACGCCCCGTCGAAGCTGTCGCCGTCCTCGGGGAGGTCGGCGGAAGTCTCAGCGTCGGAAGCAGGCGTATCCGGGACAGCGGCGCGGGGGACACCTTTATAGACCAGCGTCTGCTCGAGGACCTCGGCGCAGACCGGGGCCGAGAGGCTGCCGCCCGCTGTCGTCCAGCTGTGGGGCTCGTCGAGGCAGACGAGGCACAAAAACTGGGGGTCGTCGATGGGAGCCACGGCCACAAAGCTGGCGATGCGGGCCTTCTCATCGGCACTGTCCAGCTTCTGGCTGGTGCCGCTCTTGCCGCCTACCCGGTAGCCCGCGATCCGGGCGTTCCGTCCGCCGCCGTAGAGGACGACGGCCTCCATCATCTCCCGCATGGTGCGGGAGGTCTCTTCTTTCAGCACCTGCCGCTTGCAGATGGGGGAGAGGTGGTCGATGACCTCGCCCTCCGGGCCGAGGATGTCCGAGACGACGTAGGGCTGCATCAGCCGCCCGCCGTTGACCACGGCGCAGACCGCCGACGCCATCTCGAGGTAAGAGATCTTGCTGCTCTGCCCGAAGGCGCAGGACGCCAGCTCCACCGGACCCATCCGGTCGGCGGTGTAGTAGAGGCTCTTTTTCGGCTCGGCGGGCAGGTCGATGCCGGTGGGCGCGCGGAGGCCAAAGGCCGCAAAGTAGTCGCAGAACGCCTCTTTGCCCAGCCTTGCGCCGATTTGGATGAAGCTCTGGTTGCAGGAGTTCTCAAGGGCCTGAGTGACGGTCTGCGCCCCGTGGCGCTTGTGGTTGGCGCAGTGGAAGCGGGTGCCGGCCACCGAGATACTCTCGCCGCAGTAGAAGCTGGAATTTTTGCTCACAGCTCCGGTGTCCAGCGCCGCCGCGCAGGTGATGAGCTTGAAGACGCTGCCCGGCTCGTAGAGGTCGCTGACGGCCTTGTTCCGCCACTGGGTCTGCTGGGCCAGCTGCAATGCCGCCGCCCGCTCGTCGCCGGAAAGCCCCTCCACGGCCTCCCGTGCGGCCTTGTCGGCCAGCACACGGGGCTGGTTGGGGTCGTAGGCGGGGGTGGTGGACATGGCCAGCACGGCCCCGGTGTTCACGTCCATGACGATGCCCACGGCACGGGCTGCGACGTGGTGCTCCTTTACCGCGTAGCCCAGCGCGTTCTCGAGGTAGTGCTGGATGTTGGCGTCGATGGTGAGCCGCAGGCCGTCCCCCTCAGTGGGGAAACGCTCGGTCTCATAGCTCTGCTCGAGGGTGTAGCCCCAGGCGTTCACCGCCGTGAGGACGACGCCGTTTTCGCCGGTGAGCAGGTCGTCGTACTTCAGTTCGAGGCCCGAGACGCCTGCATTGTCCACGTTGGTGAACCCCAGCACCGAGGCCAGAAACTCCCCCTGCGGGTACCAGCGCTTCGAGTCCTGATTGATGCGGATGCCGGTGATGCCGTTTGCCTCGCAGAAGTCCCGCACGGCGTCGGCCATGGCCCGGTCTACCCGGTAGCGCAGGAGGCAGTCGTTGGAGCGGCGGTCGCTGAATTTCTCGAGAAGCTTCCCTTCGTCCAGCTCCAAAATCTCTGCCAGCCCCTTGGCCGCGAGGGCGAGTTTATCCTCCGGCATCTCCCGGGGCGAGGCCCGGAGAGTCCAGCAGCTGCTGTTGGCCGCCAGAAGGACGCCGTCGGCGCTATAAACGCGGCCCCGGTCGGCGGGGACGACGGTGTCCCGCAGCTGCTGACCCAGAGCGCGGTCGGTGTACCAGCCGCCGCCCAGCACCTGCAAAAATAAAAGCCGCACCGCCAGCCCGCAGCAGACCAGACAGAACACCCCCGCCACCAGCCTTGACCGGGCGCGGAACGCCCGTTCCGGCAGGGTGCGCAGGGCGTCGGCGGGTTTTGGCGATTCGGACATGAGACAGCACCTCCCTTCCTGCCATCATATGCGCGAGACCCCGTGACTAGCCGCCCGCCCCGGTGCGTACACTAAAGGGAAGGGGGGAGAGGATGAAGAAGAGGATCCTGCGTCCGCTGCCCGGCATGGACCTGCCGTTTCTGATCCTGGTGCTCACGCTGGTGGGCTTCGGGCTGGTGATGCTGGCCAGCGCGTCCAGCGCCGTGGCGCTCTACCGGCGGGGCGACGCCTGGGCCTATCTGCGGCCTCAGCTGCTCTACGCGGCGCTGGGGCTCTGCGGGATGTGGCTGGCCAGCCGGGTAGATTACCATATCTTCCACAAGCTGGCGTGGCCGCTGCTGGGGCTGTCGCTGATATTGCTGGCGGCGGTGCTCTTCATGCCCGAGTACAACGGCTGCAGGCGGTGGCTGGTCATCCCGGGGTTCGGCACCCTGCAGCCCAGCGAGATCGCAAAGTTTGCGGTGGTGCTGGTGTTTTCCCACATCATCGCACTGAACCACGACCGGATGAAGGATTTCAGCGTGGGCGTCCTGCCCTTTGCGCTGGTGCTGGGGGTGGTGGCGGCCCTGATGCTGCTGGAGCCGCACCTGTCCGGCACCGTCCTCATCCTCGGCATCGGCGCGGTGCTGATGTTCGTGGGCGGTACGGGGCTGCGGTGGTTTTTGCTGGCGGGCGCGGGAGGCGTCGGGGCCATTGGTGCGGCGGTGGCCGTCATGCCCGACCTCGTCCCCTACGCCGCCGACCGGCTCCGCTCCTGGCTCAATCCCTTCGCCGACCCGCTGGGCGACGGCCACCAGACCATCCAGAGCCTCTATGCCATCGGCTCCGGCGGGGCCACCGGCCTCGGTCTGGGGGAAAGCCGCCAGAAGCATCTTTTCGTCCCCGAGCCTCAGAACGACTTCATTTTCTCCATCGTCTGCGAGGAACTGGGCTTCGTGGGGGCCTGCGCAGTGGTGGGGCTGTTCGTGCTGCTGCTCTGCCGGGGCATCACCATCGCAGCCCACGCGCCCGACCGGTTCGGGGCGCTGCTGGTGGTGGGATTCGTGGTGCAGGTGGCCCTGCAGGCGGTGCTGAACGTGGCTGTCGTCACCAACACCATCCCCAACACCGGCATCTCGCTGCCCTTTTTCTCCTCCGGCGGCACCAGCCTCATGATGCTGCTGGGGGAGATGGGGGTAGTGCTGGGGGTATCACGCGGGGAAGCATAACAAACCTCCCAACAAACTGAAATCATCGTCCAGCGTGACATCCGCCCCTGCTTTTGCATATCGTGGGGTATCTTTTGCGGAATGGGGGCTGCGGATATGACACAGCAGAGCGGGCGGATTTGGGTGATGGGCGGACGGCCGCTGAACGGCACGGCGGCGATACCGGCGGCGAAAAACAGCGTACTTCCGCTCCTTGCGGCGGCACTGCTCTGCCGGGGACCGGTGCGGCTGCGGGCCGTGCCGAGGCTGTCGGACGTGGAATGCAGCCTCGGGCTGCTGCGGGGCGCAGGGTGTGCTGCCTACTGGCAGGGGGCAGACATTGTGGTGGCCGGGATGCCCTCAAACAGCACCCTTCCGGGAGAAACCGCGGCACAAATGCGGGCCTCCATCCTCTTCTGCGCACCGCTGCTGGCGCGGCTGGGCCGGGCCGAGACTTCGCTGCCCGGCGGGTGCAATATCGGCGCCCGCCCCATCGACTTACATCTGGAAGGTCTGGCCCGGATGGGGGCAAAGGAGCTGGACGCCGGGGCGGGAAAGCTGGTGCTGGCCGCGCCGGGGGGGCTCCACGGGGCCGACATCACCCTACGCTTCCCCAGCGTGGGAGCGACGGAGACCTTGCTGCTGGCTGCTGTCTGCGCCCGAGGCACCACCGTCCTGCGGGGCGCAGCCCGGGAACCGGAGATCTCCGACCTTGCCGAATTTCTGAACCGCTGCGGCGGGCGTATCGAGGGTGCGGGGACTTCCACACTGCGCATCGAGGGGCGGCGGGGGCTTTCCGGCTGCGATTTTTCGCCCCTGCCGGACCGCATCTTCGCCTCTACGCTGGCCTGTGCCGCCGCTGCTGCCGGAGGGCGGGTGGAACTCACCGGATGCCCGCCCGCGCTCTATGCGCCGGTGCTGGAAATTCTGGAACAAATGGGCTGCACCGTGGAGCGGGGCGCAGACCGGGCCGAGGTGGCTCGTTTCGGGCGGCTGTACGGGGCGGGCCGGGTCTTCACCGGGGTGTACCCGGGTCTCGCCACCGACGCTGCGCCCCTGCTGGCCGCCGCCATGCTCTGCGCCGAGGGAGAGAGCAGCATCGAGGACGTCATCTTCGAGCGGCGGTTCGGCTGTGCAGAGGGCTTCGAGCGGCTGGGCGGGCGGGTAAAACGGTCGGGCCGGGTGCTTTCCGTCGGCCCGCTGCCGGAAAGCGGTCTCCACGGAGCCACCCTCACTGCGCCCGACCTGCGGGGCGGCGCGGCACTGGTGGTGGCGGCTTTGTCGGCACAGGGAAAGAGCTTTGTGGAAGAGACTCGTCATATCGACCGGGGCTATGCCGGTCTGTGGGAAGTTCTGGCCTCTTTAGGGGGACGAATTGGCAGAGAAATGCGGCCCCTTGACGCCCCTGTGAAAAAAATACCATCGAAAAAGCAGATTTGTCTTGCATTCGGGGCCAAAAGATGATACGATACTGTTATATAGTAGCAGTAATGTTGAGTTCTATCCTGCGCCAAGGCGCGGTCTACGATAAAATCCGATGGAGGACAATGATATGGCACTCATGCTCGACGAAGAAATGGACGAAAACGTAACGACGATAAAGGTCATCGGCGTGGGCGGCGGCGGCGGCAACGCCGTCAACCGCATGGTCAGCGACGGCCTGCAGGGCGTTGAATTTATCGCAATGAACACCGACCAGCAGGCACTGGCGAAGAACCATGCGGCCACCAAGGTGCAGCTGGGCTCCAAGCTCACCAAGGGCCGCGGCGCAGGTGCCGACCCCGAGATCGGCCAGCGCGCTGCCGAGGAGAGCAAGGACGAGATCGCAAACGCTCTGAAGGGCTCCCAGATGGTCTTTATCACCGCCGGTATGGGCGGCGGCACCGGCACCGGCGCAGCCCCCGTGGTGGCGGAGATCGCACGGGAGCAGGGCGTCCTGACGGTGGGCGTGGTCACCAAGCCCTTCGGCTTCGAGGGCCAGAAGCGGATGCGTGCGGCGGAGGCCGGCATTGAGCAGCTTCGCGGCAAGGTGGACTCTCTGGTCATCATCCCCAACGAGCGGCTGAAGTACGCCACCGATCAGAAGATCACCTTCCGCAACGCCTTTGAAATTGCCGACGACGTGCTGCGCCAGGCGGTGCAGAGCATCTCCGACCTGATCCGGGACACCGGCTTTATCAATCTGGACTTTGCCGATGTTACCGCCGTCATGAAGGATGCCGGCCTTGCCCATATGGGCGTGGGCCGTGCCGCCGGCAAGGGCAAGGCCGAGGAGGCCGCCCGCATGGCCATCTCCAGCCCCCTGCTGGAGACCTCCATCAACGGCGCCAAGGGCGTCCTCATCAACGTCACCGGCTCCATGGACATCGGTCTGGAGGAGGTGGAGCAGGCCGCCACGCTGGTGCAGCAGGCGGTACATCCCGATGCCCTGACCATCTTCGGCGCCACCTTCGACGAGGAGCTGGACGACGAGATCCGTGTCACCGTCATCGCCACCGGCTTCGAGAGCAATGACCAGCAGGAAGCCCCTGCTGCCCCCGCCGCTGCCGATACGCAGCAGCCCACGCAGGATGATGCCGCTGCCCCCGCCGCCGCCCCCCAGCCTCTGGACGAGGCCGAGGGCGAGAAGGCAGAGGAGAGCGATGTGGATCGTTCCTTCGACGAGATTTTGAAGATCTTCAGCCGTGGCGATAAGTTCTGAACACGAAATAAAAAGAGGCCGCACCCAGCGGCCTCTTTTTTGATACGTGAAAATGGCAATCTCCTGTATTGCCTGAAAGCCCATAAGCTGAGATACTATATACCATAAGATGATGAGAGCGAACAGCTTTGTATAAAATGACATAAAACGGACGGATTTGATGGGAAACTGAACAAAATTACAGAGAAATAGTTGACAATTATCGCTGGATTAAGTATGATGATTTTGTCAGAAGCCACCCACATGGTGCAAAAATGGAAAGGAGTTCGATGCTATGAAGAAAAAAGCATGGCTGTCTCTTCTCCTGGCAATCGCAATGATCTTCCCCATGTTTACCACAGCACTTGCGGCTCCCTGCAACCGCCCGTCTTCCAAACTTCGGCAGGAATATCAGCTTATGGGATGCAGGACGGAAATTGTAGCAACTACGTCTACGGCTGAAATTTATTTGCTTCAACTGACGGATGACATTACGGCACGGGTGGAGGAATCCATCATGCCAGATGGTGCAGTCCGGGCGATTATCACGGAGGGAGAACTTACTAACGAACTTTTGGAGTATCCTGATGGAAGAATGTATCTCGACGGAAGTGAAGTGATTTTTACATCGGATTTAGAGATCACGGATGAATTGAAAGCTGACTTCTCCATGTTTCCTGATGCGGTGACCCCACAAGTTGTTCACCGGTATGAAATCGTTAAAAAATGCCCTTATGGAAATGCTGGCGACTATATAGTGGGTTCTACTACGAAGGATAATGTGATGATCGGAAAGGAGAATACCTTCAAGGATTTGACTTTTACGGCTTTCTATAAGGTTGTCGCAGAGATATTGGGCCTTCTTTCTGGTGTTCCGGCAGGTGTTATTGAGACTGGTTTGAATAATGTATATGATATGCTTAAAAAGCAAGCTCCTCGATCCAATGCGATGGGGGTGAAGGATTACAGATCGGTTCATCGCCTGTATGGATTCACTATTAGTAGTAGCCTTTCGGTTGCTCGACATCAGTCTACCTATTACTACGATACAAACTATACGAGTGTAATTGGTAATGCATACTACATCTACTATGAGAAATTTACCTACTAAGGAGCTGTGCTATGAAAAAGGTGGACAAGCAGAACCGGTTGCGGTGGCTTGCAGCTGTTTGTATCATTTGGGGCGTGCTGATTGAGCTGCATTTTACAGCAGCGGGACAGTATGGCGCCGGGATATTTCACTATGCCGCAGCACCTACGGCGAAGATCGAGGGGGATGTCCTTGCCGGGCTCCTATTGACGCTGGGAGGATTTGCAGGCTTTTCTCTGGCGATCGACGGCGTCCTCGTTCTGGCGAAGGCTTTGAAAAAAAGCGCCATGGAGCAGCGCAGCCTGCTGCAAAATAATTGCCTGATCAGTGGCTGGGCCCTATTGGGAATGGCGGTCTACGAGTTAATCGTTCACCATGGCCTGACCGCCTACCGAAACAATGTCCCCGTTACCTATTTCGGCGGGATGGAGGCCACGGTATCGCTGATTTGGATCCCTGCGCTGCTGATGGGCCTGATCCCGTTGGGGATCGGCTTGTGGATGAAAAAGAAAGCCCCTGCACAATAAAAAATCCCCC
>ERZ835541.1431-NODE-1431-length-23556-cov-3.613080_pt1 | contig 23556 bp, 17 predicted proteins | sample MGYA00519945_ERZ835541 | MGnify/ENA primary metagenome ERZ835541 (study PRJEB31850, sample SAMEA3708780) | human gut metagenome | biome: human gut; feature: human-associated habitat; material: faeces | place: China | collected 2014 ...
GCCGAACGAGATCACCTGGAAGCAGGACCTCGTCGTCTGCGCCGCGCTGTACGCCGCCGTTCCCGGCCTGTACAAGCCCGAAAACAAGATCACCGAGGCCGAGTTCCGTCAGGAGCTGACCGGCAACGATATCAAGTGATTTTTCCGTCCATCCGATAAAAAGCAAGCCCGGCTGAGCCGGGCTTCCGACCAACCAAAATATGAAATAGGAGAACGATCATGAGCAAGACTGTTGAACTGGCAAGACACCTCGAAAAGCTCCACATCAATAACATGTATAAGACCGATTTCTACTGGACGTGGGACAAGACGGACGACGAGATCGACGCCGTCTTCACCGTGGCCGACGCTCTGCGCGACCTGCGCGAGCGCAACAAGTCCACGAAGGTCTTCAATTCCGGCCTCGGCATCTCCCTGTTCCGCGACAACTCCACCCGTACCCGCTTCTCGTTCGCCTCTGCGTGCAACCTGCTGGGCCTGGAGGAGCAGGTCCTCGATGAGAAGAAATCCCAGATCGCCCACGGCGAGACCGTCCGCGAGACTGCGAACATGGTCTCCTTCATGGCCGACGTCATCGGCATCCGCGACGATATGTACATCCATCAGGGCCACGAGTACCAGAAGACGTTCATGGACGCTCTGGAAGAAGGCTACCGCGACGGCATCCTCGAGCAGCGCCCGACGCTCGTGAACCTGCAGTGCGATGTCGACCATCCGACGCAGTGCATGGCCGACATGCTGCACGTCATCCACTACTTCGGCGGCGTCGAGAACCTGAAGGGCAAGAAGGTCGCCATGACGTGGGCCTATTCCCCGTCCTACGGCAAGCCGCTGTCTGTTCCGCAGGGCGTCATCGGCCTGTTCACCCGCTTCGGCATGGATGTCACGCTGGCCCATCCGGAGGGCTATGACGTCTTCCCCGAGGTCGAGGAGATCGCCCGCAAGAACTGCGAGAAGTACGGCTCCAAGTTCCACAAGACGAACGACATGAAGGAAGCCTTCCGGGACGCCGACATCGTCTATCCGAAGTCCTGGGCTCCGTTCCAGGCTATGGAAAGACGCTCCGAGCTCTATGTCAAGGGCGACCAGAAGGGCATCGACGAGCTGGAGAAGGAGCTGCTGGCGCAGAATGCCGAGCACAAGGACTGGACCTGCAGCGAGGAGATGATGAAGCTCACGAAGGACGGCAAGGCGCTGTATCTGCACTGCCTGCCCGCCGACATCTCCGGCCTGAGCTGCCCGGAGGGCGAGGTCGACAACTCCGTGTTTGACCGTTATCTCGTGCCGCTGTACAAGCAGGCTTCCTTCAAGCCGTATATCATCGCTGCCATGATCTTCCTGGCACAGGTCAAGGACCCCGTCAAGGCTCTCATGGAGCTCGACGCTGCCGACAACAAGCGCAAGATGTTCTGAGCCGCACGGCAGGAGGATAATTACCATGGGAAAACGCATCGTCATCGCGCTGGGCGGCAACGCGCTGGGCAGCACGCCCTATGAGCAGCTCGCCCTTGTTACGGAAACGGCAAAGCCGATCGTAGACCTCATCGAGCAGGGCAACGAGGTCGTCATTGCGCACGGCAACGGCCCGCAGGTCGGCATGATCAATCTGGGCATGGCCACGGCCGCCGAGGCCGGCGCCATCAAGTCCGATATGCCCTTCCCCGAGTGCGGCGCCATGAGCCAGGGCTACATCGGCTATCACCTGCAGAACGCCATCGGCAACGAGCTTGCCGCGCGCGGCCTGCAGCAGGACGTCGCCACCGTCGTCACGCAGGTGCTGGTGGACGAGAACGATCCCGCCTTCCGGAAGCCCACGAAGCCCGTCGGCGCGTTCTATGACAAGGCCACGGCCGAGCGCATCGCCGTCGAAAAGGGCTACACCATGGTCGAGGACGCGGGCCGCGGCTACCGCCAGGTCGTTCCCTCACCGAAGCCCGTGGACGTCATCGAAAAGAACACCGTCCGCGCCCTGATCAACGGCGGCTGCGTCGTGATCACGGTCGGCGGCGGCGGCATCCCCGTTGTGCGCCGGGACGGCAAGCTCTACGGCACGCCCGCCGTCATCGATAAGGACTTTGCCTCTGCCAAGCTCGCAGAGCTCGTGCAGGCCGACGCCCTCGTCATCCTGACGGCGGTGGACCGCGTCTGCATCAACTGGGGCAAGCCGGACCAGAAGAGCCTTGCGGAAATGACCGTTGCGGAAGCGGAGCGCTACTGCGAGGAGGGTCATTTTGCCCCCGGCTCCATGCTGCCGAAGGTCAGGGCTGCCGTTTCGTTCGCCAGGACCGGCGGGCAGGCCATTATCGCCTCGCTCGCGCAGGCCGGAGCCGCCGTCCGCGGCGAGGCCGGTACGGTCGTCCATCTCTGATATCGTCTGTTCCCTTCCCGGGGAGCAAAGGGCCTGCTGCATGAACCCCGCAGCAGGCCCTTCTGCAATATGGGATAACACATATGCAGGGGAGCGGCACGCGGGAAATGAAACTGGAAAGTGGAAAATTTCACAAGACCGCCGGTCATGCGCTGTAGGGGAGGGGCATGCCCCTCCTGGCACCGCACCGGCGGGAAGTGCGGGCCAATGTTAAAAAGGCAATGGCCTCCTCGCAATGACAAATCGGGAGTATTTGCCATTTTAACGGCAGCTTGTTGATTGCGCCGGTGCAGCGCCGGGAGCGGCATGCCGCTCCCCTACAAGGCGTGTGCGGTCGACGATAGTGCCACCAAACCGGCAGCTTGCAAGGCGCTCCCTGAGCGCCGCTGCAGACGTAATCGGTTTGTACGTTTTTTTGGCAGCCTGTGCGTGTCGCCGGTGCAGCACCAGGCCCTGCGGCGACCCTGTTTTTCTTTCTTGCCTTTTTCGGCAAAATACGATATCATTAGCTTAGTAAACATTGCACAGGCGTTTCCAAAATACCGATATAAGGAGCTGGCAACATGCTGGAACAGTCGATCCTGCAGAATTATCTTGACATCCTGCGCGAAGAGCTTGTCCCGGCGACCGGCTGCACGGAGCCGATCGCCATTGCCTACTGCGCCGCGACCCTTCGGGAGCTGCTGGGCGCACTGCCCGAGCGGGTGGACGCCGCCGTCAGCGGCAACATTCTGAAAAACGTCAAAAGCGTCGTCGTCCCAAACACCGGTGGGCGCAAGGGCATCGGCCCCGCCATTGCCGTCGGCCTCGTTGCGGGCGACGCGGCGCGTGACCTGCAGGTCATCTCCGCCGTGACGGAGAAGCAGCTTGCGGAGCTGGACGCTTACCTGCAGCGGGTGGAGATCGCCGTCTCCTGCAGCCATTCCCCCTGCCAGCTCGACATCGACCTGCGCGGCAGCTGCGGCAGTCACACGGCCCGCGTGCGCATCACGAACCATCACACGAACATCGTCTGCCTTGAACGTGACGGCGAGGTGCTGCGCGAGCTGCCCGTTGTGGACTCCGCCGAGGAGCACCGCGCGGACAAGAGTCTGCTGAACGTGGCGGACATCCTGCGCTTTGCGGCCGAGGTGCCGCTCGAGGACCTGCTGCCCCTGCTGGAGCCGCAGGTCAGCTGCAACTCCGCCATTGCCGAGGAGGGCCTCCGCGGCGCATGGGGCGCGCAGATCGGGCGCATTTTACTGGAGGATTACGGGGATGATATCAAGCAGCGGGCCAAGGCCTATGCGGCCGCGGGCTCGGACGCCCGCATGAGCGGCTGCGAAATGCCCGTCGTCATCCTCTCCGGCTCCGGCAATCAGGGCATCACGGCCTGCATGCCCGTCGTGGCCTATGCCCGCCACATCGGCGCGACCCGCGAGCAGCTCTACCGCGCGCTGGCCGTTTCCGACCTTGTCACCGTCCACCAGAAGACCGGCATCGGCCGCCTCTCCGCCTACTGCGGGGCCATCTCCGCCGGAGTCGGTGCAGGCGCGGGCATCTGCTACCTGCTCGGCGGCGACTATGACGCCGTTGCGCACACGGTCGTCAACGCCGTGGCCATCCTCTCCGGCACCATCTGCGACGGCGCGAAGCCGTCCTGCGCGGCCAAGATCGCCGCTGCCGTGGATGCGGGCATCATGGGCTACCACATGTATCTGCACCACCGCGAATTCCGCCACGGCGAGGGCATCGTCGGCAGCAATGTTGACGATACGATCGCCAAGGTCGGCGTGCTGGCGCAGCAGGGCATGCGGCAGACGGACCGCACGATCCTCGATATCATGCAGGATCGCTGCAGCTGAGCGCCCGCGTTCCTTCAAAAATCGTTTTCCGGTCCGTCATAATTTGGACATATCAGGCGGGTATACTACGAGCACAGCAAGGAGCTGAACACCATGGAGCATAACGAGCGCATCGACTCCAGTGCAGGCGAGCCGGTATTGGCCTGCAAACGAAGGAAGCACCTGCGGCTGGCGGCTCTCGCTGTATGCTGCGCCCTGCTCGGCGGAATCGCCGGAGGCGCGGCGACGGGATTGCTTCTGCAGGGCCGCGAGCGAGCGGCCATGCGGCCGGCCGGTCAGCAGACGGCCGTATCCGGGGGAGAAAGCACGGGCGCGGAGCCTTCTGCGGCGCGTGTGGCCTCGACTGCGGGAGAATTGACCCCGACGCAGCTCTATGAGCGCTATGCGACCTGCGTCGTCGGTGTGCTGAACCTCAGCGCGGTCACGGACCTCTATGGAAAGGACACCATGCAGGCCAGCACCGGCTCAGGCGTTCTCCTCACGGGAGACGGCGAGATTCTGACGAATTACCACGTCGTCAAGGACTGCACGCAGCTCACCGTCACGCTGTATGACGGCACGGAGCACACGGCAAAGCTCCTCGGCTATGAGGAGGACAGCGATATCGCCCTGCTGAAGATCGACGGCAGCGGCTACCGCCACGCGCGCCTCGGAGATTCCGACCGGCTGCGCATCGGCACGGAGGTTGCTGCCATCGGCAACCCGCTCGGCGACCTGGACTACAGCCTGAACGTCGGCTATATCAGCGCGAAGGACCGCGATGTCGATCTGGACGGCCCCTCCATCCGCATGATGCAGCTCGATGCGGCCATCAACCCCGGCAACTCCGGCGGTCCGCTGTTCGACCTGCGCGGCAATGTCGTCGGCGTGACGACGGCGAAATATTCCGGCGAGACCGTCACCGGCGCGACGATCGAGGGCATCGGCTTTGCCATCCCCATCAACGACGTCCGCGAGATTCTCTCCGATCTGCGGGAATACGGCCGCGTGCCGAACCGCGCCCAGCTCGGCGTGATGGTCGGCACGGTCTATTCGACGAACACGGCCCGCAACGGCCGGGTGCAGGTGCGGGATGTCACAGAGGATTCCGCCGGCGCCCATGCGGGCCTGCGCGACGGCGACTTTATCCTTGCGCTTGATGACTACACCGTGCGCACGCTTTCCGACCTCAGCGCGGCGCTGCGGCACTACCGCGGCGGCCAGCACGCGACGCTCACCATCGAGCGCTACGGCAAGACGTTCCGCCTGCCCATCGTGTTTGACAGCAAGGACGATGCGGTGCAGAACGAAGAGCCAACAACATCGGCCAATGCGCTGGAGCCGTCCGAGCAGGACAGCACCCGGCCCTGATCCGATGTCTTCCATAGATCGCACCCCCTCTCTTTTTCATGCTTTTTCTCTTTTTTCTCTCTCTTTCTTTCTTTTCTACGAAATGTACCGTCCGGCTTTCCGGGCGGTACATTTCGTTTTTGCGTCTGGGTGTCGAAAAACCAGTCCAGCCGAAGGTTTCGGAGGGAAGAAAAGTGTGAAAGGAAACCGTCAGGGTTTCCTTTCGCGTTCAATCACCCGCCGCAGCGGCAAAATTGCAAAACAGTACTACAAAAAGTTTTGCAATTTTGAAGGCAGCTTGGCAAAAGACCCGAAGGGACTTTTTGACAAGCTGACCGTCCGGCTTGCCGGGCGGTACATTTCGTTTTTGCGAAACGGGCTGGCGAAAAAGCTGCCCAGCCGGAGGTTTCGGAGGGAAGACAAGGGGAAAACATCGGGGTATCCTCGGTATGGCAAAGAGCCTCCGCTTTGTCATTCCGAGGAGCGAAGCGACGTGGGAATCTCCGGTAAAATGTTTCGAATTCGCCGAGATTTTCCTGAAATTCAGAACAGTCCTGCGAGATTGCCACGGCCCCTGCGGGGCCTCGCAATGACAAAACTGGAACATTTGACAAGCCGGGAACCGTCTGGGAGTCTCAGACTGTCAAAAAGTCTCCGCTTTGCAGAATAATGCCGACGTCATATCGAAACAACCTGTTGCAAGGCAAGCGCGTGTATGCTATAATGCAGAAAAACGTTGGAACAATTTCGGCTTCCTGCCGTCTAATCTTGCAAAGAGAGAAGGAACGACCGGCGCGGCCGGCGCCGGTCCGCAAACACAGGAGGAGAGAGCATGAGACAGGGTGTCATCTGTATGCTGATCGCGGCGCTGGTGCTGCAGCTTGCGGGCGGCGTGGTCGCAGGCGGTGCAGAGCCGCTGGCCATGACAACACAGGAGACCATTCGAACGGTCGCCGTCTCCGGCGTGCCGACCGCGCTGATGCGTGGGGCCAGACTCCCGGAGCGTATGCCGTCGTTCCATACGGACGCGGCCTGCCATCTGGCGGACAGCTGGCAGAGCTGGTCCGGCATGGTGTGGTTCTCGTCTCCGGACGGTGAGCATATCAGTAAGCCGCTCCCGGCGGGAACCGTCACGGAGCCGGGTGTGTATTATTATCTCGGCCTCGTGCTCGAGCCGGATGGCCTTGCGTCCTTTTCCGACGCACCGTCCGTAACGGTCTGCGGGACGACGGCCGCCGTGCAGCAGCTCGAGGACGGCAGGCTGTTCGTCTGCGTGCGCTACGGCAGCGACGACGGCCGCCTGGAGGGCCTTCTGCCCGAAACGCTGCCGTTCCGCGATGTCTCGCGCCGTGCGTGGTATTTTGAGAGCGTCGCCTATGCCTACCGGCAGGGGCTGATGAGCGGAACGGGCACGACGGAATTCGAGCCGGATACGGCCACGTCCCGCGCCATGCTCGTGCAGGTGCTTTACCGTCTGGCGGGTCAGCCCGCCGCGTCCGGAAGCGACTTCTCCGATGTCGGCGACGGCGTGTGGTACGCCGATGCCGTCTCGTGGGCCGCCGGGGCGCAGATCGTCAACGGCTACGGCAACGGGCGCTTCGGCCCGGACGACCCCGTCACACGCGAACAGACGGCGGCCATCCTCTATCGCTATGCTGCGTGGTATGACCTTGCCGGGGACGGCGAAGCCCCGCTTTCCGGCTATCCGGACGCCGGGACGGTCAGCAGCTGGGCGCGCAGCGCCATGGGCTGGGCCGTCGGCGCGGGCTATCTGACCGGCTCTGCCGAGGACGGCGCCGTTCTGCTCCGCCCGCAGGCGCTGGCTGTCCGCGCGCAGACCGCCGCGATCCTGGCCCGCTTCTGCCGCAGCCTGCAGAAGCAGGAGCACGCCATGCCGCGCGCGGACTATTTCACGGCCCGCGGCACAACGGTACTCTACCTGCCGCTCGACAACCGTCCCGTCAACGACCTGCGCGTCGAGGCGCTGGCGGACAGCACCGGTATGAATGTGCTGCTGCCGCCGGAGGACCTCTATGCCACGCGGCTCGACGGGCAGACGACGAATGCCAACGGCACGCAGTACGGCGACACGCATGCTCTCCTGCAGTGGGTGCTGGACAATGAGGACACCTGCGATGTGCTGATCGTCAGCATGGACCAGCTGCTCTCCGGCGGCCTTGTGAACAGCCGCTGGGAGGACGGGATGGACCTGACGTGGGAAAAGGATGCCATTGATACACTTTCACAGATCGCTGCACGCAAGCCGGTCTATGTGTTCGACACGGTGATGCGCCTTGCCACGACCGCCGGCTATCAGGGACTCGACAGCGAGGCCTACCGCCTGTTCCGCAGCTACGGCATGGCCGAGCGCGGCGAGCTGACCGGTCACAACCTGACGGTCGATAACATCATTGCAGGCTACCCCTACGGCGCGGACGGCGAACGGATCGAAACGACGTTGGACGACGAGCTGGTGGAGCATTATCTGGCTGCCCGCGCGCGCAAGCTGCGGCTGACGGACTATCTGCTGCGCCATGCCGAGAGCTTTGCGGCCTGCGTCGTCGGTGTCGACGACTCTGCTGCGCGCATCTCCGTGCAGACGAATGAGATCCGCTATCTGCAGCGGCTGCTTGGCAAAAACTGCGCTCTGTTCTGCGGAACGGACGAGCTTGGCATGATGGCCTTTACGCGTGCCTATGCCGACTGCGCCGGATGGAACAGCCGCCTGGCCGTGCACTATTTCGGCGGCTATGAGGACAGCGTGGCCGATGCCTACGATACCTCGACGCTCCGCGAGTCCGTGGAGCAGCATATCACGGCGCTCGGCGCGGAGCTTGTGGACTGGAACGAACAGTCAGATGCTGTCGTGCTGGTGCTCACGCGCGGCGCTTCCTCCACGGAGTGCGGCCGGTATCTGGCAGCTTGGGAGGAGAACTGCCGGAATGGTGTCCCGACGATCGTCATCGATGCCTCATCTGCCACGCAGCATCTGCCGCAGCAGCTGGAGGATACCTCGCTGCAGTGGCTCATGGGCTACAGCGCGTGGGGCACGGCGGCCAATTCCATCGGCATCGCGCTCTCCATGGGTCTGACGCGCCTGCAGTGGCTGCAGGGCGAGCAGGACCCGCAGCCGGAGGACAGCGAGGCCTTTGCGCGCGAGCTGATCTTCGCCTATATGAAGGACATCGCCTACTGCCGCTATTGCCGCCCGACGATCAAGGACCTGACGCCGGAGGGCATCGAGCAGGCCCTGCTCAGGCAGAATATGACGACCCGTGTCGAGACGGCCCTGAAGGACACGGCGCTTGTGACCGGGCCGGACGGCGTGACGGACTATGAGATCCCGGAATTCCGTCTGACAGACTTCTCCGCACCGCTTGGACGAAGCTATGAGATCCGCTTCCGCATCCTGTTCCCGAATGCGGGTCCGTGGATCACGGAGCAGTAAAAAATGGGAGCTGCGGTTCATTGCCGCAGCTCCCTGCAGCTTGTCAAAAAAGTCCCTTCGGGATTTTTCGCCAAGCTGCTTTCAGAATTGCAAAATGAAATTTTGTAGTATTATTTTTCAATTCTGCCGCTGCGGCGGGTTATTGAACGCGAAAGGAAACCCTGACGGCTTCCTTTCACACTTTTCTTCCCTCCGAAACCTCCGGCTGGGCAGGTTTTTCGGCAGACTGATGGGAGCTGTGGTTTTGCCGCAGCTCCCTGATTTTTATTTTTGAATTCTTCACATGCGGTCCGGGGCGGAGAAGCCCAGCAGATCGATGCACTCCTCCAGCGCGCGCCTGGCAAGACGGATGAGGGCGAGGTAGCCCGCCTGCTTCTGCTTGTCCGGCTCGGCCAGAATACGCGTCTCATGGTAGAAGCGATTCACCGCGCCCGCAAGCTCATAGGCATAGGCGCAGATCACGTTCGGTGCGGAGTCACGGTAGGCCATCTGCAGGGCGTCCGGCATCTGCGCCAGCTCCAGCTGCAGCGCCTTGGCGCTCTCGCTGTCGGCCGGGGCCATGGCCCAGTCGCCCTCGCCGCCGCAGCGGTTCAGGATGGACTTGATGCGGACGATGGTGTAGAGCAGGTAGGGGCCGGTGTTGCCCTCGAACGCGGCAAAGCGCTCGAGATCGAAAATATAGTCCTTCGTGGCGAGGTTCGACAGGTCGCCGTATTTCAGCGCCGCAATGGCGATGCAGCGGGCTGTGGCGTCCAGCTCGTCCTCGGGGACGGTCTGGTTCTCGCGGATTTTGTCCGTGACATAGGTCACGATGTCGGAAATGAGCGTTTCCAGACGCATGACGCCGCCTGCGCGGGTCTTGAAGGGCTTGCCGTCCTTGCCATTCATCGTGCCGAAGCCGATGTGCTGCAGCTCCGTCTCCGGCGGGACGAGATGGCCCTTGCGCGCCGTGCGGAACACCTGCTCGAAGTGCAGACTCTGGCGCTTGTCCGTCAGGTACAGCAGCTTGTCCGGATGGTAATCCTCCATGCGCTGCACGATGGTGGCCAGATCCGTCGTGGCATACAGCGTCGCGCCGTCGCTCTTGACGAGGATGCACGGCGGCAGCTCCTTGCGGTCGCCCTCCTCGGCCACGGGCACAACAAGCGCGCCCTCGCTCTCGACAAGCACGCCCTCGGCCTTCAGCTTCTCGAGCATCGGGGGGATGTAGGGCTGCGCGTCGCTTTCGCCTTTCCAGACGTCGAAGCTGACGTTCAGATTGTCATAGTTCTTACGCAGATCGGCCACGGAGACCTGCATGATGTGGCGCCACAGGGCATAGTAGCCGGGACGGCGCTGCTGCACGGCAAACGTGATCTCGTGAGCGCGGGCGGCGAAGGGCTCGTCCTCCTTCGAGCGGGCGCTGGCCGTGGGGTAGATCTCCTCCAGCTCGGAGATCGTGAACGGCGCTTCCTCGGGATACGGGCCGGTGAAGCTCTCGTCAAAATAGGGCAGGTCCGGCTTGCGGCGCTCCAGCTCGGCGATGATCAGGCCGATCTGCAGGCCCCAGTCGCCCAGATGAATGTCGCCGACGACATTGTCGCCGAAGTAGCGGTAGATGCGCTTGATGCTCTCGCCGATGATGGCGGAACGCAGGTGGCCGATGTGCAGGGGCTTTGCCACGTTCGGCCCGCCGTAGTCGAGCACGACGCCGCGGGGCTTGCGCTCACCGGTCACGCCGAGGCGCTCGCTCTGCCGCATCTGCTCCAGATGGGCGGCCAGATATGCAGGCTGCACACGCAGGTTGATAAAGCCGGGCTTTACGGCCTCGGCTGCGGCAAAGACGCTGCCGTCCTGCAGGCGGTCGACAACGTCCTGCGCAATGACGAGCGGGGCTTTGTGGTGCTGCTTTGCGGCGGGCATGGCGCCGTTGCACTGAAATTCGCACAGATCAGGGCGGTTTGAGACCGTCACGCGGCCGCAGGCCGCGTCATATCCGGCGGCGGAAAACGCCTCCGCCACAACGGCGGACAGCCGGTCGATCAGCTTTTCCATGGGCGATCAGACTCCTTATCCTTCGATAAACAAAATAATTGAGATAACAATGTACAATCATAACAGAAATTCTGCCGGATGTCCAGTGCGGACCGAATTATTCCGGCAGCTCGCGGTACATGGCGGCCGCGTCGTCCTTGCGCACGGCGTCGGCCACGGCCAGCACCTCCACGGCAAGCGTCCGCTGGCCGAAGGCGATGCGCAGCACGTCGCCGGGCTTTACGTCGCAGGACGCCTTGGCCGGGCGGCCGTTCACGGTCACTCGCGCGTTGTCGCACGCTTCATTTGCCACGGTGCGGCGCTTGATGAGGCGCGACACCTTGAGAAATTTATCCAGTCTCATAGGACCCTCCCAATCAGCTTTTCTGGCCGCGCAGCTCGATGATGCGGTCGCGGAGCACGGCGGCGTATTCGTATTCCATCTGCTTTGCGGCGGCGCGCATCTCCTTTTCAAGCTTTGCGATCTCGCGCTCGCGTTCGGCGGCCGTCATCTTCACGCCGTCGCGCCGCTGGGCCTCGCCCTCGGCCTGCGTGATCTCGATGAGCTCGCGCACGTCCTTCACGATGGTCTTCGGCACGATGCCGTGGGCCTTGTTATAGGCATCTTGGATGCCGCGGCGGCGCTCCGTTTCGTCGATGGCGGCGCGCATGGCGGGCGTGATCTTGTCGGCGTACATGATGACGCGGCCCCCGGCGTTGCGAGCGGCGCGGCCGATGGTCTGGATGAGACTCGTCTCGCTGCGGAGGAAGCCCTCCTTGTCTGCGTCCAGAATGGCGACGAGCGAGACCTCCGGCAGATCGAGTCCCTCGCGCAGCAGGTTGATGCCGACGAGCACGTCAAATTTTGCCATGCGCAGGTCACGCAGGATCTCCATGCGCTCAAGCGCTGCGACGTCGGAGTGCATATAGCGCACGCGAATGCCGGCGTTCTGCAGATACGTCGTCAGATCCTCGGCCATTTTCTTTGTCAGCGTCGTGACGAGCACGCGCTCCTTGCGCTCGATGATGCGGTTGCATTCGCCGATGAGGTCGTCGACCTGCCCGTCGATGGGACGGACCTCGACCTTCGGGTCCAGCAGGCCCGTCGGACGGATGACCTGCTCGGCGATCTGCCCGGCGCGGCTGCGCTCGTATTCGCCCGGCGTGGCGGAGACGTAGATGGCCTGATGGATCTTTTCCTCGAATTCCGGGAACGTCAGTGGGCGGTTGTCGAACGCGCTTGGCAGGCGGAAGCCATATTCCACCAGACTCTCCTTGCGCGAGCGGTCGCCCGCGTACATCGCGCGCACCTGCGGCAGCGTGACGTGGCTCTCATCCACGAACAGCAGAAAGTCCTTCGGGAAGTAATCCAGCAGCGTCATGGGCGGCGTGCCGGGCGCACGGCCGGAAATGACGCGGGAATAGTTCTCAATGCCGCTGCAGAAGCCGATCTCCTGCAGCATCTCGATGTCATACATCGTGCGCTGGCGGATGCGCTGGGCCTCAAGCAGCTTGTCGTGCTCCTTGAACCAGCGCTCGCGCTCCTCCATCTCGCGCTCGATCTCGAGAATGGCGCGGTTGAGCTTGTCCCGCGAGGCGACGTAGTGCGAGGCGGGGTAGATGGCCACATGGCTGATGACGCGCTCCGGTATGCCGCTGACGGCGTTGATCTCGGAGATGCGGTCGATCTCGTCGCCGAAGAACTCCACGCGGATGGCCCGGCCGGACCAGTAGACGGGGTAAATTTCCACGGTATCGCCGCGCACGCGGAACGTGTTTCGGGTGAAATTCAGGTCGTTTCGCTCATAGCGGATCTCCACGAGCTTCTGCATCAGCTCCTCGCGGGACTTTTCCATGCCCGTGCGGAGCGAGATGACCATGTTCTTATAGTCGATGGGGTCGCCAAGGCCATAGATGCACGAAACGGACGAGACGACGATGACGTCCCGCCGCTCGAACAGCGACGACGTCGCGCTGTGGCGCAGGCGCTCGATTTCGTCATTGATGGCGGAGTCCTTTTCAATATAGGTGTCCGTGTGGGCGATATAGGCCTCGGGCTGGTAGTAATCGTAGTAGGAAATGAAATATTCCACGGCGTTTTCCGGGAAAAACTCCCGGAATTCCGAGCACAGCTGAGCCGCGAGCGTCTTGTTGTGCGCCAGCACGAGCGTCGGGCGGTTCAGATTTGCAATGACCGAGGCCATCGTGAACGTCTTGCCCGAGCCGGTCACGCCGAGCAGGACCTGCTCGTCCAGCCCGAGGCGGACGCCCTCCGTCAGCTTGCGGATGGCCTCCGGCTGGTCGCCGGTCGCGCTGTAGGGCGCGTGAAGCTTGAAATCCATCGTGGCTCCTTTCGCTCAGTCAAAAACGTACATGCCGAAAAAGGCCAGCAGGCCCGGACCGCAGTCATAGTCCATGCCGCATTGCTCCGCGAGCCTGCGCACGAAGATGCAGTAGGCCGACATGCACGAATAATACAGGTCCGGATAGCGGCAGGGCTCGTGTTCCACGATGGCGCACGTCTCACACAGGGCGCAGCCGCTGGCCCCGACGGGGAAGCCGGGCACGTCCGCGCGGCGCAGACGGCCGAGCAGGCGCAGCGTTGCGGCGTTGTGTTCTTTTTTCGCGGCCTTGATGGCCTTCGAGTCGCTGTAGTCTGCGATCTCCCAGATCGTCTGGAGCACGAGGGCATGGCGGTGCGCCTGAATGCGCGCGCGCATCTCGTCCGGCGTGCCGCAGTCGGGCGGACAGCTGTAATTTGCGCCGTATTTTCCGCAGAGATTCTCGGCGCACAGCGGCCGGAACGACGGGTCAAAGGGAATGTCCTTCGTGTCGGTCACGACCGCCGCCGCGAAGCCCTCCTCTGCCGCTATGGATGTCATTTCTTCCCAGGTCATATCCTGCGCCTCCAATCAAGGAATTATCATAATATTCTAGCATGTTCCGGAGAAAAATGCAACATTTCGGGCCGAATATTGTAGGGCCTGCGGCAAGCAGAAAGTTTCCGGTCGTGCGTTGTAGGGGAGCGGACAGCCGGGCCCGGCACAGCACAAACGATTTGTACCAGCTACCGTTAAAATGGAAAAAGCTATCGACTTGTCATTGCGAGGGCGCTTTGCGCCCGTGGCAATCTCGGGAAGGCACTTGCAGTCTGTACAAGCTACTGTTAAAACGGTGTGCACCAATTGCGTCTGTAGCGGCGCTCAGTGAGCGCCATGCAGGCCAGCAGCATGTGGCACATGGATTCTGCGGCGTGACGCCTCCAGAATTGTCATTGCGAGGGCGCTTTGCGCCCGTGGCAATCTCGCAGTACCTGGCCGGATTGTGGGAAAGCTGTCGGCGAAATCGTAATTGCCTGCACGAGATTGCCACGTCGGCCTCCGGCCTCCTCGCAATGACAAACCTTTGGCCTTCCCTGTTTTATCGACAGCCTGTTCGGATCGGCAGCAATGCGCCGGGCCCGGCTGTCCGCTCCCCAGCTTGTCAAAAAAGTCCCTTCGGGCCTTTTTCGCCAAGCTGCTTCCAGAATTGCAAAATAAGTTTTTGTATTTTTATTTTGCAATTCTGCCGCTGCGGCGGGTTATTGAACGCGAAAGGACACCCTGACGGTTTCCTTTCACACTTTTCTTCCCTCCGAAACTTTCGGCTGGGCAGGCTTTTTGACAGTCTGGGGAGAGGCATGCCGCTCCCCTACAACGCTCCGTGTGCGCCCGGTGAGCGAACGGTCCTCTTTTTGTTTTCCGCATGTCCCGCCGCCCCTGCCGGTTCCTCTGTAACGGGCAGCAAAAACCCGCAGCGGCTGGCTGCGGGTTTCGGGCTAGGTCTTACGGATGAATTTTTCGCCGCATTTCGGGCAGCGGATGCACAGCTTGCCGCGGTGCTTCGGGACCCGGACGGTCTGCCCGCACGACGGGCAGCGATAATAGCGGTTGTTGCGGTCGCGCAGCCGCATCCACAGCTGCAGGAACCGGCGGTTCTCCCGCTCGCGGCGGCTGAGATTCCGCGAAAACATGCGGACCATGGCGAGGATCAGCAGACCGTACATCAACAGCGACAGGATCGGCGCGATGATGCCGCGGTAGACCGTGCTGGTCCGCAGCGCGTAGGTCAGGATGGTGTTGGTGAGGCTCAGGATGACGGCCAGCACCAGCAGGAGCATATTCAGTTGATCAGAACCGTAGCGGCCGTACATCCATTTGCGGATGCTTGCGCCCAAACGTCGGAACATAGTTATCACCTGAGAACAATTATAATGCGGTGAGGCGGATTTACAACCCTTTCCCCGGAATATTTACGATTTGTTTACGAATTTATTGCAGGGCTGCCCCGGCGCAGAACGATCACCGCGACTTCCGGCCGGTTGAACAGGCGAAAGTGCACGTTTGTATAGCCAAGCCCGCGGCTGACATACAGGGCCGTTTCGCCCTGCCGGTAAAGCCCGGCATCCCATGCGGGGAACAGCCGCCGGTCCGTGCCGAACAGCCCGCCCACGAACGGCAGCCGCACGACGCCGCCGTGGCAGTGCCCGGCCAGTACGGCCTGCACGCCGAGGGCGCTCCATTGCGGCAATTGGTCGTTACGGTGCGCCAGCAGCAGGAGAAAGGCGGCCTCTCCGGCCTCCGCGCGGATATCCGCGATCAGCTCCGCAGGCGTTTTGCGCTCCGCCGGGCCGCACGGGTCGTCCGTTCCGGCGACGATGAGCGCGTCTTCTCCGCGCCGGAGCACGCGCCAGTCATCCTGCAGCACCGTCACGCCGCAATCGCGCATTTGTTCCAGAATGCCGCGCAGGCCGGGCACGCGCCATTCGTGATTGCCCGTCACATAATACACGGGGGCAATGGCGCACAGACCGCGCAGCAGCGGCGGCAGCATGGCAAGGTCCGTGTGCTCGTCGAACAGATCGCCGTCGATGCAGATGAGGTCCGGCTCCGCCCGGCGCACTGCCGCAAGCAGGCGGCGGCTGCCCCGGCCGAACACGCGGCCGTGCAGGTCAGCCAGCTCCACGATGCGAAGCCCGTCGAACGCGGGCGGCAGGGCAGGGGAGACGAGTGCGGTCTCGGTCGTCTGCAGGCTGCAGTTTCCCCACAGCAGGAACCCGGCGGCAAGCAGGGCCGTCAGCACGAGCAGGACGGCGGTTTTCCGGCGGCGCATGGCGGCTTCCTCCCTTTCAAGAGCTTTTTTGCACAGTTGTATTGTATGCCGGAGAAAAGTTTGCTATAATGAAAAAATAAAAAATAAGGCAGCACCGCACAATTGCAGCGAGAGCATTCAGCGAGAGATTTTTTGCCGGGACAAGGTTTGAAAAGTGCAGATGTACTTTGTGTACCCGCAAGGGGCATGCCGCATCCGTAAGGCGGCAAAGCCGCCAACGGCTGCGCAATACCTCAAACTTTTCGAACCGATGGATCGGCGAAAAATATCCGGTGAAGGCCGAAGCTGCAATTGCGCGGGGCTGCCCTAACTGGGATGTGTATCTGGTGTGAAGTACGGAATCTGGAACACCGCCCTGCCGGACAGCGCCGCGGTCGATGCGCTGCAGCAGGCGGGCTATTCGCCTTTGACGGCGCGCGTGCTGGCCGGGCGCGGCTGCGGGACTCCGCAGCAGGCGCAGGAGCTGCTGTGCGCGGACGGGCCGCTGTTTGACCCCTTCCTCCTGCGGGAGATGGACCGCGCCGTGCAGACGGTGCGGCAGGCGCTGCAGCTCGGGCAGCGCATCGCCGTGTTCGGCGATTATGACGTGGACGGCATCACGGCCACCTGCCTGCTGACGGATTTTCTGCGCGGCATGGGTGCGGACTGCGTCGTCCATATCCCCGGGCGGCTCGAGGAGGGCTACGGCCTGAACGCCGGGGCCATCCGCCAGCTCCATGCGCAGGGCGTGCGGCTCATCATCACGGTGGACTGCGGCATCACGGCGCTGGAGGAGGCCGAGCTCTGCCGGGAGCTGGGCGTGACGCTCGTCGTCACGGATCATCATGAGTGCAAGGAGCAGCTGCCGCAGTGCGCGGCCGTTGTGGACCCGCACCGGCCGGACCGGACGTATCCGCACACGATGCTCTCCGGCGTCGGCATCGCCTTCAAGCTGGCCGCTGCGCTCAGCGGCGATCAGGACGGCGTCGCCCGGCGCTATTGCGATCTCATCTGCCTCGGCACGATCGCAGACGTCATGACGCTGCAGGGCGAGAACCGCCGCCTTGTCGTCATGGGCCTCGAGGCCCTGCGCCAGCCGCAGCGGCTGGGCCTGCGCGCCCTGATCCATGCCTGCGGCTGCGACGAGCAGGAGATCACTGCCGGAACCATCGGCTATATACTCGCGCCGCGTGTCAACGCCGCCGGGCGTATGGAGCAGGCTGAGCTGGCCGTGCGCCTGTTTCTGACGCAGGACCCGCAGGAGGCCGACCGGCTGGCCGAAACGCTCTGCCGCCTGAACCGCGAGCGGCAGACCATCGAATCCGAAATTTACAGTGAGGCCGTCAGCCGCCTGCACGGCGCACCGGACGGCGCGATCGTCCTGGCGGGTGAGCACTGGCATCAGGGCGTCGTCGGCATCGTGGCCTCGCGCCTTTCCGAGGAATTCTGCCGCCCGACGTTCCTCATCTGCCTGGACGGCGAACGCGGCAAGGCCTCGTCCCGCTCCTACGGCGGCTTTAACCTGTTTGCCTCGCTGACGGAGCTCTCCGGCCTGCTTGAGGGCTACGGCGGCCATGAGCTTGCCGCCGGGTTCACGATCGCCCGGAAGAATATCGACGCCTTCCGCGCGGCCATGTGCCGCTGCGCCGCGGCCTATGCGGCGTCCGCTCCGGTGGAGGCCACGCTGCAGGTCGACTGTGAGATCGAGGCGTCCCTCCTGACGGAGGAGAACGTCCGCGGCCTTTCGCAGCTCGAGCCATGCGGCGCGGGCTGCCCGAAGCCCGTGCTCAGCCTGAGCGGCCTGACCGTGGAGCATGCCATGGCCGTCGGCAGCGGCAAGCATCTGCGCCTGCGTCTGCAGGCTCCGGACGGCACGCCCGTGCAGGCCATTTTCTTCTCGGCCGGGCGTCTGTCGGCAAAGCTCCGTCCCGGCGACCGGGTCGACGCAGCCTTTACGCCGCAGATCAACGAATTCCGCGGCCGCCGCACGGTGCAGCTCAATCTGATCGACCTGCGCCGCGTCGAGCCGACGAAGCTCTATGACCGTTTCCGCGCGCACGAGGCGCTGCGCCCCGACGAGCTGCGGGCGCTGGCCCCGGACCGCGAGGACGTCATCGGCGTGTGGAACTTCCTCCGCCGTGCGGCCCCCGGCGGCGCGGAGCTGCGGGACAATACCGACCGCCTCTGCCTGCAGATCGCGGCGTCCTCTCCCCGGCCGCAGGCGGCGCGCCGCGCCATTGCCTGCATGGAGATCCTGGCCGAGCTCGGCCTTGTGTCTCTGCGGCGCAGCGGCAGCGCCATTGCGGTGCGCATCGTGCCGCACCGGACGAACCCACTGGAAAACAGCGTGCTGTTCTGCACGCTCCGCAAGCTCAAAGCAGGTGATTGAATGGAAACCTTTCAGGAACACTATCTCAGCATGAAGCGCACCATCGCGGCGCGCAAGCTGAATGTCGATATGGCCCTCATCGACCGCGCCGTGGACTACGCGCGCGTGAAGCACAAGGACCAGAAGCGCAAGGACGGCTCGCCCTATATCATCCATCCGTTGGCCGTGGCGGAGATCGTCGCGGAGATCGGCCTCGATACGGACGCCATCCTGGGCGCGCTGCTGCACGACTGCATCGAGGATACGGACTCGACCTATGACGACATCGCCCGCAATTTCGGGCCGACGGTCGCCTCGCTCGTCGAGGGCGTCACAAAGCTGACGCGCGTGGAGTATTCCACGCTCGAGGAGCAGCAGATGGAGAACCTGCGCAAGATGTTCATGGCCATGAGCAAGGACATCCGCGTCATCCTCATCAAGATCGCCGACCGCCTGCACAACACCCGCACCATGCAGTTCCAGAGCCCGGAAAAGCAGATCTCCAAGTCCCGCGAGACGATGGACATCTATGCGCCGCTGGCCCACCGGCTCGGCATGCAGAAGATCAAATGGGAGCTGGAGGATACCAGCCTCAAATACCTCGATCCCGAAGGCTATAACGAGATCATGCGCTATCTCAACGCCCATCAGGCCGAGGCGGACGCCTTTATGAAGGCCATCCAGAGCAAGATCACCACGCGCCTTTCGGCAGTCGGCATCCACGGCTCCATTTATGGCCGCATCAAGCATGTCTATTCCATTTACCGCAAGATGAAGGCCCAGAATAAGACGATCGACGAGCTCTACGATATGTATGCGTTCCGCGTCATCGTCGATTCCATCCCGGACTGCTATAACGTCCTCGGCCACATCCACGACCTGTTCAATCTGGTCCCCGGCCGCTTCAAGGACTATATCTCCACGCCAAAGCCCAACATGTATCAGAGCCTGCACACGACTGTCATCGGCCAGCAGGGCATCCCGTTCGAGGTGCAGATCCGCACCTGGGAGATGCACGAAACGGCGGAATACGGCATTGCGGCGCACTGGAAATACAAGCAGGGTGTCGCGGGCGGTGATGAAAAGCAGTTTGAATGGGTCCGCCGCCTGCTCGAGACGCAGCAGGACTCCGATGCGGAGGATTATATCCACTCGCTCAAGGTCGATATGTTCGACGACGAGGTCTTTGTCTTCACGCCGAAGGGCAAGGTCATGTCCCTGCCGTCCGGCTCCACCCCCATCGACTTTGCCTATGCCATCCATTCCGGCGTCGGCAACGCCATGGTCGGCGCAAAGGTCAACAACCGCATTGCAAGCTATGATCAGCAGCTGTGCAACGGCGACATTGTCGAGGTTCTGACGTCGAAAACGGCCAAGGGCCCGAGCCGCGACTGGCTGAATATCTGCAAGAGCAACGGCGCGCGCACGAAGATCAAGCAGTGGTTCAAAAAGGAAAAGCGCGAGGAGAACATCGTGCACGGCAAGGCAAGCTTCGAGGGCGAGATGCGCCGCGCCAATGTCAATCCCGCCGTGCTGCAGGATGCCGAGCTGCTGCCGGGCCTTCTGAAAAAGCTGGCATTCGAATGCCTGGACGATATGTATGCTGCTATCGGCTATGGCGGCCTGACGGCGGCAAAGGCGTTTGGCCGCATCCGCGACGATCTGATCCGCGCCACGCGCCAGACGCCTGCGCCCCCGGTCCGCGAGGTGCAGAAGCAGGCGGAGCCCGGAAAGGGCGGCCGCCACAAGGATTCCGGCGTCATCGTCGAGGATATCGATTCCTGCATGATCAAATTCTCGCGCTGCTGCACGCCGGTGCCGGGCGACGACATCGTCGGCTTTATTACAAAGGGCTACGGCGTGTCCATCCACCGCCGCGACTGCCGCAATGCGTCCGGCGCATCCGACCCGAAGCAGGCAGGGCGCTGGGTCAAGGTCGCGTGGAGCACGGAGGACAAGCCGTTCTCCACCACATTTGAGATCGATTCCACGGACCGCAGCGGCATCTGGCTCGATATCGCCACGGCGCTGAGCGCGGCCAAGCTGAAGGTCACGGAGCTCTCCGGCCGAGATATGCCCACCGGAAAGGCGCGCACCGTCGCCACGTTCGAGGTGCGCAACGTGCAGGAGCTGGAGACCATCCGGACGAAGATCCGCGCCATTGACGGCGTGATCGATGTGAGAAGAGGGCAGAACTGATGAGAGCTGTAATCACGCGCGTAAAAAGCGCCTCCGTTTCCATTGCGGGCAGCGTCGTGGGCGAGATCGGCCACGGCCTGCTCATCCTGCTCGGCGTCGGCCCGGACGACACGCCGGAGCTGTGTGAAAAGCTGGCCGACAAGGCACTCGGCCTGCGCATTTTCTGCGACGAGGCGGGGAAAATGAACCGCTCTCTCGCCGATATCGGCGGGCAGGTGCTCGTCGTCAGCCAGTTCACGCTCTATGCCGACTGCCGCAAGGGCAAGCGGCCGAGCTTCACGGGCGCGGCTCTGCCGGAGCTGGCTGTCCCGCTGTATGAGCAGTTCCTGCAGGAGTGCCGCAGCCGCGGCTTTGAGCCGCAGCACGGCCGGTTCGGCGCCGATATGCTTGTCGCCTCGGAAAACGACGGCCCCGTCACCATCCTGCTCGATACGGACGAGCTGCTCCAGCCGAGGAGGGGCTGATCCCGGAAAACCGCAGACGCCATTGCCCACCGATGATTGCAGGGAGCGGCATCCTCGACGCCCCGTGGGGCACCCTGCAAATTTCCGACCGCTCTGCCGACCGCACGCGCTGCCAAATTTGACTGTAGCGGCGCTCAGTGAGCGCCTTGCAGGCTGGAAAGTTATAGGGCGGCATCGTCGACCGTACCCGCCTTGTAGGGGAGGGGCATTGCCGACCGGTACAGGCTGTCGTTAAAATGGTGATGGCCCCCGAATTGTCATTGCGAGGGCGCTTTGCGCCCGTGGCAATCTCGCAGTACCCGGTCGGATCGTGGGGAAGCTATCGGCGAAATCGCAGCTGCCTTCCCGAGATTGCCACGGCCCCTTCGGGGCCTCGCAATGACAAGTCGGGAGCCATTACTGTTTTATCGTCAACCTGCGCCGGTTGCCGGTGCGGAGCCGGGACCGGCTGTCCACTCCCCTGCAATGGCCGATGGCGAAAAAAACTCCCCCTCCGGGGCGTGGTAACCGAACACGCGGCGGACGGGGAGGAATTCTCAAACGCCCTGCGGGAACAGGCGCTCCTGCAGGCGGCGGGAGCCAAGGGCAAAATACAGCGCCGTGCCGAGCACGAGCAGGACGGCGGCCTCACCGGCTGCAACGTAGACCGCGTTGAGCCAGAACGGGATCTCGCCGATGTAATACGTCAGCTCCCAGCCGACGAGCACGGCGTTCCAGACCGCCGGCATGAGCAGCGCGGGCAGCGGGATGCGCCAGAGCGTGGCACGGCGCAGCAGATACATGCACGTCGTGGCCAGCAGCGTCGCGCCGGTGCCGACGAGCCAGTCCAGCGGCAGCGCGCCCGCGTTGGAAATGTTGAACAGCAGACAGCCGACCGTCAGGCCGGGGATGGCTGCCGGAGTGAACAGGGCAAAAATGCACAGCGCCTCCGACGCGCGGAACTGAATGGCGGCCGACGTTGTGCCGGGCAGCAGCCAGTTCTGCAGGTAGGTCAGGGCCACATAGAGCGCGGCCAGGATCGCGCCGTGCGTGATCATACGGATCTGTTTTGATTTCATGTTTTCTCCATTCCGGGACAAAAAAGGCGCAGCTTGGACGCTGCGCAGCTGTCCATAGTTTTATTTTACGACAGGATGGTCTCGAACTGTCGATATTCGGTTACGATGGTATTGTAGCGGAGTTTGCCGCTCCCGTCAAGTGTGTTTTGTGTTAAGAAGTCCATGATTTTACGCGGATTTAACATCTTCACGGTGTCGGGCTTTACAGCGAGCCGGTATGATAAGCGCGTGATCCGAAATCAAAGGAAACAATCAAAAAGGAGTTTTGAGTTATGAAAAAGATCTTCAAAGCAATTCTTGCCATCGGCATCATCGGCGCCATGGCGCTGGGCTTCGCCGCCTGCGGCGGCAACGGCGGCAGCGATACCATCGCTGTCATCTCCCGTGAGGAAGGCTCCGGCACCCGCGGCGCGTTCGTCGAGCTGACCGGCGTCGAGGTCGACAAGGTCGACAAGACCGTCGTCACCGCCGAGATCAGCAGCTCCACCGCAGTCGTCATGCAGACCGTCACCGGCAACAAGGCTGCCATCGGCTACATCTCCCTCGGCTCCCTCGACAGCTCCGTCAAGGCCGTGAAGGTCGACGGCGTCGAGGCCACGGCCGACAACGTCAAGAACGGCACCTACCCCATCTGCCGCCCGTTCAACATCGCCACGAAGGGCGACCTGAGCGACGCTGCGAAGGATTTCATCGCCTTTATCCAGAGCGACGAGGGCCAGCAGGTCATCACCGATAAGGGCTGCGTCTCCACCGGCTCCACCGGCGCCTTCACCTCCAGTAATCCGACCGGCACCGTCGTCGTCGAGGGTTCCTCCTCCGTCACCCCGGTCATGGAAAAGCTCGCCGAGGCCTACATGGCCATTAACAGCGGCGTGACCGTCAAGGTCCAGCAGTCCGATTCCTCCACCGGCATGACCTCCGCCATTGAGGGCCTGTGCGACATCGGCATGGCCTCCCGCGATGTCAAGGACAGCGAGAAGGAGCAGGGTCTGGATGTCACCACGATCTGCATGGACGGCATCGCAGTGGTCGTGAACAATGACAACATCGTCGACAACCTGAGCCTCGAGCAGATCCGCCAGATCTTCACCGGCGAAGTCACCGGCTGGAGTGCCGTGAAATAAGGAATTCCAAAGGTAACGCACAGCGGGAGCCCGGCTTCCGCTGCCTGCGTGTTGCGCAGGCAGCCATCGATGCGCGCTGTAGGGGAGCGGACAGCCGGGCCCGGCGCAACGCTGCCGACCCGGACAGGCTATCGTTAAAATGGTGAAAACCAAAGGCTTGTCATTGCGAGGAGGCCGACGGCCGACGTGGCGCCCTGAGCGCGAAGCGCGA
>ERZ835541.1460-NODE-1460-length-23232-cov-8.288476_pt1 | contig 23232 bp, 23 predicted proteins | sample MGYA00519945_ERZ835541 | MGnify/ENA primary metagenome ERZ835541 (study PRJEB31850, sample SAMEA3708780) | human gut metagenome | biome: human gut; feature: human-associated habitat; material: faeces | place: China | collected 2014 ...
CTGATTGGAAAAAAGGAAAACTAATCCCCATTTATCAAGAAAAAGAAACTTTCAGGTTGTTGGATTGTAAAGGCAGAGCCTTACGCAAGGTGCAGGAGAAAGACTCCGCTCGGGTTAAGGGCGAAGCGCCTTAGCCGGTCAAGGGTGCAACCATTGCCCAGTTAGTGGCGTTTCGCCACTAAGTACTGGGTATTGCTTGTAGCAAAGCTTCACAAGATTAAGCAACTTCGTTGCAATTCCCTTCGGGAAAAGAACTAAATATTGTTACGATAAACAGACTGAGTAGAGAGATTTACTTGGTCTTTTTTTATGGAAAGAAAGGAAAGATTAGCATGAAAGCAACTAGGCACAATGGACGGTCAGGCAAGCATGGAACCTATGACGCAAAGCACAATGACCGCAGATTTGATGTAGAAAATAGTGAGCATATTGACGCAGAGAGAACGAAGATGAATGTGTACTGGGATTGTTATCAGGGGTACAGCCTGCAGAATGATAAGGACGAGCGGGCGAGATTCACTTTTACGGAAATAGAAAAAGCATATTATGTTGAGAAATATTCAGACCGTGTGGACGGTCAGAATGAGAGAAACCGGAAAGCAAGACACTATGACCGAGTAAAAACGATTGATGCTATTCTTGAAAATAATAAAACGTGTCCGGAAGAAACTTTATTACAGCTTGGAAACATGGACGGTGCGGTGTCTGCTGATGTGCTTGCACAGGTCAGTGCAGAATATTTCGAGGAATTTAACAGACGGTATGGTTCCCATGTTCATATACTGGACTGGGCTTTGCATCTTGATGAAGCAACACCACATATTCATGAACGGCATGTATTTGATGCTGTGAATCAGTATGGAGAATTATGTCCCCAACAGGATAAGGCATTGGAAGAACTTGGCTTTGAACTTCCGAAGCCGAATGAGAAAAAGGGAAAGTACAATAACCGGAAGATGGTTTTTGATGAAGAGTGCAGGAAACTATTTATCAGCATCTGTCAGAATCATGGACTGACGATTGATGTTGAGCCGGTGTATGGCGGTGCAAGCTATCTGGAGAAGCAGGATTTTATCATCATGAATCAGAAGAAACGCATTGAGGAAAAACAGGCTGTTCTTGATGGTCTTGTGATGAAGATAGAGGACGTAAACGCAGTCATTGAAGAAGCAGTAGACCTTGCTTATGAAAAGGCTTGTGAGGTTGTCACAAAGCGTGTGAAAGAGGAAACAGTGAAGCATGCAACAGGAGAAGGATGTAGAACATGATCAATTGATTGGTGAAGGTATTGCAAAGGATCAAGAGCAGGATAAAATATTACAGATTCAACAAGAGAAAGATGTAGAGCAAGATCAATTAATCGCCGAGGGTATTGTAAAGGATCAGGAGCAAGATCAATTACTGCAAAATCAACAAGAAAAAGACATAGAGCATGATGAAATGATTTCTAAATTAAAGAACAATGATATTAAACAAAGTGAAGAAATAGATAACCTTTTGAATCAAATCAAAGAACTAGAGGCAACTTTAAAAAAATGTTCGGACTCTGTTCCCGCAAAAAGCGTAGTATATATTACTGCAGCAATTTCTAGTGTAGCAATTATTATGGCATTAATTCAGTTTTTTATTTAAATTCGTACATTGAAATTCAATATCTCAGCTAACAAAATGGTAAATTTATGCCACTACAGTCTTTGGATGAAATGTATTCCGCAGATAAATGAAGCCGCTTGCTATACAGTTGGGATAAAAATAGTATAGTTCGTAAAAAAATCCCCATCAGTATCTGCAGATGGGGATTTTTCTTGCCAAAACAGAACTTATAGGATATACTTTCTGTGTAATATTATTTCTTAGAATTTCTATTTTCAGCGTATGCTGATGTCGTCTATCGATTTTGCAGAATTCCTGCGTGATTTCCGGGCAGAAATTAAATTTATTAGACGTATGCTTTTATTATTTTGAATTTTGTTCAAAATATATGCAACTTGACAATACATCAAATTTGATGTAAACTTATTATAGTGTAAAAGGAGAGCACAAATGAATCGATCTTTTATTGAAGTACCAACGTTTACTGCTAAGTGGCGGGAGTTGGGATTGACGGATGAAGATTTAAGAGAATTACAGAAAGTGTTATTACAGAATCCGAAAAAGGGGGATTCTATAGCAGGAACAGATGGATTAAGGAAAATACGTATTCCCATGGAGAACAGAGGAAAAGGAAAACGTAGCGGAGCCAGAGTGCTATATGTTGATGTGGAGATAAAAGAATTAATTTATTTTATCAATGTATATAGCAAGGATGAAAAAGATGACTTGTCGGAGGACGAGAAAAAGGCATTTAAGGCGGTTATTAAATTCTTGAAGGAGGAATGATCGTGAGCAAATTTTTTGATGAAACTATGCAGGGATTATTGGAAGCTGCGGAAATTGCAAAAGGCAATATTCCGTTAACGGAGCGGGAAAATATGCCGGCTCCTACATTTTATGTTGCAGATAATGATAAAGAACTTGTAGATAAGATTATTGAAATACGCAAGAAGGAAAAGATTTCACAAGCGGAACTCGCTGAAATGACAGAGAACTCCCAACAGGCTATTTCGAGATTTGAGCAGAAAACGCATAGTCCGTCAATGAAGTTAATTTTCAGCATTATAAATGCCCTGGGATATGAGGTACAACTTGTCAAAAAGGCAGAAAGTAAAAGCTAAATAAGTATGAGCCGTCTCCCGTGTCCGGGAGGCGGCTCGTTTGACATCTTATGATCTGAAGATTTAGCTTTCGCTGTATTTCTCTTCGCAGTATTTGCAGCGGTAGATCTCTTTTTTCTCATCGGAGAGGACGAATACGTGGGGCAGTCCCTGCTCGATGGAAGTGATGCATCTGGGGTTGCGGCATTTGATGACGTTTTTGATCTGTTTGGGAAGTACCAGTTCTTTCTTCTCTACGATCTCACCGTTTTTGATGACGTTGACGGTGATGTTGTGGTCGATGAATGCCAGGACATCCAAATCCAGCATATTGATGTCACATTCTACTTTCAGAATATCTTTTTTGCCCATTTTTCCGCTGCGGGCGTTTTTGATGATGGCAACGGTGCAGTCTAATTTATCCAGCTGAAGATGCTCATAGATCGAGAGACTTTTTCCGGCTTTGATATGATCGAGGACGAAGCCCTCTTCGATTTTTCCTACATTTAACATATGAATAACCATGCCTTTCCGTAACCTGTGGATTTCCGGACATTTGAGCCCGGTGCAGGTACAAATACTTGTGAGTCACGTTCCCTTTTATGGAAGATTCAAATTCGATTCCACATGGGGTACACATGACGAAAAAAGTTTGCTGTCGAGTGTACAGATAATAAATGAATTCGTATGGAATGAAATTATACAAGTTCCAGCAAAGTCAGGATCAGTGCCATACGGACATAGACACCGAACTGTGCCTGTTTGAAATAAGCGGCTCTGGGATCGTCATCGACTTCCACGGAGATTTCGTTGACTCTGGGAAGGGGATGCAGTACCAGCATATCGGGTTTTGCCAGTTCCATCTTTTCCTTGGTCAGTACATAGAAATCCTTCAGACGGACATAATCCTCTTCATTGAAGAAACGTTCCTTCTGCACACGGGTCATGTATAACAGGTCAAGTTCCGACATGACATCTTCCAGACGGATGACTTCCTGATAAGGAATGCCTTTTTCACGAAGCATATCGGTGATATAATCCGGTACTTTCAGCTCTTCGGGAGAGATGAAGATGAACTTGATGCCTTCGTAACGAACCAGTGCATTGATCAGGGAGTGTACGGTACGACCGAACTTCAGATCACCGCACAGACCGATGGTAAAGTTATTCAGGTCGCCGTGCAGGCTACGGATCGTCTGCAGGTCGGTCAGGGTCTGGGTGGGGTGCTGATGACCGCCATCACCGGCATTGATCACGGGAATCAGGGATTTCTCTGCGGCTACCATGGGAGCACCTTCCTTGGGATGGCGCATCGCGCAGATGTCGGCGTAGCAGGAGATGATGCGAATCGTATCGGCTACACTTTCTCCTTTGGATGCGGAAGAACAGGATGCATCGGAGAAACCGATCACTCTGCCGCCCAAGCGGGTCATGGCGGATTCAAAGCTCAGACGCGTACGTGTGCTGGGCTCGTAGAAGCAGGTGGCGAGGATCTTGCCGTCACATTTGTGGGCGTATTTGGCGGGATCCTTCTCAATGTCGTCTGCCAGAGCGAACAGCTTGTCCAGTTCCTCAACAGAGAAGTCAAGTGGGTTCATCAAGTGTCTCATTTTTTCATTTCCTCATTTCTGCGCTGCTGTTTTCGACACAGTGACTGTACGGAATAGGAGAATCCGTGCTCACTTGTGTATGCGACATCATAAGAATACAGCGCTTTTCTTATGATGCGGGTAGTAACGGGACCCGCAGGAAGCGGACAGTTCATACCCTGACCAGAAAAAAGTCGAAGAGGAAAAACTCTTCGACTTTAAAATTACTGTTGATAAGATAACAGATCCGTTACGGATTTCCGTTTGGGAGCAACGGGTGCTTCTGCGGGATAACCGATGGGGATCAGTGCGATCAGATCCTGATTTTCAGGAATCTCAAGGAGATCAGCAGCTTCCTGCTGATCGAAAATACCCATGATCACAGTGCCAAGGCCCTGCTCGTAAGCAGCCAGACAAAATGCTTCGCTGGCAACACCGGCATCGAACATCTGCCATGCATCGCCTCTGGCGGTAGTGAAGGAGCCGTCTCTCTCGAAACCGCTTCTGCCCTTTATCACGGTTACTGCAACGACCATGGGAGCGTTCTCCATGATCTTGCCATTACCCGGGAAGGAGGAAGTACATGCGGCCAGTTTCGCTTTCTTTTCGCCTTCCACAGCGATATAACGAACGATTTGCGTATGCTTCCAGCTGGGAGCATAAGAAGCTGTCTCTACGATCTGAGCCAGAAGCTCATGAGATACCGGCTGCTCCGTATACTGACGGATACTTCTGCGGCCTGTGATACATTCTTTTGCGGTCATTGTTTATCCTCCTGTATTTTTGCATTTGTAATATAATAGCATTTCTGAAGGGTAGAATCAAGCAGGAAAAAGTGAAAAAATATATAAAATTTGTGTGGATATGATAGAAAGGTTTTGCATTCCCGGATAGGATATCATATAATGAGGCAAAGAGAACTATATCGATGAAGCCGGTTGTGTAAAAGACGGTTCTACTGTACGTTACAGCGGCTGTGGAATATCGGACCAGGCAATAAAAGGAGGGCATTATGTCTGTAGAATTTGTGGAAAAGAAGCGCTGGTTATTTTTGGGATTACCTTTTACTTTTACCAGGTATGTGATCAAAGAGGATATGATCACTGTGGATACGGGTGTGTTCACGAAGGTAGAGAATGACTGCTATATGTACAAGGTACAGGATGTGGAGCATACGGCAAGTATCTGGGAGAGAATGGTAGGACTTGGCACCATTGTCTGTTATACCGGTGATACCACTCATCCAAAACTGTTGATCGAGCATATCCGCAATTCCAAAGCGATCAAGGAGTTTATTTTGAAGGAGTCGGAGGAAGCCAGATTGAAGCGCAGAACTGTGAATATGCTGGATATCGGTTCCGGAGAGATGGGGGATATTGACGACTTACAGTAATAGAAGAAACAAGTATACATTAGTATAAGAGACGGGACCTTCCGGGGTCCTGTTTTTTCGGGAGAAGAGATTTATGGAACTTGATATGACGAAGGGCAGCCCTGCTAAGCTGATTACAAAATTTATCATTCCAATTATCATAGGTAATATTTTTCAACAGCTATACAGCATGGTGGATACCATTATCGTGGGTCGGTTCGTAGGTGTAGATGCATTGGCGGCAGTAGGAGCCACCGGGTCAGTAAGCTTCCTGATCTTGGGATTTACCCAGGGACTGACCACCGGATTTACTGTGCTGACGGCACAACGCTTCGGAGCCGGGGACCGGGAGGGTATGCGCAAAAGTATCGGAAGCGCAGCCATCCTGTCGGTGATCGTGACAATCGTGATGACGGCAGTCAGTATGACCGGCATGGACAGTCTGCTTCGGGTGATGAATACTCCGGAAGATATTTTCGATATGACGAAGGAATACATTATGATCATCTGTGCGGGAATTGCCTGCAATGTATTGTATAACCTGTTGTCCAGTATCCTGCGTGCCATCGGCAACAGTGTGGTGCCGTTAGTATTGCTGGTGATCGCTTCGGTGACGAATATTGTCCTGGACTATGTACTGATCGTTTACGGTCATATGGGAGTGGGCGGTGCAGCTTATGCGACTATCATTTCTCAGGGATTATCCGGTGTACTGTGTCTGATTTATATTATTAAGAGCGTACCTACACTGCATATCCGTCCGGAGCATTGCAGACTGGAAAGTCAGTGTGTGAAAAATCAGCTGACCGTGGGAATTCCCATGGCACTACAGTTTTCCATTACAGCTATCGGTACTATTCTGGTACAGGCAGCACTGAATCTGCTGGGTTCTACCGTGGTGGCATCTTATTCTGTCTCCTGCAAGGTGGAACAGCTGGTGACACAGCCGTTTGCTGCAATGGGTGTGACTATGGCAACTTACTGTGCGCAGAACCGCGGCATCAATGATCTGGACCGGATCCGTAAGGGCGTGAAAGCTGCCAATATCATGTCCGGTGTCTATGCGGTGCTTGTCTACGGACTGGTATATATAGCGCTTCCTTATATTGTACCGCTGTTCATCTCCGAACAGGTTGAGATGGTATGCGGCTATGCCAGAACGTATATTACGATCTGTGGCATGTTCTTCATTCCGCTGGGAATGATATTTATCTTCCGAAATGCGCTGCAGGGCTGTGGCTTTGGCTTCATGCCCATGATGGGCGGTGTGGTGGAACTGTTGAGCCGTGGTATCGTGGCTTTTGCGGCAGCGCATCTGATGAGTTATGTGGGTGTGTGCTTTGCCAATGCCTCAGCCTGGCTGACCGCAGGTATTTTCCTCTGGATCGCTTATCATTTCCTTATGAAGAAGATGGTGCGGGACAAAAAGGCTCATGAAGAACGGATGCTGGCGGAAGCAATGCAGTAATAGTAATGCTGTAAAACGGCTCAGGGCAGGATCTTTTCAAAAAACAGTCCTGCCAGGAACCACCAGGGAGCATAGTCCAGCCGGATGATCCGGTGGATGTGGAAACGGCTTTTGCCGTAATCCCAGGGGCAGAGACCATGCTTCCACAGTAGGCGCCCACTGAGATATTCCACGGTGAAGATCATTGCCATATAGAACAGCCCACGCCTGGGACGACTGATATGCAGGTGCGCAAAAAGCCGTTTGAAGGGTGCAATCAGGCAGGCGGAGCCGTAGATAGGGAACATCCACAGGGAAGTATTACCGGTAAGACGCAGATCCCTGCGCCGAAGGGAGTGCAGTGCTGTGAACAGGATCTCCATGCACCAGCCACACAGTCCGCACAGGAGAAAGCTCCTGCCGAAGGTTTTCAAAGAGTTTGCGATGGATTTTGTCATTTTCATGGACATAGTATATGAAATTTTGGGCGTATGATACGGGAGAGATTGTTATGAACTATCAGGAAGCAATGGAATATATGGAAAGAGTGGGAACTTACGGCATCGTTCCGGGGCTGGACAGCATCCGGGAACTGTGCAGGAGACTGGGAAATCCGCAGGATGACTTAAAATTTGTGCATATTGCGGGAACCAACGGAAAAGGATCCACACTTGCTTATATTTCCAGCATCTTACAGGCGGCCGGATACCGCGTTGGTAAATATATATCACCTGTTATTATTGAATATTGTGAAAAAATCCAGATCGGAAAGCAGAAGATCACGCATAAGGATCTGTGTGAAGGACTGGAGATCATAAAAAAGCATTGTGATGCTATGGTAAGTGACGGCTTCCATCATCCGACGCCTTTTGAGATTGAGACGGCGTTGGCTTTTTGGTATTTCCGGGAAAAACAGTGTGATATCGTCGTATTGGAGACCGGTATGGGCGGCAGGGAGGATGCTACAAATCTGATCACGACCACGCAGGTGGCGGTACTGGCATCCATCGGTATGGATCATATGAAATTCTTAGGTAACAGTCTGGAGGAGATTGCAGCACACAAGACCGGAATCTGTAAGCCGGGATGTCAGGTGGTCTCCATGCGGCAAAAGGAAGCGGCACAAAAGGTTGTGGAGCAGACGGCGGCAGAGCTTGGCTGTATACTGACCATCGCAGATGCGGCAAATGCAAAACATGTGAAATACGGACTGAAAAAGCAGACCTTCGATTATGGAAATTATAAAAAGCTGGAGATCACCCTTGCGGGGAAATTCCAGGTGGCAAATGCTGTGTTGGCGCTGGAAGCGGTGCAGGCTCTGGAAAAATGCGGTTACGAGATCAAAGAGACTGCCATTCGAAAAGGCCTGAGGGAGACTGTCTGGAACGGGCGACTGCAAATACTGGAAGAACACCCGTTATTTATAGTAGACGGCGCACATAACGAGGATGCAGCCGCAAAACTTGCGGATTCCATAGAATTCTATTTTACAAATAAAAGAATTAGCTATATAATGGGAATGTTAAAGGATAAGGAAGTGGACCGCGTGATCGCACTGACGGAGAAGTATGCGGATCAGATTCTCACGGTGACACCTCCGAACAATCCCAGAGCCATGCATGCCTATGATCTGGCAACAGAGGTGGCAAAGGTACACCCTAATGTGACGGCGGTGGACAGCTTGGAAGAGGCAGTGGAGCTTAGTCACCTGCTGGCAGGACGGGATGATGTGATATTGTGCTTCGGTTCTCTCTCTTATCTGGGAAGAATCCTGAAGCTCATGGAGAAGAGACAGACAGCAGGGAATAAACGGAAAGCGAAGCGGTGAAAATGGTAGATCAGAAGAAAGTACAGGAAGCAATAAAGCTTTTACTGGAAGGAATCGGGGAGGATACCGATAGAGAGGGACTGAAGGAGACACCGGAGCGGATCGGCAGGATGTATGAAGAAATCTGCGATGGTATGGATCAGGATGCGGGAGAACATCTGTCGAAGGTCTTCTCCGTAGACAATAACGAGATGGTACTGGAGAAGGATATTACCTTCTATTCTATGTGTGAGCATCATCTGATGCCTTTTTACGGCAAAGCTCATGTTGCGTATATCCCCGATGGCAAGGTTGTGGGTCTGAGTAAGCTTGCCAGGACTGTGGAGGTATATGCCAGAAGATTACAGATCCAGGAGCGCATGACGGCACAGATCGCCGATGATATCATGAAATATCTGGCGCCTCAGGGAGTTATGGTAATGTTGGAAGCGGAGCATATGTGCATGACCATGCGCGGGATCAAAAAGCCCGGCAGTCAGACCGTTACCATGGTGACAAGGGGAGTCTTTGCGGAGAATAAGGAATTGCAGGACAGATTTTTACAGCTGGTGAACCGGTAGAGATTACGGATGCGGAAGAAAGCTACTAAGCGACTGGGATGAAATGATGGAGACTCCGATGGATAGAATTGATAAAATATTAAATCATGATTTGTTTTTATACCATTTAGGACGAAACAATGCGGCAGAAGCAGACAGACGCTTCTGCCGTCATAGTATGGTGCATTTTCTGGATGTAGCCAGGATCGGTACGATCATAGCGCTGGAGGAAGGGCTTAAGATCAACCGGGAATGGATCTATGCGGCGGCACTGCTCCACGATTGTGGGAAACATGAACAGTACGAGAATGGCATTCCGCATGAGCAGGCCAGTGCACGGATCGCACCGGAGATTCTGAAGGCGTGTGGATTCAACGATGAAGAAACGGGTGTTATTGTAACGGCAATCTCCAGACACCGGGATCCTGAGGCGGCGAAGGAGAAGAATCTAAATGGCATCCTGTATCGGGCGGATAAGGCAAGCCGTGCCTGCTTTGCGTGCGATGCGGAGAAGGATTGCAACTGGAAAGACGGCAAGAAGAACCTGACCATTAAGTACTGAGAGGGAGAAGACAAATGAAGATTGGCAACAGAGAGTTTCAGACGAAGGGACATACTTATGTAATGGGAATCCTGAATGTGACCCCGGATTCTTTTTCTGACGGAGGAAAGTGGAATGACAGAGACCGGGCATTGAAGCATGTGGAAGAAATGATCGCTGAGGGGATGGATATTGTGGATATCGGCGGAGAATCCACCAGACCGTGGGGTTATACCCTGTTATCCGATGAAGAGGAGATTGCCAGAGTCGTACCCATGATCGAGGCGGTGAAGGCAAATTTTGACATTCCCATTTCCCTGGACACCTACAAAAGCGGTGTGGCAGAGGCGGGAATCCTTGCAGGAGCGGACCTCATCAACGATATCTGGGGACTGAAATATGATAACCGTATGGCAGAGGTCATTGCGAAGAGCGGTCTGCCCTGCTGTCTGATGCATAACCGTAAAGAGGCGGATTATCGTGATTTCATGCAGGATGTGGCAGCGGATCTGGCGGACACGATCCATTTGGCGGAAGCGGCAGGCATCGCGGATGAGAAGATCATCTTAGACCCCGGGGTGGGCTTCGGTAAGACCTATGAGAACAATCTGGAGATCATCAACTGTCTGGAAGAACTGAATATGTTCGGTTATCCGTTGCTTTTAGGATGTAGCCGCAAATCCGTGATCGGACTGACACTGGATCTGCCGGTGACAGAGAGAGTAGAGGGGACGCTTGTGACCACCATGTTCGGTGTGCAGAAGGGATGCATGTTCGTCCGTGTGCATGATGTGAAGGAAAATGTCCGCACCATTAAAATGTGTGAAGCCATTTTAAACAGCAGCAACTGATATTTTGCGAAGAAGCGTTGGGAAAGGCGGAGTCGGCAAATGAAAAAAGGCACTTATGAGGACCAGATCCGTATCGAAGAATTGGAAGTATACGCGCATCACGGCGTATATCCGGAAGAAAATGAAAAAGGACAGCATTTTTATGTGAATGCCACGTTATATACGAATACCCGTCCGGCAGGACTGGCGGATGACTTAAGTCTCTCCACCAATTACGGAGAGGTCTGTCAGTTTATCACGGAGTTCATGCAGCAGCATACTTTTCAACTGATCGAAACGGTGGCGGAGCGGACTGCTTACGAAGTATTACAGCATTTTCCGCTGGTACAGGGACTGAATCTGGAGATCCGCAAGCCCGAGGCTCCGGTCCCATTACCCTTTGGCAGTGTATCTGTGGCGATTCACAGGGAATGGCATGAAGCCTATATCGCCGTGGGTTCCAATATGGGAGACAGCAGAGAGCATATCGCGCAGGCTTTGGGACAGCTTCAGAAGAACAAAGACATCAGAGTGGAAAAGGTGTCGGAGCTGTTGGAGACACTGCCTTATGGCGTCGTAGAGCAGGATAATTTCGTAAATGGAATGTTTGAGATCCGGACGCTGCTTGCACCGGAAGAATTATTACAGGAGCTGCACCGTATTGAGCAGATGGAAGGAAGAGAACGTAAGCTTCACTGGGGTCCACGGACACTGGATCTGGATATTATCTTCTATGATGATCTGGTGTATGCTTCCGAGGATCTGGTGATTCCGCATATAGATATGGAGAATCGTTATTTTGTACTGAAGCCTTTGAGTGAGCTGGCACCGAATTTCCGTCATCCCATTACGCACAAGACCGTAACACAGATGTTGTCGGAGCTTCCTGTGGATCTTACGGAAGGAAACGAAGCGTAAAACGGGCACAGAGACCGATGAACAGACCGGTCACCAGACCGCTTAACAGTAAAAACGGCAGATAGACCAGCACAGCGGGAACAGAAGTCAGTAAAAACGCAACACCGATCTGCCCCAGATTATGAAAAACAGCTCCGGTCATACTTGCAAGGAACAGATAATGTCCATGCAACAGCCGTTGCACAAATACCATTGCCAGAAGGCACAGGAGACCGCCGGAGAGACTGTACAGGAGACTGATGGCCTGACCGAAGAACAGGGTCGCTAAAAGAATCCGCACCAGAAGCACGAAAAAAGCATCTTTTGCGGAGTATTTCCATAGAACAACAAGTGTTATTATATTGGCAAGCCCCAGCTTAATGCCGGGGATCGGAACGATGGGGGGCAGAGCGCTTTCCACGGCATACAGTGCTAACGCAATGGCAGAGAGCAGGGAAAGCGTCGTTAGTTTTTTGGTAGCTAAGGGTGGTTTCATAATCATCTCCGTATTATCTCCGTGTTTTTGCAATTCATAAACGCAGTGCAGGCAAAAGGATCTTCTATCAATAGGTCACGCCGTCCGGGACGAGCGTCGTGTCATCCAAACAGACAGCCTCTTCCCTTACCCGGATCACCAGCCGGTTGGGCAGACAGGTGATGGGAAGCAGTGAGGTGCTGATAAATCCCTGATGCACACAGATCTGATCCGGACAATTGGCAGAGATAATGGCGATGCTGCCCGGACGGACGCAGACAGTGTTCGAGGCACCGTTCGCTCCCGGAACTTCAAAGGTATATTCGTCTGTCACTGTGTCCAGACGGATGGTCTCAAGTAATTCACCGCTTTGATAAATGTCAGCATAGAGCGCCTGACCGTTTCCGGTGGAACTGTGGGAGACCGCATAGATCCGGATTCCGCAAAGGATGGCTATTACAAGGAGAACTGCTGCAAGGAGAACTGCTTTTTTTCGATCATTCATGGAAGCATTCATAGGAATAAGGAACTCCTTTCGATGAGAACAGTATAGCAAAAGGAATGTAAAAAATGAAGAAGTATTTGAAAATGCCGTGGGCGGTGCGCCTGGCAACGTTTTTTGCAATGATCCCGGCACTTTTTCTGGGAGGCTGCGGACAGCAGACCAAATGCGAAAAAAGTATAGATACCGCCATGGGAACCGTGATCTCCCAGACCGTTTACGTGACCGGAAATTCCCCGACTGCAACGAACGGAAAAACAGATGAAAAGGTAACGGACGTTGTTTTGCAGAAACTAAACGACCTGGAACAACAGGAACTTTCCTGGCGGTTGGATAGTGCGGAAGTGGCGAAGATCAATGCAACCGCCGGAAAGGGACCGATACAGGTCTCCGCTGCGATGGCAGGCTGGCTGAAACGGTGTTTGCAGATCTCGGAACAGACAGGTGGGGCTTTCGATGTGAGCATCGGTAAGCTCAGCCGACTGTGGGACATTGATACCTGGGCGGCAGCAGATGACCCGCAGGACTATGAACTTCCGGAGCTGGAGGAAATAGAACAGGCATGCGCTTTGGCAGGCTGGAAGCAGATGATATTGGAACAGCGGACGAACAGTACAGTGGTGAGTATTCCGGCGGGAATGCAGTTGGACCTCGGAGCAGTGGGAAAAGGGGTGGCACTGGATGAGATCCGGAAGATCCTGGAGGAATATCCGGAGGTAAGCGGAGCCGTGATCTCTGTGGGAGGCAGCATTTTAACCTACGGAAATAAGCCGGAGGGCGGCACCTGGCAGATTGCGGTGACAGATCCGCTGGAGCCTTCGCAAAGTGTAGGAGTGCTGACGCTGGATGGCGGGTACTGTGTATCCACTTCTGGAGATTATGAACGGTACGTGGAAGTGGATGGTGTCAGATATCATCATATATTGGATCCCCGGACCGGCTCCCCGGCGCGCAGCGATGTGGCGGGAGTTACCATCGTGACAAAGGACGGATTTTTAAGTGATGCTCTGTCTACTGCCTGCTTTGTATTAGGATCGGAGGAAGGACAGAAGCTCCTGGAAAAATACGATGCAGAAGCATTGTTCATCGACCATGCGGGGACGATTACCATGACAGAGGGGATGCAGCAATATTTCCATTTGTCGAATTCTCAGAAATAGTGTATAGTAAATATAGTCAACCGTAGATAACAGCAGGTGCGGCAGGCATCCGCTGATACAGCAATGATAATGGAGATTACGATGGAAGAGAAGAATAGTTATCTCTCCGCTGATCCGGAGACCATAAGACAGATCGATGAGAAGATGCCGCCGGAAGAGGAACTTCAGGATCTGGCAGAGTTTTTCAAAGTGTTTGGAGATGCAACGAGATTAAAAATTTTGTCGGTACTGTTGTGCTCTGAGATGTGTGTGTATGATATTGCCACGCTGCTGGGCATGTCTCAGTCTGCTATTTCTCATCAGCTGCGGGTATTGAAGCAGATGGATCTGGTGAAAAACCGCAGAGATGGCAAGACGATTTTTTATGCGTTGGCAGATGACCATATCATCACGATCCTGAATCAGGGTCTGAATCATATCGAAGAAGGCTGAAAATAATTTGCAACAGGAACGAAAAATAAGAGCCGCAGGCGGAATGTCTGCGGCTCTTGTTGCCTGTCATTATTTTTTCAATGCATCCAATGCTGCCTGTCTGGCTGCATCAAATCCGCTGTAGCTCTGACTGCCCAAAGGGGAGTGATACCAGGTGGAAGTCTCTCCGAACGTCTGGAAATAAACATACTGGGAAGTCATATGGATGGCAGTATAATTGCCCTCTGCAATGACCCGGGAATCACTGCCATCATCCCGCATGCATTTCAGGCATGCCTCTTCGCCGTTCACCTGATAGTATACATAGCCGTATCCTACATTGAAGCAGTCGATCCGCTCTTCGGTCAGGACTTCCACCTCATTCCGTGAGAGGGAATAACGGCAGAGTCTGTAATTATTTTCCACATCCATATAGTAGATATAGTCACCCTGTGCAATAGGGTACCACAGATTGCCGTTCCATAGAGTGGAGATGCTGTCCGTCGAGGTATTTAGCGCATAGAGATAATGATTTTCCTGAGTACCGTTGTAATAGATAGTACCGTTCACGGCACAGGCGGGATTGATCTCGTAATCTGCCAGATCCGTTTTGTCAGATTTGTCGATTTTCATGCGGTAAAATAAAGGCCCGTTATCGCCTGAGGTCATGATGTAGAGGTTACTTCCCACCAACTGGGCGGAAACGATGGGATCTCTGGTAAGTCCGGTCACATCCGTACCGTTTAATTTACAGCGGTTAAAGGAACGAACGGTGCGCAGGGCACCGATACCGGCATCCCCGGAAGCTCCGGTCTGGTAGTAGTAAAGATATTTTCCCCCGGCCAGAATATTTTTCACGGAAGCATTGCCCAGTTTTTTGATATTCTGCTCCGAAGGATCCATGGAGTACAAGGTGTTGCTGTCATAAGCATTGGCAAAATAAACTTTCCCGTCGTACTCACAGAAGTAACCGGAATTGTTCAGATTCCCGGCGGTATTACCTACCGTCTCCGGGGGATTGTCGGGGATCCGGTCGCCCACGATGGCAAGTGCGCCGACGATGATCACGAACAGAAGAAAAGGAATTAAAATCAACAATGTTTTTTTATCTTTCATGTGTTAACCTTCTTTCCAATAAAAATGGAATGTAAAGTTTGTGTAATATCTAATATTATACCGTGCTTCTTGCTTGCGAACAAGGTGAAATTGATATAGAATGTAACTATTCTGAATAGTTACATTTGGAATCAGCGGATTCCGAATGCTTGAGAATTGCGATAGCTGCTTTGCAGCGGAGCAATTCGCAGATATCAGTTAAGTTAAGGAGAACAGCATGGATTTATCACAGTTAAGACAACAGATCGACACCATTGACAGACAGATCGTAAATCTCTATGAGGAGCGCATGGATGTCAGCAGACAGGTGGCGGAATATAAAATAGAGACGGGGAAAAAAGTATTCGACAAGCAGCGTGAGCAGGAGAAGATCGCCGGTGTCAAGGCACTGACCCACAACGATTTCAACAGCCACGGCGTGGAAGAACTGTTTGAACAGATCATGTCCATGAGCCGGAAGCTTCAGTACCAGCTGTTAGCCGCCCACGGAAGTGAGGGAAGGCTTCCTTTTATCGGCGTGGAAGAACTGGAAACCGACTGTGCCAGAGTGGTCTACCAGGGAGCGGAGGGATCTTATTCCCAGGCTGCCATGCGCAGATTTTTCGGGGAAAATGTCAATGCCTTCCATGTGGAAACTTTCCGGGATGCCATGAGTGCTATTGATGAAGGCAGCGCGGATTTCGCGGTACTTCCCATTGAGAATTCCACCGCCGGAATCGTGAATGAGATCTATGATCTGCTGGTAGAATTCGAGAATTATATCGTAGGAGAGCAGGTCATTCCCATTGAGCATTGTCTGCTGGCACTGCCCGGGACGAAGATGGAAGAGATCAAAAGAGTCTATTCCCATCCCCAGTCCCTGATGCAGAGTGCCAGATATCTGGAGGAGCATGACTGGCAGCAGATCAGTATGCAGAACAACGCTTTCGCAGCGTTAAAAGTAGCGAAGGAAAAGGATAAAACCCAGGCAGCCATCGCCAGCGAATACGCGGGAGAGACCTACGGACTGGAAATTCTGAAAAAAGGGATCAATGATTCCGACAGCAATTCCACCCGTTTCATCATTGTGACGAACCAGAAGATTTTCCGTAAAAATGCCAACAAGATCAGTCTGTGCCTGGAGATTCCCCACGAGAGCGGATCCCTGTATCACATTCTGTCCCATTTTATTTACAACAATCTGAACATGACCAAGATCGAGAGCCGCCCCATTCCCGACCGGAACTGGGAGTATCGTTTCTTCATCGATTTTGAGGGGAACCTTGCGGACAGCGCAGTGAAAAACGCACTGCGGGGACTTCGGGAAGAAGCCCGCAGCATGAAGATCCTGGGCAATTATTAAGTATTACGAATGCTGGCATCCGACGACCATTCGATAATCGTTACATGGCTCTGAACAGTTAAAACATAAGACAAGAAGGTTAGACATATGAGAGAAAAAGAACTGATCGTATATCGTGATTTTGAGGATGGGGAACTGCTGTATGACATGGCATTTCTCATGTCCCATTACGATGATGAATATTACAATACAGAGGACATGGCGGCACTGTTTTACGAGTGTATCCATGACCTGATCGACCTGGCGGGTAATTACGGATTTCATGGGAATCTGTGGCACTGTTACCTGGCAAATCTTTTGGTGAACAACGAAAACAGCTACAGTTGCGGCTGTGAGATCCGCGGAGAGATTGCCGGCTCCATCAACGATGCGGCGCTGCATGATATCTGCATTTTCAAGGAATTCTATGATTTTGATTTTGCTCCCATGATGGAGATACTTAAGGTACCGGAATTTTCCTTAATAGAAAATTATGCCAGCAGCATGCAGGAGAGCAAGGTTTATAATAAACGGATCTGCGCCAGAATCTGTGAGCTGGCGGAGAAGTTCTGCGCAGACGGAACCGCAGAAGATATGAAATCCACACTGACCCAGTTCTATAAAGAATACGGTGTCGGTAAATTTGGCCTGCACAAGTCTTTCCGTATCACCCATGATGAGGAAGGAGTACATATCGTTCCGATTTTAAATATTGCCCACGTGAAGCTGGATGATCTGGTAGGCTACGAGCTTCCCAAGAAAAAGCTGGTAGACAACACAGAGGCATTTGTGAATGGAAAAAAGGCCAACAACTGTCTGCTGTTTGGCGATGCGGGCACCGGTAAATCCTCAAGCATCAAAGCGATTGCCAATGAATATTATGACAGGGGACTGCGGATCATCGAAGTCTACAAGCATCAGTTCCAGGATTTGAATGCGGTCATCAGTCAGATCAAGAACCGCAATTATAAATTCATTATTTACATGGATGACCTAAGCTTTGAGGAATTTGAGATCGAGTACAAATACCTCAAGGCAGTCATCGAGGGCGGACTGGAGAAAAAGCCGGAGAATGTTCTGATCTATGCGACATCCAACCGCCGTCATCTCATCCGCGAAAATTACAGTGACAAGGAAGAGACCCGCGAGGATATGCACACCAGTGATACCGTACAGGAGAAGCTGTCGCTGGTATATCGTTTCGGCGTGACTATTTACTTCGGCGCTCCCAATAAAAAGGAATTCCAGAATATCGTAAAGACACTGGCGGAGCGTTATCATGTGGAGATGCCGGAAGAGGAACTTTTACTGGAGGCTAATAAATGGGAACTGTCTCACGGCGGATTGTCCGGAAGAAGTGCCCAGCAGTTCATTGATTACCTGTTAGGAAAGTGAGGAACCCTATGAGTGTAAAAACTTTCGCTGCCATCGATGTGGGCAGTTTCGAACTCACCATGAAAATATTTGATTTTTCGGGGAAAAATACCATGCGGGAGATCGACTGTATCCGTCAGAGAATCGATCTGGGATCGGATACCTATGCCAATGGGAAGATCAGCAATGAAAAAATGGATGATCTGTGCCATACCCTGAAAGAATTCGCACAGATCATGGAATCTTATAAAGTGATCGCTTATAAGGCATACGGCACCAGTGCCATCCGTGAGACGGAGAATACCCTGATCCTGCAGGATCAGATCGAGCAGCGTACCGGCATCCGGGTAGAGATCTTAAGCAACTCCGAGCAGAGATTCCTGGATTACAAGTCGATTGCCTCTAAAGGGGAGACGTTCCGCAGGATCATCGAGGAGAAGACGGCGATTTTGGACATTGGAGGCGGAAGTATTCAGATCTCCCTGTTTGACAAGGATACTCTGGTATCGACCCAGAACTTACGCCTTGGTGTATTACGTTTACAGGAGCTGTTGAATCATCTGAATGCGGGCAGTACCCAGATGGAGCAGCTGGTGGACGAACTGGCTACGGCACAGTTAGATGATTATAAAAAGCTGTATCTTAAGGATCGTGAGATCAAAAATATCATTATCGTGGATGATTATCTGTCACCCTGGGCAGTGCGGAAGGCACATGAGCAGGGAGACGGAAATGCCATGGTGGACAGTAAGGCATTTGACCAGCTGATGGAGGCACTTCGGACCAGAGGAACCACGGAGCTTGCAAAGCGGATGGATATTGCGGAGGAAAAAGTCCCTCTTGTGTATATCAGTGCGGTCCTGACCAAACGCATTGCCGAGCTGATGGGTGCGGAGCTGATTTGGGCACCGGGTGTCACATTGTGCGATGGTATCGCTTATGAATATGCGGAGCAGAATAAATTACTCCGGGGAGAGCATGATTTTGCGGAGGATATTATCGCCTGTGCAATGAATATCAGCAAACGCTACAATGGCAGCACCAGGAGAGCAGACACCCTGGAACATATCACCACCACGATTTTTGACAGTATGAAAAAAGTTCATGGCATGGGTCAGAGAGAGCGTTTGTATCTGCGCCTGGCTGCAATCTTGCATGACTGTGGAAAATATATCAGCATGATCAATATCGGAGAAGCGTCCTATGATATTATCATGGCGACGGAGATGATCGGACTTTCCCATATGGAGCGTGAGATCGTAGCTAATGTGGTGCGCTTTAATCACAGTAATTTCGTGTATTACGGGCAGGCACAGGAACGTCCCCAGGGACTGGATAAGGAGAGTTATTTAACGGTAGCGAAATTGACAGCTATATTGCGACTGGGCAACAGCCTGGACCGCAGCCACAAACAGAAAATGAAGGGTGTGAAGGCCGCCCTGCAGGATAACGAACTGATCCTGAAAATAGATACTCAGGAAGATATTACGCTGGAAAGAGGATTCTTCCAGACGAACACGGAATTTTTCAAAGAAGTATATAGCATCACACCGGTGATCCGGCAGAAGAAGAAATTTTAAGGGAGGCAGCAGGACAATATGGAAATCAATTTCAGTGATCCCAAGTATTATACCAACCGGGAACTCAGCTGGGTGCTTTTTGACCACAGAGTATTGAACGAAGCCAGGGATAAAAACATCCCTCTGTTTGAACGGTTGAAATTTTTAAGCATTACAGCATCTAACCTGGATGAATTTTTCATGATCCGGGTGGCATCCTTAAAGGATATGGAGAATGCGGGCTATACCAAAAAGGATATCGCCGGCATGACTCCCACAGAGCAGTTAAAGGCGCTGCATGTGGCAATCCATGAACTGGTGGATCTGCAATATTCCACTTATAACCGCTCCTTACTCCCTCTTCTGGAGAAAAACGGTCTGCATATCATCCGAGAGCATGAACAGCTGACGGCGGAGGAAGCTGCGTATGTGGATCGGTATTTTCAGGAAAATGTGTATCCCGTACTGACCCCCATGGCAGTGGATTCTTCCAGACCGTTTCCTCTGATCCGAAACAAGTCTCTGAACATCGGAGCCATGGTGAGGAAGAAAAACAGCGACGAGGAACTGGAATTTGCCACCGTGCAGGTGCCCAGCGTCTTAAGCCGCGTGGTGCAGATCCCGTCCAAGGGCAAGAGCTGCAAGATCATTCTGCTAGAAGAGATCATCGAACGGAATATGGATAAACTGTTCCTGAATTATGACATTGTCTGTGCCCATCCGTTCCGGATCATGCGTAATGCGGACTTAAGCATTGACGAGGATGAGGCAGCAGATCTGTTAAAAGAGATCGAGAAGCAGTTAAAGAAGCGTCAGTGGGGCGAAGCCATCCGCCTGGAAGTGGAAAGCGGCATGGATAAACGACTGTTGAAGATCATTAAAAAGGAACTCCACATTGAGACACAGAATATTTATGAGATCGACGGTCCCTTAGATCTGACGGTACTGATGAAAATCTACGGACTGGATGGCTTTGACCATTTAAAGACGCCGAAGTATGAACCTCAGCAGTCGCCGGCACTTCCCGCAGGCTGTAATATTTTCGAGGAGATCCGCAAGGGTGATATTCTCCTGCATCATCCGTTCCAGAGCTTTACGCCGGTGGTGGATTTCATCCGTCAGGCGGCGAGAGACCCGGAAGTACTTGCCATCAAACAGACACTGTATCGTGTCAGCGGCAACTCTCCGATCATAGCGGCACTGGCGCAGGCAGCGGAGAACGGTAAGCAGGTTACGGTTCTGGTGGAACTGAAAGCCCGCTTCGATGAAGAGAATAATATTGTCTGGGCGCGAATGCTGGAAAAGGCAGGCTGTCACGTGATCTACGGACTGGTGGGATTAAAGACCCATTCCAAGATCACACTTGTAGTTCGCAGAGAAGAGGACGGCATCCGCAGATACGTGCATCTGGGTACCGGTAACTATAATGATGCTACGGCAAAGCTGTATACGGATGTGGGAATGCTGACCTGTGCGGAACGCATCGGAGAGGATGCCACGGCAGTGTTCAACATGCTGTCCGGTTATTCCGAGCCGTTGTTCTGGAACAAACTGGCATTGGCACCGTTATGGCTGAAGGATAAGTTCCTGCATCTGATCGAACGGGAGAAAAATTATGCGCTGGAGGGCAAGAATGCCCATATCATTGCGAAAATGAACTCTCTCTGCGACAAGGATATTATCCGTGCTCTGTATGAGGCAAGTGCGGCAGGCGTGAAGATCGAACTGATCGTTCGAGGCATCTGCTGCCTGAAGGTGGGTATCCCGGGTGTCAGCGAGAATATCAGTGTCCGCTCCATCGTCGGTAATTTCCTGGAGCACAGCCGCATTTTCTATTTTGCAAATGATGATCATTATGAGATCTACTGTGGAAGTGCCGACTGGATGCCCCGTAATCTGGAGCGTCGTGTGGAGATCCTCTTCCCGGTAGATCGCCCGGAGCTGAAGGAGGAATTGCTACATATCCTGAACAGTCAGCTGAAGGATAATGTGAAGGCTTCGATCTTACAGCCGGATGGCAGCTATGAGAAGCAGGACAAGAGAGGAAAGCAACTGTTTAACTCCCAGGATGCTTTCTGCCTGGAGGCCATTCAAAAAGCAAAGGAGGCTGCGGGAGAGTCTGCCATCGAAAGCAGAACGTTTATCCCGGAGACACATCATGAATAAGAAGATCATACTGGCATCTGCCTCCCCCAGGAGGCGGGAGCTTCTGACACAGATCGGACTGGATTTCGATGTAGTGGTCAGCGAGACCGAGGAAAAGATCACATCCACAGAGCCTGCGAAAGTGGTGGAAGAACTGTCAGCGCAGAAGGCGGAAGCGGTGTGGGAGAAGCTTGCGGTAAGTGGTGTCTGTCAGGCTCCGGATAACAGTGCCGACCGAATGCATGAAGGCTATGGTGTCTGCGATCCGGAACAGACAAGTGGAGAAGCTACTATAACAGATATCATTGTGCTGGGAGCCGATACCGTGGTCGCCTGCGACGGTAAGATCCTGGGTAAGCCTGCGGATACGGAAGCTGCGGCAGCCATGCTTACTATGCTGCAGGGCAGAGGACATGAGGTATACACAGGCGTGACGATCCTCTATGAGGAAAACGGTGAGAGGAAGACGCTGACTTTCCATGAGAAGACCACAGTGCATTTTTATCCTATGACCGATGCACAGATCCGGGAATATGTGGCTACCGGGGATCCGATGGACAAGGCGGGGGCCTATGGCATTCAAGGATTCTGCGCCAGATATATCCGCGGTATCGAAGGCGATTACAATAATGTGGTAGGGCTTCCCGTGGGAAGAGTCTATCAGGAACTGCATGGATTGAGATTAGTGTAGGAGAACAGAATGAAGAAAGCAGTAATTTTTGACCTGGATGGAACCTTATCCGATTCTATCATGAGCATGAAATACAGCGGAGACAAGACTATGGCAGAATTCGGCTATGGCCCCTTCTCTGTACAGGATTATAAATATTTTGTGGGAGACGGTGCCGCCAATCTGGTAAAGCGGGCACTGATCAAGGGTGGCGATACGAAACTTACCCATTTTGAGGCAGCCTATGCCAGATACAGGGAGATCTTCCAGGCAAACTGTATGTATCAGGTGAAGCCCTATGAAGGAATCCCCAAGCTGCTGGAAGAGTTGAAGAAACGTGGTATGAAGATCGCGGTACTTTCCAACAAGCCCCACCATGCCACCTTGGATGTCATCGAGAGCCTGTTTGGCAAGGACTATTTTGATGTGGTGCAGGGACAGGTGGACGGCGTGCCCATCAAACCCGATCCCGCCGGAGTCTTCCGGATCTTAGACCGGTTCGGTCTCACCGCAGACGAAGTACTCTACATGGGAGATACCGCCACAGACATGAAGACCGGCAAGGCGGCAGGCGCCTTCACCGTAGGTGTCCTCTGGGGCTTCCGTGACCGTGCGGAATTGGAAGAGGGGCATGCCGACGCTATTATCGCGCAGCCGCTGGATCTGCTGAAGTATTGCGAATAATTGAGAGTTACGAAAGCATAGCCACGCATAGGCAAAATAAGAACCGTGATTGGGAGCTTGCTCACAAATCACGGTTTTT
>ERZ835541.1466-NODE-1466-length-23138-cov-8.878005_pt1 | contig 23138 bp, 23 predicted proteins | sample MGYA00519945_ERZ835541 | MGnify/ENA primary metagenome ERZ835541 (study PRJEB31850, sample SAMEA3708780) | human gut metagenome | biome: human gut; feature: human-associated habitat; material: faeces | place: China | collected 2014 ...
GCCTTCCCGGCAAGACGAAGTACCTTCAGCAGGTCTATACTATTTATAATGGTGGCAGCCGCCGGGCTGCATTGCCGCTCAAGTTTTAACTTTAAGTATATTTAACGAGGTATTATCCAATGATTATCCATGAAGAACCTTCGCCCAACTCGGTTTCCTCCCCTGTTTCCACAGCAAAGGACAGCCGCTGCTATACCGTAGAAGACCTGATGGAAATGCTGCTCCTGAGCCGTCCCACTGTCTACCGTCTGCTGAAGCAGAACGAATTCCGCTGGTTCAAGGTAAGCGGCGCTTACCGTATTTCCAAAGCCAGCTTTGAAGCATGGCTCAATGATGGCACTGTTGAACGCAATCCTGCTGTTTGACATCCTCAACATTTCACGCGAAATCTGCTATTCTTTAGCCGGGATGAGAAATCCCGGCTAAACTTTTACATAGATAGAGAGGTGTCTTTCATGGATGATATGCGGAATACTTCGGCTCCCTTATACGGAAAAGCTGAACCTGCCACTACCAAAACCACCATGTCGGTTCGTGAGATGCGGCAGCTTCTCGGCCTTGGCAAAACAGACAGCTATTGGCTGCTTCATAAGAATCTCTTTGAAGTCATTCTGATAAACGACAAAAGGCGTATCGTTATTTCCAGCTTTGAGAAATGGTATGCCAATCAGGTCAAATATCATAAGGTCAATGGCTCGCCACCGGGCGAGGAACTTTGCAAACGGTCCTATTCCGTTCCTGACGCCGCCGAGATATTGAAGGTGAAACCCGAAACGATCTATACACTCATCCGACAGGGCAAGTTGAAAACAGAAACGGCAGACTTCTGTATGAGAATTCCCAAAGAGGACTTTGAGCGGTGGTACCGATCACAAAGTCGCTACCGCACAGCAGCCGACCGTGAGCGTGACCGGGAGATTGAAGCGCAAACCATCTCCATCCCGGAAATGGCAAAACTACTCGGTATCCCACGCAAGAATGTTTATGGGATTCTTGATTGCAAAAAATACCGCGATTGTTTCGTCATTGAGCGCGTGGCCGACAGGCCGCGCATTACCAAAAAAAGTTTTAAGGCATGGCTTAAAAGCCAATCTACATACCAACTTCAAAAACCGAAAAAAGAAACGCATGAGGAGCCGCCGCTAAAACTGCAATGTCCCAAGAATGGGAAATACTACAGTTTTCAGGAAATTCAGGCTTTTTACGGAATCAGCCGCCCAACACTTGACTCGTGGGTTCTCAAAGAAGGAATTCCAACGATGAAGTTGGGAAGGGTAAAACGCATCCAAAAAGATGCTTTCGATGAAGTTCTGAAGTCCAAACGTAAAGTAGAGGAGGATGTATAATGGCTAGCATTGTCAAACGCAATAACCGATACTGCGTTGTCTATACCTACAAACACACTAATGGAACGCTAAAGCAGAAATGGGAAACCTTTACCGACCTTGCAGATGCCAAAAACCGTAAGAAAGAGGTCGAATACAAAGAATCCGTCGGTACCTTTGTGGCACCCCAGTGCCGAACTCTAAAAGACCTGCTTAAAGAATACGTCACCCTGTACGGAAGAACCAAATGGGCACTTTCAACCTATCAATCAAACACTGCACTGATTTCAAACTACATAGAACCGCTTATCGGCTCAATGAAGCTGCAAGATCTCACCACCCGCGTAATTGAGGGATATTATCAGCGGCTGCTTAAATACGAAGCCGTTGACCCTATGTGTGGAAAGCGTCAGCATCAATACGTTTCTCCCGGCACGGTTCGTTCGGTTCACAAAATTTTGAGAAGTGCCTTTGAGCAGGCTGTAAAGTGGGAACTTATGGAAAAGAATCCCTGTATTTATGCCACCTTGCCCAAATACACTGCAAAGAAGCGTGATATCTGGACTGCCGAGACCTTGTTCCATGCCTTAGAAGTCTGTGATGATCCACGGCTCCGGCTTTGCATCAACCTCTCCTTCTCTTGTTCCCTGCGCTTAGGGGAATTGCTCGGTCTGACATGGGATTGTGTGGATATCTCCCCCGAAAGCATTGAAGCCGGGCGAGCCTCCATTTACATAAATAAGGAATTGCAGCGTGTAGATATTGCTTCGCTGAACGCCTTGGAAAATAAAAATGTCATCACTCGTTTTCCCTCGCTGAGTTCCCGCTGCACCACGGTCCAGGTTCTGAAAAGCCCTAAAACAGACAGTAGTATCCGAACCATTTTTCTCCCCAAAACAGTTGCTGAAATGCTTGTCCACTATAAAGCCGAGCAGGACATGACAAAGGACGCACTGGGTGCAGAGTATGCAGACTATAATCTCGTGGTTGCCGGCCCGCTGGGAATGCCGACCGAACAATCCACCATTAACGGTGCATTGAAGCAGCTGATTGAGGAAAACGATCTCCCCAAAGTGGTTTTCCACAGCTTCCGACACTCCAGCATTACATACAAGCTCAAGCTGAACGGCGGCGATATCAAAGCCGTGCAGGGCGATTCCGGTCATGCACAGGCTTCGATGGTCACCGAGCAGTACGCACACATTCTGGATGATGATCGGCGTTTGAACGCACAACGATTCGACGATTTCTTCTATCAGCATCATGGTGCAGAGCCTGAAGCCCTCCCTCGCGCAGAGCAATCCACTCCCAAAGCCAGTCCAGTCGATACAGATGCGGCAGCAGCTCTTGCTAAACTGCTGGCTGACCCCTCTATGGCTACACTCATTAAAAATCTTGCAAAGAACCTATAAGCCTCTATACATAAACAGCGGCAGTTTTCCGTATATGGAAAACTGCCGCTATCTGTTTTAGGATGATCCCGTTTCTTTGTGTTTTTTCGCCTTAGCTTCCTCTATGTCCATCTTCAGCTGATGTGTAAGCTGTTTTACATAATCGAGTGAAACTTCATAGCCTTCTGCGATTTTTTCTGCCGGCATCCCATCAAGGATACGGGAGATCACAATGTTCCGGGTGGCTTGTTTTCTCGATTCTGCAATCATTTCCTCAATAGAGGGGCAATGTTTATTATGCATCCAATTCAAGTAATCCAAGCGTTCAGCTTCTATCCGCGATAGAAGCCTGACTGCATAGAAATTGTCATCCACCTCGAATCGAACTTCCTCTCCGGGTTTGACTTCAAGTTTTTCCAGAACCTCATCCGGGAGTTTTACAGTTCCATCTTCACCGACTACAATATTAAATTTCTTTTCCATTGCACACTCCTAAGATCACGCAAAGTTCCTTGCATTCAATGCCTTTACTCCCGTAAGAATACCATAAGACCCTTCCTTTTACAAGACAATACACATTTCCAATCATACTGTTACATAGGCCAGAGTTTTCTCTCAGAAAGCTCTGGCTTTTTTTATTGAAAACATTTGTCCATCACACCAGTTACGGCTGTATGGACTGGTTCACGAATGCTAAACAAGCAAATATCCGTAGGGAAACGTACACTTCCCAGCTAATGAAAGGTGGGCATTTTACAATGAACCTTCCACTTTTCATTAGCTCTGCTAATTTTCTGCTAATGAAAAGCCTTTTACTCGTTTTATTTCGGGGTTTGTGTTCTTTACTCAGATTGACAGCGTAACAAAAAATCAATTGATAAAACGTTACTTGTTTTACCTACTTTTGTCTAGGATTTATTGCTTCAGCCCCTACTCCTAAGGGGAAGGCCGCAGGTTCGACTCCTGTCCGGGACATGCTATAAAACAGCGGCAGATTTCCGTTTTCGGAAAACTGCCGCTGTTTGTTTACTGCCGCTGTTTGTTTTAAGAAGATGCCGCTATCTTGCCGGCCAGTTCTTCCATTTCATCCATCGAAAGATGCACATATCGTACATTCTTATCCTTACATCGAGATCCAGCCCAGAGCATTGGCCACAGAGCTCACCAGAATGATGGCCGCGAACACGGGGCACAGATAGCGGATCATAAAGTTGAAGATCTTTTTCCGACGGAACGGTTTCCCGTCGACGGTGACCTCCGCTTCGATCTTTTCCACCCCGATGACCCGCGACACCAGCAGGCAGGTGGCAATGGCCGCAATGGGCATCATGACCGAGTTTGTCAGGAAATCGAAGAAGTCCAGGAACTGCATCCCGAACACCGTCACACCGGCCAGAGGACCATAGCCCAGGGCCGACAGACTGCCCAGTGCCACCATAATGACGCCAATGCAGCCGGTCGCTTTCTGGCGGTTCCAGCCCAATTCATCCTCAAAGGTGGAAACGGCGCTCTCGGTCAGAGCAATGGAGCTTGTGATCGCAGCAAAAAGGACCAGAAGGAAGAACAGCACGCCGACAACGTGGCCGAACCCCATGCTCTCGAACACCTTGGGAATGGTGATGAACATCAGCGAGGGACCTGCCTGCAGGGTATCCGGGTCACCGCCGGAGAAGGAGAACACTGCCGGAATGATCATCAGACCTGCCATGATGGCAATGGCCGTATCAAAGACCTCGACGTTCTCGGTGGATTCCTCAATGGAAACGTCCTCTTTCATGTAGGAACCAAAGGTCACGAGAATGCCCATGGCAATGGACAGCGAGTAGAACATCTGCCCCATGGCGGTGACGACGGTCATCCAGGAAAAATTGGCCACGTTGGGCACCAGGAAGTACTTGACGCCTGCCAGTGCACCCGGACGGGTGACCGAGTAAACGGCAATGATCACCGACAGGACCACCAGAACCGGCATCATCAGCTTGGACACCCGTTCCACACCATTGCGTACCCCGGCAAAAATGATGACCAGCGTAAAAATGGTAAAGATGAGGAAACACACCTCTGCAGACAGACCGCTGGAAATAAAGCCGGAAAAATAGCCGTCCTGTGCCAGCTCACTGCCGTGGCCGCTGACATACGCGGAAAGATACCGGATGACCCAGCCGCCAATGACCGAATAATACGGTACGATCAGAATTGGGATGATGGCATTGATCCAGCCGCCTAACGCCCGGCCCTTGCCCTTACCAAAAGAGGCATAGGCACCCACCGGGCTCTTTTTGGTCATGCGGCCCAGAGCCGTCTCTGCCACGATCATGGTATAGCCAAAGGTGACAGCCAGCAGGATGTAGACCAGCAAAAAGATGCCGCCACCGTACTTTGCTGCCAGGTACGGGAAACGCCAGATATTGCCCAAACCCACCGAGGCACCTGCTGCGCTGAGCACGAACCCGATCTTGCCGGAAAACGCACTGCGCTTGGATTTTTGAGTTTCCATAGTAATGATTCTCCTATCCTTTTATTCAAAACAGAAAGCCTTTTAAGTGTAGCACAATCCCGGCCCGAACACAATCGTTTTGCCTATTTCCGTCGAAAGATGGCAGCACTGAGAAAGGGCCTCCCCCGGCTTGCGCCGGAGAAGGCCCTCTCTCATTTGGCTAACGATGCATATATGGAAGAAGGAGAATCACATAACCAGATAGCCGCCATCCACAGGGATGATGGCACCGCCCAGATAGTCGCTGGCGTGAGAAGCCAGGAAGATGCAGCAGCCCTTCATGTCATCGGGGGTGCCCCAGCGGTGAGCGGGAATGCGCTGGGTCAGCTCGTCGTAACGCTGCTGGGTGAACTTGGGGTTCTTCGGGTCGGTCAGGGCAACGTTCATTTCGGTGTCCATGTAGCCCGGAGCGATGGCGTTGACGTTGATGCCATACTGCAGCAGGTCGTTGCTGAAGGCCTTGCACAGCTGCATCACGCCGCCCTTTGCAGCGGAGTAAGCGGGCACGGTCTTGCCGCCAAACCAGGAGCACATGGAGGCGATCATGATGATCTTGCCGTAGCCCTTGGCCTTGAAGATATTGGCAGCTGCACGGGACAGCCAGAACACAGAGTTCAGGTTGGTGTTGATCACATCATCCCAATCCTTGTCCGGGAACTCGTTGGAGGGGTGACGACGCTGGATGCCGTGGGCAGGCACCAGGATGTCCAGGTCGCCCAGCAGTTCCACGCACTTGTTGAATGCTTCGTTGCACTGGTCACGGTCGGACAGGTCCGCCTTGACGCCGTAGCACACAAAGCCGCGTGCCTTGAACTCGTCGGCAACCTGATAGACCTTGTCGGAAGTGCCGATGATCGCCACTTCTGCGCCGGACTCCATCAAGCCCTCTGCCATGCCCTTGCCCAGGCCGCGGGTGCCACCGGTAACGATTGCTTTCTTGCCGGTGATATCAAACAGACTATTAACCATTTTTATGCCTCCAAAACAAGATGTTCTTTACAGTTTCTTACGGAGTCTGCAGCGCGCCGTCCATGCGGCGGGTCTGCGTCCAGGTCGTTACGGTATTTTCGCAAGGGTACTTCTCGGCTTCCTTCTCGATCAGGTCCACGCCAAGGCCGGGCTTGTCGTTTGCGTAAACGTAGCCGTCCTTGTACTCGGGCAGACCGGGGAACACCTCCAGCAGAGCACCATGGGGTCCCTTCAGCTTCTGGATGACGAAGTTGGGCGGCTCAATGCCGGACCACTCCTGCACGCCGAAGTTCGGGGCAGCCAGGTCGATGTGAACGTTGGCTGCATGAGCCAGCGGGGACATATCACCGGGGCCATGCCATGCGGTGCGCACGCCGAACTGCTCTGTAAAGATCTGCAGCTTGCGGGCGGGAGTGATGCCGCCCACCTGGGTGATGTGCACACGGATGTAGTCGATCAGGCGCTCGGTGATGAGGGTGCGGTACTCGTAGGGGTTGTTGAACAGCTCGCCTTCCGCGATGGGAATGGAAGAAGCGTTTTTGATCTGGCGGATGTACTCCACCTGCTCCAGAGAAACGGGGTCCTCCAGGAAGGTCAGGTGGTAGGGCTCCAGCTCCTTGGCCAGACGGACGGCGTCGGCCGGAGCGATGCGCTCGTGCACATCGTGCACCAGGCCGATCTCATCGCCCATCTTGCTGCGGATGCCGTCGAACAGTTTGACGGTATCACGGATGTAGGCATTGCCGTCCAGATACACGCCGGGCTTTGCGCCCACCGGTGCACCGGCCGGGATATGGCCGTACTCGCTGCCGCCGTAACCGCCGCACTGGCAGCGGATGGTCTTGACGCCGATCTCACGGTACTTGGCGATGTTCTCGCAGATCTCGGACAGGTCGCGGCCATCGACGTGGCGGTACACCGGCACGCCCTCGCGGCACTTGCCGCCGAACAGCTGGTACAGGGGCATGTTGGCCATTTTGCCTTTGATGTCCCACAGGGCCATGTCCACACCGGAGATCGCATTGTTCTCGATGGGGCCATTGCGCCAGTAGCCGTTCTGGTGCATGAGCTGCCAGATGTCATTGATGTCCGAAACATCACGGCCAATGAGCAGGGGCCGCAGATATTCTTCCACCACCAGCTTTACGGCCAGATGCCGGTAAGCGAAGGTACCGCAGCCCAGGCCATACAGGCCCGGCTCGCTGGTTTCCACCTTCACCACCAGAAGGTTGATGCCTTCCGGCGCGGTGCAGATGGTTTTGATGTCTCTGATGGTTACCATAGGTTTCTCTCCTTAGCGGATCAGGAAGGTGCAGAAGGTCTCAGAGAATACGCACAGGAAGAACACTGCCACATAGCCGATGAAGAAGGGGATCTCAGCCTTGGAGATCTCGCCGATCTTCAGTTCACGCACAGAGCGGGTGACCTGCACAGCCGAGAAGATGTTGACGGCCACGGGAGGGGTCATGGTACCGATGACGTTGGAGATGCACAGGATCATGCCAAAGTGGATGACGTTGATGCCCATGCTCTCAGCGATGGGCCACAGAACGGGCACCAGCAGAACTGCGATGGCGGTACCTTCCATGAAGGTGCCGAAGATCAGCAGGATGATGGCCACGACCAGGCAGAACAGGGTCTTGTTCAGGTTCATGGAGACGACCAGCTGCACCAGAGCAGCGGAAGCACCGGAGAAGGTGAACACCCAGGAGAATGCGGTGGAAGCTGCGATGATGAACAGGATCATGGCAGCGCTCTTAGCGGACTTCATCAGGATGGGGATCAGATCGGCGATCTTGATCTCCTTGTAGATGAACACACCGGCGATGAAAGCCCACACGCAGGCCACAGCAGCGGACTCGGTAGCGGTCAGCAGACCGGAGTAGATGCCGCCCAGGATGATGACGGGGGTCAGCAGAGCAGGCACAGCCTCCAGGAAGATCTTGCCGATCTCACCGGCGGTATGCTTGGTCTCGGACTTGGGCCACTTTTCCTTGTGAGCATAGTACAGAGCTTCCAGGATCAGGACGATCATGATCAGGATGCCGATGACCATGCCCTGGCTGAACATATTGGTAACGGACGCACCGGTCAGGGTGCAGTACAGCACCATGATGATGGACGGGGGAATGACCGGGCCCAGGCCGCCGGCGATGACCAGCAGACCGGCGGTGCGGTCCTCCGGGTAGCCCTGCTTGACCATGTCAGCGTACAGCATGGAGCCGATAGCGACGACGGTTGCGGGAGCGGAACCGGACAGAGCAGCGAAGAAGGCACAGGCGATGACCAGAGCCACGCTCATGCCGCCGCGGATGTTGCCGATGAGGCAGTTTGCAAAGTTGACGATACGACGGGAGATGCCGCCGCCGGCCATCAGGTTGCCGGCCAGGATGAAGAAGGCAATGGCCATGATGGAGGTGGACTGCAGGCCGCCGAACACGCGCTGTGCGATAACGGCAGGCGAAACGCCCAGGTTGCCCAGAGCCACAGCGGCCAGAGAGCCGATGCCCAGGGACATGGAAATGGGGACTCCGATCAGAACGCAGACTGCGAAGATCAGAAACAGGATAACGCCAGCATTCATGATCACTTCGCCTCCTTCTTCTTGATGATGCCGTCGATCACGGCATCAATGTTGGTGATGTCGCTCATGTCGATGTGCATCATCTCACCCACCAGCATCAGGATCTGGTTGATGACGATCAGTGCAAAGGAGATGACCAGCGAGATGTAGATGACGTACATAGGCACCTTCATGACCGGGGTGGTCTGGCCGGCACTCATCTGCTTGGCCACCAGGGCCACGCTGTAGCGCAGCATGGTGCAGGAGAACACGATCAGGGCCACTTTGGCGATGAAGTTGATGACCTTGCCGACCATGGTGCCCTTGAGCTTTTCGGTCAGGGCGGTCACGCTCACCTGCGTGCCGTCGCGCAGGCCCAGCTCGGTGCCGATCAGGGCCATATAAACCATGCAGTACAGGGCCAGTTCCTCGGTCCAGGGCATGGACCCTTTGATAAAGTTGCGGTTCACCACCGAGATAAAGTAGCACACGACCATGATCACAAAGGTCAGGGCCGTTGCCCACAACTCGGCCAGGGTGACACCACGAACCACTTTCTTCAGTGCTTTCATGGAAGCTCCTCCTGTGTATGACAGCAATCCGCGGATGCAGTCTCTGAGGCTGCATCCGTGAACTGCGGCACAGATAGGCGTTCTATCTATGCAATTTGTTTACGTTTTTGCGTGTTTTCCGATCAGGCCTGAGCTGCCTTGGCGGCATCCACAGCGGCCTGCCAGGTCTCGTCGTAGGTCACGCCGGAGGAAGCCTTCTTGGCCTCGTAAGCGCTCTTCAGCTCGTCGGTGTCGATGTCGTACATGGTGACACCCACGCCTTCCAGCAGGCCGATGGCCTCGTCGTTGGCCTCGTTCAGGTACTGCCACTGCTTCTCGCAGCCAGCCCAGACAGCCTCCACGAAGGTATCCTTCATGTCGTCGGGGATCTTCTTCCAAGCGTTATCGCTCATGCACAGGGGGATGTAAACGAAGCAGTGATGGGTCTTGGTGACAGAGGTGACACCAGCCTCATAGAACTTGTTGACCCAGCAGTTGGACACAGCGTTCTCGCAGGCGTCGATGGTGTTCTGCTGCAGAGCGGTGAACTGGTCGCCGGCTGCCAGAGCAACGGGGTTTGCACCGAAGGAGGTGAAGGCCAGCAGCTGACCATCGTTCTGCATGGTGCGGATCTTGACGCCGTTGAAGTCTGCCATGGTCTGGATGGGCTTCTTGCTGAACACATCACGGAAGCCGGACTCCATGTAGCCGATGACGTGGATGCCCTGAGCGTTTGCCTTCTCCTGGATCAGATCGCCCAGCTCATTGCGCACAGCGTAGTTGGCCTGATCCTGGCTGTCCCACAGGAAAGCCTGGTCCAGGATGCTCATCTCGGGGATGTAGTTTGCCAGCACGGAGTTTGCGCAGCTTGCGATGTCCAGGTCGCCCTGAATGGCCATGTCCAGAGTATCAGACTCGCCGCCCAGAGTGCCGCCTGCAACGACCTTGATCTGGAACTGGCCGTTGGTGGCCTCGTTCACGCTGTCCGCGATGGCCTGAGCGCCCTTGTAGTAGTTGGACTGCTCGTTATCGACCATGGACAGGGTGAAGGTGACGGACTCGCCGGAAGCTGCAGCGCCAGCGGTGGAGCCAGCCGTGCTGCCGGCGGTGGAGGCAGAAGAGCCGCCGCAGGCTGCCAGAGCAGCAGATGCGCCGATGATGCCGGCTGCCTTCAGGAAAGAACGACGAGAAATAACGTTTTTCATGGTAAGATCTCCTTCTTCACTTGTGTATATGCTTCGCTTTCTTCCAAGACATGCATCGTCATGTGACGTATGACGTCTTATGTTGGCTAAAATATAACACCGTCAACAGAGCTTGTCAACGGTGTCTGACTCAATTCTCCATATTTTACAAACGGAAAATTCATATTTTGTTAATTATCACGATTCCGGTTCTGCTCCATGCTCATGCGCCGCACGATCTCGATGCTCTCGCGGTTTTCGGACACATGCTCATACATGCTATCGTAAGCTTTTTGGGGGTCGTTGGCGCAGATGGCCTCCGTGATCTGCCAGTGGGTGCGGATGGTGTCCTCCAGCAGGCGGGGTGCCTTGAACTTGGTGAACATCTCAATACTATAGGTGATCACGGGCATGATCTCGGTGATCACACTGTTGTGGGTGCAGCGGGCCACACAGGCGTGGAATTCCTTGTCGGCCGGGCCGTGGTCCTCGCCGGAACGGATCTTGTGCTCCACCTGCTCACACAGCTGGCGCAGAGTATCCTTTTCGGTTTCCTCAATGCGCTGGGCGGCCAGCTGAGCCACCCACGGCTCCAGCTGCAGGCGCAGCTCCATCAGGTCCACCGCCAGCGTGATCTTATCCTTTACATAAGCAAAGCCCAGCGGGTCCTCGATCTGACCCGGCTTTTCCACCACAAAGGTGCCCTTGCCCCGGCGGATCTCCAGACAGTTGCGTGCCACCAGCAGCTTGACCGCTTCGCGGATGGTGCCGCGCCCCACGTTCAGGCGGGCAGCCAGCTCAAACTCGTTGGGCAGCTTCTCGCCTGCATTGATGTTCTGGTCGATGATGACCTGATTGATCTGATCCGCCACCTGTTCCGCAAGAGAGGAAGTGCGGTTGTCCTGGATATTGCTGAATACGCTATGATCCTGTGCCATCGTATCTGTACTCCGTTCTGCTCCGCTTGCTTACAGCTTCTATAAGGAAGCCGTATGCCTTTTGTAGACGTCATGACGTCGGACGTCCTTCCTTTGCTTTATTATAGACGCATTTTGTTTGATATGCAAGTGGATTTTCCTGGTTTTTGTTGATATATCACCGACATGCGTTTTTTCTTTTGTTTGATTGCACAAATTCCATATGGATTTTTTAGCAGAATATTCACATCCTAGCCGCTCGGTTGGATGAACCGGATTGTTCTGTGCGGTTTCAGGCATGAAAAAACAGCAGGCCGCAGCCCCTTGACGCAGAGCCTGCAAAGGGGTATACTCCGTGTCAGTGAAATATTCGGCTATGACGAGAACAAGTACCCGGGTGGAGTGCTTCAGAGAGCTGCCGGTGGATGCAAGGCAGTGCATGAACCCCGTGGGAAGATCCTCTCCGAGCTTTCGGGCTGAAACAGCGGCTGCTGTGTGTAGGCCCGGACGGCAGGCTTCCGTTATCAGAAGCCGCGCATTGTTGGATGCGCACTGAGGGGTCGGCCCGGTTCTGGGTCGGCAAGTAAGAGTGGTACCGCAGAGGATGTACACGCCTTTGTCTCTTATAATGGGAGACAAAGGCGTTTTTTATTGCGGCACCGGGCCATTCCGGATGTTTCATGCAAGAACAGCCTGTAAAACAGAAAGGACGAAACAACATGAAAACTCTGGAAAAAGTAAGCGACTTTGTGGGCAAGTACATGGCCGCCATCGTCATCGTGGTGGCAGCCGGTGCCCTGTTCTTCCCCGGCCCGTTCAGCGTGGTCAAAACCAGCTGGGTGAACACCCTGCTGGGCATCGTGATGTTCGGCATGGGCCTGACGCTGAAGCCCAATGACTTCAAGGTGGTGTTCAGCCGCCCGAAGGACGTCATCGTAGGCTGCGTGGCACAGTTCACCCTCATGCCCTTCCTGGCATGGGTGCTGACCATGGTGTTCCACCTGCCCACCGAGCTGGCCATCGGCGTCATTCTGGTGGGCACCTGCCCCGGCGGCACCTCTTCCAACGTGATGACCTACCTGTCCAAGGGCGATGTTGCTCTGTCCGTCGGCATGACCGCCGTTTCCACCGTGCTGGCTCCTGTGCTCACCCCGCTGCTCACCCTGCTGTACGCCGGTCAGCGCGTGGATGTGAACCCCGTGAACATGTTCCTCTCCATCGTCAAGGTGGTGCTGGTGCCCATCGCACTGGGCTTTGTGGTCAACCACTTCTTCCATGAGTTCACCCAGCAGGCCGTGCGCGTGCTGCCGCTGGTGTCCACCACCGCCATCGTGCTGATCATCTGCGCCGTGGTCTCCGCCAACAGTGCCAAGATCATGACCAGCGGCCTGCTGATCCTGGTCGTGGTCGTCCTGCACAACCTGCTGGGCTACCTGACCGGCTACGCCGTGGGCAAGGCCCTGAAGCTGGATTCCACCAAGTGCCGCGCCATCTCCATCGAGGTCGGTATGCAGAACTCCGGCCTGGCCACCAGCCTGGCTGCCGCCCACTTTGCCCAGTACCCGCTGGCCACCATCCCGGGTGCCGTGTTCTCGGTGTGGCACAACATCTCCGGTGCCGTGCTGGCAAACTTCTATGCCCGCACCGCCGATAAGCAGTAAACCAAAAGCGGTTTTATTCCAAAAGGAGCGGCTGTATGCGGAAAGTTCCGTGTACAGCCGCTCCTTTTTATGGTTTTGCAAAGCAAAAGACCAGAGCCCAGCCGTAAATGGCCTTCTGGCTCTGGTCTTTTGTCGGGGCTTTTGCATCAGCTCCTGTTGTGGGTCAATGCTTTTTCAGCAAGCTGTCTTACTTCTTGTAAACGTAGACAGTAGCAATGCCGTTGGTCACAGCACCGTTCACCAGGCCCTCGGTGGTGGGCATGTGAGCAGCATCGCAGATTGCCAGGGTGCTGGTTGCAGGCAGCAGGCCCTCGGTATCGATCTTGGTGGTGCCAGCAGCAACGGACACCTTCAGCTTTGCGCCGTCCAGCTTGCTGTCAGTAGCGTTCAGCTCGGTTGCAGTGCCGAAATCGACCAGCATATACTTGACCTGCACTTCCACCTTGGGAGCCTGCTTCACGACCATGTTGATGGTAACGATGCCCTTATCATCAATTTTCCCGTCCTCGGTGCTGATGAAGTCGTAGCCTTCAGCAGCTGCAGGCTTGTTTGCCTGGATGGTGGCAAAGCTCACGGTCGTTGCCAGAGCAGGGACCTGAATGACGACATCGCCAAAGACCTTACCAGCACTGGTGCTGAGATACTTCAGCTTCACATCACGCTTTGCGCCGGTATCAGGGGTCTCCTTGTCAGAGCAGCCCGCCAGAACACCAGCAGCAGCCACGGCCAGAGCCGCAACACCTGCACCCTTCAGAAAGCTACGACGAGAGATGTTAGACATAAAAATCAACCTCACAATCTTTTTTGCAGCCCCAAACCGTATCATAGGGCCGCTTACCACCTATATAATACCCCCCCCCCCGTACTGCTTTGTCAAGGGATTTTGCAAACTTCCCCGGGCAGTCCTGCGCCTTTTTTGTGCTGCCCCCTAGGGGGCCTTCCGGGCACCTTGTTTTCGCAGAATAAGCCCCCTCTACCGCAAAAAGTGCGGCTTTTCCAAAATTCAAAAAAGGGCCGCTGCACCTCAACTGGTGCAGCGGCCCTTTACAGGTCTGATTCTTTACTGCTTGTGGTACTTGCGGTCCTCTTCCTCGTAGACGGGGTCACAGGTGAGGTACATGCCCAGACGGTTCAGGGTGCCGGTGTCCACGCCGGACAGCAGCACGGTGGAGTGCACGTCGCAGCCCTTGAGGTTGGGCAGCTGGTGCAGGGCAGCCGCTGCCAGCTCGTTGGTGGCGGCGCTGCTGGACAGGGCGATCAGGATCTCGTCGGTGTGCAGACGGGGGTTCTTGCCGCCCAGATAGTTGGTTTTGAGCGTCTGGATGGGCTCGATGGCGGCAGCGCTGATCAGGTCGGTCTCCTGCGGGATGCCGGCCAGTGCCTTGAGGGCATTGATCAGGGCGCTGGCCGTCGCGCCCAGCAGGGGGCCGGTCTTGCCGGTGATCACGGTGCCGTCGCTCAGCTCAATGGCAGTTGCAGGCGCGCCGCCGGTGGCCTCGCTGCGGGCATGAGCCTGCTGTTCCACAGCACGGCTGCCCACATTCAGGCCCGCCTGATTCATCAGCAGTTCCAGCTTGTAGCGCTCGCTCTCATGCACAGTGCCGGTGATCTTCTGCTGGCACAGGCACTTGAAGTAGCGGCGCACGATCTCCTTGCGGGAGGCCTCACGGCAGACCTCATCGTCCACAATGCAGTTGCCTGCCATGTTCACGCCCATGTCCGTGGGGCTCTTGTAGGGGCTCTTCCCGGCGATCAGCTCAAACATGGCGTTCACCACCGGGAAGATCTCGATGTCTCGGTTGTAGTTGACGGTGGTGACCCCATAGGCTTCCAGGTGGAAGGGGTCGATCATGTTCACATCGTTCAGGTCGGCGGTGGCGGCCTCATAGGCCAGGTTCACCGGGTGCTTGAGGGGGATGTTCCAGATGGGGAAGGTCTCGAACTTGGCGTAACCGGCCTTCACGCCCCGCTTGTACTCGTGGTACAGCTGGGACAGGCAGGTGGCCATCTTACCGCTGCCAGGGCCAGGGGCCGTGATGACCACCAGCGGGCGCTCGGTCTCAATGTAGTCGTTGCGGCCATAGCCCTCATCACTCACGATGTGGGCCACGTCGTTGGGGTAACCGGCGATCTTATAGTGGCGGAAGGTGCGGATGCCCAGATCGTTGAGGCGCTTTTCAAAGGCCTCCACCTCCGGGGCAGCGGTGTACTTGGTCACGCACACGCTGCCCACATACAGGCCCACACCCTGGAAGGCGTCGATCAGGCGCAGCACATCCAGATCGTAGGTGATGCCGTAGTCCCCGCGGATCTTGCTGCTCACAATGTCCTCGGCGCTGATGACGATGACGATCTCCGCCTGATCCTTCAGCTGCAGCAGCATCTGCAGCTTGCTGTCCGGCTGGAAGCCCGGCAGCACGCGGGAGGCATGATAGTCGTCGAACAGCTTGCCGCCGAACTCCAGATACAGCTTGTTGTCAAACTTCTGGATGCGCTCGCGGATATGCTCGGACTGCATCGCAAGATATTTGTCGTTGTCAAATCCAATTTTCATTGTTCGTTTCCTTTTCCTCATCGCTGGGCCGGCACACCGCACCGGCATTTTTCCATAACAGGCATAGTATACCACACTCAAAAAGCAGGTGCAATGCAAAACACACAGCAGAGCAGTTTTTCCGGCAAATGCAGTGGTTTGGCAGGCTGTGTGCCGCAGATTTTTGTGAAAATGGTTCTTGCCCGGTTTTATACGGCGGGTGTATAATAGAACTGTTCGGCAACCAGTCACCCGCCAGAGAGAGGAAGTTTTTCATGAATCCTGCCGAAAATTATACATATCGTTATCTGGAGACCGATGATCTGGACCAGTACAACGCCCTTTTGCGCTATACCTTTCAGGTCACGGAAGATGAGCTCACCGCCACCGGATGGAAGGACGACGAGATCAAGCAGTCCAAGTTTCCCGTGCTGGAGCGCGCGGACGTGCTGGGCTGCTTTGACGGAGAAAACCTTGTCTCCCAGTTCGCGGTCTACCCGCTGAAGATGAACATCTACGACGCCGTTTACCATGTGGGCTTTGTGACCAGTGTGTGCACCTACCCGGAGTACACCGGCAACGGCATCATGAAGCGACTCATGATCCAGGGCCTGACCCAGATGCACAAGGAGGGCAAGAGCTTTGCCCTGCTCTACCCCTACTCCATCCCGCTGTACCACCACCTGGGGTGGGAGATCATCTCCAACAAGATCTCCTACAACATCAAGGACCGGCAGATCCCCACCAAGGTGTCGGCCCCCGGTTATGTGCGGCGCGTCGCCTGGGACAACACCGAGTTCCACGAGCTGCACTCCCATTTTGCCTCCATCACCCACGGGTGCCTGTTCCGCAACGCACTGGCCTGGGAGGAGTACTGGCGCTGGGACGAGGATGACACCAATGTCGCCGTCTATTATAATGTAAAGGACAAGCCCTGCGGCTACATGGTGTACCTGATCAAGAACGATATCATGCACATCAAGGAAATGATCTACCTGAACCGCGAGGCACAGAAGGGCCTGTGGGAGTACATCCACGCCCACGACTCCATGATCGACGAAGTGCACGGCAACACCTACTTCAGCGAACCCATCGCCTTTGAGATAGACGACGGCGACATCAAGGAGACCATCCGCCCCTATGCCATGGGCCGCATCGTGGATGTGGCCAGCTTCCTGGAAGATTACCCCTGTGACCCGGACGGCGGCGAGCTGTGCATTGATCTGGAGATCGAGGACGACCTGCTGCCCTGGAACGACCACACCTTCCGCATCCGGTTTGCGGACGGCGGCTGCGCCCTGACCGATGCCCCTGCCGAATACCACCTGAAGATGGGCATCGGCACTCTTTCCACCCTGCTGCTGGGCTACAAGACCGCCGAACGTCTGTTCGAGCTGGAGCGCATCGAGGGCCGGGAGGATGCCGTGGAGCGGCTGGATGATGTGCTGTTCCACAAGATCCCTTATATTTCAGACTATATCTGATGCGGTTTCCGGAGGGCGGGGCGTTTTCCCCGCTCTTCTTTTTTGCTCTTGTGCGCCGGGCACGCGCATGTTAGAATAAGACGATATTATTTTTTCAAGGAGGCTGGGCAATGAAGGGCAGAGAGGCCTATCCCGACGAAGAACTGCGCCGCCGCATCATGGATTTTATCATGGCAGCGGGCCAGACATTGCTGGAAAACGGTGCCGAGGTGTTCCGGGTGGAGCAGACCATGGAGATCATGGCCCGGTCATTCCACCTGCGGGAGTTCCATGTTTACGTGCTGACCAACGGCATCTTTGCCAGTGCGGGCACCGCCGAGATCAGCGAGGTGCGCAATGTGCCTACCCGCACCACTCATCTGGGCCGAGTGGCGGCAGTGAACGCCCTCTCCCGCGAGATCGCAGAGGGCAGCATGTCGCTGAACGAAGCCGAGAGCCGTCTGGTGCTGGCGCGGCGCATCCCTTTTCCCAAGAACTGGGTGCAGCTGGTCAGCGGCATGTGCGGTGCATTCTGCTTTGCGCTGATCTTCGGCGGCACACTGCGCAGTGCACTAGCGGCGGCACTGGCAGGCTTTCTTGCCAGCGGCTATTTGCTGCTGTGTGAGCAGCACGAGCTGCCCGGCGGCTTCTGTAAGATCAGCTGTGCCGCACTTATCACGCTGGTGTGCATTCTGGCCTGCCGAGTGCTGGGCACACCGGCCAGTCACTCTATTATCGGCTCGCTGATGATCCTGACCCCCGGCATCGCCTTTACCATGGGCATCCGCGACTTTGTGCACGGAGATTACCTCTCCGGCACCATCCGCATGATTGATGCGCTGCTCATTGCAGCCAGCATTGCCATTGGCACCGGCCTTGTGCTGAGCCTTTATACATTCTTTACGGGGGTGGTCGTGGCATGATGTTGACCAGTACACAAATCGGGGAGCTGGCCGCGCAGTTCTTTATTGCCGGCGCAGGCACCCTGAGTTTTGCCGTCCTGTTTGCGTGCCCCCGCAAAAGCCTGCCCTTCTGCGGGCTGGTGGGGGCCGTGGGCTGGTTCGTCTACGAGCTGGCCGTAATGCTGGGGGCAGACAGTGCTGCGGCCTCCCTGCTGGCGGTGATCCCCCTCACCCTGCTCACCCGGGTGTTCGCCATCACCCTCAAAATGCCGGTGACGGTGTTCCTGCTGTCCGGCATCTTCCCGCTGGTGCCCGGCGCGGGCATCTACTACACCGCCTACTATTTTATACAGGGCAACAATGCGCTGGCCCTTTCCAACGGCATCAGCACCTTTAAAGTAGCCGTTGCGCTGGCCATCGGCATCACGCTGGTGCTGTGTGTGCCGCTGCCGAAGCGGAAGTAAGACCCTCTCCGTCATCTCGCTTTGCTCGATGCCAGCTCCCCCGAAAGGGGGAGGGGGGGGGAGCTTTTTTGCTCCTAACCGGCAGATGCTTAAAATTCCCCCTTCGGGGGAGCTGGCGAACGCAGTGAGCCTGAGAGGGTTCATCCGTTCCCTTGGGGAAGCTGGCAAAGCCGCAGGCTTTGACGGAAGGGGTTGCCCGCTGCCGAAAAAACGGTGGAACTGACTATAAACGTAAAAGAGCGGCAGTCGCACGACTGTCGCTCTTTTTGCACTTAAAAACAGGACGGTAGCCGTGTTGACTACCGCCCTGTTGGTGCTATTTGAGTTTTTCAAAAAACTTCTGTGCCAGGAAATCAGAGCTTGGTCACAATGAAGACAGTATCGAAGGGACGAACCTTCAACAGCTCTTCCCCCGTGCCGTAGTCGGTGCTCAGCTTGTAGCCGTCCGGCAGCTGAATATCAGCAGCGCTGACGCCAGTTGCATCGACTGCAACCTCAGCCTTAGCCTTAATGTAGTTGTTCGGCAGCTCCAGCAGTTTGACATCGATGGTCTTCTTGGTCGGAGTCACAGTCACATCAGTCACGAAGACGATGATGTACTCACCCTTGCTGTCGTCCTTGCGGACTTCAACAACAGCGTTCTCGTTCTCCAGATGGTAATCTTCGGGAAGCAGCTTCTTATCGATGTCAGCAACCTTCACAGAGTTCTCGGTCTTCAGAACATCAATCTTGGCAGTCTCACCCACAACGTTGGTCACACCATTGCCTTCGTCCTTCATGAAGATAACCGTAACAGGACGAGTGGTCACACCGGGGACATCGGGGACATCGGGGCCAGAGCAGCCAGCCAGAACACCGGCAGCAGCAACAGCCAGAGTAGCGACACCTGCGCCCTTCAGGAACTGACGACGAGAGATATTAGACATAATAATCAACCTCACAATCTTTTCTGCATGCCCCCATCACTTTTTTGTGGAGCCTGCTTTTTCTATATAATACCCTCCCTGGTAACTGTTTGTCAAGTGAAATTTTAACAAAAAAACAGCACCAATAGGGCGGAGGCCTTGTTGGCCGCCACCCTGTTGGTGTTGTGTTCTTAAATTTTTAATTTAAAAATTCAAATAATTTTGAAAAATCCGGTCCAGCTTACATCGTAACATAAACGGTTGCAACGTTGTGCTCATCGATTTTACCGTTGACCACATCTCTAACATCAGCAATCTTGTAGCCGCCGTCGAGCTTCACGTCATCGAGGTCGATCACATCGCCGCCGCCATACACTTTAACCGTCTTGGTCCAATTCCAAGAAGTGGTAGCTGGAACCTCCTGGGGAGCACCGGTGCCCAGAATCGCCATATACTTGATCGTGATAATCTGAGGCTTTGCAGTTTCGTTCATATTCATGTTGATCCAGACCGTACCGTCTGCAGGAATCTTGTAGTCAGTCGTGTCTACAATGTAGAAGTCCTTAGTATCAGCCGGTTTCTTTTCCTGAATGGTAGTATAGCTGATGCTGTCCACCAGAACTCCAACCTCGATATCAACCGAACCAAAAACCTTGCCTTCAGAGCGGCTATAATACTTCAGCGTGACCTTCTTTTTCTTATCGGAGACGTCCGGCGTGCTCTGATCGGAGCAGCCAGCCAGAACACCGGCAGCAGCAACAGCCAGAGCAGCAACACCTGCGCCCTTGAGGAACTTACGACGAGAAATGTTAGACATAAGAATCAACCTCACAATCTTTTCTGCATGCCCCCATCACTTTTTTGTGGAGCCTGCTTTTCCTATATAATACCCCCCCCCGTAACTGTTTGTCAAGTGGTTTTTGGCATCTTTTGCCGCCGGATGCAGAAAAAGGGCGGCAGTCCTGTGACTACCGCCCTTTTGTGCATTTTGATTTTTCTTATTTTATTAGAGGGACAGAATGACCTTTGCAGTAGCGGTTTCCCAATCAACATCGATTTCATCGGGAACATCCTTCGCGTAGTAGGTCGTAGAGCCGTTGCATGCAGCCTGAAGATTTTTCAAATCGCTCTTTTTCACCTTGCTGCCCTTTACGACAGGAACAACCTCTGCATACTTGTCAGCATCCAGAATAGGCTTAGCATTGCCAAGGAAATCCTTATAATAATAGCCCACATGGACCTCCACCATTTCCGGAGTGCTGGAACCACAGCCAGCCAGCATACCGGCAGCAGCCACAGCCAGAGCAGCCACGCCTGCGCCCTTGATGAAATTGCGGCGAGAAATCTTAGACATCGTTCTATCCTCCTGATTTTCCTGCTATTTGTACTTTTCCATAGCGAAACAGACTAACCAAGAATGTCACGGTTAGTTTGCTTTAACTAATAGCAAGATACCATACTGTTTTTTGATTGTCAAGATTTTCACAACAAGTTAATCCATCACAACTTTTTAAGCGTATCTGTTCTATTTTTATTCATCCTCCGCATGTCCCGTTTTCATCTTTCGTCTGCTCATGTTCCCCTCTTGCCGCCCGCATCAGCCCGGCAAACAAAAAACCCAAATTGACCCCCAGAATAAAACCCACGATGCCTGCTACCAATACCATTGCGCCGCCTCCTTTCTTCTACCATATTTTGCCATATATCATTTGTCGGATGCAATCGCAGCCTGTCGCAAAAGGCAAGATCACTGCCCAACGTGCAAGCTTTTTTGCGCCGGAGCGTTGCAAGACTCTGCCGCATCTGCTATACTTTTGACAACACTTATATAAAGGAGGTGCTCTTTATGTCTGTTATGGATACTCTTGTCAGCCGCCGCACCTACCGCCGCTTTGCACAGAAAGCTGTTCCGCAGGATGTGGTGGATGATATCGTCGAGGCCGTCCGCCTGTCCTCCTGCGGAGCCAACCGTCAGGCTGTGCGTCTGGTGGTGGTGAACAAGCCCGAGGCGGTGGCAAAGGTGCAGCCGCTGGTCAAGTGGGCTGCCTATCTGCCGCCGGAGCAGGGCACGCCCAAAGCCGACGAGCTGCCCACCCTGTATGTGGCCGTGGTGCAGGACACTTCCATCCCCGGCGACCTTGCCACCGATACCGGCATCGCCCTTGCCAACATGACCCTTGCTGCATGGGACAAAGGCGTGGGCAGCTGCATCATGGGCGCGATCAACAAGCCTGCCCTCACCGAACTGCTGGGCATTGAAGAACCGCAGAAGCTGGCATTCATGGTGGCGTTCGGCTACCCGGCCCACAAGGCTCACATTGTGCCGCTGACGGCTGAGACCGGCGTAAAATATTATCTGGACGAGAACCGGGATTACTGCGTGCCAAAGCGGAGCAAAGAAGAGATCGCAAAATATCTATAATTTGTATATATACATTTCTTCAACGCATTTTTTGTATAATTGTTTTCAATTCGGTTTCAATTGATGAGATTTTTTGCACAAGTATTGACTTTTCAATTTGTACAATCTATACTAAATTCGTTCGCCAGATGTTCGATGAATCGCATCGTTCTGGCGTACCGCAAAAACATACAGTACATTTGAGGAGTGTTTGAATATGAAAAAGATTTCTCGTCGCAGCTTTCTGGCAGCTGCCGGTCTGTCCGTTGCCGCTCTGGCTCTGACCGCCTGCGGTGGTTCTTCCGCAAGCACCGCTTCCTCCGTGGCAAGCTCTGCTGCTTCTTCTGAAGCTGCTTCCACCAGCGCCGCCGCTGGCGAGCTGACCACCGTTGAGGCTGGCAAGCTGACCATGGCCACCAACGCCACCTTCCCTCCCTACGAGATGACCACCGACGCCGGTGACATCGAGGGCATCGACGTGGAGACCGCTCAGGCCATTGCCGACAAGCTGGGTCTGGAGCTGCAGATCGATGATATGGACTTTGACGCCGCACTGCTGAGCGTGCAGCAGGGCAAGGCCGACATCGCCATGGCCGGCATCACCGTCACCGACGAGCGCAAGGCCGTGATGGCATTCTCCGACAGCTACGCCACCGGCATCCAGTCCATCATCGTGCCGGAAGGCTCCGACATCGCATCTCCCGATGATCTGGCAGGCAAGAAGATCGGTACCCAGCGCGGCACCACCGGCTACATCTACTGCACCGACGACTTCGGCGAGGACTCTGTGGTGGCTTACGACAACGGTCTGACCGCTGTGCAGGCCCTGAACAATGGTCAGGTGGACGCCGTTGTCATCGACAACGCTCCCGCCAAGGAGTATGTGGCTGCCAACCCCGGCCTGAAGGTGCTGGAGACCAGCTATGCCGAGGAGGATTACGCCATCGGCATGAATAAGGACAACACCGCTCTGGTGGAGGCCGTCAACGCTGCTCTGGAAGAGCTGAAGGCAGACGGCACCCTGCAGTCCATCGTGGACAAGTACATCACCGCAGACTGATCGGTCGGCGGACCCGGTACAAAACAGGGGGAGGCGGCCCCGGACAGGGACGTCTCCTCTTTTTTGGGAAAATAAGGTTACAAAATTCTAACAAAAAATGGAAAGCGAGGATGCGAATGGCTGCTCAATACGAACTGCTCAAAGAGCTGCTCAACAGCGGCACAAAGCTGAACTTCGGGCAGGAGTTTTTCTTCAAATTTTATCAGGCCTTTCTGCTGAAGGACCGCTGGCTCCAGTACGTCGGCGGCGTGGGCACCACCCTGCTGGTCACCGCCCTGGCACTGGCGCTGGGCATCGTGCTGGGCAGCGTGGTGGCGCTGGTGCGTGTGGCCCACGACCAGCAGCGCCCCGG
>ERZ835541.1478-NODE-1478-length-23028-cov-3.268097_pt1 | contig 23028 bp, 18 predicted proteins | sample MGYA00519945_ERZ835541 | MGnify/ENA primary metagenome ERZ835541 (study PRJEB31850, sample SAMEA3708780) | human gut metagenome | biome: human gut; feature: human-associated habitat; material: faeces | place: China | collected 2014 ...
TCCATTGTGTATTACCCGGATATTAATGAATTCAGAGGAAATCAGACGTTACAGTTTATCGTTCAGGAATGGTGCTATACAACTTGATATTACATAAAAAGTATGCTAAGGTAGGAACGAAGACAAGCAAAGGAGAGAAGAAAATGAGAAAAGGCGTAAAAGTAACCGTATTACTTTTTAGTGCAGTCCTGCTTTTGGGACTGGCAGCATGCGGTAAAAAAAATGTGCAGAATCCGCAGACAACAGCGGCAGGAAGCGAAAATACTGCGGAAACCACAGCAGTTTTGAAACAGCAGATTAAAGTAGCGGCATTAAAAGGTCCGACGGCAATCGGCATGGTACAGCTGATGGAAAATGCCAAAGAGCAGACTGCTAAAAATGATTATGAATTTCAGATTGCGGCGACGGCAGATGAATTCAGTGCAGACCTGATTAAAGGCAATGTAGCGCTGGCGGCGCTTCCGTGTAACGCAGCAGCAACCCTGTATAATAAGAGCAACGGTAAAATCAGGATATTAGGAATTAATACGCTGGGTGTTTTATCAATTTTAGATACAGGCGATTCTGTGCAGACAGTTGCAGATTTGAAGGGAAAGACCATTTATACAACGGGAAAGGGAACGACACCGGAGTATACCCTGCGTTATCTGTTAAGCAGTGCCGGATTAAATCCTGACAGTGATGTGACAATCGAATTCAAATCCGAAGCGGCAGAAGTAGCGGCAGTCATGGCAAATGCAGGCACAGAAGAAGTGATTGCAATGCTCCCACAGCCGTATGCAGCAACGGTTTTAATGCAGCAGCCGGATACAAGAATTGCACTCGATGTCACCGAAGAATGGGAGAAGTTAAACGGTTCAGACAGCACCGTTGTTACAGGCGTTCTTGTGGTGAATACCGAATTTTATAAAAACAACCGTCAGGCAGTGGATGATTTCTTAGCGGAATACAAATCATCGGTTCAGTATGTCAACAGCAATGTGGACAGTGCGGCACAGCTCGTTGAAGATTTTGATATTTTCAAAGCGGCAGTGGCAAAAAAGGCAATTCCGAAGTGTAATATTACATTAATTACAGGACAGGAAATGCAGGATAAAGTTGAAAAGTATTTAAAGGTACTTTGCGATGCCAATCCGAATGCCGTAGGCGGTCAGATGCCGGATGACGGGTTTTATGTAAAATAGATAGATCTGTAAAAACAGTATTTATAGAGGTATTTGCAGGTATATTTTCAGATAAAAAACACGATAAATAAAAACAGCCGTTTTTTCGGTGGCATACCCGGTCAGAAATCCTGCCGGATAAAGCACTGTAAACGGCTGTTTTTGCATATATGAAACATGCATTTTAATGTGTATTGCGGTTGATAAATTCCGTACGGTATTTGGAATACATAATTTTCTGGCTGTTGTACAGACTGTAATAGCCGGATAAAAGATAGCTTACGGCAATACAGAGCGCACAGTATTTCATGCCCGCCATATCAAACATTTCAATCGCAAGAATCAGTGAGGTAATCGGACAGTTTGTGACACCGCAGAACACACTGACCATGCCGCAGGCGGCACAAAGCCCCGCAGGCAGACCGAAAAATCCCGATAAAAAGCTGCCGAGTGTCGCACCGATAAAAAGTGTCGGTACGATTTCACCGCCCTTAAAGCCACCGCCGAGCGTGACGGAGGTGAAAAGGATTTTCAGTAAGAATACATACCATGCACAGCGGGCTGTGAAGCTTGAGGCAATCACAGGCGCACCTGCGCCTAAAAAGTCCGTTGTCTGAAAGATGAAGCGCAGTGCAATCACCAAAAGTCCGGCAATAAAAATGCGGATAAATGGATTTTCAAAATAAGTTGTATAAAGTCTGGAAGCTGTATGCAGTGCCACGCAGAACAGAATACTTACGCAGGCAAATAATACGGACATTAAAAGCATTTTGCCGCCGGAAGCGATTGTAAAATCAGGCAGTTCACCGAGTGCAAAATGTGTTCCGGCAATGCCGAAATATTTTGCAATGCTCTGCGCCGTGAGTGCAGATACCACACATGGTACAAGTGCTGCGTAATACATCACGCCGACACTGATGACTTCCATCGAAAAGACGGCAGCGGCAATCGGTGTGCCAAACAGAGCGGAAAAACAGGCGCTCATGCCGCACATAATCATAATACGCGTGTCTTTGTCATCAAAGTGCAGGAGCTTGGCAAAAAAGTTGCCAATCGAACCGCCGACCTGCAGTGCCGCACCTTCACGTCCCGCAGAACCGCCGCAGAGGTGTGTCAGCAGGGTGGAAAGAATAATTAACGGCGCAACGTGTACCGGAACTTCGTCATTGGACTGGATAGCCGTAATGACAAGGTTTGTTCCGGTATTGCGGGTTTCCCCGGCGAGCCGGTAGCATAAGACAATCAGCAGTCCGGCAACCGGCAGTCCGAATAAAATCCATGGGTTTGTTTCGCGGAATACCGTGACCAGTCCCAATAGTTTATAAAAAAATGTACCGATAAGTCCGAGGACAACACCGCAGACAACCGAACAGGCAAGCCATTTGATAAAAGTCGTCACCGCAAACATCAGGCGGTGCAGGACAACCTTTATTTCATCTGTGTTAAAGTTTGTTTTCATGGTTTTGTCACGACCTTTTTACTCATATTGCTGTTGTGATAAGACGCGTCCATGGTGACATCCTTCGTAAACCATGACGGCGGGATATAAGCATTGGCTTCCTCAATGGATTCAAATTCAACTTCGGCGAGTGTCAGTCCCGAAAACACACCTTCAAATAAATCCAATTCAATCGTTTTCCCTGTTCCGTCCGGGATTTCATAGCGTCTTTTGGTGATAATATTGCCGTCTGCCTTGGCAAGCAGATGTTCATAGGACTCCGCTGTCAGCGGCAGGTTGTATTCTTCGCGTGCCATCATCCCACTGCCTTTGTAGGTCAGATAATAGGAATCGTTATCTTTTCTGACCCGTATAACAGGATGGGTTGAAAGGTAGCCCTGTTCAATGACACGGCAGTGATAGTCCTTTAAATTTGCCGGTACTTCCGATACCAGATATTTGCGTTCAATTTCCATAATACTCCTCGTTTCTAAGCAACTTGTTGCGAAGAGGCGATGAGAAATTCGCAAAGGCGATTTCTCATCTGCCATTCTATTCCGACAGTTCTTCCCACTTTTCATACAGCGTGTCAAGTTCTTCGGAAAGCTTCGTGCTTTCCTTGTGCAGTTCCAAAAGACGTGCCGTATCGGTACAGACCTCCGGAAGTGCGGATTCTTCCTCAATTGCTTTTAAGCGGTCTTCAATGACGGTAATCCGTTCTTCGGTTTTTTTCAGCTCATTTTTTTTCTTCTTTAACAGTGCCTGTTCTTCCTTAGACTGTTTCCAGTCCGCTTTTGCAGATTCCTTCTGGGCGTTTTTCTGTGCGGCAGAAACGGCGGAAGAAGAATCCGCCGGTTTGCCGGCAAGCGCGGCGGCTGTCAGGGCATCTTTCTTTTCAATATAATAATCGTAGTTGCCGATGTAATTGACGGTTGTCTGTCCGACCAGCTCAATAATACGTGTTGCCGTGGTATTGATAAAATAACGGTCGTGCGATACATATAAAACCGTACCGGTATACGAATTTAACGCATTTTCAAGAATTTCCTTTGAAACCATGTCTAAATGGTTGGTTGGTTCATCTAAGATTAAAAAGTTTGCGTTGGATAACATCAGTTTTGCCAGTGAAACACGTCCGCGTTCTCCACCGCTTAAATCACGGATATACTTAAACACATCGTCATTCGTAAACAAAAATGCCGCAAGGGTGTTGCGGATTTGTGTATTGTTTAAATCCGGGTAGGCATCCTGCAATTCGTCAAACAAGGTTTTGTCCGGGTCTAATACGTGGTGCTCCTGGTCGTAGTAGCCAATCGTTACTTTAGAGCCGAGCTTGATTTCACCGGAGTCGGCAGGCAGAATATCGTTGATAATTTTTAAAATCGTTGTTTTTCCCGTACCGTTATTGCCAATCAGGGCAACCCGTTCCCCGCGCTTAATGTCAAAGCTGATGTCAGTAAAAAGTGTATTGTCGTCAAATGCTTTGCTTAAATGCGAAACGCTTAAAACATCATTGCCGCTGATAACGGACGGATTCAGCTCGATATTCATTTTGTCGTTTATTTCTGCCGGTTTGTCGACAACTTCCAGCTTGTCCAGCATTTTTTCACGGCTTTCGGCACGTTTAATGGACTTTTCACGGTTAAACTGCTTTAATTTTGTGATAACCTCCTGCTGATGCTTGATTTCCCGCTGCTGGTTTAAATATTCCTTTAATTGCATATTGCGCAGAATCTTTTTCTTGTCGGCATAAGCGGTATAATTGCCGGAAAATACCGTCACATGTGTATTTTCAATTTCAATAATTTTTGTGACAATTCTGTCAAGGAAGTAACGGTCATGCGCAACGATGATGACACTGCCGTTATATCCAAGCAGATAATTTTCAAGCCAGCGGATAGACTCCATATCTAAGTGGTTAGTCGGCTCGTCCAGTAAAATAATATCCGGTCTGGAAAGCAGAAGCTTACCGAGCGCAACGCGCGTCTTCTGACCGCCGGAGAGGGTATTGACAGGCAGGGAGAAATCATCTTCTGTAAATCCGAGACCCTTTAACACACCGACAATCTCACTTTGGTACGCATAGCCGTTTTCCAGTTCAAACTGGTGGTTCATTTTGGTGTACTGGTCTAACAGTGTATCTAACTGTTCACCTGTGGCATTTTTCATCTGCTGTTCAGTTTCGCGGATTTTTTCTTCCAGTGCGATAATGTCTTTTTTTACGGAAAGCAGTTCGTCATAAATTGTACCGTCAGAAGAAAGATTCTGATGCTGTGCAAGATACCCTAAAGTCTTATCTTTAGAAATCGTGACCGTTCCGTCATCTGCGGGAAGCCTGCCCATAATGATTTTTAAAAGAGTGGATTTACCGGCGCCGTTTGGTCCGACAATCGCCGCTTTTTCCCGTTCTTCTATATGAAAAGAGCAGTCGGAAAGAATCGTATCCGTTCCGAAAGTCTTTGTGATGTTGTTGCATGATAAAATCATAATGCAAAGATTCCTTTCGTATCGTAAAGTCTTTTATCATTTATTATACATGAAAAGACAGGGGTTGTCATGTAAAAATATTTTGACTTTGCACGCGTTCTTAGTATATACTTATAAAGTTGCACATTCATTAAGTAGAAACAGATAGAGGATTATAGATGAAATTTGAAGAATTAAATATCGATGAGAGAATATTAAGAGCAGTGGAAGACATGGGATTTGAGGAAGCATCACCGATTCAGGCAAATGCGATTCCTGCGGTGCTTGAAGGCAGGGACGTTGTCGGACAGGCACAGACCGGTACCGGTAAAACTGCCGCATACAGCATTCCGATGTTACAGAAAATCGACCCGGATTTAAAAAAGGTGCAGGCAATCGTACTCTGCCCGACCAGAGAACTTGCTGTGCAGGTATCTGAAGAAATCAGAAAGCTTGCCAAGTACATGAGCGACATTAAGGTACTTCCGGTTTACGGCGGACAGGAAATTGTCAAGCAGATTAAGTCATTAAAAGCAGGCGTGCAGATTGTAGTCGGTACACCGGGACGTGTAATGGACCATATGAGAAGAAAGACCGTAAAGTTTGACCACGTTTCCATGGTTATCTTAGATGAAGCCGATGAAATGTTAGACATGGGCTTCCGTGAAGATATGGAAACGATTCTTACCGATACACCAAAAGACCGTCAGACAGTGCTTTTCTCCGCAACGATGCCGAAAGCCATTATGGATATTGCAAAACGTTTCCAGAATGATGCACAGGTCATTAAAGTTGTCAGAAAAGAACTGACGGTAGAAAATATTGAACAGTATTATTACGAAGTTCGTCCGAAGAACAAATGTGAAGTGCTTTGCAGACTGATTGACATTTATAATCCGAGATTATCTGTCGTATTCTGTAATACAAAGCGTCAGGTAGACGAACTCATTTCCGATTTAAAGGGCAGAGGATACTTTGCCGACGGAATCCACGGCGATATGAAGCAGGCACAGCGTGACCGTGTGATGGCAGATTTCAGAAACGGAAAGACTGAGATTTTAATTGCAACAGATGTTGCGGCAAGAGGCATTGATGTGGATGACGTGGATATTGTATTCAACTACGATTTACCGCAGGACGAAGAATACTATGTACACAGAATCGGAAGAACAGGCCGTGCGGGCAGAGAAGGTCTGGCACTGACATTTATATCAGGAAAAGAAGTTTATAAGTTAAAGGATATCGAGCATTACTGTAAAACAAAGATTAAGGCAAAGCCGATTCCTTCATTAGATGATGTAAAGAATACAAAGCTGGAAGTGCTTTTTGAAAAAATTAAGGAAACCATTGCAGAAGGCGGAATTTCTGATATGATAGAAATGGTTGAAAATCATGTCAATGATGAAGATTATACTTCAATGGATATGGCGGCGGCGCTTTTAAAAATGGTTATTGGCGATTCGCTTGACAGAGGGGATTTTCATGGAATATGGGATTACGGTTGATGATGATGTGGAAGAAGTCCATTTTGATATGTATGAGGACGATAACCGCATGGTACGTCTGTTTATCAATGTGGGTAAGAAAGATAAAATCAAGCCAGCCAATATTTTAGGTGCGATTGCGGGCGAGAGCGGTATGCCGGGTAAATTAGTCGGTGCGATTGACATGCTTGACAATTATACCTTTGTAGAAGTCCCTGCAAAACATGCCGATAAAGTATTAAAGGCAATGTCCAATGCAAAGATTAAGGGCAGAAGCATTAATATCGAAAAGGCACAGGGCGGCAGAAAGAAGAAGGGAAGACGCAAGTAAATCATGAATGCGGCAGAGATTGAAGAACTGCTTACAAAGCTGGTGCAGATTCCGGCGCCGACAGGCAGGGAACAGAAAAGGGCAGAATACATTACAGACTGGTTAAAGGAATTGGGATACCACCCGTTTACAGATGCGGCAGGCAATGTCATTGTGGAAATGAAGGTGCAGGAGGGCGGTTATACCGTACTTATGGCACACATGGATACCGTGTTTGAAGATGTAGACATTTCTGTAGTAAAAAATGCAAACATCCTGAGTGCGCCCGGAATTGGCGATGATACGTGCAATGCCGCCTTTTTAATGGCGGTAATGAAGACACTTATCGGGCAAAAATGTAGACCTTTAAAGAATCTGCTGTTCGTTTTCGACACCGGTGAAGAAGGACTTGGCAACTGCCGCGGAACACGACAGCTCATGCAGGATTATAAGGATAAGGTAGATGAGGTTATTTCATTTGATTTAGGCAGTGATGCGGTTTGTGTCAAAGCGGTCGGCTCAAAACGCTACCGTGTGACAGTGACGGCGCCGGGCGGACATTCATTTCACGCATTCGGACAAAAAGGTGCGATTGAAACGGCGGCAGAAATGATTCATGAAATTTACCGCATAAAGCCCTGCGAAGGCACGCAGACAACGTATAATGTCGGAATGATAGAAGGCGGTACCTCAGTCAATACGATTGCACAAAAGTGTACATTTCTTGCAGAAGTGCGCTCCGATGATGCACAGGCACTGCAAAAGATTGATGAACAGCTCTGCAATATTTTCAATTCTTTTAATAATGCAGAGGGGTTTGCCAAAGTGCAGATATCGTATGAACTGACCGGTTTCCGTCCGACAGGAAACGGTGTACCCGAAGCGGCACAAAAGGCACTTGCGGATACGGCAGCAGAAGTCATCTGCCGGTATACGGGTCGAGAGCCGGTACGGCGCAGTGGTTCAACGGACTGCAATATCCCGCTGTCCATGGGAATCCCGGCGGTCAGTTTCGGCGGCTACAGAGGCGGTGGTGCGCATACAAGACAGGAGTGGGTTGATGCCGGCTCCTTTGAAGAAGGCTATAACATTCTTTTAGCATTTATAGGAAAATATTTTATATGGAAAGACTGATACAATTAGACAATCTGAACATGCAGGAAGCTCTGCGGTATCTTGGAAGCGGCGGGCAGACTCCGGATGATGCGTTTATGGCATTGATGAAAGACTGTGAAAAAACGGTGCTTGCACAGGCAAGACCGCGTTATGTCTACCGCATTTTTGACATCAGGGAATGTGAGGAGGGCGTGTGTGCGGAAGGCACGGATTTTATACTGCGCGGCAATTCTATAAAAAAGCATTTAAAGGGCTGTGAAAAGGCAGCATTTTTTGCAGCAACCATATCGGACGGAATCGACAGACAGTTACGGATTGCACAGGTATCCGACATTACGAAAGCATTTGTAATGGACAGCCTTGCAAGCGTGGCAGTCGAGCAGGTATGTGATAAATTCGAGCAGATTTTAAAAGAACAGACACAAGGGTATTATCAGACGTTCCGGTTCGGGCTGGGCTATGGCGATCTGCCGATAGAACAGCAAAAAGATTTTGTGGCACTGCTTAATGCTCCGAAGCAGATTGGATTAAGTGTCAGCAGTTCATTTATGCTGATTCCGACAAAGTCCGTAACAGCGGTTATCGGGTTGTCCAAAGAACCGGTAAAGGGTGTGGCAAGAGGCTGTCAGACCTGTAATATGAGAGAAAAATGTCAGTACAGAATAAAGGGTGGTCATTGTAATGGATAAAAATTTTAGGGAACTCTTGAAAAAAGAATACGTTGTATTTGACGGTGCAATGGGGACAATGCTTCAGGCGGCAGGCATGAAAATGGGCGAAACACCGGAAGTATTAAGTATTACCCAGCCACAGCTTTTAGTCGGGATTCATGAAAAGTATCTGCGTGCGGGTGCAGATGTCATCTATGCCAACACATTCGGTGCAAACCGTTATAAGCTGGAAGAATGCGGAAAAAGTGTTGATGAGATTGTAAAGGCATCCATTAAAAATGCAAAGCAGGCATGTGAAAATGTCAATCCGCAGGCACTTGTAGCACTTGATGTCGGTCCGATTGGACAGCTTTTAGAGCCGACCGGTACACTTTCTTTTGAAGAAGCTTATGATATGTACCGTGAAATTGTCGAAGCGGGCAGTGCAGCAGGCGCAGACCTTGTCGTATTTGAAACCATGACCGATTTGCTTGAATGTAAAGCAGCGGTGCTTGCGGCAAAAGAGCATTCGGATTTACCGGTAGCGGTTACAATGACGTTTGAAATCAATCAGAGAACCTTTACAGGCTGTTGTATTGAAGCCATGGCACTGACTCTTAGCGGACTGGGTGTAGATGCGCTGGGTGTCAACTGTTCGTTAGGACCGGCAGAATTAGAACCGGTCGTTGCAAAGCTTTCTGAGTGGACAAACCTGCCGGTTATCGTGAAGCCGAATGCGGGTCTGCCGGATCCGGTCACCAACGAATACAACGTATCGCCGGAAGAATTTGCACAGATGATGAAGAATCTGCGCAAATACGGCATTAAAGTATTCGGCGGCTGCTGTGGTACAACACCGGATTTTATCCGCTGTGTATCCGAAATGCTGCATACGGACGGCAATGCAGGTTTCTGGCATGAAAAGGAAATTCCGGCAGCAGTCTGTTCACCTACAAAGGCAGTGACAATTACGGAACCGCGTATCATTGGGGAACGTATCAATCCGACCGGTAAGAAGCTGTTTAAGGAAGCCCTGCTGCGCGGCGATATGGATTATATTTTAAATCAGGCATTGGAGCAGATTGGTGCGGGTGCGGATATTCTCGATGTCAATGTCGGACTGCCGGGAATTGATGAAAAAGAAATGATGATTTCTGCCGTAAAGTCCATTCAGGCAATTGTTGATGTACCGTTACAAGTGGATTCCACGATTCCGGAAGTGTTAGATGCGGCACTCCGTGTATACAACGGAAAACCGATTGTCAATTCGGTCAACGGCGAGGAAAAGTCCTTAAAGGCAGTGCTTCCGCTTGTAAAAAAATACGGTGCGGCAGTTGTCGGTCTTACACTGGATGAGAATGGAATCCCGCCAAAGGCAGAAGACCGTTTTAAGATTGCACAGCGTATTTTAGAGCGTGCGCAGGCAATCGGTATTCCAAAGGAAAATGTCTATATTGACTGTCTGACACTGACGGCTTCCGCGGAGCAGGAAGGCGTTACGGAAACGTTAAATGCAGTTTACCGTGTAAAACATGAGTTAGGCTTAAAAACCGTACTGGGTGTATCAAACATTTCCTTCGGCCTGCCAAACAGAGTGTTAGTCAACCATATTTTCTTAACCATGGCACTGCAAAATGGATTAGACCTTCCGATTATCAATCCGAATATTCCAGAAATGACGGGTGCGGTCAGAGCTTACAAACTGCTTGCCAATATTGATAAAAATTCAGTGGATTATATTAAAGCCTATGCTAATATGCCAAAGGTTGAAAAAATCAATCCGGCGGCGAAACCGGCAGGAGCAGGAAATGCAGGAACAGGTGCGGCACCGGCGGGAGCACAGTCTTTAGATGTATCGGCGGGTGACTGTAAAGAGCAGTTATTCCATGCGGTTTATGCAGGCTTAAAAAATGAGGGCGCGAACCTTACAAGAGAACTGTTAAAAGACAATGACTCCATGGTAATTGTCAATGAAGTGCTGATTCCGGCATTGGATAAAATCGGCGAGGACTTTGAAAAGGGAACGCTGTTCCTGCCGCAGCTGATTATGGCAGCTTCCGTTGCACAGGCGGCGTTTGAAGTCATTCGTGAACATATGGTGCAGAGTAACGCCGCACCGGTCAGCAAAGGCAAAATCGTCATTGCAACCGTCAAAGGTGATATTCACGACATCGGTAAAAATATTGTAAAGGTTCTGCTTGAAAATTACGGTTATGACGTGATTGACCTCGGAAAAGACGTGGAATATCAGGCGGTCGTTGATGCAGTCCGTGAAAATGATGTCAAGCTGGTCGGACTTTCTGCCCTGATGACAACGACACTCGTTTCCATGAAAAAGACGATTGAACTGCTTCATGAAAATGAGCTGGATTGCAAAATTATGGTAGGCGGTGCGGTTCTGACACCGGAATATGCCAAAGAAATTCATGCCGACTTTTATGCAAAGGATGCCAAGGAATCCGTAGATATTGCAAAAAGAGTGCTGGGGTGATATAATAAAAAGTATTATAATAACCACGGATTGTTTCGTGCTGCGCACTCTCACAATCCGGCCCGCTATTCGCATATCGTGGGATTTCATCCCACTTTTATGCTCATAGCGGGCGGGTCCCAAGGTCGTTCACCCACATATGAGCAAGCTCATGTGGGTTCAGACCTTTTGACCCTGGTATCCGAAGATACATTGAAAAGAAAGCATGGTGACATGAGTATGGAAGAAACAAAAAAGATATCAGCTGCGGTAATCAGACGTCTGCCACGATATTACAGATATCTGGGCGAACTGATTGAGAGCGGAGTACAGAGAATATCTTCAAAGGAATTAAGTGCAAAGATGAAAGTAACCGCTTCACAGATTCGTCAGGATTTAAACAATTTTGGCGGCTTTGGACAGCAGGGTTACGGTTATAATGTAAAGTATCTTTATGATGAAATTGCCAAAATTTTAGGAATTGACCGCCCACATAATATGATTATTATCGGTGCGGGTAACTTAGGTCAGGCAATTGTCAATTATGAGGACTTTGAAAAACGTGGATTTGTGATTAAAGGAGTCTTTGATAACAATCCGGAGATGGAAGGAAAGACAATCCGTGGAATCCCGGTGATGATGATGGATGCCGTTTCTGATTTTATTAAGAAAAATGAAATCGAGATTGTAGCACTGACGATTCCCAAAAAAGCAGCAAAAGAAGTCGGTAAGCTGGTAGCAGATGCCGGGATTAAGGCAATCTGGAATTTTGCCCATACAGATTTAAATCTTCCGGACGAAGTCATTGTTGAAAATGTACATTTATCAGAAAGCCTGATGCGCCTTTCGTATACCATTGCAAATGAAGGACGGTAGAAAAAGATTTACAAAGGGGGAATAGCGGATGGCACAGCTTACATATAAGGCGATGAAGGATAATGCGGCTTTGAAAAATCTGCCGATTTTAACGCTTGACCAACGGTGGTACAGACTTGTGCCGGAATCTGTAAAAACGGATGAAATCCGTTACTGGGAAAAACGTGTCAATGAACTGCTCAAAAAACAGGGGCAGGTCAACGAAGACCTGATTCAGGTAAAAAAGATTAGAAAAGGATTGTTCCGGGGCATTGTTAATCATATGAACCAGAATGACGAAGATCCGAAAAAGCAGAAAATTATGGATGAAAGCCAGCGGCTGATTTATGAAGCAAGAGATAAAATCTCCCAGCTAGAAGATGAATCGGACGAAGTGCCTAAAAAACTTCGCATAGCAAACATGCATCTTTTTTATGAAACAGTCAAAATGTGTTATGAAAAAATCAACCGCAACAATAAAGACCTGGAGCGGCTGGAAGCATGGATTGAAGACACGCGGATTAAACTTAAGAAAAATTTACTGGTCAAGCAGGACAAAGAGGATATGAACGAGCAGATGTATTCTTATATGCATGCGATCTTAGGTCCTGAAATCATGAGTGAATTAGACCGGTTAAATGAGAATGACGAATAGAAGAAAGCTGCTGTGCGGGAAGAAGTCCGTATGGCGGCTTTTTGTTTTACAGGGCAGGAGGGTGTTTATGAAGAAATTAATGAATGGTGCGCAGATGAAAAGGATTGACACGTATTCGATTCAGGAGGTGGGGATTCCTTCACTGGTTTTGATGGAGCGGGCGGCACTTTGTGTGACGGAGGCGGTGCTTGAAAAGATTAAAAAGACGGATAAGGTGCTGTGCGTGTGCGGAAGCGGCAATAACGGTGCGGATGGCATGGCGGTAGCACGTCAGCTGACAGAACGTGGAATTTCGGCAGAGGTGTATACGACAGCAGAGGAAGGAAAAGGAACAGAAGAGTTAAATCGGCAGCGTGCGATTTTGCAGAAACTGGGAATTGTGTTTGTGAACGACATTCCTGCCGGTGAATATAATTGTATTATAGATGCTGTTTTTGGCATCGGTTTATCAAGAACAATTACAGGCAGATATGAACAGATTATTGAAAAAATCAATGCGGCAAAGGATACGGGAAGCCTGATTGTGGCAGTAGATACGCCATCGGGAATTAATGCCGGGGACGGACAGGTCATGGGCTGTGCCGTAAGGGCAGACATGACGGTGACCTTCGGCTTTGCAAAATGCGGGCTGTGCCTGTATCCGGGAAGAATATACGCAGGAGAACTGTGTGTTGCCAATGCCGGTTTTGCCGACGTCCGCACAATTCCAGAAATCTGGGAGCAGGCGGCATTTACAATGGAAGATACAGACATTGCGGCTTTTTTTGACCGTCCGGCGGATACGAATAAGGGCAGCTACGGAAAGCTGCTGATTGTGGCAGGCTCTGAAAATATGGCGGGAGCGGCAGCACTTTCTGCAAGGGCGGCATACCGTACCGGCTGCGGACTTGTGAAAGTTTTCACACACGAAAACAACCGTACCGTTGTATTAACGCATGTGCCGGAAGCGGTTATGGTAACATATAAAGATATCGCAGATATAAAAGAAAAGCTTGCAGGGGAGCTGGACTGGGCAGACTGCGTGGTGGCAGGACCGGGGCTTTCCAAATCAGATACGGCAAAAGAAATTGTAGCCGAGATGATAGCTTATCAGCCTAAAAGAGAAAAAAGGCTTCCGGTGCTTCTGGATGCAGACGCATTAAACATCATTGCTGAAAACAGAAAACTGTTAAGCGGGATTGCAGAGAATGAAGGCAGCTCCAAGCAGTACGTGTATACGCCGCATATGGGGGAAGCAGCAAGACTGTCCGGCAAAAGTATCGCTCAGTTAAAAGAAACGTCCTGTGAATCCGCAAAGGAGCTGGCACAAAAACTGTGCGGAGTCTGCGTTTTAAAAGATGCGGCAACGGTCGTATCGGATGGTAGCCGCATTTATATTAATACTTCCGGCAACTCCGGTATGTCAACGGCGGGGGCAGGCGATACGCTCACGGGGATTCTTGCAGGGAGTGTGCTTGCCGGGCGGACACAGAAGAACGGAAAAGAAAATGCTTCATACGAATTTTTTGAAAAAATCTGCATGGGGGTCTATCTGCATGGCAGGGCAGGCGATGCGGCAGCAGACAGATTTGGCAATGCAGGCATGAAAGCCATGGACATTGCAGATGCAGTGGCAAATGTGCTTAAAGAGAACTAGACATTTTTTGAAGTTGTTGTATAATACTAAGAAACAAATACATAAGTCTGAGGAAAAGAAAAATGAAGAATAATAAGTATTATAGAGTATATGCAGAAATTAATTTAGATGCTATTGTGAAAAATGTTGATAATCTGATGGCACTGACAAAGGAAAATACGGGCGCACTTGCAGTTGTAAAGGCAGACGGCTACGGACACGGCGATGTTGCAGTGGCAAAGGCAGTTGCGCAAAAAGTAACGGGCTATGCCGTGGCAACACTTGATGAAGCAGTCAATCTGCGTGAAAACGGTGTAAAAAAGCCGATTCTGGTGCTGGGGTATGTAGATCCGTACGAGTTTGATATTTTGGTATCCCATGAAATTACGGCAACCGTATTTGATGTGGAAACGGCACAATTACTTGCAGATGCTGCAAGGGTGCAGAAAAAACAGGCACACTGCCATATCAAAGTTGATACCGGTATGCGAAGAATCGGACTGGAACCGGATGAGAATGGTATTGCCATTGTAAAGCAGATTACGGCATTAAAGGAATTGTCCGCAGACGGCATTTTTACACATTTTGCGACATCGGATGAAACTGACAAGACATCGGCAGAACATCAGTTTAAATTATTTACGGATTTTACAGGACGTCTTGAAAAAGAAGGAATTCATTTTACATACAGACACTGTGCAAACAGTGCGGCGGTGATTGATATGCCGCAGGTGGACCTGGATATGGTAAGACTGGGAATTGCCATGTATGGCATGTATCCGTCAGATGAGGTCAAAAAAGAAAAGGTGGAATTATTCCCAGCGCTGGATTTAAAAAGCCACGTTACGATGGTAAAAGAAATTCCGGCAGGCGAAAAGGTCAGCTACGGCGGTACATTTACAACGACAAGAACCACAAAGCTTGCGACCGTTTCAGTCGGTTATGGTGACGGTTATCCAAGGGCTTTATCGTCTAAGGGATATGTTTTGGTCCGGGGGCAGAAAGCCCCGATTGTCGGCAGGGTCTGCATGGATCAGATGATGGTAGATGTAACGGATATTGAAAATGTCACAAGAGCGGATATTGTCACGTTGATTGGAAAAGATGGTGATGCAGAGATTACAGTGGAAGAAATCGCAGCACTGGCAGGTACATTTAATTATGAATTTGTCTGTGATCTGGGCAAGCGGATTCCACGCAGCTATTATCTGAACGGAGAATATATCGGAACACATGACTGTTTCCGCGAAAACTGGAATTTGAAAAATTTATAAAAAATGAATACACGCCCGCAAGCTGGAAATACTAAGCATATAAACAAAAAGTGCTTTGGGGAGTGTGAATAATTTTGGTAATCAGACGAGGAGATATTTTTTATGCGGATTTAAGACCGGTTGTCGGTTCGGAACAGGGCGGTGTCAGACCGGTGCTTATCATACAGAACGATACAGGAAACAAACACAGCCCGACAGTTATCTGTGCTGCAATTACATCAAAAATGAACAAGGCAAAGCTGCCTACCCATGTAGAGATTGATTCTATGCGGTATGATATTGTCAAAGATTCAGTGATTCTTTTAGAACAGCTGCGGACAATTGATAAAAAAAGATTAAAGGATAAAGTGTGTCATTTAGACAATGAAATTATCAGTCAGGTGAATAAGGCACTTTATATTAGTCTTGAAATGGGGAACAGCCTGGCAGGACGTAAATAAATGCGCCTTATGGCGCGACTGGCAGGCTGTATTTATTGACTATATAAGGATGTATATGATATAATTGTTAACGAATTTATAATGATTCTGGTATAATGTCAGAAATTTTACAAAAAGAGATTTATAAAGGAAGGAAAATTTAAAATGAATGATGCGCACCCCGCGGATGGGAACGAAGGACTGCTTTCAGCTTTATTCCGTAAGCTTGGAACAAGAGGGAAAAGAGATGATGATGTAACCGGTGAAGAAATCAAAGACATGGTCAATGAAGGACATGAACATGGTGTACTAAATGAAAATGAAGCCGAGATGATTAACAATATTTTTGAATTCGGTGAAAAACAGGCACAGGATGTCATGACACATCGTAAAAGCATTGCAGCAATTGACAGTACGGCGACCGTACAGGAAGCTTTTGATTTCATTATGAATGAAAGTTATTCCCGTTATCCGGTGATAGATGGGGATATTGATAATATTATGGGAATTTTGCATATACGGGATTTATTAAAAGTATATGTAGACGAACAAAAACGCTGTAAACAGCTGTCAGAAATCAAAGACCAGGTGCTTTTTGATGCGTATTACATACCTGAAACAAGAAATATCAGTCTGTTGTTTAAAGAAATGCAATCTAAAAAGGTACATATAGCGGTTGTTGTTGATGAATACGGACAGACCGCAGGCATTGTAACGATGGAAGATATTCTTGAGGAAATTGTAGGAAATATTCAGGATGAATATGATGAGGAAGAAGAGCTGATCAGCCGTATGGATGACGGTTCGTATATGATTGACGGTCAGACAACTTTGGAAGAACTGGAAGAATTGTTTAATATTCATTTTGAATGTGAAGATATTGATACAATTAATGGCTATATGATATATAAGCTTGGAAAGATTCCAGAAGAACAGGAGCAGTTTCAAATGGAATGCGGCGGATATCTGTTTGATGTGGCAGAGGTCGCAGACAAGATGATTCGCAAAGTCAGAGTGACAAAAATACAGGAGAAGGAGCAGACAACAGAAAATGAGTAATTACAGAATTGAAACAAAGTGTATTCAGAGCGGATGGGAGCCAAAGAATGGAGAGCCGAGAATTCTTCCGATTATCCAGAGTACAACGTTTAAGTATGAGTCCAGTGATGAGATGGGGGCATTGTTTGATCTGGAAAAGGAAGGATATTTTTATTCAAGATTACAGAATCCGACGAATGATTATGTTGCGAAAAAGATTTGTGATTTAGAGGGAGGTTATGCGGCGATGCTGACAGCCTCCGGTCAGGCTGCCAATTTCTACGCAGTGTTTAATATCTGTGAAGCGGGTGATCACTTTATCAGTACGTCAGCCATTTATGGCGGTACGTTTAACCTGTTTGGTGTAACAATGAAAAAACTGGGAATTGATGTGACATTTGTAGATCCTGAAGCAACAGAGGAAGAGATTCAGGCGGCGTTCCGTCCGAATACAAAGTGTATTTTTGGCGAAACGATTGCCAATCCGGCACTCGTTGTTCTTGATTTGGAAAAGTTTGCAAAGCTTGCCCATAAAAACGGTGTACCGTTTATTGTAGACAATACCTTTGCAACACCGGTTAACTGTCATGCGTTTGACTTTGGCGTGGATATTGTGACACATGCGACGACAAAGTATATGGATGGACATGCAGCAACAATCGGCGGCTGTATCGTAGACAGCGGTAATTTTGACTGGGAAAAATATGCAGATAAGTTTCCGGGACTGACAACACCGGATGAATCTTATCACGGCGTGATTTATACACAGCGTTTTGGCAAAGGGGCTTACATTACCAAGGCAACCAGCCAGCTGATGCGCGATCTGGGGTCTGTACAGTCACCGGAAAATGCGTTCTTAATTAATCTCGGGCTGGAAACACTGGCGCTGCGCATGGAAAGACACTGCAGTAATGCGCTTGCGGTAGCAAAATTTTTAGAGAACAATGAGCATGTAGCATGGGTTAATTACGCAGATCTGGAAAGCAGTAAATATCACGCATTACAGCAGAAATATATGCCTAATGGTACATGTGGGGTTGTTTCCTTTGGTTTAAAGGGTGACAGGGCAACGGCAGTGAAATTCATGGATCATTTAAAAATGATTGCCATTGTAACCCACGTTGCGGATGCAAGGACATCTGTTCTTCATCCTGCAAGCCATACACACAGACAGTTAAGTGACGAACAGCTTGCAGAGGCAGGCGTTCAGCCGGATTTAATCCGTCTTTCAGTGGGTATTGAAAATGTGGCGGATATTATTGATGATATTCAGCAGGCATTAGAGGTGACATTTGCATCGTAAAGCTGTGGCTATAGGGAAAATGTAATCTTAAAGCCGCATGAGTGGCAAAGGGGGTGTCAAAATGTCTGGGGAAATAGATGCACAAACAAAAAGTGGAACACCGGAGGCCAATTTTACATTAAGCAATAATTTTGCAGTTGTAATGGGCGATGAACGTTTTTACAGGCTGTTTGGGGAAAAAACACTTTATGCATTTAATATGCTTATACATCCAAAGGATCGTCAGGATTTTGAATCGTTTATGGAGTCGGAAGATGCGGCGGCTTATGCGGTTGTACGGTGCATGACCGCAAATGATTCATATCGCTGGTTTATGCTGGAAAAAAATAATGAACAGGTAAAATCGGAGCAGATGACTAATATTCACTTGAAGGATATTTGTCTGGTCAGTGCCAGGTTTGGCATGTATATGGATCGTATCCGGAAATATCGTGCAGTGATGAATATGATTCAGGATAAAATGTTTGAATATAATCATCACACCGGAATTTTTACAATATACTGTTATGTCAACAACCGTTCTGAGATTATTGAAAAAGACGATTTAAAGGCATGGGAAGAACGCATGATGCGTCTGGGTTTTATTGATGAAAAACAGCAGGCGGCATTCAGACGGCTCTGTGATAATATACAGGCAGGTTCTGAAAGCTTTGCAACGACCCTGCGTACAACGCTGATGTCTAAAGGGGAACGCATGGATGTTCTGCGTTTCAGGGGACAGACCATTTATAATGGAGAAGAACGTGTGCTTACCATAGGATTGATTACAGAGCAGGGAAACCGTATGACAGGTACGGACATTTTACTGGATTCGGCAGTCGTCAATCAGGATTCTGCAACTGGCGTCCTGAATAAAAAAACGGTGACAGATGAAGCGACGGCAGCGATTAATCTTGCCAATGTGGTGGGCTGTGACCACAGTATGTATCTGATGGTGTGGGATATTGATGACTTTAAACAGGTCAATGACACTTATGGACACTATTTCGGGGATGAGGTTATTAAGCATCTGGCAACAGAGCTGAACCGTGCAGTGGCGAACCGTGGATTAGTAGGCAGAATCGGCGGCGATGAATTTTTGGTACTGTTAAAGGAAGCAAGTGGAGAAGATACCTTAAGAAGTCTGTTAAAGGCGGTCCGCAAAAAGCTGAAAGTGGAGCTGACACAGGAAAAGCCGGATTATGAATTTTCAGCATCCATCGGTATTTCCCAGTATGGAAAAGATGGAACGGATTATGAAACGCTGTTTAAAATCGCAGACGGTGCATTGTATATTGCCAAAGAAAAGGGAAAAGACCGGTTTATCGTATATGATAAGGAAAAACACGGACATCTGCTGACAGAAGACGGATACTGTCATAAAAAGACAGCGGGTGTTGATTTTATGCGTCCGATTGATAAGGTGGAGCTGTCAACGAATCTGATGCTGAAAGTTTTCAACGGCGGTATGGATGTGGCAGAGGAAGTGCTGATGGAGCTTATGGATAAGATGAATATTCATGGCATGACGATTTATAAGGCACCGTCCATGGAATGCCGGAAAACGCTGGGGCATTATGAAAAAGAGCCGGGAACACAGCTTTGTCTGTCGGAAGAGAAGTATCTTGCACGTTTTGATGAGCATCATATTCACGTGATTAATAATACCGCATCCATAGCAGTTGAGTATCCACAGGTTTACGAACATTTTAAGCAGAATAATATTGGTTCGGCGCTGCAGTTTTCATGCATGTTAAATGGACAGCTGTGGGCAGTTTTTGAATTTGATATATTCGGTGTAAACCGCAGAAAGTGGTGTCAGGATGATATTTCGGCGATTTACAGTGTAGTAAAGGCGATTGCAGATGTATATAAAAAATTCTATGAGCAGAAATAGAATGCTTTCTATTATAAAAAAAGCAGGAATTATTGGAATCTGGCTGGTAATCTGGCAGATTGCAAGCAGTGTAACAGGACTGGCGTTTCTTCTGCCGGGTCCTGTTACTGTTTTTTTAGCGCTTGGAAAAGCCCTTTGTACGCGTGCATTTTACCGGGTCGTTTTTCATAGTTTTATTAAAATCAGTGCCGGTTTTTTGGCTGCGCTGCTGGCGGGACTGGTACTGGGCAGTATTGCAGCGGTAAAAAAAGGTGTGCAGTCCTTTTTGGAACCGTTGGTGTTATTGATGAGGGCTCTGCCGGTGGCAGCATTTATTATTGTGATGCTGATCTGGTTCGGTTCGCAGAATGCGGCGGTTACGATTGGATTTATGGTTGTATTTCCAATGGTTTATCAGGCAGTGCTTGAAGGTGTTTGTGCAGCGGATACAAAACTGCTTGAAATGGCGGCGGTTTTTGAACTTTCACCGGTAAAAAAGGTGCGTTATATTTATGTGCCGCAGATTATGCCGTTCCTAAATGCGGCAGTCAAAACGGCAGCAGGCATGTGCTGGAAAGCGGGAGTGTCTGCGGAGGTAATCGGACTGGTGAAAAATTCCATCGGGGAAGAGCTGTATTATGCGAAACTGTATCTGATGATGCCGGAATTATTTGCGTGGAGTATTACGATTATGTGCATCAGTTTTCTGTTTGAGAAGCTGGCTGTTGCGCTGATCAGGCAGTGCGGCAGGGTAATATCAGGTGATATACATGGCAGCGGGAAGGAACAGGACAGATGCAGAAGCTGAGGATGGAACATATATATAAAAGTTATGGACAGGCAGTGGTTCTGCAGGATTTTTCGTATGCTTTTACACCGGGTGGCATAACCTGTATTATGGGAGAATCCGGAGTAGGGAAAACAACGCTTTTAAGACTGCTTATGGGGCTTGAAAAGGCAGATTCCGGTATTATTACCGGGTTTGATAAAGTATCGGCGGTTTTTCAGGAGAACCGTCTGATAGAACATTTAAATGCTGTTGAAAATACGGCGCTGGTGATAAAAGACAGGAATGCAGGAAAATGTGCATATGAACAGCTTTTGCAGCTTCTTCCCAAAGAAGCACTTTTAAAGCCTGTCAGAGAATACAGCGGCGGCATGAAACGGCGTGTGGCACTGGTGCGGGCGATGGCGGCAGACAGTGATATTGTACTGTTAGATGAGCCGTTTACAGGGCTTGACAGCCAAAACAGCAAAAAAGCCGCAGAATATATCCTGTCGGAGCAGAGAGGCAGAACGGTTATTTCCGTTACACATGATATGGAAATGTGCAAAATGCTCGGGGCGGGCATTTGCTTATTGACAAGTGGCAAAGCAGTTGCTACAATATTGTGAGTGACAAAATTCCACAATATTTGGAAAATCAAACTGCCAGTAAAGTTCTGACAGGGTTCTGAAAATGGAGGGAAAAGATGAGACATGCAGTTTTTTCTATTCTTGTTGAAAATTCATCCGGCGTATTAAGCCGTGTGGCAGGGTTATTCAGCAGAAGAGGTTACAATATAGACAGCCTTACAGTAGGTGAAACACAGGATCCGAAGTATTCCCGCATGACGGTTACCGTTACCGGGGATGACGATGTTTTAGAGCAGATTCAGAAGCAGCTTACAAAGCTGGTGGATGTAAAAGAAATTATGGAACTTCCACAGGATGCATCTGTGTGCAGGGAACTTGTTCTGGTTAAAGTAGAATGTGATGCAGCGCACCGTCAGGAGATTATTGCAATCAGTGATGTCTTCCGTGCAAAAATTGTAGATGTATCGCCGGAGTCGGTAATTATTGAACTGACTGGCGCACAGAATAAGCTGAATGCGTTTATTGAGTTACTTAATGGTTTTAAAATTACAGAACTCGCAAGAACAGGTATTACCGGACTTGCAAGAGGCGCTGCAAATTTAAAATAAATATTTTAGTTATCATACGGAGGTAATTGTAAAATGGCAGAAGCAAGAATTTTTTATCAGCAGGATTGTAATTTATCATTACTTGACGGTAAGACAATCGCCATTATCGGTTATGGCAGCCAGGGTCATGCACATGCTTTAAACTTAAAGGATTCAGGATGCAAGGTCATTATCGGTCTTTACGAGGGGTCTAAGTCATGGAAGAGAGCTGAGGAGCAGGGCTTTGAAGTATTCACAGCAGCAGATGCAGCTAAGAGAGCCGATATTATTATGATTCTGATTAATGATGAAAAACAGGCTAAGTTATATAAGGAATCAATCGAACCAAATCTTGAACCGGGCAATATGTTAATGTTCGCTCATGGTTTCAACGTTCATTTTGGTCTGATTAAGGCTCCTAAGGGTGTAGATGTTACAATGATCGCACCAAAGGCTCCTGGACATACAGTACGTTCTGAATATCAGGCAGGTAAGGGTACACCTTGTCTTGTAGCTGTTGAACAGGATGCAACAGGTAAGGCACTTGATATGGCACTGGCTTATGCACAGGGTATCGGAGGAGCAAGAGCCGGTGTTCTTGAAACTACATTCAGAACAGAAACAGAAACAGACCTTTTTGGTGAGCAGGCAGTTCTTTGCGGTGGTGTTTGCGCATTAATGCAGGCTGGTTTTGAAACACTCTGCGAAGCCGGATATGATCCAAGAAATGCATACTTTGAATGTATCCATGAAATGAAGTTAATCGTTGACTTAATCTATCAGTCAGGTTTTGCAGGAATGAGATATTCTATCTCTAACACAGCAGAATATGGTGATTACATTACAGGTCCTAAGATTATCACAGAGGATACAAAGAAGGCTATGAAGAAAATTCTTTCTGATATCCAGGATGGTACATTTGCGAAGGACTTCTTATTAGATATGTCAGAAGCAGGTGGACAGGTTCACTTCAA